>Ga0209536_100005593_pt1 | contig 19473 bp, 15 predicted proteins | sample DeeMarSeWOR28_12_FD_187461 | JGI IMG/M metagenome (GOLD analysis project Ga0209536, IMG submission 187461) | Marine sediment microbial communities from White Oak River estuary, North Carolina - WOR-2-8_12 (SPAdes) (version 2) | ecosystem: Environmental > Aquatic > Marine > Intertidal zone >...
CCATATCCATTGGCGCAAGCTCCACAAGACTTTTACCAGAAATTCAACCTTTCGTGATGCTTTAGTGTTTCACTGGAATCCTTGAACCCTTGACCCCTTGACCCCTTTGGCATAAACATTTTTAAAGGGGTGCTGATCCACCCATTTTGCTTAATTAACTTCAACTGATAGGGAGATGATCCTTATTTTTTAACTTTACTTTTATTTCAGAATTTGAAAAAGCTCCATTCGGATGATATCCAAAAGAATGGTGGGCAATAGTTGCGCATTTTTCCAGGCAATTATCTTTTGCAAGACAACTGGTCGTAAAGACTGTCTTTACATTTTAAAAGAAAACTAATAGAAACTATGCTCACAACCCCTTTTTTGAGACGGCTTATCATTTCAGAATAAAACGACCGCGAATCGGGAGTTTATCCGGCAGGAAACAAATATGGATCAATTAAAACAGACAAAAAATTTCACCGGGCCCAAAGGCCCGGTCGTGCTGGCCATCCTAGATGGCGTCGGGATAGGCAAATTTGAAGAAGGTGATATGGTTCGGAAAGCCAATACACCGACTCTGGATTGGCTTTCACAAAATTCCCTTTACACGCAGCTCAAGGCGCACGGCAAGGCCGTCGGCATGCCGTCTGATGCCGATATGGGCAACAGCGAAATCGGCCATAATGCCATCGGATGCGGTCGTGTTTTTGCCCAGGGTGCCAGTCTCGTCAACCAATCTATTGCGACAGGGGCCATATTTCAGGGGAATGTTTGGCGGGAATTGACCGAGAGCGTGATCAGCAATGATTCCAAATTACATTTTATCGGCCTTCTGTCAGACGGCAACGTCCACAGTCACATTGCCCATTTGGAAGCACTGCTGGCGGAAGCCAAGAATTTGGGTATCAAGAGAGCCTACATTCATATTCTATTGGATGGCAGGGATGTTCCGCCAACATCCGCATTGGAATACGTGCACAGACTCGAAACGTTTCTTGCCGATTTGAAAAAAGATGGCGACATTGATTTTGCAATTGCCTCCGGCGGGGGCCGCATGAAGATAACCATGGATCGCTATGAAGCCGACTGGGGTATGGTAGAGATGGGCTGGAAAACGCATGTCCTGGGAGAGGGCAGACTGTTCGGGTCTGCCGGGGAGGCGGTTGAAAAGTTACGCCAGGAAAACGCCGATGTGATTGACCAGGATCTTCCTCCATTTGTTATCGGGCGAGACAATGAGCCGCTGGCACCCATTGATCATAAAGACAGTGTCATATTTTTCAATTTTCGCGGCGACAGGGCCATCGAGATCAGCCAGGCTTTTGAAGCGGAAAAATTCGACCACTTTGCACGCGGCCCCAGGTTAAATGTGAAATATGCCGGTATGATGCAATATGATGGTGATGCCCTTATACCGGAGAAATACCTGGTCGCCCCCCCGGGAATCAATCGCACCGTAGGCGAATATCTCGTCAAATCCGGAATAAGGCAGCTCGCCATCAGTGAAACCCAAAAATTCGGACATGTGACTTATTTTTTTAACGGAAACCGGTCCGGCAGGTTTGACGACACCCTGGAGGATTATGTCGAAATACCTTCCGACATGGTCCCCTTTGAGCAGCGGCCATGGATGAAGGCCGCCGAGATCACGGACAGGGTAATTGAAGCCATTGAAGGTGGCGAATACAGATTTATTCGGCTTAATTACGCCAATGGTGATATGGTCGGGCATACCGGAGTGATTTCGGCAGTAGAGATTGCGGTCGAATCCGTCGATTTGTGTCTGGCCCGACTTCTCAAGGCCATCAGAAAAGCAAAAGGAATCCTTGTTGTTACAGCCGACCATGGAAATTCTGATGACATGTTTCAAAGAAACATGAAGACCGGTGAAGTCGATATCGATCCGCAAAGCGGAAAACCCAAGCTGAAAACCTCTCACTCTCTAAATCCGGTACCCGTATACATTTATAATCCGATCGAAACCCCAACAATGCGGCTTTTGGATTCTGGCGATCTGGGAATTAGTAATTTGGCTGCTACATGCCTGAAGCTTCTCGGGTTTGAGCCTCCGGAAGATTATACACCGAGCATTATCGATATTGCTTAAATCTGAATTGATCACCTGCAGATATCGAAAACGATTATCGCTGGGACCGGCCCGGGATGAGTCAATAACGATGGTCAAACACAAGAATGAATGTGTTTTGGGGAGCGCGGGCAGGGCCTGAAAGTGGTTTTTAAGTCCTTATTTTGTCCTCGGCCGCTTTTTAATGTTCCAATGCCCATAGCTAAGGAGTAAAATCATGGAAAGCCTGAAAACCGTTAAGCGTCTGCTGCAAAGGATATACGGCAAGAAAGCAGGCATCGCCGCACTTGAGCGCATTGTTCCTCTGATCGAAAAATTCCCCGTGAAAAAAGCCCAAAAAGAAGGCTTTTTCTCCCAGAAAGATGTTATTTTGATAACCTATGGCGATTCTTTAAAGAAAGAGGGTCAAGTTCCTCTTGCTACCTTGAATGCATTTGCGAAAAATCGGCTCAAGGGAGTCATTTCGAAGATCCATTTTTTGCCGTTTTTTCCCTTTTCATCCGACGACGGTTTTTCGGTCATCGATTTTTTTACGATCAATCCAGAGCTGGGGTCCTGGGCAGACGTGGATCAGTTCAACAGCGATTTTGAGCTTATGTTTGATTATGTGGTGAATCATTTCTCTTCAAAAAGCCAATGGTTTGAGGATTATCTTTCCGGAAAAGAAGGCTTCAAGCATTTCGCCATAGAGGTCGATCCTTCAACAGATTTGTCTCAGGTCACGCGGCCCAGGTCGTTGCCGCTTTTAAGCGAATATAAGAAGCACAATGGAAGCAGGGTCCACCTATGGACGACCTTTAGTGCAGATCAGATCGATTTCAATTTCAAAAGTCTGGATGTTCTTGAAAAAATGATTGAAGTCCTCCTTTTCTATGTAGAAAAAGGTGCTGCCGTTTTACGACTCGATGCGATTGCCTACTTGTGGAAAAAGATCGGCACAAACTGCATCCATCTTAGCCAAACTCATGACATGGTGAAACTCTTCCGCAGTATTTTGGATCTGGTCGCTCCGGATGTTATCATCATCACCGAAACGAACGTGCCCCATGAGGAAAATATCAGCTACTTCGGCGATGGGCGTAACGAAGCGCAGATGGTCTACAACTTTACGTTGCCGCCATTACTTTTCCATTCATTTGTCAAAGAGGATGCCACCGTCCTTTCCAGCTGGGCGCAAGGCCTGGAGCTGGGATCTGAAACCAACACTTTTTTTAATTTTACAGCTTCTCATGACGGCATAGGCGTAAGGCCCCTTGAGGGTATCTTGTCCCAAAAGGAGATCGATGAGCTTGTGAAGATTGTTCAAAACAATGGGGGCCTGGTTTCCTACAAACGAAATCCGGATGGTTCCGACAGTCCCTATGAGTTGAACATTACCTATGTTGATGCTATTTTAGCCGATAACCAATCAAATCAAGCCGAAAAGTTCTTGGCATCTCAGGCCATTCAATACGCCCTTCCGGGCGTGCCGGCCACATATATTCACAGTCTTCTCGGCTCCCGCAACTGGCTGGAGGGTGTGGAATTGACCGGCAGAGCCCGCACCATCAACCGGGAAAAGCTCAACGTTGAGGATATCAGCGCGGATTTGAATAATCCCGATTCCTTCCGCGCTAAAGTTTTTTTCCCTTATCGCAACCTCATCAGGATCCGTGCAGCGCAACCTGCTTTTCATCCAAATGCCGCTTTTAAGATATTGGAAATTGACCCCAGGGTATTTGCCATAAAACGTTACACCGCAGATCAAAGCATATTTGCCTTAACAAACGTTTCTTCCCAGCCGGTTTCTTTATCATTATCGGGCAAGGGCACATCCCTGGAGTTGACAGATCTTCTATCTCATGAGAAGTTTAACAGCCGGTCGATTGGGCTGAAAGCCTATCAGACAGCATGGTTGAATATCGATGACAGATGACTCCTCGGCCCCCTTTTCGCAGTGGACGGTGAGAACATGAGTGCAGCCAAATCACAGATTGCATGCATGCGCAGGCAGGCGCTCGATATTTTTAAAGCCGGCCTTGAAGCTGTTGATCCCGAGGAGGCCATCTTGCGCCACGTCGCAAGAAAAGATGAAACTTTATGGGTTGATGGCCGGCATTTCGATTTAAAGAATTATGACAGGATTTTTATCATCGGTGCCGGAAAGGCCGTCGCTCCCATGGCCAAGGCCCTGGAAGATCTTCTGGCAGAGCGCATCTGCGCCGGCTTAGTCGTTGTGAAAGAAGGGCACGGGCTGCCTTTAAAGCATGTGCAGATCTGGGAGGGGGGCCACCCGGTCCCCGATGATCGCGGCGTTGAAGGAACCCAAAAAATTCTTTCTATAGCCGAGAATGCCGGTGAACGGGATCTTGTCATTTGCCTGATTTCAGGCGGCGGATCAGCCCTGTTGGTTGCACCTGCCGAAGGCGTCTCTCTCAAACACAAGCAGGCAGCGACCAAACGTTTGCTGGCCTGCGGAGCGACCATCCAAGAGCTGAACACCATTCGGAAACATCTCTCCCGTTCCAAAGGCGGCCGACTGGCACATCTGGCCTACCCGGCTACCATCTTAAGCCTTATTCTATCCGATGTTGTTGGAGATGACCTTGATGTAATCGGTTCCGGTCCCACGGTGCCGGATTCCAGCACATTTCAACAAAGCGAACAAATCTTGAGGGGCTATGGCATCTGGGATCAGGTGCCGATACCCATCCAGAATTACCTTGCGAGGGGGGCGCGAGGTGAAATCGAGGATACACCCAAAGCCGGCGCCCCGGCTTTTCGGCGTTGTTCGACGGTGCTGGTGGGAACCAATCTGCAGGCCATGCTGGCTGCCGGAAAAAAGGCCGAGCAGCACGGGTACCAGCCTTTGATTCTATCAACCAAAGTTGAGGGTGAAGCCCGCGAAGTCGCCAAGGTGCATATGGCCATTGCCAGGGAAGTTATAAGCTCCGCAAACCCAATTGCTCCCCCGGCGTGTTTGCTTTTCGGAGGCGAGACGACGGTAACCCTTCACGGTGACGGTAAGGGGGGGCGCAATCAAGAATATGCCCTGTCAGCCGCCATGGCCTTAGACGGGCAAGATCATATCCTTGTCCTGGCCGGAGGCACGGATGGAACAGACGGGCCTACCGATGCGGCCGGTGCGGTAGCCGATGGTGCCACGATGTCTCGTGCGCGGGCAAAAGGGCTCAGCCCCAGAGATTATTTGCGGCGCAACGATTCCTACAATTTTTTCAAAAATCTCGATGATCTGCTGATTACCGGTCCCACCCGCACCAACGTGATGGATTTGTACATGGCTCTCGTGGCCCGCAAACAGGATTAAAAAGATGATCGAAAGATGTTCATTGATAGCAAGTTATGCGACCGGTGTCTTGCCTGCCTATCTGTCCGGTAAACGCCAAGGCGCATAAAAACTTGACCCGGCCTGAAAATCTGGACTTTGGATTTTTGCACCCTGCGCGAGGCCTCTTTCAGTTGCTACCTCCATCCGATGGGCTCATAGCCTTTATCGCGCAGACATTTTTCAACAAACCGCTTAAAGACCGGATTGGGATCTGCTGAATCAAGCGCTGCTCGGGTTGCCGAGCCTGCCGCACCCCCCGCCGCTCCTGCTGCTGCACCGCGTCCCGGGTTTCCGGTAACGGCACCGATGGCGGCACCGGTAGCACCTCCGACCGCAGCGCCTTTTGCCGCAGATGTCCCAATTCTGCCACCTGAATTTGAACCTGCACCGTAATCTTTGGCCAGCTGGATGCACTCGTTGATGTCAGTTTCGGCGGCCGCTTTACCGACGGTCTTCAGGTGACTGTTGGGGTAAAGAACCGGACGTTTTTGTGTACATGCGGCAACCAGCATGATCAGAAGAAAAATCGAAATTATTGAATGACCCGCTGCGCTTCTCATTACCTTTGCTCCCTTTACTGATTGCGTATTTCCCTTTCGCTAATCCCAATCAGATATAGCAACCCATCCAGGCCGACACTGGATATGGATCGATGTGCATTTTGCCTGACGATCGGTTTGGCATGAAAGGCGACACCCAATCCTGCGATGCTGATCATCGGCAGATCATTTGCACCATCACCTACGGCGATGGTTTGCTGGAGACCAATATTCTCAACCATTGCGATGGTATTCAGGATTTCGGCCTTTTTGGGTCCATCGATGATATCGCCCTTGAGTTTCCCGGTTACTTTGCCGTCTGAAATTTCAAGCTCATTGGCGAATACATAATCCAAACCCAATTTATGTTGCAGATATTTACCAAAATAATTGAAGCCACCGGAAATAATTCCGATTTTATATCCCAATCCCTTTAAGGTACTGATCACGCTTTCCGCACCCTCGGTGAGAACCAAATTTTTAGCGGCTTTCAAGAGAACATCTTCATCCAGGCCTTTCAACAGTGCCGCACGCCGCGTGAGGCTTTCTTTGAAATCGATTTCGCCGTTCATGGCCGCGCGGGTGATTTCAGCGACCTGCGCGCCAACGCCATAAGATTTAGCCAAATCATCGATGACCTCTCCCTGAATTAAGGTAGAATCCATATCGAAAACCACAAGCTTGCGTGCATGACGATAAATATCGTCAACATGAAAGGAGATGTCGATGCCGGTTTGGTTTGAAATTTCCAGGAGCCGGGCGCGCAATTTGCCGGGATTGTCAAGCTTTCCGGAAACCTTGAATTGAAAGCATGCTTTTAAATGCTTTTGGGGCTCATCTAACGAGATTCGTCCCGACAGCCTGGTGATTACGTCAATATTCAATTTGTTCTCCGCTAAAGCACCCGCGACCTGGTGAAGTTGTTCCGCCGTCAGGCAGCGCCCCAAAAGGGTTATAATTCGGCGTTCCTGACCCGGATGGGCTGCCCAATCTGCATAATCGCCGGCATCGATGGCAGAGAATCGAATTTGGATCCCCAATTTGTGGGATTCAAACAATAAATCTTTCAAAATCGATGATGATTTATGCTCGTTGGGAATCTCAATCAAAATACCCAGCGAGAGATAATCGTGTATAACCGCTTGTCCAATATCCAGAATGGTCGCCCTGTAGTGTGCAAGAATGCTTGTCAAACTCGCGGTCAATCCCGGTTTATCTTTACCGGTTATGTTAATCAATACTATTTCTTTCATGTTCGGTTTTATCCATAGCTAAAATTCGCTCTGCAAATAAGCTAAAGCATGTTCAGTCATTTTCAGTTGGGATTTATTCAGCGCTCAATGCCTATACACCAATGTGTTTCTAACGCTGCAGCCAATGGCCGCAGCTTCGTATTAACCGTGGTGCAGCGCCGCTGATCGCGGTAATCACGCTCAAGCCCAAAAGAATACAGGAATCCGATGGCCTAATGGCCTATCGCGAAATAATAAACATAACGGTGAAAGGTTTCAATATAAAAGATCGATCGTTTCAGAATTGGCCTGTCGAACCCGGCCATACGCGAGCGCGATCTGAAGATTCATAACCCCTTCTGTGCATTCGATTTCCATAAAAAAAGGATTACGAGAGGTAGATTCTCGGCACCCTTGCGGTTATGGTGGACACAATCTCGTAATTAATGGTGGTCAGCATAGCGGCTATTTCATCAGCTGTAATGAACTGATCTTGCTGCTGACCGAATACAACAACTTCATCCTCCAGGTCAATTTGAGAAATGCCCCCCACATCCAGCATGGTGAGATCCATGCATACCCTCCCTATGATCGGCGCCTTATGGCCGCGGACCAGCATATGGCCCCGGGAGGAGAGCCGGCGGTTGAGCCCGTCTGCATATCCGATCGCAACGGTAGCAATGGTGGTCGGTTTCGGTGTCTGGTAGGTTATGCCATAACTGACATTGAAGCCGGCCTGCACCTTTTTTAAGTGTATGATCCGGCTTTTTAGGGCCATTACGGGTTTGAGCGGAATTTTTTTTTTATCCCCGCCGTCAAACGGGTTCAACCCGTATGTTGCGATGCCCGTTCGCACCATATCGAGATGAGATTGCGGCATATCAATCAGCGCAGCGCTGTTGGCGGCGTGTTTGAGCGGAATTTCCAAACCGGCTGACCGCAGTCGTTCCAGGAATTCCAGGAATACTTCAAGCTGGCTGTTTGCGTATGCTTTGTCGGAACTGTCGGCAGTGGCAAAGTGGGTAAATATGCCCTCGATTTCGAGACCGGGAAGCTGGGCGATCGATTCGACCATCTTCACCGAGTCGCTATTTATGCGTCTTTTTCCGCGAAGCCGGGCTGCGGCCAGCGCTTGCAGCCCCAGTCTTCCCATACCGCTGTCGATTTTCAGGTGGATTTTTATTTTTTTTCCTTTTGAGCGGGCATGGCGGGAAAGCATTTCGGCCGTCGGGACAGCATAAACGGTTTGCCTGAGATCGTATTCAATGAGTGTGCCGGCCGACTCAGGAGGCGTATATCCGAAAATTAATATCGATGCCGCTATATCGGCCTTTCGAAGTTGAACGGCTTCATCTAATCTGGCCACACCCAGGCAGTCTGCTCCATGCTGCAGGGCTTTGCGGGCGACTTCGGCGGCACCATGGCCATATCCGTTTGCCTTCACAACCGCCATCAAACGGGCATCGGGATGGGTAATTCGTTTCAGTGCCTGGATGTTGTGCGCGTAGGCTTTTAGGTCAATTTCTGCCCATGTCAGCGGCATGTCCACAATTATAGCTCCATCTTATAGAAGCAGTTCAGGGTTGAAAAATTAAATCCTTAACCGGCAGTCCGGATGCCGCGCTCGGCAGGGCCGGAGCTTGTTCTCTTAATCGAAAAACTCTTTTGCATGGTAGGAGCTGCGGACAAAAGGCCCACTGGCGACATGCGTAAATCCCATTTTGAATGCATCGCTTTTTATCATTTCAAATTCCTCAGGCCTGACGTAGCGGACGACAGGCAAGTGGTTTTGAGTCGGCTGCAAATACTGGCCCAGGGTTAACATTTGGCAGCCGACTTTTCTAAGATCCTTCAGCGTTTCATTCAATTCATCGCGTGATTCTCCTAAACCCAGCATAAGGCCCGATTTGGTGGGCATAAACGGATCATATTGCTTTGCGTGTTCCAGCAATTTCAAAGATTGATGATAATTCGCTTGCGGGCGCACCGTCGGATAAAGTCTTGGAACAGTTTCGATATTATGATTCAGGACGTCGGGCCTTGCAGCGACGACGGTTTTAAGTGCCCGGGTGTTTCCCTGAAAATCGGGAATTAAAACCTCAACCTTTGCTTCGCAAATCCTTTTGCGGATCTCCTCGATGGTTCTGACAAAAAAAACAGCTCCCCCATCGACCAGATCGTCCCGGGTTACAGATGTGATCACGACATACTTTAAGCCCATGTTGCTGGCTGCCCGCGCTACCCGGCAAGGTTCATCCGGATCGGGAAGATCGACGGGTCCATGGGAAACGGAACAAAACCCGCAGTTGCGGGTACACTTAGATCCCATGATCAGGAAGGTGGCGGTGTGGCTGGAATAGCACTCCCAGATATTTGGGCACATTGCTTCCCGGCAAACCGTATGCAATTCATTGCTGCGGACCATCGCCTTGATCTTTTCATAAGCGGGCCCCGACGGCAGGCGGCGTTTCAGCCAGGCGGGCTTTTTACCCAAAACAGTGGTGTGAGAAGGCTGTTTCATATGCATCCGTAGGTCTTTTGTATTTTCAAATGTTCTTTGTGGTGTTTTGTATCTGGAAATTGGGTGTCTATTTTTTTTGCGATGACCGCCATAACGGCAGGGGCCATATCAAATTTATAATTCACAAAATCTGTCGCATGTCATCGCAGGTTTTCAGGCTGAACTTGATTTCCAATACTTTTTGAAATTTTTCCTTGATAACTTCCCGAACTTGATTGATGGCTACATTCTGACCGCATTCCCGCGCCATGGACGTCATGCGGACGCCCTTCAAGCCGCAGGGTTGAATCCAGGAAAAGGGGGTCAGATCAAGATTGATATTCAGGGCCAATCCATGAAAACTGACGCCTTTTCGAAGCGCAATGCCGATGCTGCCTATTTTCCTGTTGCCGACCCAGACTCCCCGGTTGATCGGATTCCTCTCAGCCCTTATTCCCCATTTTCCAACCGTTCGGATCATTATCTCTTCCATTGCAGCAACGAAATCAACGACGGAGATTCGGGCCGATTCAAGATCGACGATCGGATAGACAACGAGTTGGCCTGGGCCGTGATAGGTGATGTCACCACCGCGCTCCACCTGGGTTAAGGCAATTTGCGCTTGTTTCAGAAAAGATTCGGAAACAAGCAGGTTTTCACCGCCGCCCCTGCGCCCCAGCGTAAATACCGGCGGATGCTCCAAGAATAGGATAACATCTCTATCCAGCCTGCGGGCACGACGGGCCGATACGATATCCATCTGAAGTTGCCACGCTTTGCCGTAATCTATGAGATCCAGGTCGATGGCGTAGACGGGTCTGGTGTCCTTTGCTGCGTTCTGTGCGCTGCGGAGGGGTGCCCGCGGCGAGGGTCGGGTTTCGTGTTTCGAATCTGGAGATGCGTCTGGGTCATTTTTACTGTGGTTTTGCCCTTTACGCAAAAAAGCAGCGTCCGGCCGTATGGAATGATATAATGAATTTGTTTTCATGATAGCCGCCTTGGCTCCAAAAGTAAGTTCTTCGCACCTATTGCGCAAGGCGTAACGTAAACCACGCATCGCAAAACCGGGTGGCCCGCATGTCTGAACGCGCAACCCTGCAACACGCGCTATCCCGTCAAGCAGGGCTTTCGGGCGGCCGAAGTCTCGTCCAGCCGCTTGCGCTTGCAGTTGTGCGGGGCTTCATGCAAAAGCTGCGGAGATTTCTCGGCTTCCCCGGCGATGGCTTTCAAAGCGTCAATCAGACGATCAATATCTTCCATGGACTCGGTTTCGGTGGGTTCAATCATGATGGCCCCGGGAACCACCAACGGGAAATAGATCGTGGGTGGGTGAAATCCATAATCCATCAGGCGCTTTACGATGTCCAGGGTTGTAACGCCATGGGCCTGCTGATTCTTGTCTGAGAAGACACACTCGTGCATGCAGACGCGGTCATAGGCAAGATGAAAAATATCCCTTAAGCCTTCTTTGATATAATTGGCATTGAGGACCGCAAGCTGGCTGGCTTTTTTTAAATATTCCGCCCCCATGCTTAAAATGTAGCTATAAGCCCGGATAAGGATGCCCACGTTTCCGTAAAAGGCGTGAATTTTACCGATTGATTGGGGTAAGTCCTCCGAAAGAACATATTGACCGTTTTCCTCAATCACCCGCGGCACCGGTAAAAATGGTTCAAGCTCCCTGCGCACACATACTGGTCCGGAACCCGGCCCGCCTCCGCCGTGGGGAGTCGAGAAAGTTTTATGAAGATTCAAGTGCAGCACGTCCAAGCCGATTTCGCCCATACGGACAATACCCATAACAGCATTCATATTGGCGCCATCGCCATAAACCAGTCCGCCTTTTGCATGAACGATGTCGGCAATCTGTTTAATATTTTCCTCAAACAATCCGAGCGTATTGGGATTTGTCACCATGATGCCGGCGGTGTCCTCGTCCATGATTCTGGCGACGTCTTCGGGGGCCAGAATACCATCCGGATTGGATTTTACCGGAACTGAACGGTATCCGCAAAGCGCCGCGCTGGCCGGATTGGTGCCGTGGGCCGTATCCGGGACGATAATTTTTGTGCGGGGAGACCCCTTGCTTTTATGATAAGCATAGATAATCAGCATGCCCGTCAATTCGCCGTGTGCGCCCGCGGCAGGTTGAAGTGTTGCAGCGTCCATGCCCGTGATTTCTGTAAGAAATTGCTCGAGTTCGAACATCAGCTTGAGTGCCCCCTGGGAGAGGCTTGGCGGCAGAAGCGGATGTGCTGAAGCAAAACCCGGCTGACCGGCTTGTCTTTCATTGGTTTTGGGATTGTATTTCATGGTGCAGGAACCCAGCGGGTAGGTGCCGCTGTCGACACTAAAATTCCACTGGGACAGGCGGATATAGTGACGGACAACGTCAACTTCGCTCAGGTCCGGAAAATCCGGGCCATCGCCTATAAGCGTCTTGTCCGCTTTTCCGGGATCAACATCTGATGGCGGCATGGAAAAACCGGTTCGGCCCTTTTTGCCTTTTTCCCACAGCAAGGATTCGTTGAATATCAGTCCAGTTGCGCCTAAATTTTCTTTCATGTTCGAACCTCTTTGACGAAAGCGTCCATGTCCTTTTTGCTCACCGTTTCGGTGACGCATAGAAGATAATGATGAGACAACTCGGGATAAAACCGGGAGATCGGCAATCCGGCCACTATTTTTTTCTCCAGGAGTTTCTCATAGGTGTTTTCGAAATTTTTTGGAAATTTCACGACAAATTCATTGAACGTCGATCGCTCAAAAGGAATTTCATGTCCGGCTGCTTTGAGCTGGTTTTTTAAGTACTCCGTTTTGTCGAAATTTAGCCGGGCCAGTTCTTTTATGCCGGTTTGGCCTAAAGTGGCCATGTAGATTGCGGCCGCCAGCGCACAGAGGCTGTGATTGGTACAAATATTGGATGTGGCCTTCTCACGGCGTATGTGCTGTTCTCTGGTGGCGAGGGTCAGCACAAAGCCTCTCCTACCCTCGCTGTCGACGGTTTGACCGACTAGGCGCCCAGGCATGTTGCGCACGTATTTTTTTTTGGCGGCAAACATGCCCAGCGCCGGGCCACCAAAGGAGCGGGGTATCCCCAGACTTTGCCCTTCTCCACAGCAGATATCTGCTCCAAAGCTGCCGGGGCTTTTATATAAACCGTATGCCAGTGGTTCCGTAAAGCTGACCACAAATAGTGCCTTTTTATCCTGGGCTTTTTGTGCGGCTAGCTGGAGATCTTCTATGCAGCCCAAAAAATTCGGGGATTGAACAGCGACTGCAGCCAGATCGTCCCTATTTTTAATTGCGTCCAGATCCGTGGTTCCGTCTTCAAGGTAAGGCAGTTCTATGATTGGATATTCTGTAGGCGCCAGATAAGTTTCGAGCACTCGCCGATAGTTCGGGTGTATCAAACTGGACACTGCCACCGTCTTTTTTCGGGTGATGCGCACCGCCATAAGCAAGGCCTCGGCCAATGAAGAGGCACCGTCATATTGGGAAGCATTGGCCACTTCCATTCCCAGAAGCCGGGCTGTTAGCGTTTGATACTCAAAAATAGCCTGCAGTGTGCCCTGGCTCAATTCCGGTTGATAAGGGGTATATGAAGTCATAAATTCAGAGCGGCTCAGCAGGAAAGATACGGTTGCCGGGATATAATGCTCATAGCTGCCTGCCCCCATAAATACCTTGTAATCCGGGGGGATGGCCATGGTTGCGGCAAGCTCGTCTATGCGTGCATTCAGTTCCCATTCACTGAGCGGCAGCGGCAGATCTAAACTGGTTTTAGAGCGGCAATCTTCGGGTATGGCAGAAAAGAGTTCATCTACAGAATTGACTCCCACCGTTTTCAGCATCGTCTCAATATCATCGGGAGTATGCGGTAAATATCGCATAACGATTATCCTTTCAGGGACTCCAAATAGGCATCCTTGGTCATCAGGCTGTCCATTTCGGCTGCATTGTCCGGTTTGACTTCAATCATCCAACCGTCTGCATAAGGCGTGTTGTTGACCCTTTCAGGAGCATCCTCCAGGGCTGTGTTTATGGCAACGATTTCTCCGCCCACCGGCATGTATAGTTCAGAAACGGCTTTTACCGATTCCACCGTGCCGAACTCAGCACCCTTGCCAAATATTTCTCCGGTTTCCGGCAACTCTACAAAGACGATATCCCCCAGCTGATCCTGGGCATAGTCCGAGATACCGACTTTAACCGTGTCACCTTCAGCCTTGGCCCACTCATGACTCGGTGCGTAGCGCACATCCTCGGGTAGTATGATCTCATTGAGTTCTTTCATTCGCTTTCCTCCTTATTGTGCGGGGTCTTCAAAATTATCCGGGGTATTCAAACGAGAATACAAAACAGCAGGCATGATCGGTTCTTGTTTTCTATTGAATATTTATCCGTTCACAATACATAGGGAACCCGCAGATTGTAACTTTTATATACCACAAAAGTTTCCACAGATTGCACTTCTTCTATTTTGGATACCTCTTCGGTGTAAAACTCCAGCAAGCCAAAGCCCGTCTTGAGAAATACGACCAGGATGAGGTCAAAACGGCCGGTGACGACGCTCACCGAAACCACACCTTTAAGTTGGCTGAATTGTTCTCCTTTTTTAACCAGATCCATGGTTTTCAACTTTACGCCCACCATTACGGCGCGATGCCCATTAATAGCCTGCGGCTCAACAAGGCCGGAAATTTCAAGGACTTTTTCATCCATCAATTTCTGAACCCGCATCCGGACCGTGTTTTCAGAGACCGATAATTCTTGGGCAATTTTTTTGTAGGATTTGCGCCCTTCACGAAGATGTTTTATGATGGATAAATTGGTTTCGTCCAATTTCATGATTGAACAGTCCCGATTGTTTATACCGCATTAAGGCCCCTGGTACCAGACGGCTGCAAAGCGTAAAGTTTCAGGATGATCCAAAACAAAATAAATGATACTGATGATATTGTCAATAATTTTTTATTTCATTTGGGATTACATAGATTTTCTTTTTATTTATTGACATAAACTTCAATATGAGTTAGGCATTAATCCAGACGCGACACATTTGATGGCCATTGAATTTTTTCACCACCGGGGTTTGCGGGCATCCGAGGAAAAACGACATCGGCATTTTTCCTTGTGACCGGTTGGCCTGAAAAGTTGAGCATTGGTAGGGTAAAAGGCATGCCATCTGCTTTCAAGACACAGAGGGAGAGGCTATGAAGATTGCCGATCGAATCAAACGTTTGGGAACCGAAACGGCTTTTGCTGTATCGGCAGAGGCGGCGGCTTTTGCTGCAAAGGGCAACAAGGTGTATCCATTCCACCTGGGTGACATAAACATTATGACGCCTGAAAATATTATCGAGGCTGCTTACAGGGCAATCCGGGACGGCAAAACCGGTTATTGTCCCAACACCGGAGTTCCAAAGTTACGGGAGGTTCTGGCTGCCGATATCAATGCCTCCCACGGTACCAGTTACAATATGGAAAACGTCGTTATCGAACCGGGCGGTAAACCGACGATCAGCAAATTCTTCCTTTCCCTGATGAATCCCGGCGATGAGGTACTTTATCCCAATCCGGGATATCCGATTTACGAGTCGCAGATAGAATTCCACGGTGGAAAGGCCGTCCCCTATACATTCATCGAAGGCGATGAAAATTTCAGGCTGGACCTGGACGCCATCGAGCACAGTATCACTCCGCGTACCAGGTTGCTGGTGCTTAACGATCTGCAGAATCCCACCGCAGCTGAATGTGTGTCCTCAGAATTTGAGAAACTGGCTGAACTGGTTCTCAAACACGATCTTTACGTTCTTTGTGACGAAGCCTATTTTGATATTCGCTACGATGGGAAAAGCGCTTCGTTTGCAGCACTCCCTGAAATGGCCGAACGCAGTGTTCTCCTTTATACCTTTTCTAAGAAATTCGCCATGACCGGATGGCGCCTGGGTGCGGCCATCGGTCCCCGGCAAGTAATGGATGTCATTGGCAGGCTCAATGTCAACGATGAGTCCTGCTCGAACCATTTTATCCAATATGCCGCCATTGAAGGGCTGACAGGAGATCAAACCCAGGCCAGGGCGATTCTGAAAACACTTAAGGAGCGTCGCGATACGGCTGTGGATATTCTGAATGCGATTGATGGTGTTCGATGTTTCAGGCCCAATGCAACCTTTTACCTTTATCCGAATATCACCGCGGCTATGCACAAAAGGGGCTTTGGTGACTATGATTCGCTGCGCAAGGCGATGCTGGCCGAGACCGGTGTTTCTGCATGCACCCGATTACATTTCGGCCGCCCTTTCAAGGACGAAAAAAGTTTTTACATTCGGCTGGCCTACTCAGGCATAAATAAGGCGGAGATCGGGGAAGGCCTGGGCAAACTGAAAAACTTTTTTGAAACCCACTGAATCCAGGTCAAGATTCAGTTTTTACTCATACTCTCCGGTGTATCCTTGTGTAAATCCGCTTTTTTCACCTCCACCAGCAGTTCATACCGAATCCAACCTCCAACGGGGCTTTGAAATCGCCGCTGATCACCTTAGTGCAGGAATGCAGTTGAAAAATAGATTTGCATGTGTTATGGACGCTTTCAATTTTTCCGAAACGGCGATTGATGTTTTTTGATCTCAGAAACTAAAATGGAAACAACAACAATTGAGGAGGATGGTGATGAAAAAAGCTTTATTTTTAGTTGGTATGATTTCGTGCATTGCAATGTTACTGGCCTTTTATGCCTGTGGTCCCAAAGGACCGGAGACCATTAAGATCGGAATTAACGCTCCACTCACCGGCGATATTCCAAAAGTAGGCGAGGGAACCAAGTTTGCTGCTCAGATGTGGCTGGAAGACGTCAACGCTGCAGGTGGCATTCAGGTTGGAGACAAGAAATACAAGGTGGAGCTGGTTATAGAAGACAATGAATCCAAGGCCGAATCGGCTGTAAAAGCCAACACTAAACTAATTACCGAGGATGAAGTGCTGGCCATTGTCGGGCCCCAGTCCTCCAAACAGGCGGTGCCGGCCGGCGGGAAAGCCAACGAACTTGGGACTCCGATGATCAGCCCCTGGTCAACCAACCCGGACACGACCAAAGATCGTCCTTTTGTTTTCCGTGGATGTTTTCTCGACCCGTTTCAAGGACCGGTGATTGCCAAATTTGTCAAGGAGGAATTCGGTTTCACCAAGGCCGCCGTCTTGTACGACGTTGCCAGCGATTATCCGAAGGGATTGGCAGAATTTTTTAAAGCAGCCTGGGAAGAGCTAAACGGCGCGGGATCCGTGGTGGCCTATGAAAGTTTCACCACCAAAGACACCGACTTCAGCTCCCAGCTGACAAAAATCAATAACTCGGAAGCCGAATTTCTTTTTACCCCTCAGTATTATAATGAGGTCGCGCTGATCGTTCAGCAGGCTCACCAGCTGGGTTGGACCAAACCGATTGTGGGAAGCGACAGCTGGGGTTCAGCCGAGACCGTCAAACTTTGCGGAAAAGACTGCTACGGCCTCTTCTTCAGTACCCATTATGCTGCCGCCGGTGCCAAGGGCGCTACCAAAGAATTTATCGATCGATACAATGCCAAACACGGCTATGTGCCCGATGATGTCGGCGCACTGACCTGGGATGCGATGCGCCTCATTCAGGCGGCGATCGAAGGTGTCGGAGAGCTCACCGGTGACATCAAAAAGGACCGCGAGGCCGTTCGTGATGCACTGGCCGCCATTAAAGACTTTGATGGAATTACTGGCGCTATGACCTTCACCGAAGAGGGCGATCCGATCAAATGCGCTGTCGTGGTCCGAATCAGCGATGCGGGCGAGTTTGAATTCTACAAGTCGGTTTGTCCTTAGCGGTTCAAAGAAAGTGGGTCAGGGCTCAGAGCTTCAGGCTTTGCCTGGGTGCTGAGCCCAGAAAGATTGGCTGATCGCTGAGACAAAAAAGCAATGGAGAGCGGGCTGGGGTGTTTTGCGCCGGGCCCGCTTTTTCAAAACTAAGTTGGGCGATTTTTACATAAAGGATCCATAGCGGTCGTGTGAAAAGTCGCTCAATTTAGGTTAAAGGGGCTGGGAGAAATCCGATGGTATTTTTTCAAAACCTGGTCAACGCATTGCAGTGGGGTAGTTTCTATGCGTTGATCGCATTGGGCTACTCAATGGTGTACAGCATCTTGATGCTCTTCAACTTTGCTCACGGCGATATTTTCATGGTCGGAGCCTACATTGGTTTTGGGGTTTCAACCGCATTGATTGCGCTGACGGCCATGGGCGCATTTGCCCTGCCGGGATGGTTGATTCTGGTGTTGACCATCATTTTTTCCATGTTCCTGACATCTTTTGTGGGCATGATCGTCGAACGGGTGGGGTACCGGCCATTGCGTGAAGCCCCCCGGGCATCAGCGGCGATTACGGGACTGATGATCGGAATAATATTGGAAACCGGCAACCTGGCCCTGTTGGGTGCCGAACGGGTCAAGTTTCCATCCCTGATTCAGACAACGACCTATCATCTTGGCGGCGTGGTTGTAACCAACAAAAAGATTATGATCGTTCTGGTCTCGATCACCCTTGCGTTTGCCCTGCACCAGTTTATCCGAAGAACACGCTGGGGAATGGCAATGCGGGCCATGGCCTTCGATTATGTGGTCGTACCGCTGATGGGTGTGCCCATCAATACGATTGCCACGCTCACCTTTGCCCTGGGTTCGGGTTTGGCCGCCGCCGCCGGCATCCTGTTTGGTGTGGCTTACCCGGTACTTGATCCGTACATGGGCATCCTCATCGGCTGGAAAGCCTTTGTGGCCGCAATTTTGGGCGGCAGGGGTTCGGTTGTGGGCGCTACCCTGGCGGGGTTTATGCTGGGATTTATCGAAATGTTTGTACCGATGATTTTTCCATCGACACTGCGCGATTTTATTGCATACTCAATCGTCCTGCTGATTCTGGTTTTCAGGCCTCATGGTTTTTTTGGTGAGGCCTACAGCGCAAAATTGAGACTCTAGCCCGTTGTCTAAAAAACTCCCTGTTTTGCGGGAGATTAGGCCGTGGTGGCAATTAATGAGGATTCGAGGACCTGATATGGAAGCGACTAATGAAAAAGTGCCGGCAAGCAAAGGGGTGATAATGAGCCGCATTCGGGATTTTTTAGCCCCGGCGCCGTTGCTCGCCTGGCTTTTAGGTGCTATTGTGGCGGTGGTGCTGGAACAGTTTGTGGGCACTTCCATTGCCCGGGCCATCGGATTGCCGAAAGTCCCCGTCCTTTTCGGCCTTGTGATTATGCTAAAAAAACCGGCGCTCATACCCAGTGCGCTTTTGTATGTGATAATTTTTTATGCCATCCCGATCGGTTTAATAGCGCGTCTGAGTGCCGGTGCGATGAACCGGATGGCGGCCAAACTGCTCGAATTCCCGGCGTTGATATCCGTTATTGTTCACATTGCTCTGATTTATACCGTTTTTCATATCTGGACGGGGATGAGCGACTACCGCCTGTTGGTTGCCAAGCTGACAATGATCGCGGTGATGCTCACCTTGAGTTTGAATTTGATTAACGGGTACATGGGAGAGTTTTCCTGCTCGCACCCCGGGTTCATGGCCCTGGGTGCATATGGTGCTTCGGTATTCACCCTTGTCCTGTTTGCCAACGATCGGCTTTTCGGAGATGCGCTGCTGCCGCCGATTATCGGGCCTTTGTTTTTCCCGATCGCATTGATAGCGGGAGGATTGCTGGCTTCCCTGGGAGCACTTGCGGTGGCAATTCCATCCTTTAGGACGAGAGGTGACTATCTGGCCATTATCTCGCT
>Ga0209536_100005594_pt1 | contig 19470 bp, 16 predicted proteins | sample DeeMarSeWOR28_12_FD_187461 | JGI IMG/M metagenome (GOLD analysis project Ga0209536, IMG submission 187461) | Marine sediment microbial communities from White Oak River estuary, North Carolina - WOR-2-8_12 (SPAdes) (version 2) | ecosystem: Environmental > Aquatic > Marine > Intertidal zone >...
ATATTTCAGGGATGCATGAAAGGCTTCCTCAAAACTGTATGTCTGTTTATGTTTTTGCTCACCGGCCTGTTTGACTTCAGTTTTTTCATTCAGCTGGTTGTCCGCAAACATCAGATTTTTTTGAGGTACTGCCTTTTCTGCCATTCTTATCAAAGTATTTCAATTCATATTCGGGTGGGTGCCTTATAGAACACCAAAATAGCAAATGGGTTTGCCGGGTTCAATCCATAGTTATTAAATCATATTAACAATCTGTAATGAATTGTAAATCTGATGTTTACAGGATCCTCCCGTTGAGAAAGGGAAAAAGCGGTCACATTTTCAGCTGAAAAAAACCAACGAATCTTCCCGTACTATGAAAAAAATCAGGGTCCTGGTGATACAGATTTTCCGCGGAATGAAAATAAGAAGAAATCAAGCCGAGGGAAGGTCAAATGAATCTCATTTTATTAACAAAAAATTAACCCCCTGGCTAACTCGATGAGAGGCAGTTAGATGACAAAAAGAACCTCCAGAAACCATCATGCATGCCTGTATATGCCTGTATGTTTGGAACTTAGCTTTTCGTCCGAAAGTGGCATATCCGGCTGCAGATCACGTCCAGCAAGGGTTCCGCAGAATAAGAAAAAAAGAGGCCATCCCATTTGAAGACAGCCTCTTTTGAAAAAGTCCGGTGCTGGTTGTCCTAGAACCTGAATGCGGCACTGATGTTCCAGGTGATTCCGTTCCCGAAATAGACCCGGTTGGCCATGTTCACCCCGTTCCACTCAGCTTCGCCCGAGGCAGGATGAATATTGGTATCGGACTGGGAAATATATTGTGTGTTCAGCAGGTTGTTTACATTAAACCTGAATTCAAGGAGTCTCGGATTCTGGAAATAGATTTTGTACGAAATACCGGCATCCAGCAGGTTGAATGAGGGCAGCTCCAGGCTTCCTTCGTTGTCTTCCTCATCAAAGCTTTCCGGATCGATGGCCGCATAGAGCTGTCCGTAATACCTCCAGTCTGCATCCACGGATAGACCCCGGATGATCCTGTACCGGGCCTGCAGTCCGAAACTGGTCTGGGCCGCATCGCCGACCTTCACACCATCCAGGTAGAGGGTGTTGGATGCACCCCCGATGGGATTGCGGTCCTCGTCCCAGATGGAGGCGTCCACATCTCCTGAATAGGTCCAGCTCCCGATAGAGGCATACCCGCCTACGTTGAGGTTCCTGACGGGTCGCATATCGAATTCCAGCTCCACCCCGGTGTGCAGTTCGGCCACATTTTCAAACAGCGCCACATCGTCACGATTGCCGTCCCCGTCAAAGTCGCCTGTCTGGCGGATCTGCCGGTCGGTCCAGCTGGTATAGTATCCGTTCAGGTCAATATCGATGAAATTGCTCCTGTACCCGTAACCTATCTCCAGTCCGAGCACCCCTTCGTTCCCCACATCCTCATTCACCTCATTCAGGTAATTGAGGAAGAGGTCATCGAAGAAAGGCTGACGGGAATAGTACCCAGCATTGAAAAATGCATTGTGGTTGTCATTGATGTTGTAGTTCCCCCCGGCCTTTAGGTTGAATCCCGGGTGATGAAGCTTTTCAGATGTCTGCTCATCGGGATCGGAGTAGGAGTGATAATCAAATCGCTGGTAAGCCTGGGTGGAGACGGCAGCCTGAAAAAATGTTGAAAGTTTGGAAGTTTTATATTCCAGCTGTCCGAACGCTCCGGAATAGGAGATACGTTCATTGTTGTAGTAGTCCAGCTTGTCCTCGTACATATCATTTCTCCATGTCCAGAAGATATAGGGGCTGGAGGTGTGCTCCTGTGTATAGACCTGGCCACCCGGGAAAAGCTCCTGAAATCCATCGCCGTTGTAATTGTCGTCCCAGTACCCGTCGAGCCCCCAGAGGTTATCCACCAGCCTGAAGTGCTGTCCGAAATAGGTGCGGAAGTCCGCCCCCACGTTGAAAGCCAGGTTCTCACTGAGCTCATGGTTGAAGTTGATCACAGCTCCCAGCCAGCGGTGAAGGTTCATGGAGCCCCGGCGAACCCCGGCTCCATCGCCATAAGAACCTATGGTCTTCCCTGGAATGTGCCAGTCTTCACTTCCGTCGTTCACAATGGCCCTGTTGTTGGCCTCTATCTGGTCAAAGTCCAGCTGTCCGTCATCATCATAAATATAGTATCCAGTTCCGTACCCGCCGGTACCGCCTCCCTGGCCCACCGATGCATACAGTACGGTTGAAAGTGCTGACTTGGCACCCATGTTCCAGTCCCAGTTCAGGTTGAAGACCGGTTTGTGGTAGAAGTTCTCGCGCAGTGAATATACATCGCCTTTGTAATAGCCCCAGTTGTCATTATAACGCTGTTCCTCGTTGGTGATCTCACCATCCCCGTCCCTGTCATAAGTGGAGAGGCTTTTGGTATAGTTCTGGTAGTGCCACTGTGGGGCCCCGGTCATGGAGAAATTGAATTTATGTTTATCCGATGGCTGAAAGCCGAAGGAGAGGAAATAGGTCTGCCCCTGTCCGTTGTTGCCATCGTTGTATCCCTTCCCCTGCCAGTGAGAGAGGAGGATACTGGCTCCCCAGCCATTCTCACCCAGGCCGGTTGAATAACTGGCCACGTACTTCATGTAGCCGTCATTTCCTACCATGGCACTGACCCTTCCGTTTTGCGTCATATCGGTGGCCTTGGTGACAATGTTAATGGTGGCGCCAACTGAAGAAATCGCCAGCTTGGAGGAACCGAGCCCGCGCTGGATCTGTACCGCAGTGGCAATCTCGGACAGACCCTGCCAGTTGGACCAGTAGACCTTGCCGTCTTCCATCCCGTTGACCGGCTGGCCATTGAAAAGCAGGGCGAGGTTTTCCTGTGCAAATCCCCGGATGTTCACCCGCGAATCGCCGTATCCTCCAGCCTGGCTCGCCACATATACCGATGGGGTATTCTTCATAATATCGGGAAATTCCTGGTTCCCGGTTTTGGCCACGATCTCAGGAAGCTTGATGGTGGATACAGCGACCGGGGTCTCCCGGTCCTTGGCCACGTCTATTACTCCGTAACCTGTAACCACTACCTCTTCCATGGATTTGGCATCCAGGTCGAGGATAATCTCCCCCAGATCGGAACCGGTGGAAAGGTTAAATGCGATGGTCTGAGATTTATATCCGACAAAAGAGATGACCACAGCCCCCGATTGGGCCTCGGTATTCAACTGGAAAACACCATCGGTTCCCGTGATGGCTCCGTTGGTGGTTCCCCTTTCAATAATATTAGCACCCATCAGGGGATCCCCTGATTCCAGCTCAACCACGGTTCCGGTGAGCGTGCCCTGAGCGAAGAGGGCTCCCGACCAAACCAGGATGGCCATGGAGAGAAATAGTTTTTGAATGGTTTTCATAGGTCTGCGTTTTTATGAGTTGTTAGCTTGATCGCGAAAGTATGAATCCTCGCATGTGCTCCGGTTAGGAAATTGTTAATTAAAAATTTCAATCTCCTGAAGTTGTCCTCGCAAACCAAAATTATAAAGAATTATCAGGGTGGGCAGGTATTCTAAAGCATATTCAGCCCTGATTTTTTACACACACCTTCCATGACCAGAGAAGTGGCTCCAACCCTTTTCTGAACATAGTTGCCGGCGATCTCAGATGAAGCTTTCAACAGTTTTTTCTGATTCAATTGTTGATGAATGGTTGATAATAATCCGCCCTTGTCGAGAACCGCAAAGGCCCCTCCCTTTTCTACCAGCTCCACCGCCTCCGTAAATTTCTGATGGACCGGACCGAATATCACAGGGATCCCGTAGACGGCAGCCTCCAGGATGTTATGGATCCCCTTTCCAAATCCACCGCCCACATAGGCCAGTGTTCCAAACCTGTAGAGAAATGAAAGCAATCCGATGGTGTCGATGATGATTACGCAAGTATCATCGGGGGTTTCTTCTTCCAGTTCGGAAAACAGGACACTTCCGGGAAACCGCTTCAGGATCCTCGACAGGTGAACTTCGGACAGTTCGTGGGGGGCAATGATCCAGCAGATCTTTTCTGATAGTTCCAGGCTAACCTCTGCCAGGAGTTGTTCGTCGCGCTCCCATGTACTTCCTGCCACAATGGTGGTCTTCCCACTGGTCAGACGCTCCAGAACCGAATGGTGATAGGGGGTGACGGCTACCTGACAGACCCGGTCGAACCTGGTATCACCGGCAACGGAAACCCGGTTGATCCCTATGTTCATCAAGAGTGACCTGGAATCTTCCTGCTGGACATAAATGTGGGTGAAACAGGCCAGGAACTTCCTGTACCATGTTCCATACCACCTGAAAAACAGTTGCCGGGACCTGAAGATGCCCGATGCAAGGAACAGGGGTGTTCCCTGTTTTGACAGCATGTGAAGGATGTGGTACCAGAACTCGTATTTGATGAAAATGACCATATCCAGCTTCATGGCGCCGGTGATCCTGCGGGCATTCCTGGCCGTATCCAGCGGCAGGTACATCACCAGGTCCGCATGTTCGTAGGATTTTCGTTTTTCATATCCGGAGGGGGAGAAAAATGTGAGGAGGATCTTATGAGCCGGGAACCTCTTCCGGGTCTCCTCCATCAGGGGCCTTCCCTGTTCAAATTCTCCGAGGGAGGCGCAGTGGAACCAGATCACCCGTTCCCCGGTCCCAATTTTACTCCGGAGTTTTTCATACCAGCCTTTCCTTCCCCCTATCCATTTCCTGGCTTTCGGATTCCATCTTGCAGCGATCCATGCAGCCAGCCAGTATAACCTAACCCCTATGTTGTAAACAAACCGCATCTGCTACAGGTCACCCCTTTTTAAAGTTACCCTGCTGACCAGCCAGACCGCCAGGAAAGCCAATACCCAGGATGCAAACCTGACACTGATGACCGAATCGAGCAGGGTGATTTCGGACCAGACCACCGTGGAGACAAACCCTGTTGCAAGGCCTGCAAGCACCCCCTGATAGGTTACTTTCTTCCAGGTGAGCATCAGCAGGATCAGTGGACCGAATGAGGAACCCAGCCCGGCCCATGCATAGGAGACCATGGAGAAAATAAGTTTATCCGAAGTAAGTGCAATAAAAAATCCGACCAGACCCACAACGATGGTGATCGCTCTGCTGGCTTTCAGCAGAAATGCATCGCTCACTTCCTTTCCAAGGGTCTGGTGGAACAGGTCCTCGATGATGGATGAACTGATGACAAGCAGCTGGCTGTCGGCCGTGGACATCATGGCTGCGATGGCTCCGCTGACGAATATTCCCGCAAGCCATGCAGGCAGGAGTTCATTGGCCAGGTGCGGCATCACCTTCTCGATATCTTCGAACATGCCCTGTCCGTATAACCCAGCCCCGATGATCCCGATGGCCAGTGCGCCTGCGAAAGCCGGGATCACCCATGCAAAGGCGATCCTCCGGGAGATCCTGATCTGAGCCGGATTCCGGATCGCCATGAACCGCATCAGCAGGTGAGGCTGCCCCATGTATCCCAGTGCCCAGCTCAGGCCGCTGATGATCAGGGCGGCGGCGGCCCACCCGCTCTTCCCTCCGGTAAAAGAGGTCAGCCTATGCCCCTCTGAGGTCAGCATCCCTGCCAGCGGCTGTGCACCCTCTTTCAGCTCAATCAGCTCCACCAGGCCCACCAGGGGCAGGATCACCAGTGTGCCGATCATGATGATACCCTGGACCATATCTGTCCATGCCACTGCAAAGAATCCCCCCATCATGGTGTAGAAAATGATGACCAGTGCCCCGATGATCATTCCTGTGGTCTGGTCGAGCCCGAAAGTGACGTTGAGGATTTTCCCGGCTCCGTTGAACTGCGCTGAAAGGTAGAAGATAAAGAAGAAAATAATAATGAACGTGGCGAGTATCCTGATGGCCGATTGTCCATTGTTGTAACGCGCAGCAAGAAACGTGGGCAGGGTAATGGCGTTCAGCTTTTCGGTCTCCTCTCGCAGGTGGGTGGCTATGACGAGCCAGTAGAAGATGATTCCGGAAACACACCCGAGGGCGGTCCAGAATTCCAGCAGTCCAGAGGCATACGCTGCTCCCGGCAATCCGAGCAGGAGCCAGGCACTCTCTCCGGAAGCCCTTTCGGAAAAGGCAACCACCCAGGGATTCAGCTTCCTGCCTGCAAGGAAGAAATCTTTATGGGATTTATTGATGTGGTAGGTGATAAAACCAACCACCAGAATCACCGCCAGGTAAAAGATAAATCCGAGAAGGGCGAAATTCATGCCCTAATATAGAAAAAATAGGTTACTCGGGGAACGTGGAAGAACCGTCGGGCTGGTAGGTGTATTCCATGACCACCTCACTGTATTTGTTGCCGCTCTCCCCCTGGTCAAAAAGGATATCTTTGACCAGTAATTTGGCATAGTTGCCCTCCCTAGTACGCTGGATCCATAACTGGTACAGCTCCACTGTGTCGCTCACCGTTTCAAACTGCAGGTCGTTCCCCACACTGGTATAGGCTTCATAAGCCGTACGGGCTTGTTCCAGGCTACCATATTCTCCGATCAGGGCAAATCCCATTTTTTCAACCGGGTTCGGGGCATTGAACTGGGGCAGCACTGCCACCTCGCCCCCCTGAAGGATCCTCATTCCCTCATTGATAATATCCGGAACCGGATCTCCCTTCGTTTCGAATTTTGAGAATCTGTAATACTCCGCATCTTCAAAATGATAGCCAAACAAATAATATGAATCTGTTCCGAATAGCTCTGAACTCAACTGAATCTCCCCGGTTCGGTCCGGTCCCCGGAACAATTCACAGGAGTTCACTCCCACAACAAGGATGGCTCCTGCCAGCACTTTCATCGCAACTCTTTTCATCTTCTTCTCCTATTAAAACTTAAATTCTACATGCTCATCCTAAAACGCAGCCATAAGGAGGTCCATGTCTTTGGAAGGGATCCCCAGGCGTTCTCCTATGGCATCATTGGTCAGGATCCCGTTGTATACATAGACACCATTTCTGAGCCCCACATTCTCCTTGAAATGTTGTCCCATGCCTCCGGAGTCCCCCATTCCTTTGATCAGGGGTGCAAATACATTGCTCAGACCGATAGAGGCGGTTCTAGCCACCCTGGAGGGGATGTTGGGAACACAGTAGTGGATGATTCCGTGTTTCACGAAAACAGGATCAACCTGGGTTCGTAGCTCGGATGTCTCAATACAGCCGCCCCTGTCGATACTGATATCGATAATGATGGATCCTTTCTTCATCTCCTTGACCATCTCCTCCGTTATAAAATCAACCGGCTGCTTCTCGTCCCTGCGGATCGCTCCGATCAGCACATCGGCCGATCTCAGGGCTTTCAGCATCACTTTGGGATGAAAAATGGAGGTGGGAATCATCTGTCCCACCGCATTCTGCAAACGCCTGAGCCGGTGGATGGAATGGTCGAATACCTTGATTTCCGAACCCACTCCCATGGCAGCCCTCACGGCATACTCTGCCACCGTACCGGCCCCCAGGATCACCACCTCTGTGGGAGTGATCCCGGTCACCCCGCCCAGCATCACCCCCTTGCCTCCCCTCATGTTGCTCAGGTACTCCGCAGCGATCAGCATGGAGGTCGTGCCGGCAATGGCGCTCATACTTCTGACAGCTGGGAAACATTTATGTTCATCCTGTATCTTCTCAAAGGCGATGGCAGACACTTTCTTCTGCATCAGTCCGCGAATGTATTTCTCTTCGCAATGGGTGAATACCTGAAAGGAGGAGAGCAGGGTTTGCCGCTCTTTCATCCAGCCTACCTCCTCGAGTTCCGGCGGAGTGATTTTCAGCAGCAGATCGGTGGTGCTGAACACCTCCTGCCTGCTTTCGGTGATCAATCCTCCCCTTTCGGAATAATCCGTGTCCATGTAGTTGGCTGCCTTGCCCGCTCCGGCCTCGATATAAATCTCATGGCCGTGTGCCGTAAGAATTTCTACCGCTTCCGGCGTTAGGGGAACCCGGCTCTCTACCGCATGATCCTCCGAAGGGATGCCTATCTTCAGCTTGCTCTGCCTGGTTTCCACCGCCAGGGTCTCTTCCTTGGGCATCAATCCCTCCCTGTGGATGTTAAAAGAGTTTGTTCCGGATTTTTCCATTGGTCCAGTATGAAGGTTGTTAGCCTAAAATAAAACAATTAGGATGGATTGTCAAGCATTATCACGATGCCCGGGATGAAAAATCAATTCCCTGGTCCCGTCGGGTTGCACCCCGATTTGAACCATCAGCGCCTCCTCCGGTATCAGGTGACTCGCTTTTTCGGGCCATTCTATGAAACAGCGGGATCCGGAATAAAAATACTCTTCGTATCCAAGGTCATACAGTTCCGACGGATCCTCTATCCTGTAGAGATCGAAATGGTAGATGGAATCGCCTGAGCGGGTGAAATATTCGTTGATCAGTGCAAAGGTGGGACTGTTCACATCTGCCTCCACCCCTAGTTGTCTGCACACGGCCTGAATGAATGTGGTCTTACCCGCGCCCAGGTCACCCGAAAAAGCAATCACTGCTGCATCTCCTGCCATTCCGAGGAATTTTTCTGCTGCCGCATCGATCTGATCCAGCGAAGGTATGACCATCCTTTTCATCTTAGGTGACAGGGGATAATACGGCCAGCGGAATCAACATCTCCTCCATGGAGATACCCCCGTGCTGGAATGTGTTCCTGTAAAGATTCACAAAATGGTTGTAGTTGTTGGGGTATACCATGAAATCGTTGTTCACGGCAAATATGTAGCTGGAACTCACGTTGGATCTGGGTAATCCGATCGACTCGGGCCGGGTGATCTCATACACTTCCCTGGGATTATAATTCAGGTTTTTTCCCTGCTTGTACCGGAGATTCACCGATGTTTTCCGGTCCCCGACCACCTTGATGGGATTATGTACCCTTACCGAACCGTGGTCTGTGGTGATGACCACCCTGAGCTGGTGCCGGTTCAGGTGCTTCAGTAGTTCCAGCAGGTAGGAGTGCTGGAACCAGCTGTGTACAAGCGAACGGTAGGAGGATTCATTGAAGGCCAGTTCCCTGATCATATCCATCTCGGTCCGAGCATGCGACAGCATGTCCACAAAATTGTAAACCAGGATATTGAGGTCAAAGTTGAGCAGATCCTTGTGGTTTTCAACCATTTTCTTGCCAGCCCGCTGATTGTTGATCTTTTCGTAATTGAATGATTTGCGGATGCCTGCCCGTTCCATCTGTGCCTTGCAGAGCTCCTCTTCGTAAGTATTTTTACTGCCCTCATCGGCTTCATCTATCCATAACCTGGGGTAACGCTCCTGGATCTGCAGGGGCATCATGCCTGAAAACATGGCATTCCGCGCATATTGTGTGGCTGTGGGCAGAATGCTGCAAAAGATCACCTCTTCGTCGGTGCGAAACAACCCTGCCAGCTCCTGTTCGATGATTTTCCACTGGTCGTAGCGCAGGTTATCGATGATCACCACCACTACCTGATCATTTTCAAGCAACGGAAAGATCTTTTCCTTGAACAGCCCGGGGGAGAGGAGGGGTGGATCTTCACTTCCGGATGAGAACCAGCGGCTGTAATTGGTCCTGACATACCTGCTGAATTCCTTGCTGGCCTCTGCTTTCTGGAGCCTCAGCACATCCTCCATTCCTTCAGTGTCACCGGAATCAAGCTCCCTCTCCCAATACACCAGCTTCCTGTAAATCCCGACCCATTCCTCAAAGTCACGTGCACTGTTGATCTGCACACCCAGCTGACTGAACTGGGACTGATAATCGGCGGTGATCTTACGTGTGACAAGCCTTTTGGTATCGATGTTCTTTTTGATGGAGAGCAGGATCTGTTTCGGATTCACCGGTTTGATCAGGTAATCGGCAATCTTGCTCCCCAGCGCCTCATCCATGATATCCTCCTCTTCATTTTTGGTGATCATCACCACCGGGGTGGATGGAGTGAGGGCTTTGATGGTTTCCAGGGTCTCCAGTCCCGAAAGACCGGGCATGTTTTCATCCAGGAAGATCAGGTCAAAATTGTTTTCCTGAACCAGCTTGATGGCATCTGTCCCGTTGGTTGCGGTGGTGACCTGGTACTCCTTTTCCTTGAGAAAAAGGATGTACGGTTTCAGGAGATCTATTTCATCATCGGTCCATAATATGTGGATCTGCCGGCTCATCTACTCCTGGTTCAGATAATGGTTCATATAAAAGAGGTAATATGGATTGGACTGCCTGTTCTCCGAAAGGGTAGTATAATTGTCCAGTGAGATGATCATCATCCGGGTTCGGGACGGCATGATCCCCTGCAGGATCGCTTCACTGTTGGTTTCTATTTCTCTCAGGTATCTCATGGCCCCATCTGCATTGTTGAATACCTTAACTGCCAGCATATTGAACCCGTCGCTCAGGCTTACCCGCTCAATTTCGAGGGCGTATTGGTTGAAGTTGTCCAGGTTATAATTTAACAGGTTAAAACTGACTTGGTTCACATCTTCACCACCTTCGAGTGCCAGCAGGAAGTAGTGTTGCTGGTCCGGATCATACCCGGAATAGATCTCTTCCGCCTCCCTGGCTTCTTCCGCCTCCCTGATCACCGGAAATGCCACAAACATATAATTGATGATTTCCTGGGCCTGGAGGCTCTCCTCCGTACCGGGATGCTGGGAAATAAGGGAATCCAGTTCCACTTTCATGGCCTCCTGTCCCATGAGGGCTCCCACCGAAAGTGCCTTGATGTATTTGAACTTGGGGATCAGCGGCTCCCCTTCAAATTCGTCGATGGCCATTTTCGATTCGGATATGACAGCGGCATGATCTTCCTGCCGGTATTTTTCAAATACCTGCTCGTACCGCCTGGTAACGCGCTGTTCCTCTTCTTCCAGCTCCCTGATGTAGTTGGGATTGTTCAGCAACATCGAATAATGGGATTCGGGATAGCGGGCCAGAAGCTGACCCTTGTAATAGGTGGCCCTGTCGGATTGTTGCAGGATGTTGTAGAGGTCATGCAGGTTGTACATGGAAGGGGCTGCATAGGTGCCGTCGGGATACCTTGTGAGGAGTTCCTCAAAGGCGTCCACCGATTCCCGGTAGTCGAGCAGGCTCTGCTTATAAATCTCTCCTGTGCGGTAGAGTGCCTCTTCAAGTCTCAGGTTCGATTGCTCCATGGCCGAATCGGTTAGCGGAATATGGATCAGGTAGTACTCCCTCGATTTATTATCGAGGATCTGTGTTTCACCTCCGCCGTTCAGGCTGTCCCCTTCAGCCACCTCGCCTCCTGCCATTTGTGACAGGGTCTGCTTGTTCCTCCTTCTCCAGTTATCTTCCAGGGTCCGCTCCCCCCAACTGGCCCGGAACTCCGGCTGACCGAAACTCTTGGCATTTATATTGTAAAAGTACCATGCCCCGCCCTGCCTGGCTGCGTTGTTCGCTCCCTGGTTGTTTCCATACATCATCGACTGGTTCAGAGCCATGTCCTGCATGGCCTGTTGCTGGGCCAGACGCGCCGCTTCCTCCTGTTCCCTCACATCCTCGATGATCCCATCTATGATCGCCAGCCGCTGCGCCTCCGGTAAAGCAGCAAGCATTTGTACACTGTCTTCCAGCTCATAGGTGTTGATGTTCTGTACCAGTCCGGTGAGGCTTGCAGAGAGGAGGGATAGTCCCTCATACCCCGGAAAGTCGCGGTCCAGGAATGAAACCGCTGAATCGTAGTAGGCGGCCGATAGTATGTAATCGGGCTGGTCATAATAAATTTCGGCCAGCGTATAGGAAGAAAATCCCTTCTGATACCGGTTCTGTACACTGGTTGCAACCGATTTCTGGTAATATTCAATGGCCAGTTCCCGGTCACCTTCTTCCATGGCAATGTTTCCCAGAGCGAAGTAGATCTGATCCAGGTATTCGGTGTTCTTGCTGTCCTTCAGCATTTTTCCCAGTAGTTTTTTCAGGTCTGCGCTGCTGGCACTCCCCGATTCATACACTTCTGCCATACTCACCCGGGCATTGAAAGCCATTTCGTACGGGGGGTTGTAACGGGCCACCCTCCTGTATTTTTCCAGGGCCAGCTCATTCTGACCGGTCTCTTCATAAAGCTGGGCCAGGATGTAGGTATAGCGGATCTTATTCTCTTTGGTGACCCCTTTCAATCCGAGTGCTTCTTCCAGGTTTCCGGCCGCGGATGCATAATTCTCCAACCGGATCTGGTACTGGGCCAGGGTGGTGTGGTAGGCCTCCAGGTACTCCTCAGGAAATCCGAATACGTCGGAAAGGGAGGTAAGGATGCGCTCCGCCTCCCTGTTCTCGTTGATCATGATATAGGCCCTTGCCAGCCAGATCATGGCCAGGTACCTGATATCCTCCTGTGGGAAAGTGACCAGGACATGCTTGAAGGTTTCAGCGGCCAGGAAGTACTCACCCTGGTACATGTATGCTTTGCCCATAAGCATATAGGAATCATCGACCCATTTGTTGTATTCATTCTTTTCATAAAAGGCCTTGTCTTTGGCAGACTGGTTCCCCTCCTTTACCTTCGGTTTGGCGGTAATGGAATGGTAGGTAATGATTTTGGTGGCTTTGTCGATGGCCCTTTTCATATCGCCGCTCACCGCCGAGTGGACAGATTCATCTTCAAAAAGAAAGACCTCCAGGATGCGGTTGTAATCGTTACGTACCGCATCTCCGGCTTTTTCTATTCCCCGCTTGTAGCTTTCGTTGCCGTTGAAATAGATATTGTAATGCGATGTAAGATTGTGAAAGTTCCTGCTGAGGGAGGTGTTTTTTTCCACGCTGCAGGATGCCAGGCTGTAAAGGATCAAGAGGCTGACCCCCCCCCGTATGGCTTTGCGATATGGCAATTCAATCCAGTTTTGACAAGTTAATGTCAATGGTATACAATGTAATTAACTGGTTTTGGGATAACTTATTTTATGAGGCGGGTAAAAACTCATGGTGTATTTACATCAACCACCTGCTTCACCTCGGGAACTTCGTTTCTGACAGCCATTTCAACTCCTGCCTTGAGGGTTTGCATGCTGAACGGGCATCCAAAACAGGCACCCTTCAGTTCCACCTTTACCACCATATCGTCAGTGATCTCGACGATGTCAATATCTCCGCCATCTGCTACCAGGTAGGGCCTGATTTTTTCCAATGCCTTTTCTACACGCGTTCTTATCGCTTCCATGCTTACATATGTTTGATTTGTACTTTCTGTGTGGGTTCCAGTTCTTCGTTTCTTTTCCCGACCGCCTGTTCGACAGCATCGGCCAGATGCTGGAATTCTATCCCTGCGGGGTGACCGGCGTGCAGTGCTACCGGTTCCCCCATGTCGCCCGATTCACGAATTCCCTGGACTATGGGTATCTGACCGAGAAGTGGAATACCCATTTTTTCAGCCAGGTGCTTGCATCCATCCCGACCGAAAATATAGTACCTGTGATCGGGAAGCTCTTCCGGGGTAAACCAGGACATGTTTTCAATAATACCGAGTACAGGCACATTGATCTTGTCGCCCGAAAACATATTGATCCCTTTGATTACGTCAGCCAGCGCCACCTCCTGGGGTGTACTGACGATCACCACGCCTGTCACCGGAACCTCCTGGACCATGGTCAGATGCACATCACCGGTTCCGGGGGGCAGGTCAATGAACAGATAATCCAGGGAGCCCCAGTCTCCCTGAGAAATCAGTTGTTTCAATGCGCTGGTGGCCATGGGTCCACGCCAGACCACCGCATCCTCCGGTTTCACAAACAGTCCCACCGAGAGCAGTTTTACTCCGAATTTTTCAACGGGGATGATCCATTCTGTGCCCTCTTCGGTTCTGGCTGCCGGCCGCTGATCCTCAATGCTGAACATCTTGGGGACAGAAGGGCCGTACACATCTGCATCGATCAAACCCACGCTTGCTCCCTTCCGGGCCAATGCGACTGCCAGATTTGCCGCTACGGTGGATTTTCCAACGCCTCCTTTTCCCGATGCAATGGCGACGATGTTTTTAACACCCGGCAATATTTCCCTCTTTTCAGGTGGTTCCGGAACATGGACCTGGATGCGATCATCGGCAAGCGTGCCTTCTCCGAACGCCTGGTTGACCGCCCTTACACACGCTTTCCTGATCGACTGGATAAAGGGATCATTGGGTTTGCCGAACTGAAGGGCGATCCACAGCTTTCCATCGTGATAAGTAACTTCCCGGACCATTTCAAGGTCCGCAATTCCTTTTTTGGTTTCGGGGTGACGTATGTGGTTCAGTACTTCGAGGATCTGCTTTTCTTGAATCTCCATCGCTCCTTCACATTTGATCCCCCAAAGATAGCTTTTTTTATTTAGATTAAGTTGTCATAGACCCAGTTCAACAACAGGGTCCCAGTACATTTCATTGAAATTGATGATTCTGCTATCACTGATCATGGCCCCTTCATTCTCCAGTAACTCCTGCATCAGGTTTACCCCACTGAAATGGTGTTTACCGGTTAACAATCCGTTGCGGTTCACCACCCGGTGAGCAGGGATGAAATCGGCCTGTGTATGCGACTGATTCATGGCCCAGCCAACCATCCTTGCAGCCCCGGGAGCTCCAATGTATCTGGCAATGGCTCCATAGGTGGTAACCCTTCCCACAGGGATCAGTCTGACCACCTCGTATACCCGCTCAAAGAACCGGTCATGCTTCGTCATGGGAGAGATCTTTGATTTCCTGACCAGCAGGCAGCCTGAATTTCAGATAGCAGATCTTTGCTCCCTGCTCTAAGAATTGTTTCTCGTAATAAGTTTGGATCCGGACGGTTTCATCCTGCCAGTTTTCATTGTAGAGATCAGCAGAGAAGCTTTCCACCGGAAGCTGGTTGTAGCTGACCAGGTCCAGGGTGGAGCGGTAAAGGGATGCATTGTCTGTTTTCAGGTGAATGGCTCCTCCATCCTTCAGTATCTCCCTGTACATGTTCAGAAACAAAGCACCTGTCAGTCGTTTCTTTCTTCTCCGCTTTTTTTCCTGGGGATCCGGAAAGGTGATCCACAACTCATCCACTTCCAAAGGTTTGAAGAAAGAGCGAATGAAATCAATCCGTGTGCGCAGAAAAGCCACATTGACCAGCTGCTCCTGATAGGAGGTTCTGGCTCCCTTCCATATCCTCGCTCCCTTGATGTCCAGACCCATGAAATTTCGATCGGGATAGAGCCTGGCGAGTCCCACTGTATATTCCCCCTTGCCACATCCCAATTCGAGGACAAGCGGATGGTCGTTCCCGAATACCTCCCGGCACCACTTTCCCTTTAACTTGTAATCCTGCTGAAAAACCTCCTCAAAAGCCGGTTGGAATACCCGCTCGAAGGTCTCAAGTTCCCTGAACCTCGAAAGCTTCTTCTTGCCCAAATCAGTCCTGGTTGATACGAACGATCCTGACTCCGATATCTGTGACCGGCAGTTCAGCTCTTCTCATCCCCTGTTCAAGGGTAAATGAATAGGTGCCCTTTTCACCGAACCTGGTTTGTTTGCGGTATAAAAGACTGAGTTCCCTGAGGTGCCCGGTTCCCTTACCTGTCCACTTCCCGTCAGGTTCGGCAAGAAGGAAATGAACCGTATCTTTTAACATCTGACCCTCCGGGCTTTTGACATAGACAAACATATAGAGGTTGCTCATGGGATAGGCCACCGTATGCCTCACCTGCAGGTATATGTTGTGAAGTGAAAAGGTGTCTGTTACCTCCACCCGGAACTCCCTGGAGTCTCTCCATCCCCACATCCCATCCTCCATGGTTTCAAAATGATCATACACCATCCCCCGGTCACAGGAGATAAGCAGGATGACCATCAGGCCGGCCACGCTAAATGATCTTAGGTTCATTGGTAAGTTTTAAAATATCTCATGGGTGGTTCCCGGGGCCCCTCCGTTTTTTCTTCTTCTTTTTGGGTGCATGCTTCTGAAAACGGGTCAGGCTTTCTTCACCGGCTCCATCGGTGTAGTCGAGTGGATTTGTATCGATAAAGCCGGAGTTGTCCATCAGTTCATCGGGAACCTTGCCCTGGTCATTCAGTTTTCTGATTTCACTGACCCTTTCCACCGGAACAGGCACCAGGGTCTGGGAGCCACCGCCCCCATATCCGAACCACATCAGTTGCCGGTAAACGTCCGTTTTCATGTGGAACGCCTCTCCTTTGGATGTTTTCAGGGGCGGGGTTGTTTCAGGAAAACTCTTTCTTGCATCCTCGTATCCTGCCAGCTCATAATTGAGGCAGCATTTCAGCTTACCGCACTGCCCCGCCAGCTTTTGCGGATTGAGTGCCACTTCCTGGATGCGGGCTGCATGCGTGCTCACTGAAACAAAATTTGTAACAAAGGTGGAACAGCAAAGTTCCCTCCCGCAGGTCCCTATTCCTCCTATCCTGCCTGCCTCCTGCCTGGCCCCTATCTGCCTCATTTCGATTCTGATCCGAAAGGTTTCGGCGAGTACCTTGATCAATTCCCTGAAATCGACCCTTTCATCAGCGATGTAGTAGAAGATCGCCTTGGTACTGTCCCCCTGGTATTCCACATCCCCGATCTTCATGCTCAGCCCCAGCTCCTCTGCGATCTTCCTGCTTCGAAGCATGGTCTGGTCCTCCTTCTCTATCGCCTTCTGCCATTTCTCTATATCCACCGTTTTTGCTTTCCGGTAGACCTTTTTCAGTTCATCGGGATGTACCTCATACCTGGTGTTGGCCCGCTGTTTGTCAACAATCTCGCCCGCAAGGGTGATGATCCCTATATCGTGCCCGGGAGAAGCCTCCACCGCCACAATATCTCCCCGTTTCAGTCTCAGCCCGTTCACATTCCTGTAGAAGGATTTTCGCGTGTTTTTGAAACGAACCTCCACTATTTCGGGAATATCGATATCTGACACCTCCCTGAGCCAGTTAAAGGAATCCAGTTTGGCACAGGTGCTGAAATAATACCCGATCCGCTCGATGTTATCGTTATTGATCTCCAGCTGTCTCTCTCTGCAGCAACCTCTTGCCTTCAGGCTTTCCATGGCGTAAAAATAGGGATTCGTTTTTCCATATCAAAAAATGGTCACAGTAGCTGCGGACTCTTTACCATCATCAGTTTGATGATACCAATGGAGAGATCCATCAGGATGATTCTCGGATTCCCGTTGGCTTCGATGTGACTCACGGCCAATGTGAATGCATCCGCAAATCCATGGATGTTCCCCTGGTGTATGAATGGACTGAACTTTTCTGCAAATGCATACTCCTTAGCGGACAGGTAATTCAGTTCTTCCTGCCCCAGGTGAAGTATAAAACTCTCCCGCAAGAGCCTCAATGAATAATCCAGCAGCTGTTTCTGACGCTCCCTTCCCAATCCGGCCACCTGTTCCACCCAGTCATTCACCTCGATGATGTTGCGTGCATAGCACAGCCGCATCAGGGAGGTAAACAGGTCAAAATACTGAACCTCAAGCTGATCATTCCGAAGTGTCTGCAGCGCGGTTCTGTAGTTGCCCCCAGATTTGCGAATGGCATCTTCTACCAGCCCGGCATGGTCCGCAAATTCGGCCATCAGTCCTTCCCTGATTTCGGGATCGGAAAGCGGAGGAACATGAAATAACTGGGCCCTGCTCACAATGGTGGGGAGGATCCGGTCCGTATGTTCGGTCACCATAGCGATCACGGTCCGATCAGGGGGTTCTTCAATAATCTTCAGCAGCTTGTTGGCTGCCGGCTGGTTCATCTTCTCCGGTAACCAGATGATCATCATCCTGTAATCCGATTCATATGGTTTGAGACCGAGTTTCCGAATGATCTGCAGGCTCTCCTCCTTGTTGATGATCCCCTGTTTGTTCTCTGCCCCTATGGCCTCATACCATTCATTCTCTGACAGATAAGGATTGGAAAGAAAGGCCTCCCTCCATTCTTCCATGAAATGGTCACTGACCGGATCTTTGCTGACCCTGGAGGTCTTCAGTACAGGAACTATGAAATGAAGGTCCGGTTGAATGACCTTGTTGAATTTCAAGCAGGAAGGACACACCCCACAGGAGTCCGATTTCTTCCTGTCACTGCAGGAAATGTACTGCATCATCGCCAGTGCCAGTCCCAGTTTGCCCGATCCCTCCGGTCCGTACAACATCAGGGCATGCGGCACACGGTCATCCTGCACCAGGTTCAGAAGCCTTTGCTTGACTTCGCGCTGTCCGATTACCTCCCTGAACAACATTTGTTTTACCAGTCTGTAAATGTAGAATTTCTTTTTTACCTTTGGAATTCCTAACCGGAAATGAAGTTTCTCATCTTAAATATACCGATATGCAAATGATTGATAATTACAATTTTAAAGGCAAAAAAGCGATCATCAGGGTCGATTTCAACGTCCCGCTGGGTGCACAGTATGAAGTGACCGACGACACCCGGATCCGGGGGGCCCTTCCCACCATCCGCAAGGTGCTTGGCGATGGCGGGTCAGCCATCCTGATGTCGCATCTGGGCAGGCCCAAATCGGGTCCGGAGGAGAAGTTCTCGCTCAAACATGTGATTCCTGTGCTGGAGGGACACCTGGGAACAGGTGTGCAGTTTGCCGAAGATTGTGTGGGCGAAGATACACCGGCCCAGGCGGCAGCGTTGCAACCCGGTGAAGTGCTGCTGCTTGAGAACCTTCGCTTTCACAGTGCAGAGAACAACATCAAGACCGAGGAGCAGAAGGCAGCAACCCGCGCATTTGCCGAGAAACTTTCCCGATATGCCGATGTGTATGTCAATGATGCATTCGGAACGGCTCACCGGGCCCATGCTTCCACTGCGGTGATCGCTGACTTTTTCGACACGGACTCAAAAATGTTCGGTTACCTGATCAACAAGGAGATTGAAGCGATGGATAAGGTGCTTCACGAGTCCGAGAAACCGTTTACTGCCATCATGGGAGGTGCCAAGGTATCGGATAAGATCCAGGTGATCGAGAACCTGCTGGACAAGGTGGATAACCTGATCATCGGAGGAGGGATGACCTATACCTTTATCAAAGCCCGCGGAGGGGTCATCGGGAATTCACTTTGCGAGGAGGATAAGCTGGATGTGGCCACCGAACTTGTTGAAAAGGCCAAAGCCAGGGGGGTGAACCTGATCCTTCCGGTGGACCAGTTGCTGGCAGATAAATTCGACAACGAAGCTGACACCGAACTGGCTCCCATCGACCAGGGAAAGGAAGGAAACATGGGCCTTGACGTAGGACCGGATACCATCCAGGCTTTCACCGAGGTGATCATGAACTCCCGGACCATTCTGTGGAACGGTCCCATGGGTGTGTTTGAGATGCCCAATTTCCAGAAAGGTACGGTCAGCATTGCACAGGCCATTGCCCGCTCCACTGCCTCCGGCGCCTTCAGCCTGGTGGGCGGAGGGGATTCCGTAGCTGCTGTGAATAAATTTGGTCTGGCCGACCAGGTGAGCTATGTTTCCACCGGAGGCGGAGCCATGCTGGAGTACATAGAAGGGAAGGAACTTCCCGGGATCAAAGCGATCAAGGGATAACA
>Ga0209536_100005596_pt1 | contig 19468 bp, 16 predicted proteins | sample DeeMarSeWOR28_12_FD_187461 | JGI IMG/M metagenome (GOLD analysis project Ga0209536, IMG submission 187461) | Marine sediment microbial communities from White Oak River estuary, North Carolina - WOR-2-8_12 (SPAdes) (version 2) | ecosystem: Environmental > Aquatic > Marine > Intertidal zone >...
CGCTGAAAATTAAAATATTGCGCATTCTGCTGGAATTGCCGCCGATGCCCAATATTATTTTAAAAGCCCGTGAAATTATGGAAGATCCCGGATCAAGCCTCAAGGAATTAGCCGCGGTCATCGAACATGATCAAGCCATTGTTGCACGGGTTCTGGCCCTGGCCAATTCCGCTTATTATGGTTTGAGCGGCCTGGTGTCATCGATCCAGCATGCGTCCATTTTGCTCGGACAAAAAACCCTGGGTGAATTGATCACCATCGCCGCTTCCTCGCGCCTTTTAAGTAAAAAATTAAAGGGTTATCAACTGCAACCCGGCGATCTGTGGAAACATTCACTAGCAGTTGCGCTGGGCTCCAAAATTATCAGCGGGATGATAAATCGCGATTGGGTTGAAGACGCGTTTATTGCCGGTCTATTGCATGATGCCGGCAAAATTATACTGGATCCCTATGTCGAGGAGCGCAACGAAGCTTTCGAGACCCATTTACAGGAGACATCCGGCAAATTTTTTACGGCTGAAAAGCAAATTTTAGGATTTGATCATGCCGAAGTCATGTCGCGCGCTTCTCGGTTCTGGCGCTATCCCGAGTCCCAATCCATGGCCATACGCTACCACCATTACCCAACGCATTCCGGAAATAACCGGCTGGCCTATATTGTTCACCTGGCGGATTTTGCCGCCAAAGAAGCCGGATTCAAGTCCGGTGAATCGGCGCAATCATCTGAAATTGATCCACACATTTTAGAATATCTGGGATTTGAAAATGCTCAACTAAAGCCGATCATTGCCGAGATCGCCACGTCGGTTGAAAAACTCGCCACCGAATTTCAATAATCCATTTCAATCGTGCCGAAACCTGCGCTGGATCGGCATGCGCCATTTTTAACGTTACCACTTCCTTTGTTTATTCCTGCTTCTGGCTTCTGTCAACTGGCGCCTGGCTTCTGACATTCGGCAGCCAGCAGCCAGTAGCGAATAGAAAAAAACGCTTGCTCGTTGATGCAATTAACGCCAATATAAGCTAATCTGTATTACGGCCGAAGAGGAAAAGACCCATGCCTCAATATGATTTGAACGAATTTTTGAAATTATCCTCTGTGCTCAACTATAATCTGAGTGCCGCATCACTAAACCGCTATAATGTCATGATGTATATTATCGGCGGCAAAACGCTGGATCGCAATGCTTCAAAAGACCGTGAAAAAAAAGGTCTGATCATGGACGCGCTGGGTTATCTCTTCAGCGCTTATCAGCAGAAAAGGCGTCATCTGGGCCCCATGGCGGTGCTGCACCCCTTGCGGGCGACAGCCCTTTTTGCACGCAATCAAAAACGGCTGGACACCGTCGGTCTACTGAGCGTTCTGTTTCATGATATTATGGAAGACATCAATTCCAATGATTTCGATGCGAGCCGCTGGAAAGATATGGAAGGCCGGCTTTACAGCCTGCTGGAACGCTTGTCTGACGAAAACGAATCCAAGTTGCTGAGCCATATCATCGCTTTAACAAGGACGGAAAGAGAATCCTATTATCAATATATCGGTCGGCTGCTTGAAAGCGCCGGCCAGTCACCGCAGCTGGTGCACGTTAAGTTAGCCGATCGCCTGGACAACACCCTGGACATGCGCATTGAACTGGAAGATCCCCTCGCGGGGGTTGATTTCTTTAAAAACGTGTTTCAGCTGATGTTTGTCAACAATTATCGCGGATATATGCCCTCCAATGAGCGCGTGCCGGCGACAGCGATGAATGGCGCTCGACGGCTGCATCAGCTTTTTAAAAATACGGTATTGCTTTCATTGATTCGACAGCATCAGTCCATCGGCAATGATCATGCATTGCGAATACTTTTTGAAGCTGTTTGTGATGCCAGTTTGAAAGAAGCACAGAGGACGCTCATGCACTTACTCGGTTACCATTTTAAAAACCTGGCCGAGCAGCGCAAATTGATTCTGGAAGCGATGGATTATTCTTTCAGCGGTCGAATTGATCTGGTGACAAAGCCGGATCGCGAGCAATTGCTGGATGGTCTTTTTACAACCTATTTTGCGCATAATTCCAAAAGCGACCTGCGCCGGCAACTCGACATTTTATATCAGAACAAACCGTTGATGATTCAAGCATCAATTGCTTTTGTAGTGATATTTTTGCATTTCTTAAATGATACCAAATATTACATCCATGGCATCAGTGCCGAAGGAATCGAACCGCGATAAATGTTATCAGAGGACCCGTCTTCGTCACGATAGAAGCGTGACTTCGCCGCGACAAGTCGCCGCGGCCAGCAGAGGGTAGAAATCAGATGCTCCAGAATCGATTTTTCTTATTTCTGACATCTGATTTCTGTCTTCTGGCCTCTGAATCCTAAATTGCCAGATCGCTGGGCACTTTTTCATCAAAGTCCTTCAAGCGCATGGCCATCAGGTGGTTGACCATTTCGAAATCTTCGAATCCCGGGTCGGATTTCTTCGAATCTGAAAGCATGGTTTCACGGCTGTGGTAGGCGGCGCCATATTCGGGATCTATCTCGAGAGCGCGATCAAAATCCTGAAAGGCCCGGGCAAATTCACCCAATTTTTCGTAGGCCAACCCCCGCAAATGGTAGGCACGGACATAACCCTCATCCAAATTGATGGCGCGATTAAAATCGGATATTGCCTCACGCGCCTTTTCCAGCTTTAAACGGGCAGCCCCCCGGCTGACGTAAAAAAGAGCCAGGGAGGAATCGTATTCTATTGCGCGTGAAAGCAGGTCGATACTTTTCTTAAAGTCCCTTTTTATATAGGCTGCAACGCCTTCATCAAACATCTTTCGGGCTGCATATTTATTCGCCACGGTGTTTACCTCCAAGTTTATACCTGAATCTTGAATGAACATGAGTGTGCAGCCGGTATTGCCTCTTAACTTTGAAGTACCTTGCTGATCAATAAATTTAACGTAGTCACTGTAGAAAGGATGTCAATGCGGACAGGCTCAGCAATGTTCCTAAAGCTGGAGTACTGGAGTAATGGATGCCGAAATTGAACCATTGACAATCTTTGCTTCTTATCAACACTCCAACACTCCATTACTCCAATACGCCAATTGATAGTTCAGCAGCTTATTATAAATGACAAATTTTGGTAACGAAATGTCCCGAAAACGGTTATTTGAGATAGATGATCTCGCTGCTGTGGTGCTGGCTGGCAACCGTCAAACGCGGTTTGGGGTGGCTAAAGGCACTGGAAATTTCCGTCAGGACCTTTTGGGGGTCGTTATTGGTTTCACTTAGATGCGCCAAAATGACGTGCTGAAGGTGCCGGTGATGCAACTCTTGAAGCAGGTGTTTTGACTGTTGATTGGACAGATGCCCGCGGCGGCTCTGGATTCGTTTTTTCAAGGGCCAAGGATAGGGTCCGTTCATCAACATCTGCGGATCATGATTGGCTTCTAAAATAAGTAAATGGCAGTCTTTAAGTTGCGCTTTTAACTGGGGGGTGACGCTGCCCAGATCGGTTGCGATACCGATGCGGCGGCCGTTTTGCCCGATGGTGAATCCCACCGGATCTGCGGCGTCGTGGGAGATGCTGAAGGGATGCACGGTCATCGCATTGATCTGAAAAGGCAGACCGCATTCAAACGTCCGGATCTCATGCACCGAATTTCCGAGCGGGGCGCTTTTTTTGACTTTGCGGCTGAGGTAAATCGGCAGCTTTAACTGGCGGGAAAGAACGCCAACAGACTGGATGTGGTCGCTGTGTTCATGGCTGAGCAGAATAGCGTCCAGGTCCTTGGGGCTCAGCCCCCTCGATTTTAAACGGCGTTTGATTTCAGATGCCGAAAGTCCTGCATCCAACAGGATGCCGGTAATGCCGTCGGAGATGTAGATGGCATTGCCTTTGCTGCCGCTGGCCAAAACGCAAACAGCCAGATGGTAATCGCTGCAGTGGCGCACTCTTTCTAATTCAAGTTTCATAAATTATTTTGCTTTACGGTGTACGGCGCAGGGCACACGGCTCAAGGCTGAAATAAGATGAAAACGGTTTTTTATGGCCTTGCGCCCTGTGCCTTGCACCTTGGGCCTCTTATTTGCCCGTATGCCCAAATCCCCCGGCATCGCGATCGGTTTGGTCCAATTCTTCGACAATGTCGAGTTGTGCAACAACCACTTTTTTAATGACCATTTGCGCAATCCGATCTCCGCGTTGAAAAGTGTATGGCGCCGGACCTAGATTGATGACGGCGATTTTTATTTCGCCACGATAGTCGGCATCAATGGTCCCGGGGGAATTAATCAACCCGATGCCGTGTTTGATAGCCAGTCCGCTGCGGGGCCTGATCTGGGCTTCAAAGCCGTCTGGCAGTGCAATGGCAAAACCGGTGGGAATAAGGGCGCGATGGCCTTTGTCCAAAACAAGGTCTTGCTTTATGGCCGCACACACATCCATGCCCGCCGATTGAGCAGTCATATAGCGGGGAAGGGGAATATCGGCGTCCGTCTCTGGACGCAGGCGTAAGATTTTTATAACTGGGGAATTACTCATCACAATATGGAGTCAGATTATCTGCCGGAGGCAGATTCAGTGTCAAATTTTTAGCCGCTGGCTTCTCGCTTCTGGCTGCTGGCCTGAGCCTCGTAATCCAAGGCAGCAGAACTGTTCTGTCAGGTCTAAGCCAGAGGCCAGAAACCAGTAGCCAGGAGCCTGCTTACCTAAAAAAGAGGAATGACGTGATGATTATGCTTTACGCCCCTGACGTTTACGTGAGGTGTACAGAATCTCTTCGAATGGCTCTTTGTCTTTTACCGGTCCCAATAACGTTAGACCCATTTTATTTCTGACAAATAAGCTTTTAGATAGCTCCAAAATTTTTTCGATCGTTACCGATTCAATTATCGCGATGATCTCTTGCAGGGGGATATCGCGCTTAAAATTAATTTCATTTTGGGCACAGCGGACCATTTGGTTCTCATTGCTTTCGGCGGCCAGCAGCAGACTTCCCTTGGTGTATTCCACCGCACCTTTGAGTTCAGCAGCCGTTATGGGTTTGGTGCATAATTTATCTAATTCTTTAAGCACCACTTCCGCGGCTTCCAGTGCTTTGGCAGGATCCACCGCCAAATAAATGCCGCACATACCAGTGTCCGCGTGGGACATCATAAATGAATATACAGAATAGGCCAAACCCCGTTTTTCTCTGACTTCCTGGAAAAGCCGTGAGCTCATGTTGCCGCCCAAAATCGTGTTGAGCAGGGAACATGCATAACGCCTTGGGTCTGAAATTGAAAGCCCCGGTGTACCTACACAAATATGAACCTGTTCCAGGCCCTGGTAGTTTACATTTACAAGTCCCCGAGCTTGTGGGGTGACGCGTTCGGTGATGTTATTGTCCTGTTTGATGGAATCGAAGGCCGGCCCCAGCCTGTCGGTTAAATATGCGTGGTCTACATTGCCGGCAGCCGATACCACGATTCGATCCGGCTGATACAGGCGGTGGAAATAATTTTTGATCTGGTTGGCGTCAAACTGGATGATGTTTTCCTGATTACCCAAAATTGAACGACCCAGGGGATTGTCCCCCCAAAAATTTTTTCCTGAAAGCAGATGGACATATTCATCCGGGCTTTCTTTGACCATCTTGATTTCCTGCAATATGACCGGACGTTCTTTTTCGATTTCCTGAGGGTCAAATACCGAATTTAAGAAGATATCAGTGAGAATATCGACCATGGTATCCAGATGCGTATCCATCACCTTACCATGGTAGCAGGTATTTTCCATGGTCGTAAAGGCATTGGTGTGACCACCGATAGCGTCAAATTCCTTGGCAATCTGGTAGGCGGATCTCCGTCGGGTGCCTTTAAAAATCATGTGCTCGATAAAGTGAGACAACCCGCTTTCGGCTGGTTTTTCATCGCGCGCCCCGACATTGACCCATACGCCCATCGATACCGAACGGGTGTGCGCCATCTTTTGACTCAAAATCCGGATACCATTATTTAGCTCGGTCTTATTTATGATTGTGGCCATGCTTCTCTTCCAGGACAGCTTTATGGCTAAGCCGGATTTTGCCATCCCGGCTGATTTCAAGGACCTTGACCTTGAGCGAATCCCCCTCTTTGACAACATCGGTTACTTTGGTGATGCGCCGATTGGCAAGTTGGGAGATATGGACCAGGCCATCAGTGCCTGGCAGGATCTGCACGAAAGCTCCGAAATCGGTTACCTTGACGACATTTCCTTCATAGATAGCACCCACCTCAGGTTCCTGGGTAAGATCTTCTACCATCTTGATCGCCGCCTGGCCTTCCTCTTTTGAGTAGGCGGCGATTTTAACCAATCCGGAATCGTCGATTTCAATGCTGGTATTGGTTTCGCTTTGAATGCCGCGAATGATTTTGCCGCCGGGTCCGATGACCTCGCGGATTTTATCCGGGTTGATCTTAATGGTCGTAATCGTCGGTGCATATGGCGAGATTTCTTTGCGCGGTTCTTGGATGGTTTCCAGCATTTTATCAAGGATAAAAAGCCGTCCGACGCGCGCCTGCTCCAGAGCGCTTTGCATGATTTCTTTTGAAAGTTCATGGATTTTGATGTCCATTTGTAGCGCTGTGATTCCGGTCGCGGTGCCGGTCACCTTAAAATCCATGTCGCCGGTATGATCTTCATCCCCCAATATATCTGAGAGAATGACGACTTGATCTTCTTCTTTTACGAGGCCCATCGCAATGCCAGCCACAGGGGCCTTGATGGGAACACCACCGTCCATCAATGCCATGCAACAGGAACAGACGGTGCCCATCGATGAAGAACCGTTGGATTCCAGAACCTCAGAAACCAGTCGAATCGTATAATCGAATGCTTCTTTATCCGGCAATATTTTTTCAATTGCCCGGGTGGAGAGTCCGCCATGTCCGATATCCCGGCGTGACGGGCCGGATATTCGCCGGGTTTCGCCCACTGAATACGGCGGAAAATTATAATGCAGCATAAAGGGTCTGAATTCTTCCCCATACAGCGTTTCGACGCGTTGCTCGTCTTGACCAGAGCCCAGTGTCAACACACCGAGTACTTGTGTTTCGCCGCGAGTGAAAAGAGCGCTGCCGTGGGGTCTGGGCAGCAAACCCACTTGACAGGTGATCGGCCGAATTTCATCGAATTTTCGATTATCGATGCGACGATTTTCATTCAAAATGAGGTCTCGGCTGATGGTTTTTTGAAGATCTTTGAGAATCACGTAAACTTCAGCTTTGCGCTCGCTATAGTCCTCACCGAGGTTCTCAAATATTTCAGCCTTGAGTTCGCGTATGGCTGTTTGGCGTTTGGTTTTTTCAGGAATCAAAATCGCTTCCCGCAGCCGCCCAGCAGCTGTTTCCTTTAGGGTATCGACCAGCTGCGGATCCTTTGGCGGTGGGCTAAAGGTGCGTTTTGGCAAGCCGTTTGATTCCTTTAATTTGAGTTGCAGGTCAACCAGCGGCTGCATTTCGCGGTGACCGAAAAATATCGCTTCGAGCATATCGGCTTCGCTGACCACATTGCTGCCGCCTTCCACCATGACCACGCCGTTTTTGGAGCCGGCAACGATGATATTAATATCGCTATTTTCTAATTCTGAAGAGGGCGGATTAATCTTCAACTGGCCGTCAATGCGTCCCACTCGCACACTGGCAATCGGTCCGGCAAACGGGATGTCTGAAATCTCAAGCGCTGTTGAGGCGCCAATCATTGCCAAAGTATCCGGGTCATTTTCCTGATCCATGGATAATACGGTCGCAATGACTTGGGTTTCATAGCGCCATTCTTTTGGAAACAGGGGACGAATTGGCCGGTCAATCAGGCGGGCGGTCAGGGTTTCTTTTTCACTGGGGCGGCCAATTTCACGACGAAAATAGTTACCGGGGATCCGACCGGCAGCATATATTTTTTCCTGATATTCAACAGTCAGGGGCAGAAAATCAAAGTCCCTTTCTTCATGGGCAGCGACGACCGTCACCAGTACAATCGTATCACCATATTGTACGACGACCGATCCGGAGGCCTGTTTGGCGACCTTACCGGTCTGGATATGGAGGGTCCTACCCCCGATTTCTTCTTTTAATAAAATTTCCATGTTTTCTCCTAATTGTAAGCCGTGCCCTATTTTTTAGGCTTTATTTGAGGCCGCGTGTCAATTCGGCATTTATGTATGACAAGATGCTCATTCCTTGAGCGATCTATTTGACATATCCGAATAGGGTCAAGTTTCGAGTTGCGGTTTTTTATTTTTCATTGCCGTGCTGTTTCACGACAGCCAAAAAATGCAGCCCCGAAACCGTTGAATTTTGGGCGGAAGGGGTATGTCAATTGGGCAGATTACCGTTTCAACCCTAACGTGTCGATTATGGCTCGGTAGCGATTGACATCTTTGTGTTTCACATAGTTCAACAATCTACGACGCCTGCCGACGAGCATCAGCAAACCCCTGCGGGAATGATGATCCCTTTTGTGAACTTTCAGGTGCTCGGTGAGGGAGGAAATACGATAGGTCAACAAGCCGACCTGAACTTCCGGCGATCCGGTGTCTGTTTCGTGAAGCTTAAATTTGTCAATCAGTTTCTTTTTTTCTTCTGTGTCGAAAACCACTGTTACAGCCTCCTGTTCGGATATTTAGCGTTGATGGTGTTCCTGTAATGTTTGCTTTTGAAAAACACAGGCGTAATTAAATTTGTCCTGTTCGGTTTTATACCTTAGCACTGCCAGCAAGGTATTGTCGGTATCCACAATTTTCAGGTGCGTGTCTTGTTTTGTCACATTTTCAGACAGCCAGCCCAAATCCATATCCGTTTTGCAAATGGGCTGACCATGTTTGATTTTTTTTATCAAATGTTGATTGGCCTTGTATGCCGGCATATCCATCAGCGCATCTGTCATGCTGATGAAACAGCCATTTAGCTCACCGATCAATGCCTGCTTTTCCAATTGCGACAGTGACACTGCCTGATTGATATGAAAGCCACTGTTTGCGGTACGTTTGAGCGCCAGTAGATGAGCACCACACTCCAGCTGTTTTCCAATATCAGCACACAGGGTGCGGATATAGGTGCCGGCAGAGCATGATATTTCAAAATGGACCAGCGGCAATTTTATTTCAAGAATTTTTATATCGAAAATATAAATCTGCCGGGCCGGCTTTTGCACTGGACGGCCTTGTCTTGCCAACCGATATAGCGGTGTTCCTTTATGTTTCAATGCCGAAAATACCGGCGGCTGCTGGTCAATCGCTCCTTTAAAATTTTTAACGACCGATCGTATTCTTTGATCCGTACAATGAGTCACTGTTTTACTGGCAATAACGGCCCCGGTCGAATCCTGGGTATCGGTTTCGATCCCCAGTTTCATGATTGCGTCATACGTTTTGTTGCCGGACTGTAAAAACTGCACCAGCCGTGTGGCATCATTAATGCAGCAAACCAAAACACCCTCTGCAAAGGGATCTAGCGTGCCGGTATGGCCGACCTTTTTTGCGTTTAAAATGCGTTTTACTTTTGCTACGACCTTTGCAGAAGAAATATCCGGAGGTTTATCGACAACGATTACCCCGCTTTGTTGATGCACCTGCATGGTCGGTTCTTTTCTTGCGCGGTTTTCGGCCACGATGATCTATGGCTTAACCGACTGTTTTAAAGGTTTTCAGCGAACGCAATGATTTTTTCTTTCAACGCCACTAATGTTGATTCAATTTTAAATCCAGCAGCACTAGTGTGTCCCCCACCACCGAATTTGCCTGCGATTTTGGCAACATCCACTGTGTTGTCGGAGCGCAGACTGACATGATACCGATTCATATTGGTGAATTTGCCAGCTCCGTTCTTTATCTCATGGATAAGAGCAGCGACCCTAACATCCTCGATCCGGCGCGCATAATTGATCAAGCCGTCGATATCTTCGGTACTCGTTCCGGTTGCATTTAGCATACTTCGGCTGATTGTCATCAATGACAATTTGCCATTATCTGAAATTTCAATCGAGTTCAATGCCATATTTAGCAGTTTGATGCGACCTAAAGAATAGGTTCCAAACACACGCTGCGCTACCGCGTGGGGCTCGACACCGATGTCGGTCATGGCTTTGCTGATAGCAAAGGCGGCAGGATTTGTATTTGAAAACCGAAAAGATCCGGTATCGGTTAAAATGCCTAAGTAAATAGAGGTCGCAATCGCCTTGTCAAAAGGGATCTCCAATGCGTTGATCAATCGATAAACAATTTCAGCTGTGGCGCAGGCGTCGGTGTCGATCAACTGGAGGTGACCAAAGCGGGTGTTGGAGACATGATGATCGATATTCACAACGAGCGCTATCCGGTCAACAATGGAGCTGTTCTCGCCCACTCTGACAATGTCGCCGCAATCAAGTATAATGGCCATATCGTATGCAGTGGCCTCTTTGATCTGTGTGACGATGCGTTCAACGCCAGGCAGAAATCGGTAAACTGCCGGAATGGGGCTTGGATTAAACATCGTTATTGTTTTGTCCAGTTTGTTCAATGCCAGTCCCAGAGCAACCAAGGAGCCGAGGCAGTCTCCATCGGGTTCGGCATGTGATGCTAACAAAATACGCCGACTCGCTTTAATGTGTTTAAGAATCTGTTCCATTTTTTTCTTTGGTTAACTTGATTAAACTGTCAATATGTGAACCATACTCTATGGATTCATCATAGAAGAATTTGATATCCGGCATATATTTAAGATCCAGCTTATCCGCAAGGGTTCGCTTAATAAATCCTTGGGCGCTATTGAACCCTTTAATGGCGGCCTCTTTTTTGCGGTCGCCGTTAGGCGTCGTAAAAAAAATGCGTGCCCGCTTCAAGTCACGTGAAACCTCTACATCGGTAATGGTGGTCATTTTCAATCGTGGGTCTTTGATTTCTTTTTGCAGTATCTCTGAAAGCACCTTTTGGATTAATCCGCTGACCCGGTCTGATCGTGCAAAGGGAATCATAAATGAATAATCTCTATATCAGTGTCAATAATTTCTGCTAGGCCGAGGTCTTCGGCCAGATTAATGATCTTGTCTAATTTTGAGTTAATGACGGTGTTATCGTTGCCGACCATCGAAAAACCGATTTCGGCGCGTTGGTATACATCGTTTGATCCGACCTCTGCCACCGATGCGTTAAAATGGTTGCGCAGCCGATTGACAATGGACCGAACCACTTTTCGTTTTCCTTTTAAAGAGCGGCAATCATGCAATCTAAAGGTGATAGTACCAATTCCAACTACCATGGCGGTTATTGGTTATTAGTTATTAGTTAGTAGTTATTAGTTATTAATTATTGGTTATTAGTTATTGGTTATTTGATGATCAGGATTGGTAAGGAGCTCCTACGATGCATTCGAATAACAAATAACAGATAACGAATAACTATTCGAGTTCAGGTCTTATCTCCTTCAAGAAATAACAATCAATCGTATCTCCGATTTTGATGTCATTAAAATTTTCTATGCCGATACCGCATTCATATCCGGCCTGGACTTCTTTGACATCATCTTTAAAGCGTCGCAGCGACGAATTCTTGCCTTCAAAAACGACGATGCCGTCTCTGAGGAGCCGCAAGTTCTGACCGCGTTCGATTTTGCCATCGGTCACATAACAGCCGGCAATGTTGCCAACTTTGGGAATCTGGAAGACTTCACGAACCTCTGCCGTACCCAAAATCTGCTCTTCAAATGTGGATGCCATCATGCCAGCCATCGCGCTTTTGACATCTTTGATGACGTCATAAATGACATTATAAAAGCGCATGTCCACTTTTTCCTCATTTGCCATTGCCTGGACTTTCGGCGTGGGGCGAACGTTGAAACCGATAATAATGGCATTTGAAACGGTTGCCAGGGAAATATCCGATTCGGCTATGGTACCGCTGGCTGAATGGACAACGTTTACATTGACCTCATCATTGGAAAGCTTGGTCAGTGCATCGTTTAAGGCTTCAATTGAGCCATGCACATCGGCCTTGATGATGAGGTTTAAATCCTTGACTTCACCTTCTTGCATGCGCTCGTATAGCTTATCGAGACTCAATCGGCTGGATTGCGCGAGCTCCTTTGATCTTTGTTTCTGTTGCCGATGTTCGCTAACCTGCTTGGCATTTTTTTCATCTTTTAGCGCGAAGAATTCGTCGCCGGCCATGGGCACGCCAGACAGGCCAACGATCTCTATTGGAATGGACGGCCCGGCTGATTCAATCTGATGGCCTCTGTCATCCAGCATCGCCCGGGTTCTGCCATAATGCATCCCGCACACTACGGGATCTCCGGCCCGCAGCGTGCCTTCCTTGACCAAAATCGTTGCAATGGGTCCCCGGCCCGAATCAATTTTAGCTTCCACAACATGACCGGTGGCCATTTTATCGGGATTGGCTTTCAACTCCAGCACTTCAGCTTGCAGTAAAATCATCTCAAGTAAATCATCAATTCCCTCAACCTCTTTGGCTGATACTTTGACATAAATGGTATCGCCCCCCCAATCTTCGGGCGTCAGGCCGATTTCGGCAAGTTCCCGTTGCACTTTATCGGGATCGGCATTTTGTTTGTCGATTTTATTGATCGCCACAATGATGGGGACTTCAGCCGCCTTGGCGTGATTGATCGCTTCGTTGGTCTGCGGCATGACGCCATCGTCTGCTGCAACCACTAAAACCACGATATCGGTCACTTGGGCACCACGCGCTCTCATTGCGGTAAAGGCTTCATGTCCAGGGGTGTCTAAGAAGGCAATTTGTCCCTTATCGGTGTCTACAAGATAGGCGCCGATATGCTGTGTAATGCCGCCGGCCTCCGTTTCGGAAATCCGCGATTTGCGGATAACATCCAGTAGAGACGTTTTGCCATGATCCACATGGCCCATTATGGTGACAACCGGCGGACGCGGTGCCAGTTTTGCAGGATCATCGGTTTCCTGCTTTATCAGGGCTTCTTCCTCGAAGCTGGCACGTTCCACTTCATAATCAAATTCGTTGGCAATCAAGGTGGCGGTATCAAAATCTATGGTTTGATTGACCGTGGCCATCGATCCCATCCCCATCATAAATTTGATAATCTCGCCGGCCTTAATTCCCATCCGTTTGGCCAGCTCTGACAGAACGATGGCTTCATCGATCTTAATTCGGCGCTTGATCGCTTTAGCAACCGTTATCTGAGTCTTTTGTCCACCGGTGGGTTTCTTGCCTTTGCCGAGCTTGCGTTGCTTGCGTGGTCGATATCCGGCCCCGTAAAGATCCTCACCTTCGACGACTGCTTTTCTGCGGAAAGAGATTTTCTTTTTCAGGAACTTCTTATCGACTTCTGATTCCTCATACTTTTTCTTGTGTTTTCTTTTCTTTTTAGCCGAGGGCGACACATCGTCTTCCCTCGCTGGTTGCTCCTCAAGTGCCTTGCGGGAAGGCAGCGGTTCAACCTTCGCTTTTTGCGGTGCCACCTTTTTCTCTTTTAGCGGTTTACGCGGCGGCTTAACCGGCAGTTTGATAATTTTAGCGGAGGGTTCTTTCTTGCGGGCTTTTGGGGGTTTAGGCGCTTCTGGGGCAGTCGGTTCTTCCTCAGCGACCGGTTCTTCAGCCTTTTCCGGCTCTGCATCTGCTGGCGGCTCTGTCACTTCATCGGCAACTTCTTCCGGTGCGGCTTTTTGTTCAGCCTCGTCAGCCACCGCGTCTGCCTCAGTCGCAGCCGCTTCGGCTTCTTGCGTCTCTTCCTCGGGGGTCTCGACGGCTTCAACTTTAACCGTTTTACGTCGCCGGCGAATAACGGTTGGTTTTATCCGGGTTTCTTCAACGGTCTCCTCTTTGGCGCCAAAAAGAGAAGATTTGATTTTGGAAATGACCTCGTCTTCCAAGGCGCTCATATGACTTTTGACTTCAATATCCAAGTCATTAAGCTTGGCAATAAGCACCTTGTTGGTCATATTCAAATCTCTGGCAAGTTCGTACACTCTGAGCTTGGCCATTCTTTCCCCCAAAATTTTAATTCTGAACCGGTCTGTGATCGCCGTTTGGCATACACACAACCGTCGTTATAAGTTGTTGGTTCTCGATATCATTCTTGGATACGCTTTGATTTTCTGCCTTCATAGGCTAACGATCTTCTGTATCAGTTTCAGTGCTGCGTGCTTGATCATCACCAGAGTGCTCATCAGCGATGGTGGTATCGGATTCGACAATTTCAGACGCCTCGCCGGACGCCTGATCCACATCTTCTGAATCGATCTGATGACCTTGCGCGTTTTTACCTGACGGTGCATCGCCTTCACTATCATTGGTTTCACTGGCTTCTTGGGCCGCTTCATCTTGAACTTCTTCGGCTTGCTCGGCTTCTTCACCAGCGGTCTGTGAAGCGGCATCGGCGTCGGTGCCTGCTGTATCATCGCTGGCACTGCTATCGCTTTGACTGACTGCTTCTTCCTCTATTTCTTCAGCTTGCTCGGCTTCCACAACAGCCTTCTGAGCAGCGGCAATCAATTTTTTGGCGGTTTCTTCACCGATTCCCCTGATTTGAATTAAATCTTCAGGCGTCGCATTGCTGACCTCTTCGGCTGAATAAAACCCCAATTCATAGAGGGCATCGGCCAGACTGATGCCAACGCCCGGCAAAGCAACCAATGAATCATATCCGCTTTGCATGGCGATTGTGTATTTGGTTTCACTTTTGACATCCAGATTCCAACCCGTCAATTTTGAGGCCAGTCTGACATTTTGCCCCTTTTTGCCGATGGCAATCGATAAAAATTCATCCGGAACGATGACCTCCATGGTTTGATTGACTTCATCAATGATTACCCGGGATATTTCAGCCGGCGCCAGGGCATTGCATACGAATTTGGCTGGATCGACATGCCACGGAATGATATCGATTTTTTCGCCTCTTAACTCCTGCACAACGTTTTGGACACGGCTGCCTTTCATGCCCACACAGGCGCCGACAGGGTCGATATCAGAATTATTGGATGCCACTGCGATTTTGGCTCGGATACCTGGTTCACGGGCAGCCCCCATAATGGTTACAATAGATTCCCTAATTTCAGGCACTTCGGTGCGAAACAGATGGATCAGAAAGTTCGGATGCGTCCGTGACAGGATGATCTGCGGGCCGCGAGATTCATGCAGAACATCTAGAATGTAAGCCCGGATTCGATCACCGCGGCGATAGGTTTCTTTGGGGACCTGTTCGCGAACATGCACAATCCCTTCGGTTTGTCCCAAATTTACAATGATGTCTCCGCGGTCAATCCGTTGCACGATACCGTTGATCGTTTCTCCTTTGCGATCAACGAAACTGGAATAAACCGCATCTTTTTCGGCATCTTTCATTTTCTGGATGATAACCTGTTTGGCCGATTGAGCCGCTATTCTACCGAAAGTGGTGGTATCCATTTTCGTACCGAGACTGTCTCCGATTTCACATCCCGGATCCAGTTTGCGACCTTCTTCAAGACTAATTTCAAGCGCCGGCTCAGTTACCTCTTCGGCAACATCTTTAAATTGAAAAACTTCAATCTCGCCGGAGTCTTCGTTGTATTGGACTTCGATATCCATTTTACTGCCGTATTTTTTGCGGGCAGCAGATTTTAGAGCCTCTTCAAGGGCCTTGATCAAAACTTTCCGGTCAATGCCTTTATCACGGCTGACCTGTTCAACAACACGTTTGATATCTGAAATTTGCATCAGATTTCTCCATCAGCGTCGACAAGCCGCGCTTTGGCGATGATTCCAAACGGGATGACGACTGTTTTAGCATTTGATGATATTTTTATCTGCTCAGCAGATGTCCCGATAATAATACCGGTAAAGTTTTTTTGTTCATGAATCGGTTGGCGCGTTTTTATTTTCGCCTTGCGACCTTTGAAGCGGTCATAGTCCTGTAATTTGGATAACGGCCGCTCCGGTCCCGGTGATGTTACTTCCAACGTATAAGGCCCAATGTCCTCAAAATTCACATCGAGCAGGTCATTTAGCTGGCGACTGACGTTTACACAATCATCGATGCTGACGCCGCCGGGTCGGTCAATATAAAGGCGCAAAATTCTGCCACCGGACTCGCGCTGATATTCAATATGCACGAGCTCTAAACCCTCGCTGTCACACAATGGCTCAGCCAGTTTCGCTATTTGTCTGATGACGCCTTGCTCGTTTTCGGATCCGGATTGTCGATTCCGGCTATCCGCTTGTTTTATTTTATATTTATGTCGTTTCGTTTTCACCGGATCTATTTTTTGAGCTGCCTAAAAAAACAAAAAACGGGCTAACGCCCGTTTCCTTAACTCCAGGTAGACCTTTGACTTTGTGCGGTAAAAATTATCAGTTCATAGCACCGACCATCAGGTAATAGTTAATTCCATCTCACAGTCCCTAAAAAGTCTTACCCTCGCCAACTGAAAGGAAACGAACCAAATGGAGCGGGCAACGAGATTCGAACTCGCGACACCAAGCTTGGGAAGCTTGTACTCTACCAGCTGAGCTATGCCCGCTCTTCATTTAAATGATTATGACAAAATCGGGTGGTTGTCAATATATTTAAATAAATAAAAGCCCATCGGAAATGGGCTTTTATTTAAGCATATCCCTTATGGATTTGAGATCTGCATGCAATTCTGCCAGCAACTGCTTTTCGGAAGCCGCATCTTTGCGGGATCTGACAGATAGATGCTGTCGGGCACCCTGGATGGTAAACTTTTTTTCATAGAGAAGTGTTTTGATTTTTAAAATCAGCTCAATATCAGCGCGGGTATACAAACGCTGTCCCGCATCGGTGCGTTTGGGTCGAATCCGAGAGAATTCGCTTTCCCAAAACCGTAAGACATAAGCGGGGATTTTTGCTATTTTGCTGACTTCGCCAATCCTAAAATACAGCTTGTCCGGTATGTCATTTAGTGTTGCTTTTTGATCTGGCATTCTTTTGTCCGCGGTCGGGTTGTAATGGTCAGGCCGGTAAACTGGCATTGAATGTCTTAACCAATCTGTCTGCTATTGACTGATGAATCAATGTTACATCCTCATCTTCAAGTGTTTTTTGTGCTGAGCGATAGGTGACTCGCAACGAGACGCTTTTATGCCCCGCGGCGATGGGTTGGCCCTCGAACACACTCAGCAAGCTGACATCCTCCACGAGTTCAGGTAATTGTTCTAGAGCGGTGCTGATAATCTCCTGGGTTTCAAGCGTCTTGTTCACAATAATGGTGATATCCCTGAAAATAGCCGGAAACTTGGGAATCGGTCTGAAAACTGTTGAGTCCTTAAGCAATGGTACCAGATTATCGAAGTTAAGTTCAAATAAAAATGCTTCTTGCTCTAAATCGAAATTGGCAAGCACCTGCGGATGAATTTGCCCTACCAAACCCAATCTATTTTGGCTACATAAAATCTGGGCACTATATCCGGGGCGTGTATAGGCGCATTCATTTTGTGGCAGATGGCTAAATTGAACGTCGGCGATTTGCAGTGCCTGTAAAAAACGTTCGACTACACCTTTAATGTCATAAAAATCGCAGGGCGTCTCTTGGCCATGCCAGGACGCATCATGACGGGACCCGGTCCAGAGCCCCGCCAACATCTCCGTTTCGTTGGGCAGTTGTTGCGGATCTTTACCGATAAAAATTTTGCCGATTTCAAAAATCTTTAAATTTTTGATCTGCCGGGCAAAATTATATTGGGCTGTCTGCAAAAGTCCCGGAACCAGAGAAGTGCGCATGGCGGTCTGGTCTTCGGTCAGTGGATTTAAAATATTGACAAGCTGTCTGCGTGGATCAGCTGCTTCCAGTCGCAAGTGGTCACCGGACTGAAGATGCGTGAAACTGTAGTTGATGGCTTCCCGAAAACCCAATCCATGCATCAGCATGCGTGCCCGGTTGCGCAAGTAGATTTCTTTGGTCGATGCTCGGCCGGTGGCTGGCATTTGCGGAAATGTTGTCGGTATGTTGTTATATCCGAACAATCGGGCGACCTCTTCCATCAGATCCTCCGGTCTCGAAATGTCCACCCGGAAGCTGGGCGGGGTGACCACAAGGGTATCTTTATCTTCTCCAGCGTTTTTTTGTGCAACCGTAAATTCAATGGATTTGAGAAGACGCTCAATTTGTGCGCGCTGCAGGTTTGTTCCCAACAAGCGGTTGGTCTTTTGGGTGCTAAGCTTCAAACTTTTAACGGACTGACGATTGGGGTATTCGTCAATCAGGCCACTGATAATTTTTGCGCCACTAACTTTTGCCATGAGTTTGGCGGCCCTGTTGGCAGCCGTAATGGTTCCTCCGGGGTCAACGCCACGCTCGAAGCGATAGGCGGCATCGGTACTCAGGCCCAGCTGTTTTGACGTCCGACGTACACTGACCGAATTAAAATAGGCACTTTCCAGCAATACCCGGGTGGTATCGTCTTCAATTTCGGAATTCAGGCCTCCCATCACCCCGCCAATGGCGACTGCTTTTTCACCATCGCAGATCATCAGCGTTTGATCATCCAAGAGACGTTCTTTTTGATCTAAGGTGATAAAGGTTTCACCCTTGTTGGCAGTTCGCACAACAATTCTGTTTTGCGCCAGCCGGTCAAAATCAAAGGCATGCAGCGGCTGGCCGGTTTCCATCAAGACAAAGTTGGTCACATCAACGATATTATTAATCGGCCGTAACCCAACAGACAAAAGCCGCTGCTGCAGCCAGAAAGGAGACGGTTTTACCTGAATATTTTCAAGTAAGCGGGCAGCATAGCGCGGACAGTGGTCCGGTGCTTCAATTTGAACCGATGTCTGCTGGGAAATGCGATCGTCTGTGTCATTGAGAGTGAAATCAGGGTATGTTAGAGGAGACTTCTGGATAGCTGCGATTTCGCGCGCAACGCCGATGACACTCAGGCAATCGGGCCGGTTGGGGGTGATTTCGATCTCAAAAACCGTATCCGATAGCCCCAATGCCCTTGCCAGTTGATCTCCGACCGACAAGGAGGGGTCCAAGTCCATAATGCCGCTGCGATCGTCTCCCAGGCCTAATTCACCTTCGCTGCAGAGCATTCCTTCAGATGTCTGCCCGCGGATGACACTTTTTTCCAGAACGAAACCTTCCGGAAATTCGGTGCCCGGCAAGGCGAGCGGTGAAAGCATCCCGACGCTGGCATTGGGCGCGCCGCAGACAACGGAAATGTGTTTACGGCCGGTATCCACTTTACACAGATGCAATTTATCTGCATTGGGATGCGGTGAAATTTCTACGATCCGACCGATAAAGACCGTATCCAAGTAGCGGTAGTATTCCGTTACCGACTCAATTTCGAGTCCGACCATCGTTAAGGCTTCCGCCAGATCCGACGGCGCCATTTCGATGTTCACATAATCATTGAGCCAGCTTAGACTAACCTTCATCTTCCACCGTTTCTAAAAGCTTCTTTTAAAATTATTTACCGAAACATGCCAGAATGCCCCTTGGCTTGCCAAGGGGATGAATGGCATCCTTTGAATTCCCCTCCCTCGGTGGGAG
>Ga0209536_100005597_pt1 | contig 19467 bp, 19 predicted proteins | sample DeeMarSeWOR28_12_FD_187461 | JGI IMG/M metagenome (GOLD analysis project Ga0209536, IMG submission 187461) | Marine sediment microbial communities from White Oak River estuary, North Carolina - WOR-2-8_12 (SPAdes) (version 2) | ecosystem: Environmental > Aquatic > Marine > Intertidal zone >...
AGTTCCACACCCTGCCGTGCCAGAGTCAAACGTAAGGCCTCAGCATCGGTTAGCCGTTTGCGCCAGCTTACTACGACGGGGAGGGGGGGATGGTGTATCAGTACGACCCGAAACAGCCCTTGCTGCCCTGTCTCTGATAAAATCCTTTCCAGTTCTCGGAGTTGTAATTCACCGACACTGCCTACCGCAAGAAACAGTCCACTGGGTCTGGCCGTGGATACACCGACCAGTGCTACAAATTCACGTACACGCAGGCTGGGAAAGATTTGCTGGGAGTCAATCTCCGTTTCGCCACGGCGGAAGTGGCGATCAGAAACCATGTAGTCTGCCCAAAGGCGGAAGGTGCTATGCCAGTCAGTTCTCACATAGGCGTCGTGGTTACCAGGTATTACGGTTATCTGAGAGGGAGAACCGATGGTCTGCAAAATAGATCTGGCCTCTCGGAATTCAACAGGCAGACCCAAGTGTGTCAAGTCGCCGGTGACCACAATGTGGTCGGGTTCGGCAATCAGCAGATCGCGGAGCAAGGCCTCGAGTACCTCTTTTCTGTGCGTCCTCCCTCTGCTGAGTCGCCATTTGAGGTAGCCGAATATGCGCTTGTTCAAAAGATCTGGCGCCTTGACCTTATCCGGAGAAGAAAGATGAAAGTCGGAAAGATGGGCAAGTGTGAAAGTATCATTCATGTCTTGGCGCGTTTCTGCAATAAGCCAAATCTTAATAATTTTGCAAGATTTCTGTGAACCACAAAGAACACGAAGAACACAAAGGATTTCGTATCAATACAAAATTAGTCTTGTGTGCTTTGTGCACTTTGTGGTGAAAAACAAGCCGCAAAAGTTGGGACGGGGTGGAACCCGTTAAGGCAACGAACTGTTTGGTCTTCACCACAATCAAAATTAGTGATCTATGGTCACTGGACTTTACAGAATTCGTGGCTCTAATATACAATACCACTTCATTTTTTCCCACGAGTACTTGGATTTTTCAAGGATAGTAGGGTACTTATTATAGAAGCTTATTCACTGGGAACAAGTTTTATTTCACTGTTCGGAAGGGCTGACGGTGGAGGCGAGGAAGCTCAGCGACCATTCTCCAAGGATTTTGACGCCCGTCACGTCTCTCCGCGTTGGGGTTTTGACTAACCCTCTCAGCGGCGCCAACCGAAGAGGGCTCGGGGCCTTGCGGGAGATTTTGAAGGCCTACCCGCACGTAGTAGATCGTGAGGTCCAGACTCCGGCCGATGTGGAATCAGCCTTGGCCGATTTTGCGCGCCAAGAGGTGAATGTGGTTGCGATAAACGGTGGCGACGGCACTATTCAGGCCGCGCTCACGGTTCTGTATCACCAAAGTCCTTTTGAAACACTGCCGCTTCTGGCAATTTTGCGAGCCGGCACAACGAGCATGACCGCTGGAGACGTGGGTCTGAAAGGAACTCGGGCTCAAGGGTTACGAAAACTATTAACATGGGCCTGTGACGGTAAAGGGCAGATGGTTCATGTACAACGCCCGGTTTTGCGCGTGCAACTGTCCCCCGATGCGCAACCTCTGTATGGGATGTTTTTCGGGGCGGCCAGTATCTATCAAGGGGTCCAGTTTTTTAACAACAGGCTGAACAGGCCAGGTTTTCGGGGAGAGTGGGCTCCCGGCTTAACTATTGCCTTGTTTCTCGTGGCCGTTGCAGTTAGAGGTGCTACCCATGTTGCTCCCGTGCCTATCGCTGTGGGGTTGGATGACAATCCGACCATGCGGGGGGAATGGTTTCTGCTGATGGTTAGTGGTCTGGAGCGGTTGTTTCTTGGTCTGCGTCCCTATTGGGGTACAGAAAAGGGGTCACTTCACTACACTGCAGTGAATTCGCGGCCTCAACACCTGCTGCAGGCGCTGCCGGCTCTGCTACGTGGGAGGACGAACCGTTACGGGACCGCAAAAAACGGCTATTTTAGCCACAATGTAGAGCGCGTCCGGCTTAGTCTAAACAATGGATTCATCCTTGACGGTGAACTTTTCGAGGCGAAAGCTCACCTCGGACCAGTTGTTGTCCAAAATGGCGGCAAAGCGTCATTTATTCGAGTGTGATTGTGTCAGTGCCATCGAACCTAATCACCCTGATTCGGCAGGAATCCTCTCGGGAGCCTCCAGATGGAGTTCGTGCCCTGGCGGAGGTGCTCCTGAACAGCTATGGCGAGTCTACTCAGGCAATACTTTTCTATGGTTCATGTTTTCGCACGGGTGATGATACCGACGGTCTGGTGGACCTCTATCTCATAGTTGATAGCTACCGGGCCGCCTTGCCAAATCGCTCACAGGCCGTGGCCAACAGGCTACTACCACCCAATGTGTACTATCTGGAGTTGGCCGTTCAAGATCGGGTGGTGCGCACAAAGTACGCTGTCCTCTCACTCGAAGACCTTCAAAGGGGCACCTCGAGGCAGTGGTTCCACTCCTACCTGTGGGGTAGATTTGCCCAACCCGCAGGGCTGCTGTATGTCCGTAACAACCAGGTGGAAAAAAAGGTTCGAGAGGCGCTGGCTAGAGCCGTCATTACTTTTATTACCCGTGTGGTGCCGGCTACAGAGGAGAGGTTTACAGCTCGAGATTTGTGGCGGGATGGACTCTTGCTCAGTTACAGGGCTGAACTCAGGTCTGAAAAACCTGACAAATTAGTCCATCTGGTTGAGTCTGCTCCCGAATATTACGAACAAATTACCCGCGCCGCTATTGGTTCAGTCCCTTTTAAGGTTGAGATTATTGCCGAGCAAGATGGCTTCCTTTATCAGGCCCACATTCCAACTTCGGTACGGTACCGGAGCCATTTGGCCTGGACTTTGAGAAAGCTCCAAGGAAAAGTCCTTTCACTCTTGCGCCTTTTTAAGGCTGTTTTTACTTTTGAGGGTGGGGTGGACTACATCCAGTGGAAAATAGAGCGGCACTCCGGAGTTAGGGTTGAATGGACTCCGCGGCTCAAACGTCATCCTCTGTTGGCGGCTTGCATACTTTCCTGGCGATTATATCGCAAGGGAGGATTTCGCTAGGTTTTTTCCAAGAGAATGGAAGGGTTGAGAACCACAAAGGGCACAAAGTTCACAAAGTACGATTTTTAAAAATAAAGTTTCTCCTTGACGTGCTTTATGGTCTTCTCAGGAGAACAAGCGAGACGACGATTTTACCAAGAAGCAGTTGAAGGTCAGAAAGGTCTTTCAAGGCAAGAAAATCTCCTTGGTGTCCTTTGTGAGATTCGTGGTGTTACTCTTTCTTGCTCTCAGTACTCGCTAGCAACTGTGTAATTGCCTCTTTCACCTTGTCTGGCTTCAACGATGTTATGCAGGGGAAGTCTTTGCAATCTTTGCGTTTTTTTCTACAATCTTCACAAGCATTCTCACCTCTTAAAACCACGGAGTTTTGAGAGAGGGGCCTCCATCTCCTCTCATCAACTGGACCGAACAATCCCACCACGGGAGTTCCCACGGCTGCAGCCAGGTGCATAGGACCACTGTCATTTCCCAGGAAAAGGGCACTCATGTTAAAAAGGGCCATCAACTCCCCAAGGGACAAAGCCGCTCCGAGATCGTAGGCCTTGTAGTTTAACCTGGTCATTATTGCCTTGATTTTATCCAAGTCTCGATCAGTCCCGACGAAGATGACCTGAAAGCCCTCTGAGGCAAGCCAGTCCGTAATTTCCACAAATCCCTCTGTGGTCCATTGCTTGTGAATGTTTCCGGCACCGGCATGCACAGAGACAATTGGTCTATGGAAGGCTATTCCGTGAAGCTGGAGTATCTTGTTGAGCGACTCAGTTCTGTGGTTCGAAGGGTATAGTCGATAGTATGGTTCGTCTATGGTGACCCCTAACGCCTCGGCAATCTTCGTATAACTGCGAACCTTGTGCTCACCCACCGGCAGTTCGACTCTTATGTTGTAGATATACGGTCTTCTAGCAGAAGAATTACTCACGCGGCGTGGCGCACCTGAGAGGAAACTTGCAATAGACGAAGCGTTCCCTCCCTGCAAGTCAATGGCAACATCGCAATATGTGCTTCTTATGCTATTGATAAACCTCAGATACAGTACTATTCTTTTTGCCAAACTGCTTTTGTATATTTCTGTTCGTGGAAAGAAGATCATGTTGTTCAGACCGTCGACGGCTTCAACAACCTCTCGGTAATTACTGTCAAAGGCGAGATAGCATGTCCTGTTTTGCAAGTATTTTTGCAGGGCAACGATGGATGACAAAGAAACTACGAAATTTCCCAGGTGCCTATCGAGCATCAAAACTAAAACCGAGCGTATCTTGTCGCTTTCTAGAAGCATTTTGCCTATCCCAATACGGGATCAGAAGTCAGGAGAATCACCAGAGCGCGAGGGGAATCTTGGAATGCTGCACACTTCCTCACCATGCTCCTCTTTCCTGAGATTGTTAACGGAATTTTATCCGACGAGTGACCAGCCCCAAAAATCTCCGGACAACGACAATTGGCTTAAATGGGGACTCCCTTGCGGTTTTTATCCACAAAACTACTGCAAGCGCAGAAAAGATGATATTTGGCAGCCACAGGCCTACGGCAGGGGCATAGGATCCCCCTTCCCCCAAGGCCTTGGAGGCTGAGACGAAAACGTAGTAAAGTAAAAATAAAAAAATACCAAGAACCACTCCGGAGAGTCGAGAGCCGGTTCTGGATTGAACACTCAAAGGCGCAGCGAGAAATCCTAAAACTATGCAGGCAAAGGGGAGGGACAAGCGCCTATGGAATTCATAAGATAGCCTGTTGTGTTCCTTTGAACCAACTGTGGCAGCAGCTAGTGCCTGCCTTAGCTCAGTAAAGCTAAGATGCCGTTCCGCTTTACGAAATTCCTTATCACCTAAGGCAAAAGATTCCAAATCAATGTTGAAATCATACTTTTGGAAGCGGATGGTTTGCAGGCTTTCCCTCTCCGCACTCACCCGAAAGATCCTTCCCCGAAGGAGTCTCAGGGTCAATCGGTTTCCGTCGGCTGAGTGGACCACAAAACCCTCTTCGGCAATAATTGAACTATTGGTTTCGGGTGATCGACTATCCGAAATAAATACCTGTCGTAAATGTTTGCCGTCGGGGGAGATAGTTTTAATGTAAAATACCAGGCCTGCAAACTGATCATTAAAGATCCTCTCTTTGAGAATTAGCTGGCCTCTGGATCGCGCCATCTCCAGAATGGTGCGTTTGAAAGCGCTGTTGGCATGGGGAAGAACAGAATTGGATAGCGCAAGGGTGACCAAGCAAGCAAACCCCGCCAGCAAGGCTACTGGAAGGATTGTTTGGTAAAAGCTGATTCCAGCAGCCTTCATGGCGGTGAGTTCATTGTCATGAGTCAATCTGGCGAAGGCGAGAAGGATGGCCATGAGGGTGGCCATAGGAATCGTGAAGGCGAATAAGTAAGGAATTAGATAGAGCAAGAGTTTTCCGAAGTCAGCGAGGCCGGAGCCAGTAATAAAAAGAAGCTTGGTGTAACGAATGGTTTTGCCAAGAAATAAGACAAGGGTCAGAACAAATAGGCTAACGAAAAATGGAATAGCCTCCTCAACTACAAGATATCTCAACAGAGTCCTTCGCATAATAAAAAGTCTTCAAAGACGTAGAGTTCATTAAAAGTTAATGGAGACAACTAATGTTCGTACTTTTGCAAGGCTCCTGGAATGATGGAGTAATGGAATAGTGGAATAATGGGCTAAAGCGCAACTGATCTTTCTTCCCTCCACGGTTTGTTTATCTCATGGATCATCATATTTTTCAACGAGGTGTAATGATCCCAACATTCCAGCGTTCCATCATTCCAGTGGCGGAGCGGAAACAGCTTCTGCTCATCACTTTGTAAATGACCAGCCACTTCTACACTCCGCAGAAGTAAAAAAGTGCTGGCTTCCTTACAATGCTGTGCTATATTCAGGTGCAGTTCACTCCAAACCACAGTGGTTGAGAGGTAGGTTCGCTAGATGTCGACCGCCTACGATCCCAAATTGCTCTCCGATGGAATAGACAGATTCACCTCCTGCCGCATACTGGTGGTGGGAGATGTGATTATGGACGAGTTTATTTGGGGCCGGGTTGATAGAATTTCACCAGAAGCGCCAGTGCCCGTTGTGGAAGTGGAGAGACAGTCCTACATGCCAGGGGGGGCAGGTAACGTAATTAACAACATCATTGCTCTAGGCGGTCAAGCCTTACTTTGCGGCGTTGTGGGCAATGACACAATGGGGAAAAAACTGGCGCGTCTTTTGCGCAAACTCAAGAATGTTACCGACGGACTAGTATTTGAGAACCCCAGACCCACCACCATGAAAACCAGAATAGTGGCCCACTCTCAGCAAGTTGTAAGGGTTGATCGCGAGGAGCGGAAGCCAGTGGACGAGAAGAGCATCGACAGGATTCTTGTTACGCTCGAAGAGGAGATAAGTGAGAGCGATGCCATCGTCGTTGCTGACTATGGAAAGGGTGTCGTAACTCGGAGACTGATGGACGGTATCCGCTCTTTAAGCCAGAATAGTCGGATTATTTTGGCAGTGGATCCCACAATACGGAACGTGGCTTTTTATAAAGATGTCACTCTTGTCACCCCCAACAATTATGAAGCTCAGCAGATGTCTGGAATTCAAATAGAAGACGAACAGAGCCTCAGGCGAGCAGGAGTTCATTTGCTCGAAGAACTCGGTTGCCAGATGGTTCTTATCACCCAGGGCGATAGGGGGATGACGCTATTTGAGGCCAACGGCGACATAGCTCAAATCCCTACAGTGGCCCGAAGAGTCTTTGACGTATCTGGCGCAGGTGACACTGTTATAGCAACCTTCACCTTGGCATTGGCAGCTGGTCTGAAGCCCGGTCAGGCGGCCGCGCTAGCAAATCTGGCCGCTGGTATCGTGGTTGGTGAGGTCGGGACGGCTACGGTTGTGGCCTCAAGGCTAAAAGAGGTCCTATTTGACACTGCTGCGGGACGGAGATAGACCTGGAGCACGCTACATAGCCGCACCTAACCATAGTTAAACGCCCTTGGGTGGAATGATTATTGCTTCCCTTGCCACTTTTGCCAGATCAATACTTGCTTCTTAAAACTGAGGATCGATGCTGATGCATATATGCGTGGTTGGCGTGGGATATGTCGGCCTGGTGACTGGTGCCTGTTTCGCGGAGTTTGGTGTCAGTGTTACTTGTTTCGACAAGGATGAAAGCAAAATCGAGCTATTAAAAAGAGGAGAGGTACCATTTTATGAGCCGGGCCTAACGGAACTCGTTCGCAAGAATGTCCAGGAGGGCCGTTTAAGTTTTACCACCGAGGCTGGCAGTGCCATCCGGCAAGCGCTGGTAGTTTTCATTGCAGTTGGCACTCCCTCTGCTCCTGACGGCGGTGCCGATCTCAAGTACATACGGGAGGTGGCGGTGACCATTGGCCAGAATCTGGACGGCTACAAGGTAATTGTGACTAAAAGCACTGTACCTGTCGGCACGAGTCAAATAATTAATCAGATCATAGAGGAAAAGCGTACGTCGGAGGTTTCCTTTGATGTAGTTTCCAATCCCGAATTTCTGAGAGAGGGTTCGGCCATAGAGGATTTTCTGCGGCCCAATCGGGTGGTGATTGGAGCACAGAGCGATCAGGCCATTGCCATTTTGAAGGATCTTTACAGTCCACTTTATCTCATCGAGACTCCATTTATTATTACCGATGTTCAAACGTCTGAGATGATTAAATATGCATCAAACGCTTTTCTTGCCACCAAGGTTTCGTTCATCAATGAGATGGCCAATATCTGCGAAAAAGTCGGTGCTGATGTTCATCAGGTAGCAAAAGGAATGGGATTAGACGGACGTATAGGGCCTAAATTTCTCCATCCCGGTCCCGGTTTTGGTGGTTCCTGTTTTCCCAAAGATATCAGGGCGATCGAGAAGATTGGCCGGGACCACGGATACAACTTTGAGATTGTCAAGGCTGTAAGCCGAGTTAACCAGCGCCAACGTAAATTGATGATAGAAAAAATCAACAAAACCTTGGGTGGCTTGGAAGGGAAGGTACTTGCCATTCTCGGACTTACTTTTAAGCCCAATACAGACGACATGCGCGAGGCTCCATCCGTAATGATTGTAAGGGGTTTACAGAGGCGGGGGGCCAAGATTAGGGCCTTCGATCCAGCGGGAATGAAAGAGGCCCGGAAAATATTTAGGTCCGTCTATTATGCTACAGATGCCTACGATGCAGCTCAGGGCGCTCACGGTTTGGTAATTATCACGGAATGGAACCAGTTTCGCAATTTAAATTGGAAGCGGATGGCCGAACTACTCAGAGAGCCAGTAGTAATCGATCTCAGAAACATCTACGAGCCAGAGAAAATGCGCGCACTGGGCTTTCACTATACCTGTGTTGGCCGGCGGCGATCTGTTTAGCAGAAATCGCGGTCTTCGCCCCCTTAGAAATCCTGGAATAGTGGAATAGTGCAATGGTGGAATAATGGGTTATGAATAATTTGGGACCACATGCATAGATGGATCCTGTCCAGTTTTTTCCAGTAGTTCCATTCCTCCATCATTCCATGTTCGACAAAAGGATTAGTTCATCTTCCTAAGGGTCATATGAGTATTCCACATGAGCCGAAACCGGCAAAGCTTTTCGTCAGCGTGATTTCTTCTTTTGTGGAACGCATACATGCAACACTGTCCGAACTCACCGTTGGTTATGGCGTACTTGATTTTGTTAGCCCGTTGTTGCCATTCAACTACACCGACTACTATTGTGCCGAGATGGGCGAGGTCTTGTTCCGCCGGTTTGCCAGCTTTGAGCCCCTGATTCGACAAGAAGATTTGGTCTTGATCAAAGTTCAAACCAATGCATTGGAAAATGCGCAGACCAAAGAGGGAAACCGACTTGTTAATATTGATCCTGGCTACCTCGTGGCAGAACGGCTGGTGCTGGCGAGCGGCAAGAACTTTGGACATCGGATCTACCTTAGTAAAGGGATCTATGCGGATTTGACCTTGATTTACCGTGATAAAGACTATCAGCCTTTGCCTTGGACCTACCCGGATTATGCGGAGCCAGAAGTTCGGCGTTGGCTGCGAGCCCTCAGACAGAAGTACTTGCTACAATTGCGCTCAAGGGAATCAACCACAAAGAACACAAAGAGCACAAAGAAAGCATGAAGCAATAAGTTAACTTTAAAAACTCTTTATGAACTCGGTGGCCTTTGTGGTTCTTATCAAGCGCTGGTATCGGACTGGATGGATTTTCCACAAAGAGCACCACGAGCACAGAGGATATGCTGAATGAGGAAATAAAATTTGTGAGTCTTTGTGTCCTTTGTGACCTTTGTGGTACCAATTCCAAGATTTCGTTGACAAAGAAGAGGTGTAATAGTGCTGCATAGTATGACTGCCTTTGGACGTGGGGAGGCAATGGCTGACGGATATCGGTTTACCGTAGAATTACGTATGCTTAACCACCGTTTTTGCGACATTCGCATAAAGTTGCCTCGAAGGTACACAGAGTTCGAGGAGGATATAAAACGGAAGCTTAGTAATGAGTTTTCCAGGGGACGTATTGAAGTAAATGTTGTTGCCGACGAGGCCTTGGATAAAGTGCAGCATCTCACGGTTGATACGCAGTTGGCTGAGACCTACAAACGGTTACTTCTCGATCTTGAAGCCAAATTAGGGCTTGAGGCCGGTCTGCGTTTGGATACACTTTTACATTTTCGGGACATTTTTATTTTTAAGGAGGATGAGGAGAGTCGCGGGCAAGCATGGAAGGTAATTGAGATGGCTCTTGACCAGGGCATGAAACAGTGTATTCACATGCGAAGGGAGGAGGGTTCGGCAATCGAGGCCGATTTTAATGAACGGCTGAATCAACTGGAGGTACTTGGCAGGGAGCTTGAGAGCCGCGCGCCTCTTGTTGTTTTGGATGTCCGCGAGCGGTTACAGAAGCGGATTGAGGAACTCGTTGGCCAAGCGCAGCTGGATGAATCCCGCTTGGCTCAAGAGGTAGCCATTCTGGCGGAAAAGAGTGATGTAACCGAGGAGCTGACGCGTTTTAAGAGCCATATACAGCAATTTCGGGCCTTGCTCAAGGCAAGCGGGCCCCGAGGGCGCCAGTTGGAGTTTGTTTTGCAAGAGATGCACCGCGAAATCAACACGATGGGGTCTAAGGCTAATGATGTGGAGATTGGACAAAGGGTGATCCAGATCAAGACAGAGCTTGAAAGGTTGCGAGAACAGTTACAGAACGTCGAATGAGGCACATATCAAGTTGCATTACTTTTTTGAACCAATCGGTTCAGGGAGCCGTTTTCCAGAAGGTGGGGTTGAAATGGAGGGAAAGCTTTTAAACATCGGCTTTGGCAATACAGTAGTGGCAGATCGGGTGGTTGCAATCGTTTCGCCAGGATCTGCACCAATGAAGCGTTTGAAAGAAGATGCCAAGATGTCCAAGAAACTCATTGATGCCACCATGGGTCGCCGTACTCGGGCAATCATTATCACCGACAGCAATCATGTCATATTGTCCGGTGTTCAGGCTGAGACAATTGCCCAACGGTTCATGGCTGATTCACTTGGCAAGGAGGGTGATAGCAAATCGAGGTGATGAAGTCCAGTGGACAACTCTTCGTGCTATCTGGACCATCGGGGGTGGGAAAATCGAGCCTGCGCGAGAATGTGCGTAAGGATTTCCCTCAGCTCGCATACTCCATTTCCTACACCACAAGAGTGCCGCGCCATGGAGAGGTAGAGGGCAAGGACTATCACTTCGTTTCGCAGGACACTTTTTTTGCCATGAGGGAAGCGGGCGCTTTTGTGGAATGGGCCTTCGTCCACGGAAACTATTATGGAACTTCTGGAAATCAGCTAGAGAATCAACTGAACCAATTCGGGGAAGTACTTCTGGAAATAGACGTTCAGGGTGCTCGTCAGGTCAAGGCCCGCTTTCCACAAGCTTGTTTCGTTTTTGTCTTGCCGCCTGACCGTGAGACTCTCAAAAAAAGACTATTGAAGAGAGGTACTGAACGAGGGGAAGACGTAGAGGCCCGGCTTGAGAACGCTATGGGAGAGCTCTTGGAAGCCTCTTGGTATGAGTATCTGATAGTCAACGACGCTCTCGATGAGGCGGTAGAGGCTTTGAAGGCTATCATTTTGGCGGCGCGCTACCGGCGACAGGTTGTTTTGCCGCAGGTCAGAGATCTTTTACAGCCAGAATGAACAACAGACCCGCCAGACTTTTTCCACACTCGAGTGATCAAGTGGCAGAGTCTGTGAAATCCCAAACTCCAAGCACCAAATTACAGACAAATCTCAAATACCAATTACCAAATGACCAAAATAGGTTTGGTGTTTGGAATTTTGGTCATTTTGATTGCCAAGCTTAGGAAAGATGGTTGAAGAGATCCTTTATGGTATTCACCCTATCCGGGAAGCGCTGGAGGCCCGTGGCCAAAGAATAAGAGAGATCTGGGTAAGCCGAAGTGGATCCAGCACAACGGTCCACAAGATCCTTATTCGAGCACGAGGACTTGGCATCAAGGTCCGAACCTTTGATCGCCAACGCTTGGAAGTCAAGGCCGGGACCACCAGGCACCAGGGGATCATAGCATTCCTATCTCCCTATGGATATGCGGAGGTTGAAACCATTCTGCAAGACTCCCTGGCCAGAGGTCCAGCCCTGGTGCTGGTACTGGACGGAGTCGAAGACCCTCAAAATCTAGGCGCTCTGATCCGCACTGCCTATGTCTGTGGAGCTCACGGGGTGGTGGTGCCCAAAGATCGCGCTGCACCGCTAACGGCAGCGGTGGCCAAAGCCTCTGCAGGCGCGGTTGAGCATTGTCGGGTTGCCCGGGTCACTAACCTGAGGCGAACATTGGATCTCTTGAAGGAAAAGGGAATATGGGTGGTGGGCTTGACCATGGAAGGGGATCAACCTATCTATGAGCTGGACCTCTGCCAGCCCACGGCTTTGGTGATAGGTGGGGAGGCTAAGGGTATACGACCACTAATAAAACAGACCTGTGATTTGCAGGCTTCAATTCCCCAGCAGAAAAGACTGGATTCTCTCAATGCGGCAGCAGCAGGCGCAATGGCTTTGTATGAGATCATGCGCCAAAGGCTTACAGCCGCTCCCCGAAGATAGCGGTTCCTACCCTAATCAGCGTTGCCCCTTCCTCGATAGCCGTTTCAAAATCACCAGACATACCCATGGACAACTCAATCATTTCAACTTTTGGTACCTCGGCCCCAGCTATTTTTTGGCTCAATTCTCTCAGCCGGGCAAAATACGGCCTAGCTCGTTCAGGTTGGTCGAAGAATGGAGGCATGGTCATAAGTCCACGGATCTGAAGATTTTCCAGGGCAGAGACTTTTTTTATAAGGGATAAACATTCTGAAGGCTCCACTCCTCCTTTACTTACTTCGCTGGCCAGGTTTACTTGTATAAGGATGGGAATTGTCCGGCCCAATGGTTGGGCCCGGCGGTTTAGTTCTTGTGCCAGCTTCATTGAATCAACTGTCTCAATCATGTCGAAAAGCTTCACTGCATACTTTGCCTTGTTTGTCTGCAATCGGCCTACGAAATGCCAACTTACTCGGCCCCTGAGCTCCCTAATTTTGTCGCGGGCCTCTTGGACGTAGTTTTCACCCAGTATCTGTAACCCTGCAGAGGCCGCTTGTTTAATCCGATCCAAATCTACTGTCTTGGTAACTCCCACAAGTTTGACCAGATCCGGTCTTCGGCCTGAGCGTATGGCGGCCTCCGCCATCCTCTCCTTCACTCGGGCTAAGTTCTCTGCAATAGAACCCATCTCCATCCTCTCATTCCTGGTTTGCTAAAACCACGGAAGCAAGAAAACCACAAAGAACACAAAGCCCACAAAGAAAGACTATTGTTCTACTTTGTGTCCTTTGTGACCTTGGTGGTTGATTCATTGCGTGCAGCTGAGCAGTCAGGTTATTTTGAAGGGATCGGCGACCCCATGGCGACGTAACATCTCCAATGTCTCGCACAGAGGCAATCCTACCACATTGGAGTAAGAACCCTCGATTCGCTGGATAAGACAACCGCCAATGCCCTGGATACCATAACCACCAGCTTTGTCCATGGGTTCACCGGTTCTAACATAACCCTCGATATCCTTCAGGCTCAGGTTTCTCATGAAGACCTTGGTCTCAATCCATTCACTCTCCACAATTTCCATACCTGCGTGTACCAGACAAATGGAGGTAATGACGTGATGGCTTCGCCCAGCCAATCGAGAGAGCATGGATGAGGCCTCAATGGAGTCGGCTGGTTTTCCCAGGATTTCTTGGCCAAGCACAACAATGGTGTCTGCCGCCAGAACCCACCTATGCGGGTGGCGATTGGCCACATTTTTGGCCTTGGCCTCAGCAAAGTAGGTGGCGTGCACATGCGGCTTCATCCTCCTTCGATTGATCTCCTGGAGCTTGCTGGGTACGACGGTAAAAGAGAGGCCGAGCTGATGCAAGAGTTCTCGACGCCGCGGGGAAGCCGAAGCCAGAATAAAATCCGCGTTTTTTCCTTTTTCGCTCATTTTATTCTTAACAGTGATGATAGATGAGACAAGCAAAGCGCTCTACCACAAAGAACACAAAGAACACAAAGGAAGATACTGTGAGGTTCCCGCTCCTAGCTCAATCGATTAGAAGGAGTAAGCGTTTTGTCTTGATTAAATTCAGCTTACCTACACTGATGTAGGTTCACCTTAGACTGGAAAAACTATATTTTCTCCTTTGTGTGCTTTATGACCTCGGTGGTTAAATCCTCGCCGTGGCTGGTCGGTTCAGGTGGAGCTGGTAGCCTGAAAAGCCGGCGAGCATTTACGCTTGTCTGCCTGGCTACTTCCTCCAAGGGGAGTTTTCTCAAGAATGCGATTTTTTCTGCCGTATAAACGAGAAAAGCGGGCTCGTTTCTTTTGCCACGTTTGGGTACGGGAGCCAGAAAAGGGGCGTCGGTCTCAATAAGTAAACGGTCAAGGGGACAATTTTGGGCCAACTCCTGTAACGTTTGCGACTTTGCGAAGGTGACGGGTCCTGCGATGGAGAGATACAAGCCAAGATCTAAACATTTTTTCGCAAAGGACCAGTCGCCTGAAAAGCAGTGCATGGACCCACCTATTTCCCAGACCTTATTTCTGCGCAAGATCTGGAAGATCTCCTGGTGGGCCTGGCGATCATGAATGACTGCGGGCAATCCTAGTTCATGGGCCACATCAAGTTGCTCCTCCATGCAGGCGACTTGCACAGATTGGGCTTGATAATTCCGGAAAAAATCCAGCCCAATCTCGCCGTATGCCACAACCTGTGATTTGCTTCCTAGAGTCAGCAACTCCTGAATATCTTCAGAGGCAAGAATCTTGGCATTGTGGGGATGGATGCCTACTGTGGCGTAAACTTCCCCATTGTTCTCAGCCAAGGCGATAGCTCGTTGAGAGGAGGGCACGTCGATTCCTATGGTAACGATTTGTTGGACGCCAGCTCTCTTTGCCCGGGCAAGAATATCTGTTCGATCATCGTCAAAATCAACAAAGTCAAGATGGCAATGGGTATCAACAAATTCGCACATACCTCATCCGTTGCTGAAAATTTGTTCTCTCCTCGGTATTTCCAATCTGAATGCAGGTTTGCAGTGACCTGGCTGGACTATAAGATTAATTATGAGGGGTGTCAACTTCCGCTCGCCTTGGGTTTCGGATTGCGGGTTTCAATAGCTTGCCGTTTTCTTTATGATCTTGTTAAGATGATGAGAAATGAGGGGGGGCAGGTTCGTGGAATCTTTTTGGATCCTTGGAGCAGGACAATTTGGCTCTTTAGCGGCGAGGCGAATTTTGCAGCAAAAAAAAGGCTGTAACGTGCTCGTGGTGGATCACCGTAAGGATGCACTGGATGACCTGGGGAATGAGCCCTTGAGCGCCATAGCACAGGACGCTGTCGACTTTCTTTCATCCCAGCACGGCACGGGGAATGAATGGGTTATTCCAGCAATTCCCGAACATGTGGCTTTCTCCTGGCTTTGTCAACAATTGACCAAAGAGGGAACAGTTACACTACTTGCCGCTCCTTCAGTTCTCGACCAGCACATTCCCAACCCTCTGAGAGGCAAGGGAGGGGTGCTGTACACGAGCTTTGCAACCTTTCTCTGTCCAGACGACTGTAATGAGCCTGAAGGAATATGCAGCGTTACGCAAGAACGTCGTGAAACTAATCTGTATGATCTAATCCAACAAATAGAAGTACCAGGCTATAAGACCTTGGTAGTTCGCAGCAATCAGCTGACATCAGGTGTTGGCGGCTACCAACTGTCAACTCTCTGGCGGCTTCTCCAGGAGGTGAGATTCTTAGATAAGAATATCATCGTAGCTACAGCTTGCCGTTGCCACGGAGTGATTAATGCACTACGGTTCAAAGGCAAAGCGCAAAGCGCAAAGCGCATAACGCATGGCGTTTGATCTTAGGGGCTGGATTCAAGAATTACCAGCAAGTAGGTAAAACCAAAAAGAGCGCTTATTCTCTTTTTTGATGAATTTTGGATGTAATTTCAGATTCTTAACTCCTTGCGCTTTACCCATACAGGAGAGATTAAAAGACGCCATGCGCTCTGCGCTCTGCGCTTTGCCTTAATCATTGACGGGTTTGGTAGATGTCGCTATAATCCAAAAAAATCAAGCAATTAAACCACAGAGCACACAGAGACCACAGAGCAAGGAACAAGATTCAATTCTCTCATGTTTAACATATTTACCGATGTGTAATTTCTTCTCTGTGATCTTTGTGCTATCCGTGGTTAAATATGCTTTGTTATTTCTATAGACACGGCACTATAGGAGAACAGATGAGCGAAAGAGGTCAAGCGGTTTTGCAGGCCATATTTACCCGGAGAAGCGTTAGGCAGTACACCGATGACCCCGTAGACCAGCATGATGTGCAAACCATCCTGGAGGCTGGTCGCTGGGCCCCTTCCGGACTCAACAACCAGCCGTGGCGTTTCGCCGTTGTTCGAGATTCTCAAGTTAAAGATGAAGTTGCAAAGCAAACCCGTTACCGGGAGATCATTCGTAACGCCCCTGTGATCATTGCAGTATTTCTTGATAATGATGCCAGCTATGATCGAACCAAGGACTGTCAGGGGATAGGGGCCTGCTTAGAGAATATGTGGCTCGCCACTCATGCACTGGACCTCGGTGGCGTCTGGGTTGGCGAAATCTTGAAGAACAAAGAGAGGGTGGGAGAGATCCTAGAGGCGCCCGCGACCTATGAACTAATGGCGGTTCTAGCCATTGGGCACCCAAAACATCGGCAGCAGAAGTCCGAACGCACGCCTCTTTCGAACCTCGTATTCAAGGAAGTATGATTAGGTTAATGCACTGAGGCAAGGTTAGAGCCAGTGCCGCTCCAGCGGGGCAAGGAGGGAGAGTCATGAAAATTGATAGCACCGTTGCAAGGAGAAGTGGTTTGTTTGTCTGTTTGCTTTCCCTTTTTCTCCTTGTCGGCTCTGGCTGTGCAGCTTTTCAAAAATCTGAGGGTACCTCTGGAGAGAGTGAAGAGAAGAAAAGTGAGGTTAAAGGTCCAGCTCCTGTCTACTATGACTTTGCTGACATCCTAATTCCAGCAGAACTTTCCCTCGATAAAAAGAATTCCTTTGTCTACAGTACACCATCCTTTTCTGCCGGTGTCCTGGTGTTCAGCGGGTATGTGCAAGGTGAGTCACTGGTAAATTTTTTCACAACCAATATGCCCAAAGACGGATGGATTTTGAAGTCCAGTTTTCGCTATCGCCGGGTAATACTTACCTTCGAAAAGGATCAACGTAGCTGCCTAGTGAGTGTTGCCGAGTATCCTCTGAAAACCGCAGTTGAAGTCTGGGTAGCACCCCAGCTTACTGCGAGTATGCCTTGAGGCCACACGTAAGCTTAACCACGGAGATCACAAAGTGCACAAAGAAATTACTTTTATGTGAAAAAACCTTTGTGCTCTTTGTGCCCTTTGTGGTGAAGAACCATATTTGGGTGCTGCGAGAGGGGGCTGATTCATCGGTTCCTTAGATTGGCTTGGAATGAGAAGCTTAGGACCAACTCGACTTAAGCTTAAAACGTAAAGAGGAAGGCATGACGATGTTAAAGGACCGCAAGATTCTCTTGGGAGTATCTGGAGGCATCGCAGCTTACAAAGCCTTGGAGTTAACCAGGCTTTTGGCTTTGGCAGAGGCGCACGTGCGGGTGATCATGACCCAGAGTGCCATGGAGTTTGTCCAACCTCTGTCATTTCAGGTACTCTCTGGCCAGCCCGTATGCACTCATCTTTTCGATTTGGAGGGGGAATCACGAATCGGTCACATACAAGTGGCCACCGAGGCTGAGGTGGCCGTTATTGTTCCCGCTACAGCCAACATAATTGGCAAAATTGCACACGGCATTGCCGATGACTACTTGACCACCGCCCTGCTGGCTTGCACTGCTCCCAAGATTATTTGTCCGGCCATGAATGTGAATATGTATGAAAGTGAGGTTGTCCAGGAGAATCTTGCCAAGCTCAGGGGGTGGGGGTTCCATCAGGTGGGCCCTGAAATTGGTGACCTGGCCTGTGGGGTTCAAGGTTTGGGTAGATTGGCGCCTATAGATGAAATTTTGGAATGCATCCGACAAGTGTTGACGCCGCAAACTCTTCAGGGGAAAAAAGTCCTCGTCACCGCTGGCCCCACCAGAGAATTGTTAGATCCAGTAAGACATTTGACCAATCCTTCATCTGGAAAGATGGGGTATGCTCTGGCGAGGGCAGCGAAGTGGAGGGGAGCAGAGGTCGCTCTGGTTAGCGGACCGTCCTCTCTGATTCCACCGTGTGGTGTTTCGCTGTTCCGAATTACCACTGCCAAGGAGATGTACGAGATCGTACTAGATCAATTTACCCAGATGGATGCTGTGGTAATGGCGGCGGCAGTTTCTGACTATCGGCCAAAGAAAAGGGCGGCAGAGAAAATGAAAAAAACAAAAGCCAGCGAATCTTTAGAGCTGGAAAAGACTGAGGATATCCTACTACGTCTCGGAGAGCTGAAGAAGGACCAAATTCTTGTTGGATTTGCCGCAGAGACCCAAGATTTGCTAGAAAATGCAAAGGCAAAGCTCCGCCAGAAGAATCTGGATTTCATTGTGGCAAATGATCTCACTGCAGATAATGCCGGCTTTGGTAGTGATAACAATGAAGTGACCATTTTGTGGCCGGGTGACCGGGTGGAAAACCTACCTTCGAAGAGCAAAGAGGTAGTGGCCATGGAGATATGGGATCGAGTGGAACGTCTTTGGAAAAAGGAACACCCCGTCAATTCTTAGGTATTTTGAAAACCTGTTATAATGGGAATAAAAAAGAAGGAGACCTGTCGGCGAGGAGTTCAACTGAGGCGCACTCGGAGTCCTCACGCCGAGTCGCTCAAGGCCGAACTGCTCATGGCCGAGGGCAGCCGTTTCGCCAAGGGGGGACTGTCGCCGGAAGGCAGTGGTTCTTACCGGTGGAGGCTTACAGCATGAAGGCTTGTGTAGGGTAAAGACAGTATGCGTTTTGATAATCGGGATGAAAAAGCCCATGGCGACAAAGAGATAGTGAGACCCACTCGTCGAGACCTCGCTCAACTGGCAGCCTCCCTTCGCCAGCATCTCAGCTACCAGGCCATGATCGGCCTGGAATGGTTGCCTTCAGAGGTGGTACCTATCAGCCAGACCTCGCCGGAGACCCTGGATAAGATAAAGATGGAGTTGGGAGAATGCACCCGCTGCAGACTTCACTCTGATCGAACCCATATTGTTTTTGGGGAAGGAAACCCCTCAGCCAGAGTAGTGCTCGTGGGAGAAGGACCAGGAAGGGAAGAGGACCGATTGGGTCGACCCTTTGTAGGTCCAGCCGGCAAATTACTTGACCACATAATTGCAGCAATGGGGTGGCGGCGCCAAGATGTTTACATCTGCAACGTGATCAAATGCAGACCGCCGAGGAACAGAGACCCTTTGCCAGATGAAATCGAATCGTGCGGTCCATTCCTTCGCCGCCAGCTTCTGGCCATTCGCCCTGAGGCAATTTTTGCCGTAGGAAGTTTTGCCGCTAAATTTCTGCTCTCCTCGCAGAGACCAATATCTAGACTAAGGAACCGCGTTTACCAGTTTGAGGGCATTCCTGTGGTGCCTACCTACCATCCTGCATATCTTCTACGCAATCCTCTGCAGAAGCGCCAGGCTTGGAAGGATGTCCAGTTGCTCCTGTCTCTGGTACACAAGGGGGATAGCTGAGGATGCTGTTCTGAAAGGTTTTTGTAGACTCTCTGGTGATCACGGCAGAAAAGTCAATTCTGGTCTAGCAGATATAGAAAGGAAATAAACATGCGGCTCGTAGCGAAGTTAGTTGAACCGGCCAGGCTTAGTATAGGTTTTTCTTTTCTGGCCGCGTTGTTTTTAATCTTACTTACAGC
>Ga0209536_100005598_pt1 | contig 19463 bp, 14 predicted proteins | sample DeeMarSeWOR28_12_FD_187461 | JGI IMG/M metagenome (GOLD analysis project Ga0209536, IMG submission 187461) | Marine sediment microbial communities from White Oak River estuary, North Carolina - WOR-2-8_12 (SPAdes) (version 2) | ecosystem: Environmental > Aquatic > Marine > Intertidal zone >...
TCCCGACCGGAGACGCTGGATCCTGCGCGCCAATGCCGCCGAAGGGCCCAAACGTCTCCGTTGGCCATTCAGGCGGTCCGGCTTCGCCTGAGCATCGCTCTGCCGGAGGCTTCCCGCCTACGAGATCGGGGTCCGCTCGAAGCCGAGCAGAGATACCTGCTCTTTCCAATCGATGGGCAGGTCGACACGCTTCGTCAGCAACTCCGTCGTCACGTGGACCGGCTGCGTCCCAGCGAGCATCGACTCGACGATGTGGGGTGCGAGGAAGGCTAGCGGTAGCAGACGCCCGATGTAGCTCTCGGTGACGCCCTCGGCCTTCGCGATCTCCACGAGGGACCCGGCCCGGCCGGCGTCCCATGGCCTGGAGGACATTCCTGAGGGCCCATTGGGGCGCGATTGCTGCGACGGACTTCTTCACCGTCGAGGTCGTGACATCTCGTGCGGTACTTCGTGCCCTTCGTGATCGATCTCAAGACACGTTGGGTTGAGATAGCTGGAATCACCGCTGCGCCAAACGGGCTTTGGATGCAGCAGGTCGCGCGGAATCTGGTCGATTGCGACGACGGCTTCCTCGTAGACAGCCGCCACCTCATCCACGATCGTGACCTCTTCTGGACCGGGGCAATCTCCTCGTCACTGACGTCTGTTCTCGACCAAAGAGGGAGGATTCGCCGCGCCTTCGTCGCATCAGTCTCGTGATACCAGCGATAGTGGAACATGCACTTCGTCAGCCACTCGTCGGCGTAGTCCTCGAGCAGCTCGTCGAGGAAGGCCAGTGCCGGATGGGGCGGCAGCACCGAGCGACCTTCGAAGGCTTTCTCGAGTCGACGGATGAGCGGCGTCGAGTCGGTGACGGCGACGGTCTCTCCCGCCACGTTGGGCAGGTAGAAGGTCGGCAGCAACGGCACCTTGGGCGCTGGCAACCCGGCCGCTTCGGGGGAATGTTGCAGAACGAAGTGATAGGGGATGCGCCGACAACGCAAGACAGAGCGCATCTTGCGAGTGTAGGGGGATCCCTGCGCCCCCATCATCACGAGCGGAGTGGGGAGTGTCATGTTCGGTCTCTTATGGGTTTGGAGTTGTCGTGAGACGCGGCCCGAAACGAGCGCTCGCTTGGTTTGCGATCTTCGTCCCCAGCGCGGCTCTTGCCGCGCGCGTTGTTTACGATTCAAGGTTCCCGAATGCGAATCTCGCTGGAGCCTACGGGCAGATCGAAGGTGTGCAGGTCGCGCGTGAGAATGACGTCTTCGGGCAGTCCGCGGAGGAACATTCGCTCGGTTAGCGCGTTCGGGACCGGCACGAGGTGGTACAGGGCGAGACGCTGGATGCCTGCCTCGGCCGCGCGGGCCGGCAGCAGCGTCACGTCGGCGTGATAGTCGATGACGTCGGTCATGATCCCCGACACCGGCAGGCCGAGTTCCGTCGTCGCTTCGATCATCGGGTCGAGCAGAGTGCGCGACAGCGCGTCGTGGAGGAGGAGGTCTGCGTCCTTCGCGGCAGCGAACAGGCTGTCGGCGGCGTTGGAATCTCCGGAGATGACCACCGACCGGCCACGATAGTCGACCCGGTAGCCCACCGCAGGATCGATGGGCGGATGCTCGACGTCGAACGACGTGACGGTGAGGATGTCGTCCTGCCAGACCACCTCGCCCGGGTCGAACGGATGTGCCCGCATCGGGCCGCGCTCGGGCGGCAGCCGCGCTGCGCCGTGATGGGCCGTGCGGTAGCCGCGATCCAGGCCATAGGCGGCGTTGAATCCGTCCACCACGGACTGCACCCCGGGTGGGCCGTAGACGTCGAGTGCAGCGGGTCGGCCCTGCACCCAGGAGGCCAGGTTCACGTCCGGCAGGGCGGCGATGTGATCCGAGTGGAAATGGGTGAGGAAGACGCCGTCGATGCGCCCCATGGGCAGCTGGGCCTGGGCCATCCTGATCGGCGAGCGCGCACCGACGTCGAACAGAAAGAAGTGCTCGGCGGTGACCACCGCGATGCAGGCCTCGGCGCGCTCGGGATCCCGGCCGAGCGGCGACGCGCTGCCGCAGACGACGACGCGCATGCCGTCCAGAGGTTCGGGCGCCTGTCCCAGAACAGCCGTCGCTCCGCGCTCGAAGACCGCGTCCTGGGCGGCGGGCACGTTGAGCACCACGGCAGCGGCCGTGCCGATGAGCAAGACTACCGCGACGACGGCGTAGACGAGTTTCTTCAAGAGTCATGCTCCCCCGAGTGAACAGAAGGGTCTCGCAGCCGTCGTCCGACACCAGATCTCATTGACCGGTAGAGCCGTTCTTCAGCAAAACGACGCTCGCTTACCGGCGCTCGTGTCACGCTAGAACTCGAGCCGTCGGCTGCGCGTCACGGAATCAGGCCAGCGGCCCGCTCGATGCACCAGTAGGCTGCCAGGCAGCCGATGCCGTAGGCCGGCAGCGCGCGGGACCACGTCGGCAGCGGGACCTGCACGCCGATCACGAGCCGCCACGCGACGAGCACGAGTCCGATGAAGGCGAGCTGGCCCAGCTCGATGCCGACGTTGAACGCGAAAAGTGCGAGGGGGATCTCGCCGCTCGGAAGGCCGATCTCGGCCAGCGCCCCCGCGAAGCCGAAGCCATGCAGGAGCCCGAAGGCCCCGGCCATCGCCCATGGGGAGCGACGCAGCCTGCCGGGCGCCCGCCCCGGGGCCGGCACCAGCTCCGCGCCCAGCACGAAGATGCTCCCGGCGATCGCCAGCTCGACGAGCCCGCTCGGGAAGGCAACGAACCCCAGCACGGCGAGCGAGAGCGTCACGCTGTGGCCGACTGTGAAGGCCGTAACCGTCTTCAGCAGCGCGCCCGTCCGGGCGCCGACGAGCACGAGCAGGCCGAATACGAAGAGCAGGTGATCGAGACCGCTGGCGATGTGCTCGACGCCGAGACGAAGGTAGCCGCGCAGGACGGCGAGGCGCGACGGCCGTTCGGGGATCACGAGGCTCGGTTCCGAGCTCCGCAGCACCGATTGGATGTGACGGCCGTCGGCCAGCGCGACGCGCAGCAGCGCGTCGGTCCCGCTGGCCTCGAGCCCACGGATGCCGACCCGAGCGCCCACGAGAGATGCGTTGCAGGCCACGGCGTACCGCTCCACCACCCCGGTTCCCTCGCGCTCGACAGTCGGAACCGACGTGGTCGAGCAGAATTCGGGCAGCGACGGGACCAGCTTCGTCCCGGCGAGGCGCTTGGCCGCCGTCTTGAACTTCACTTCGACGTGGCCGCCCCCGTGCTCGCGCAGCTCGAGCAGGGCGGGGGCGAGCGGGTGCGCGAGCACCCCCCCTGCACCAAGAAGAAGAGAGAAGCCGACCAGCAGCGCTACGAACCGCACAGTCATCCGGATTGCGCTTCCGTGTCCGAGCCGTCCGCCACGACCACGTCGTAGCGCGCGCGCAGGGCGGCGACGGCCTGTTCGAGATGCGCCTTACGCTGCTCGCCGCGCCAGCTCAGGAGGACGCGGTCCCGCACCTCCTCGAGGCCCGGCACCCGCTCCGGAGTGTGCCGCTCGACCCACACGAGGTGAAGGCCGAACGGGGACGCAATCGGGTCCGACCAGCGGCCTTCGGGCAGCGCGAGGACGGCGTCCGCGAAGTCGCTCCCGAAGCGCGTCGCGATCCGTTGGCGCGTCATGCCAGGGAAGAGGTGACCTCCGGCGAACGGGTCGCCGAGCTCCGCTGCTCGATCGGGCGGCAGACCTTTGCTCCGAAGCCTTTCGAGGAGCGCGTCGGCCGCGGAGCGGGGCGCCTCTCCGCGCTCGCTCTTCGCCAGGAGCACGTGCCGCCAGCTCACCCGCGCAGGCGCGCGAAAGTCCTCGGCGTTTCGCTCCAGATGGGCTTCGAGCTCCGCCTCGCTCGGCGGTCGATCGCCCTGCCGCGCCAGCAACAGCCGCATGTTGCGAACGAACATGTTCCGCAGCACGATGTCCTCGTCGGCGAGGCCCAGCGCGGCCGCCTCTCGCAGGACGGCCTCGTCCTCCATCCCGTCGGTGTGCCCCTCGTCCAGGAACTCGAGCTTCTGCCGCAGGCGGAGGACGACCGCCGGGTTGTCGCTGGCCAGGCCGAGCCGCAGGGCCTCGCGGTAGAGGATCTCCTCCTCGACGAAGCGGTCGACCAGCACGCTCACGGTCGCCGGATCGGCGCTCTGGCCGACGCGCCGCTCGTGCTGGGCAACGAGCGCCCGCACGTGCCGATCGGTCACCTCGATCCGTAGGCGCTCGTCGACCGCCGGGGGCTCGTCGGCCGCCTGGGGCTCGCCCGCGCGGAGTGTCGACTCGCCCGCGAAGAGCAGCGCACCGACCAGGGCAAAGTGCAGCGGCGGCCAGCGCAGGGCGTGGCGGAGTCGCAGGTGCGTGCTCTCCCGCATGTCATCTCCCGGTGCGCGATGCTCGATACGAGCCCAGCTCAGCGCGTTCCGCCCACGCAGAGGGAAGAGGCCCCAGCCGAAGCCAGGATCTCTTCCATTCCCTCTATACGGCTCTGCTCCTCGTCCGTCGACGGAGCCACATCAACCCCGGCAGCACGAGCGCCAACTCGAACCCGATTCCACAGGCCGGGACAGTGCGGATCTCGTCGCAGCCCTCGAACGGCGTACCGTCTAGCAGCTCGCCCGACACACACGCCTCAGTATCTCCAAACGCAATTCCGCTTTCCTGTGTGTGATAGTGGGAGACAAGGTCGGTGAGCTCGTCGTCGTTCACGTCTTCGAAGTGACCCCCTTGGTGATGAGCGGGTGCCGCACTGCCGGGGCCGAAGGCAAGGGTGCTGACGTCCACCGCAGCGACGTCGAATGTGTCGGAACCAAGGAGCGCTACGGGGATGACTCCTCCCGCGGAGGGATTGATGGGGTTGGTGGTGCTCCACGGCCTGATGTCGATCTCGACAGCCAGCACCGGCGGCGGTGCGTACCAGATCGGCGAGCTCCAGGCGCGCTCCTGGACGGTCTTCGGTGTTTCCACGTAGTTCTCTGCGCAGCACGACGCCTCGAGGTCGGGATTCATGGCCGGGTCGCCGCAGATCACGCCCTCCTCGCCTGCGTTCGCGAGTGCGTTGTCACACCACTCGCGGTGGCCGGCGGTGCTGTCGCAGCACCAATCTAGGCCTTGCGCTTGCGGCGTCCCCGCGGCGCATGCCGCGCCCACATCCCCGTACCGGTCGACGCAGAGCAGCTGGTTCCATCGACACGTGGGGTTCTCCACGGTGCGGCTGTAGTAGAAGGCGCGCTGGTCCGGATCGAAGTCCGGATCCTCCCAGACGCTGCAGAGTGAGCCGAAGCCCACGCCCTGGGGCGCGCAGGTGTTCACGCCGACGCTCGCGCCGTTGTTCGGGTCGCCCGCGACCTCGTAGACCGCCTCCTGGGCCTCGCCGTTCTCGTCGAGCCAACCCTTCACGATCTGGATGCGCTGGAGCGGTGCGCCCTGCGGGTCCTGCTGGGACGAGACCAGGAACCGGGGCTTGTCGTCGCCACGCGGGCCCCCTGGACTCGCCGGGAGATCGGCGCCCATCGGGACGCCTTGCCCGTCGGCGATCTCGATGGCGTTCGGCGAGTCACAGAGGTCGAGCGCCATTTCCCAGCCGCCGAAGAAGCGCACGATCGGGCGCCCCCCGCTGGTGGCGTAGACCTCCTTGCGATCGATCGCATCGAAGATCGCCTCGCGGGTGTTCTCCTCGGCCCAGACGACGGCCAGTCCGCCGGCGTTCCTCTGCCTGGAGACGCTGGTGAGCCCTGCTCGGATCGTAAGGAGGCCGTCGTTGATTCCCGTGTGACCGGTGACGGCGAACTCCCGCTCGCTGGTCTGGCCCGGGGTCGAGTTGTGGGTGTCGGTCGAGGCCAGCATGCCGAGCTTGAACGGGTTCACTCCGACCGCCTCTTCCTGCACGAGGCCTTCCTTGAGGCCCTCGCGCACGTAGGAGAGCCGGGGCAAGGGCTGGTCCGGGATGGCGGGGGCGCGGTTCCCGTTCACGTCCGACGATTCGAAGTCGCAGAGCTCGTCGCTGCCCAGGAACGGGAGGCCGTCGTCGGACAACATGGAGATGCGGCACTCCGAGGCGGCCTTGTGCTGGATGACCTCGACGACGGGCTCGAAGGCCGCGCGGGTCTCGGCGTCCTCTGTGGTGAGCGGCCGCTCCGCCCAGTAGTCAGGGGCGGGCAGGGGCACCGCGGTGTAGACCGGCTTGAACGCCCGGCCCGCGCTCTGGTTCGTGCTGTGCGGTATCGTGAGGACGTCGCAATTCGGGTCGGAGTCGAGGCATTCCTGCTGGAGCTGTTCCCAGAGCAGCTCCACCTTCGGCGCCTCGAAGACGGAGATCGGGGCTGGCGGGACCGAGTCGCCCCGGAAGATGACGTTGCGGTGCAGAATGGCGACACCCGCTGTAACCGTGGGGTCGTCCTCGACCTTGGTCCACTCGTAGGCGTTGAGCGCCGAGAACGTGCACGGGTCGTTGGCGAGCTGGGCCGCGTCCTGGGTTTCCTGCCAGAGGAGGCTCGTCCCCGTGACGCATTTGACGTCGCCCGGGCCGCAGATGGGATTGCGCATCGGGACCGGTTCGATGAGCGGCGCCGTGAAAGCCCGGAAGACTCCTAGCGAGATTTCCTGTCCCGGGGTGGTGAAGACGTTGCGGTTGCCGTACGCGACGGCCCGGTAGTTCACGCAGAACTCGTCGTTGTAGGGCTCCGTGGGGTCCGACGGGTCAGCGGGCGGAACGGTGCAGAGGTGGAACTCGCCGAAGAACTCGGCATGGTCGGTGACTGCGGTGAAGTCGAGGGGACGCTCCAGCTGCGTCACGGCGGCAGACCCGAAGAACTGCCGCAACGCGGGGGCCAGGGTGATGGGGGCACCCTTGGCAAACGCGTAGGCCTCGTCCGGCTCGGCCTGGACGCCGAACAGGACGGCGTCCATCGAGAATGCCGTGTGGACGTGCAGGTCGCCGAAGTAGGGGTTCCGCAGCGGGCTGTAGTCCGGACATTCCTGCGCCGCGGTCGGCCCCGCGATCCACAAGAGGGCGACGGCGAACGCCACGATCCTGGCTCGATCCTTCACGGGAAGCCTCCTCGAACTGCGCGATCTAGAACGTATTTCTGGTGTATTCTCGCACGACTGGAGACGCCCGTCTGTGCAGACCGCGTCAAACAGAGGGTTCGAGCGCGCCACGTTCGTGGGCCCGTTCGTGACGAGGGAGGTCCTCGCGGGCTTCCGCAAGCTCGGCATCCCCCTCGGGGACCTCTGCGCAGCCGTCGGAATGACCGCCGGGGAGCTCATGGACCCCGACGCGCGGATCCCGACCGCCGTCCACTGGGCCCTGTGGCGCGAGGCCGAGCGGCTGAGCGGCGACCCGTCCCTCGGCTTCCACCTGGCCCAGGCGATCCCCATGACGGCGCTCGGCGGGCCGATCGGGCAGCTGGCGGCCGTCAGCGAGACGGGCCTGGACGCCGTCCGGCATGTGGCACGCTATTCCCGGCTCATTTCGGATGGCTTCCACGTCGAGCTTCGCGAGGACGAGACCACTGTGACCCTCGAGCTCCGCCTCGCCGGGATCGAGGATGCGTCAGCGCGCTACTCCTACGAGGCGTTCTTCGCCGTGCTCTGGAGGATGTCCCGAGAGATGTTCGCGGAGCCGCCGACCCCGACCCTGGTTTCGTTCCGGCATTCACCACCTCCGGACGTCGCCGCCTACGAGCGCTTCTTCGGATGCCGGGTCGTTTTCGGCGCCCCGGCGTACCGCGTGCAAACGCCGCTGAGGCTCCTCCGACAGCCGACGATCGCCAGCCAGCCCCGCGCGGCCACGCGGCTGCAGGATCTCCTCGAGAGCGAGCTTCGAACTCTCGGGGCCGACTTCACGGTGGCGGTGGCCGAGCAGATCCGCGCCGCGCTCGAGCAGCACGAGCGGCCCACGCCGGCGTCGATGGCCCGACGGCTCGCGATCGGGCAGCGCACGCTCCAGCGGCGCCTGTGCGAGGAGGGCGGCAGCTTCCGCAAGATCCTCGAGCGGGAACAACGGGACCTCGCGCTCGCACTGCTGCGCGACGGGTCCCGCGTGGTCGACGTCGCATTCGCCGTCGGCTTCGGCGACGCGACGAGCTTCTCGAAGGCGTTCCGTCGCTGGACGGGCGCGAGCCCGACCGCCTATCGAGCGCGCGCAGCGAAACGCGAGCTCGGCCGGACCGGACCGTCCTGAGGGCGTCGCGGCGCCTGACGCGCGCCGGCGCGGACCGACCCTCGCGGACACCCGAGCTCCCCGTTCGCCGAGGTGCCTGTTCGCGTCCGCATGGCGATACGTCGAGCACCAGGCTTCGAACCTGAGGGTCGGTTCGTGCCCGTCTTACGCTCAGCTCCCGCGTGCACGGGCCGAGCGGATAGGGCGTTCAAGCTGCGTTCTGGCTAGAGGGACCTGGCGCGCGGGGACGGATCTTTTGGCGCGCCGGTACAGGACCCGGCGCCGCCCGTCAGGCGACACTGGAGCCCACCGAACCTGCCGGCCGCCGCCGGTAGCGACAGGAGACCCCACCATGTCCCTCAGCCGACCGCTCTCAGCCCCCCTCGTGGCCGCCGGGATCCTCGTCCTGGCCCCCGGGGCCGGGGCCCAGCCCATCGTCCCCAAGCACTTCGACCCGCCCGGACGCACCACCTGGGTGCCCGAGGGCTGCCGGGCCGTCCCCGCCGACGCCGACGCCCTGGCGAGCCGGGAAACGATGCGGCTCTTCCACTCCGACGAGGTCAACACCGACGAGGTGTCGATCGCCCTGGCGCCCGTCTTCCGCACCGACTGGACCACCGAGAACGCCACCTGGCACGCGACGGGCCCCGTCTTCGACAGCGCGGGGAATCTCTACTTCACCCCGGTGCTCCCGTACGAGAACGTGGCCCTGATCTCGCTGGACCCGAACGACGGCTCGCGCCGCTTCAGCGTGCCCAACACCACGGGTGCGCCCGCGGGCGTGGCCTCGCCGTTCGTTCTCAACGACCCCGACAACCAGGGCGAGGAGATGGTGGTGGTGGCGCTCTACGACCGCGCCTTCGCCGTGCGCACCGACGGCAGCGTGCTGTGGGACGTGCCGACGGGTCTCCCGTCCATCGATGCGGATGTCGTCTTCGGCGTGAACTACCTGCCCGAAGCGGACGCCTTGGTGGCGGTGAGCCGCGACGGCTTCGTCTACGCGCTCGACCGGAAGACGGGCGCGCCGGTCCTCTCGGCGCCCTTCGAGCTCCCCGGCGAGGTCTCACCACCGGGCTCGCCCTTTCCGCTTCCGCTGCCCGCCGCGATCTGCGCGTTGCAGACCCTCGCCCAGTTCGTGGACGTGTCAGGCACCGGCGGCTTTGGCGAGTTCCTGGACGTCCTGAACGGCAACAACACCGAGGTGGCCAACTTCTTCTCGGTGGACGCCAACACGAGCCGCCTGTGGATCGCGGCCACGGCGCCCGACGCCGAGGACGGGACCGTGGACGGCGTCTCCGAGCTGGGCGCGCTCTACCGCCTGGACCTCGTCGCCAAACCCGGCGGCAGCCATGACCTGGTGGAGCACTGCCACGCGTCGTTCGCAGGCGGCTCGGCCTCGACGCCGGCGCTTCCTACCGACGGCTCGCGGGTCTACGTGGGCGACAACTTCGGGAAGCTGATTGCCGTCGAGCCCGCCGACTGCAGCCGGGCCTGGAGCCTCGACGTGGGCTCGCAGATCATCGGCTCGATCGGCGTGTCCTCGGACAACGGCGAGCTCTACGCCCCCACCGTCCAAGGCATCGCCTCCGTCATCGACGAGGGCGGAATGGGCCGGCTCCGCTGGTACACCGACGTCGACGCCTTCGACTTCACGGTGCCCGGCCTCGTCAACATGAACACGAACCTGGTGAGCATCGGAGCCAACGCCCTCCAGGTGCAGATCGGCGCGGGCTTTCCGGGCCTGCCGCTCGTGACGGGGATCGGGCAGGTGGACCGCGACACGGGCGCCTTGCGCTACTTCACGGTGGGCACCGAGGAGACGGTGGCTGTGATGAACACCGGGCCGGACGGGGCGGTGTACATCGGGAACTCGCCCTTCCGGCGCATCCTCGCCAACTGCCTGGCGCAGACCGGCAATCTCCCCTTTGGCGGGCCGCCCGTCAGAGGCGGGATCACGCGCTACGCGGCGGAGCGACACGACCTCCTGATCCGCGACGCCGTGTGCGCGGGGGAGGACCGGGCGCGGAACGCCTTCGCCGTACGCGAGATCTGCCCGGACTCGGCCCACGCCGACGCCGAGCAGATCGGCCAGCTGGTGGCGCAGGCGCGCCGCGCGGCGCCGGTGGCCACCCAGAGCGGCGACCTCACCGCCGAGGAGTGGGCCGCGGTAGAGAAAGAGCTCCAGAAGGTGGACAAGAAGCTCGCCACCGGAAAGCTCCAGCATCTGGATCCGGCGACCGAGGCCCTGAGCCGCGCCTGCCACGACCTCGGTGGCTGAGGGAACGGTCCTCCGGACCGGCCAGGTCCCTGGGAGCCCCACCGGCGGGTGACGCTCCCAGGGACCGCCCGGCGCGACGGGGCAGAAGCTTCGGCAGGAGCTTCGAGCGGGAACAACGGGACCTCGCGCTCGCTCTGCTTCGCCGCGGGTCCCGCGGCGCTGGCAAAGCTCTCGCGGCGTCCGAGCTCGAGGGGCGTCCCAGGCGGTCGTGCACGCGCTGCGCGGAAAGAGAGCACAGCACGGGCTTGGTTCAGGTTGGGGGACAAGCGGGGGACAAGGGTCGGCTATGAAGAAGCTCTGTCTTCCGCGGGGTTAGGCTCGTCGCCGCCGGGTTCGATTCCCGCCGCCTCCACCAAACTCTCAACGAAATCGAAGGCTTCGGCTCAGGCCGTCGATCGTGCGAGAACCCGCAGCCGGTCCAAGCTTCCGTTGCCTCAGCAGGATCTTACGCAGGCAATATTCGCTCGCGGGACAACGTAGAGCGTTGTACGGACCGATGAGTGCTACTGTTCGTACATGGTCAAACGGCTCACGCGCTCCGGAAACAGCCTCGCCCTGGTAATCGACCGGCCGCTGCTCGAAGCGCTCGAGATCGACGCCGAGACGGAGCTCGAGCTCTCGACCGATGGCGACGTACTCGTCGTGACGCCGATTCGTGACCGCAAGCGCAAGAAGCAGGTCGCCGATCTCGTGTCGGAAGCGCACGAGCAGTACGGCGGCGTGTTCCGGCGCCTCTCGGAGTGAGCGAACCGGCGTTCCTCACGTTGGACGAGGTTCTAGGCATTCACGCCGACCAGCTCCGCTCGTACGGCGGAGGCGCGGGCGTTCGCGACATCGACCTGCTTCGCTCGGCCCTCGCGATGCCCGAGACGACTTTCGACGGGGAGTACCTCCACGCGACCGTGTTCGAACAGGCCGGGGCCTACCTCTTTCACATCGCTCGTAACCACCCCTTCGTGGATGGGAACAAGCGTACGGCGCTTATGTGTGCGCTCGTCTTTCTTGGGCTGAACGGGCAGCGGTTGGAAGCGGACCCGGACGATCTCTACGACCTGGTCTACGGCGTGGCGGCGGGTAGTGTCGACAAGGCGGAGGTCACGGTGTTCTTGAAGCGGAACGCCGTGAGTCGCTGACCGGAGGAGGCCGCATGTCAGACTTCGACTGCGGCCGCGGTGGCCGCAGCGATCCAAGGGACCGGGTCGCAACCGTGCGCGCGCTCCGGAGCTCTTGAGTGTTCCAGGTGTCGTATCATCGCGCGCGGCAGCTACCGCAACCGTCTCGAGCGGCGTCGACCTCACCCGCCGCGTCGGCGAACGCGAGATCTTGATGGACGACCACGGCCTGGGAAGACAACAAGCTCCACTTCAAGCTCCTGGGCGGCCCCACCGTCGTGACGCGCTTCATCGAAGACGGCGTCTACCAATGGACGCACCCCCGCTTCGGTCACATCAAGATGAAACGCATCTGCAAGGTGCCCGAACACGCCAAAACCTCACCGGATCGCAGTCATGCACTCTGACTTCGGCCGCCGACCGGGCCCCTGCTCAGGGACCCCCAACCCAAGGAATCGATCGTGACAGAACCCACCCCCCTCGAGATGATGGGCTCGCCCGGCTCGCCCTATACCCGGAAGATGCGCGCTGTGCTGCGCTACCGACGCATCCCCTATCTGTTCATCCAGCAGAACACGCCCCAGGCAGAGAAGCTGCCCCGAGCCAAGGTGCCGCTCCTCCCGACCTTCTACCTGCCGGACGAGGCCGGCGAGATCGTGGCGACGACGGACTCCACGCCGCTCATTCGGCGCTTCGAGAAAGAGTTCGAGGGCCGCTCCATCATTCCGCCGAATCCGGCGATGGCGTTTCTCGACGAATTGATCGAGGACTACGCCGACGAGTGGTTGACCAAGTGCATGTTCCACTACCGCTGGTACCGCGAGGCCGATGCCACCAAGGCCCGTCGCGTGCTTCCGCATTTTTCGTTGACGGAGGTCACGGACGAAGCGATCGCGCCCATCCAGAAGATGGTCGGCGAGCGCCAGATCGGACGCCTCGGTGTCGTCGGTTCGAACGACGTCACGGCCCCCGTGATCGAGGAAAGCTACCGCCGATTCCTCGCGGTCTTCGATGCACAGCTCCAGAACAGCCGGTTCCTCTTCGGAACGCGGCCGGCCTCGAGCGACTTCGCCGTGATGGGCCAGCTCACCTGCCTGGCGCTCTTCGACCCCACGCCGGCCGCGCTGACGGCCGAGCAAGCGCCGCGCGTCTACGCGTGGACGGAAGTGATGGAAGACCTCTCCGGCCTGGAACCCGGCGATGACGACTGGCACGGCGCCGATCAGCTGCCCGATTCCATTCGAGGCCTGCTCGGCGAGGTCGGGCACTTCCACGCCCCCTTCCTGCTGGCGAACGCCGATGCCATCGAGCGCGGCGCAGAACGCGTCGAAACGGAGATCGCCGGCCAGCCCTGGGTCCAGAAGCCGTTTCCGTACCAGAAGAAGTGCCTGACCTGGCTTCGCGAGAGCCATGCACGACTCGACGCCGAGGCGCGCTCGACCGTCGACGAGCTCCTTGCCGGAACCGGCTGCGAAGCGCTCTTCGCTTAGCCAGGAGGCCCGCGAGCCCCATGTCCGACGTCGATCCCTATCGCGACGACGCTCCGCCCGAACTCGCGGAGGTGCGTTCTGGTGAGGACCTCGATTGGAAACGCATCGAGGCGTACCTGCGGGAGAAGCTCCCGGCAGATCTCGGGACCCTCGGCGACTTCGAAGTTCAGCAGTTTCCGAACGGCGCTGCGAACCTCACCTACCTGATCCGCTTTGGCAAGCGCGAGCTCGTCCTGCGCCGACCGCCGTTCGGCACGATCGCGCCGGGCGCCCACGACATGAAGCGCGAGTTCAAGGTGCTCTCACGCCTGTGGCGCGTCTTCGATCGCGCGCCGCAGGCGTACCTCTCTTGCGACGACCCGAAGATCGCCGGCGCCGACTTCTTCGTGATGGAGCGCAAGCGGGGCGAAGTCGTTCGCGGCGTGATCCCCGAGACCATGCGCGAGCACGAGCACGTGGGGCGCCGCATCGGTTTCGCGTTGGTCGACTGTGCGTTCTCAATATTCGTCCGCGTTGAAATCGCTGATGCTCTCGCCGTCTCGGTCTTGCCTCATCCCCACAGGTTAGATCCGAATTCGATCCAGATTCAGCCTTCCGCTGGACGCTCGACACCGCCAGAGTCCAGCCCGCATGCGCGCGCTGGAAATCTCGATCGCCATTCTTCGCAGCCTGCTCGCCCTCTTCCGTAGCCGACAGGAACAGGCTGTCGTAGAGCTGGCCCTCCGGCAGCAGCTCGCCGTGTACGCCCATCGACGTCACCGCCCTCGGCTCTCCCCGCTCGATCGGACCTTCTGGGTCGTACTCGCGCATTTCTGGCCTCGCTGGAGGAGCGCTCTGGTTTTCGTGCAACCCGAGACCGTGGTCCGGTGGCACCGTCAGGGCTTCCGCCGCTACTGGCGATCTATCTCGACGCCGGGGCCTGGACGGCCCCCGGTCCCGAGGAGACAAGGGATCTGATCGTCCGAATGGCCACAGAAAACCCCTGGCGAGCAAGGAAGATCCAAGCCGAGCTGGCGAAGCTCGGAATCCGGGTAAGCCTCGCCACGATCTCCCGCTACCTGCCGAAGGCCGAGCCCGGACCCGGTCAGCACCAGCGCTGGATGACGTTCCTGAGGAACCACAAGGACCTGATCTCAGGAATGGACTTCTTCGTGGTCCCGACCGTTCGCTTCCGCCTGCTCTACGTCTGGTTCGTCCTTGACCACGGACGACGGCGCCTCCTGCACTTCAACGTGACCGAGAACCCCACAGCAGTCTGGGTGATCCAGCAGCTGCGCGAGGCCTTCCCGGACCAGCCCGCGCACCGATTCCTGATCTTCGACAACGACGCGATCTTCGCTGCCGAAGTCGTCGCCTCGATGGGACGCCTCGGTATCCGTCCCAGGCGCACGGCGTATCGAAGTCCCTGGCAGAACGGGACGGCGGAGCGCTTCGTCGGCAGCGTTCGGAGGGAGCTACTCGATCACGTGGTCGTGCTCAGTGAAGACCACCTGAGACGCCTCCTGCAGGAGTACGTCGACTACTACAACGCCGAGCGCGTCCATACCTTCATTGGTGATGCTCCAGAAGGGCGGGCTCTCGAATCCAAGCCTTCGACCTCGGCCAACGTCATTGGATTGCCGCGCGTCGGCGGCCTTCACCATCGTTACGTCTGGCGAGATGCGGCTTGATCCGCACGGCGAAGACGACAGATCAGGCTTCTGAACCGCGCGGATGAATATTGAGAACAGACAGGGGCTCAGTCTCAGCGAGTGCCGACTCGACGATGTCGAACCCGCTGCGCCCGCTGGCGGTTGCGCATGCCCCGCACGCCGGCGACCAGAAGGGCGACGAGCGCAAGCGCCGAACCGGCCAGCGACAGCGCGGGCACCGTTGCCGGCACCTGCTGAAGTCCGGCCACGACAGCCTCGTAGGCCGGTTTCTGCATCTGTGCCGCATCGAAGAGCAGCGGCTGATTGGGCGCATCAGGCGCCGTCAACGAAAAGGCATCGAGCCAGGTGTCGCCGTCGTCCACTCCCCAGACGGTCATCCCCACGCATGCGACGATCTCCACGCACAAGGACGTCAACGCCTGATACGCTGCGGCCTGCGCGCCGAGCGGGTCGGCATAGCCGGCGAAGAGCGGTAGTCGGATGTCGACCTCGGTGAACTCGACGACGACGCCGAGCGCCGCGAGTGCCAGGATGTCCGCCCGCAGCTGTTCGATGTCCGGGGGGTTGAAGAAGAAGTGCCCCTGGAGCCCCACCCCGTGAATCGGGACTCCGCGCGACTGTAGACCCTGCACGAGGGAGACTAGCCCCGGAAGCTTCTGGGGAAAGTCCTCTACGACGGTCTCGTTGAGGAAGAGCTGGGCATTGGGATCGGCCGCATGCGCCGCCGCGAATGCGATGTCGAGGTAGCTCTCGCCGAGAGTGGCGAAGAAGAAGTTCGCCGGATCGAGATTCGGGCCGAGGGTTTCGAGCGGTTCGTTCACGACGTCCCATTGCGCGATCTGGCCCGCGTACCGCCCCACGACCGACGAAGCATGGGCCTGCATCAACTGTGTCAGCGTCGCCTGCGGATCCGGCGAGGCGTTTACCTCCGCTTCGAGCCAGCCGGGCATTCCGTTCAGGCGTGACCAGAAGAGCGTATGTCCGCGGATCCGATGCCCCTGCGCGGACGCCCAGCCCACGAAGGCGTCCGCGGCGGTGAAGTCGTACGCACCCGAAGAAGGAGACAACGTGCCCCACTTCATCGCGTTCTCGGCAGTCACCGATGTGAATTCGCTGGCCGCCAGCGCGAGCCGCGCCCCGGTGGTGTCGGTGTCCACCGCGACACCGAAGGGAAAGCCAGAGGCAGCGGATGCTTCCTTGAGCGCGCCGGGCGGCAGTCCATGGGCCGGGCGGGCCGAGCCGGCGAACCCCGAGAGCGCCACCCCGACGAGGAGGCCGCGAACGAGCGTCCGGAGTCGACCCGATGAAAAAGCGGTCCTCCGGAAACGGCGCGACCCGAAGTCGATACGCAGACCATCCGCGACGAAGCGATGCACCATGCCCCTATCGTACTGGATCCCCCGACCGACTCACGAGTGCGCCGAACGGAGAGGTCTCGGCGGGTTCCGCAGGGATTGGTTGCCGGAGACGGGTTCGCGGCTGACTGCACCCACCGCCAACTAGTCTGCGTCTCCGCGGTGGGTTCACGCGGAGCACGCGTCCGCGGCGGAAAATTCCGCCGTGCTGCGTCTCAGGACATTCTGGAGCGCGGCCGTTGCAACAGCAACGCCCGTGAGGCGGTCTCCCCGACGCATCCGCGGCATCGCGCGGCCCGATTCGACCTCACTCGGTCCTCAATAGCCGTCTTCCGTGCTTCGGGAAGTCTCCTGGCGACTTCATCGCCGATGCCAAAGAAGACCTCGTCGGGAGTCTGCCCCTGGAATGTCGAATGGGGCATCACTTCGTTGTGGGCGGTGACGTAGAACTCGATGAGGCGCCGAAGACCTGCGAAGCTGTCGAGAGAATGAAGGTAGAGCGACGAGTGCTTCAGGGATCGCCAGAATGCCTCGATCATCGAGTTCGAGAACGTGATCTCGACTTGAGCCAGGAGCCGCGTCAGTCACTCGCCATCCAGCAGGTCCTCGACGGTGCCGTTGACGTTCTCGCTTCCCGAGTCTGCCACCACGATCAGGCGATCAGCGCAATGTCCCAGCTGAGCGACCGATTCACGCAAGATGCGACGCGTCCCGCCGCTCCCGAGGCGTCCCTTGAGACTCCACGACAAGATCCGCCGGGAATAGTTGTCGATCACCGCATGAAGATAGGCTCTCGTTCCATCGAGCAAGCGAATGATCGTCACATCCAGATGCAGGAGTTCGCCGGAAGCTTTTGCTCGGATGCCGATTTTCGACTTGGCCGGATAGACACTTTTCCGAGGGCGTCTCCAGCCCATATTTCGGACGAGTCGGTACCACGTGGATGGCGAAGCCAGGACCTTCCCGCTTCGCTGAGCGTGAAGAGCCAGCGCTCGCAGAGACATGTGTTGGAGCTCGTCGCTCTCGACCATTTTGCGCATGCTGTCGATTTCACCTGGAGTCAAGCGTGTAGGGACGACACGCGGTCAGCTTGGTTGGTCATCGAGATCGCACCCAGCTTCGGCGCGACAACAACCGTGGTAGCGCGACGCCGAGATACGCGTAATTCGAAGCGCGGCGCTGAGCGGCAAGACTCTCCTCGCCCGCGCGATCGATCGCAGGAGGATCCTTGTGACGTCACCTTCCGGAAGTCGCTCGTAATCGAGCTGGACATTCGATGCTCGAAGCATCGCGATCAGGAGGCCGACGACCGCTCCGAGAAGAGCGGTTCGACCTCGGAGTCTTTCGATCTCCGCGGTCAGCTCGGCACGATCGTGGGCAGCGACATCGCAGGAGATCACCTCGGGCATGCCGCGGTGCATCCAGCTTCGAATGGTTGACCGGGGGATGTTCAACTCAGGAAAGAGACCCCGATCGCCGGATTCGCAGATGGCTTCCTGGATTCGGTAGTCGTAGGTCCGTCGAAAGCGGAGGTGGGCCATCTGGAGAGTATCGGCAGCCGCACAGGCGAGGGTGCAGCGGCTCGGAAATGCCCAGCACTTTCAAGGCGTTGCAGTTGCAGCGCCTGAGATCCAGAATGTCATGGGACGCAGCAGCGCACCTGATCAACGTCCGGCCGGCATCGGATCGCCATTGTGATCCAGCCCACCCGGTTCGGCAGACTCAGCTGCGGGTGGAGGTCGGCCGCCGGCCACCCATGGGCCTCGCGATCCCACGCCCTGCCGACCACTCAGGCCCCCGGGGTGGATTCGGTTTCAGCTGCTCGTCAGGCTCGCCGCTCTCGACGCCGCGCCAGGACCACCAGGCAACCGATGCCCGCCGCCAGCATCACCAACCCGCCGGGCTCGGGCAGCTCGATGGTCGTCGTCGCCATGACGTGCGGCGGGGCCATCGTACTGTCGGGGTCGGCGTCGTTCAGCCGCGCGTTGAGCCAGGCGTCCAGCATGTTCACGCCCTCGTGGGCCAGGAACGTGCTGACGGGCAGTGGATTGCTCGTCGGCTGCTTCCACAGGAACTGGATGTACTCCCAGCTCGTCGCCTGGTAGTAGAGCCGCACCTCCGCACGCACCGCGCCGACCGGGACGTCGAAGGGCACCACGTCGAAGTGGTCGTAGGTGCCACCCGGCCCGGGGTTGCCGTACTGGGTCACCGGCATGGGCAGCGCGTTCCTCTCCTTCGCCTCGTCGTAGTCCATGCCGTAGGGCGGAATCCGGTTGTCCTCGTAGACGGCGTTGTTCAGCACGAAGTGGAAGGTCTTGAAGATCGTCCCGGGATCCGAATCGGCCAGCTCCTGCAGGGTGTGGACGGGTTGGTGGGTCTCGCGATCCCACGTCAGGACCATGTCGCCCGGGTAGCCCAGCCCGAGCAGCTGCACGGCCCACTCCTGGGTCATGCCCGGCTTCGCCTCGTAGACCCTGGTCGAGTCCGAATCGAGGATCGTCCGCACGGTCCAGGTCGTTCCATCGAGATCCTGCACGGTGACCGGGGAGCCGTCGTGGAACAGCTCCCCGTACTCGCCATCCTCGTGAATCAGCTCATCTCCGGCGTCGAACCACTTCACGTTGAGCCACATCCGGCGCCCCTCGGGGTAGCCGGTGATCAGCTTGTGGCCGGTCAGGTTGGTGACCGTCACCTCGACCTCGCTCCCGTTCTGCACCGCGGACAGGTGGCCGGCGGACTCGAGGTGGGCCGCGGAGCGCTGCATGGCGGCGTCCATGGAGGCGATCTGATTTGCGGTCAGCCCCGTCCCGAACCGCAGCGTTCCCCGCTGGTCCTGCCACTGGACCGCCTTCTGGACCCAGTAGCTCATGCCGGTCTGGTCGTGAGAGGGCAGGTCGGGGCGAATGTCCCGGTCCCACGGGTCGGAGTTGTCCCACTTGTTCCCGCGGCCCTGGTTGGCCCCGTTTCCGCCCGCCGCCGACATGTGACAGGTCTGACACGTGTAGTAGCGCGGGTCGCCGCCCGCCGCGGGAGTCACCATCGGCGCCTGGTAGTCGGCCGTGATCAGGTTGCAGGTCTCCCCACCGGGACAGTTGGCGTCCACGTTGCATAGAGCTCCCGACCCGCTGCAAGTGCCCCACAGTGCGGCCTGGTAGGCCCGCTCGAGGGCCCCGCCCGGCGTCTTCAGGACCGGGTCGGCCAGGCTCGGGAAGTCGTTGACCCTCAGCGTGTCGATCGCGCTCGAGACCCACTCGCTGTACGTGCGCTCGACGATGCCGTAGCTCTCGGGCGGGTTGTTCATCGCGGCCTTGTCGGCCACCGGTCCGTTGACCACTCCGCTCGAGGGGCCGGGCAGCGGGATCATCGCGCCGTGGTTGTGCGCCAGATCGCCGACGGCGGGGTTGCTCAC
>Ga0209536_100005599_pt1 | contig 19463 bp, 19 predicted proteins | sample DeeMarSeWOR28_12_FD_187461 | JGI IMG/M metagenome (GOLD analysis project Ga0209536, IMG submission 187461) | Marine sediment microbial communities from White Oak River estuary, North Carolina - WOR-2-8_12 (SPAdes) (version 2) | ecosystem: Environmental > Aquatic > Marine > Intertidal zone >...
ATTTACTTGGGTGAATCTAAACGTTGTCCGCAAAGTCTGTATTTTGTCTTGTTATGAGTCAACTGACTTTTCTTTAGCGAAAATTCCCAGACAAGCTCGTCATCAATGCTGATGATCTGGTACGTAACTTCCGGATCCGTTTTGGTAGTATCGAACGTGAGTAATCCGAAGGAACATTTCTTGTTATATCCAAACATGGCACCAGGCATGATTTTATGCGTGTGGATGTTGGTCAATTTTGAGCTTTCGAACTCGTACAAATCATATCCGTTCTCTCGTTCAATTTTCCATGCGTCGGAGCGATGACGGTCGGCAGAAATAAGAATGACACCGTCAATGTGGTTGGATTCCAGAAAGGAGAATATCAGTTCTCGTTCTTCCCTGTATCCCTGCCATGGGTCGCGGCTACCGGGCTTGGCGCCCAGTGCCCAGGGCACGGGTGAGGCCAGAACTTTAAATGTTGCTTTTGAAGATTTCAGCTTTTCGAACAGCCATTTTTTCTGGGCGCCGCCGAGCATCGAGGGATTCTCAATTTGCGGCTTGTCGCGGTAATACCGTCCGTCCAGCATAAAAAAGTCAACGTCGCCAATAGAGAAATCGAACCAGCAGCCGGGCTGTTTCTCTCCGCCGCCGTAATAAGGATTATTCCAGTTGTATGTAAATGTCCGCCAGACCGGAATCTTCCATTCAGGTGTATAAATTTCCGGACCGCCCCCGGCATCGTTTGTCGTAAAGTCATGGTCGTCCCATATTGCGAAGATTGAGGTGGAGGCGACAAACCTCCGGAATTCGGGTCGCGATTGACGCCGATAGTAACAGTACTGCTGTATTGCGGGCCTTGTCGGATTATCGATATAGACATTGTCACCGAGCAGGAGAAATGCGGGAATATTGTGGTTTGAGATTGTATTCCACATTCTTTCGTATTGCGGCGTGAATCCGGCACCACCTCCGAAACCGACTTGGAATTTTGTTGGTTTTCCTGAGGGGTCAAACGTACGGAAACACCCCCCTCCGGTCTTTGAGCCTCCATTGATTCGAATCTCGTATTCGTATAATGTGGCGGGCTTCAAGCCCTCAATCGCGAGCACTGCCGTGAAATCCAGCTTGCTGCTCGTTTTTCCGGTTGATCGTTTCTGAAAAGAATCACCTGTTCGGGCGCTTTTTACAACGACTTCGACGGCGACTTCATTGGTCGTGCGAATCCAGAATTTCGCGCTGCTCTCAGTAACGCAGCCAAGCATAGGGCCATGTAACAATTCCGCAGCGTACTTATCAGCGAGCACCTTAAACTCAGGGCTGCTTGTTAATGGTTTCAACAGATCCCTCGGGCCGGCAAGGAATCGGGCAAAAGGCAATCCCTCATCAACTGCTTTCTGAACGTAAGTGACCGCCTTGTCAATCTCCTGCTTTTGGGCATAGGCAACAGCCATGCCATACATCGATTCAAGGTCCTTCGAGTGCTCGCTGAGATAACCTTCAAAGTGTTCGATGGCTGCATCATATTTCCCGTCAACGATATCGGATACCGCGTCTCTGGCCAGCTTCTTGTATTGTTCTGCGGCATGTATGTCCGGGCCGGACAAAAATATCGTCGTAATTATTAATATTGATATCCAAAATTTTATGCTAATATGAATGTTATTACTACTTTTATACTCAATCATGGCTATGATTTCTGGTGTATTCGCCTCCCTTATGCAGGGCTTCGATATTGACCGGCAACGTTTGATGATACCTTTTGGCGAGAACGTCGGGCAGGGCCTGAGCCGCAGCATCCGGTGTAAGGTATCCTCTTTTTTGCAGGTATGCACCCAAGGCGACCATATTAGTGCTCTTGGGACTGCCTAATTCAACGGCTATATCGTCGGCAGGCACCGGAACAACTTCGATCGAATTATCCAGTTCTGGATCGACGTCGATTAAAGAGCTGTTCAGTATCATTAGGCCGCCATTCTTTAGGCGAGGTGCGAATTTTGTAAGCGACGCTTTATTTAAAACAATTAACGAATCCGGTTTGCTGACGAGTGGACAGGGGATTTCGTTCTCTGCAATTACCACCATACAATTCGCCGTGCCGCCGCGTACCTCGGCACCATAAGCAGGCATGTAAGTCACTTCTTTGCCGGCCTTCATCGCCGTCTGAGCGAGCAGCTTGCCGGTCAGCATAATCCCCTGCCCGCCGAAACCAGCGATAACAATCTCCTCACAAAAACCATTTGCAGCCATTGTTAACCCTTCAATCGTCCAAGAGGAAAGACTTTTACCATGTTGCTTTCGATCCATTCCATTGCTTTGGCCGGGCTCATCCGCCAGTACGTCGGGCACGGAGAGAGCACCTCCACCAGCGACATACCCTCAGCACCTTCGAGTTGAAGCTCGAAGGCGTGCTTGATTGCTTTCTTTGTTTTACGAACACCGGCAACATTGTTCAGCGCGCATCGCTCGATATAAATCGTTCCCGGCAGCGTCGCCAGAAGTTCCGAGACCTGAAGCGGGTAGCCCTGTCCGGCGGCAGACCTGCCTTTAGGCGTTGTCGCTGTCACCTGGTCGAGCATCGTCGTGGGGGCCATTTGCCCGCCGGTCATTCCATAGACGGCATTGTTAATGAATATGACCGTAATCTGCTCGCCCCTGTGTCCCGCATGTAAAATCTCGGCGGCCCCGATACTCGCCAGGTCGCCGTCGCCCTGATATGAAAATATGATTTTGTCCGGATTCGTTCTTTTCATCCCAGTAGCTACCGCCGGGGGCCTGCCGTGAGCCACTTCGACCATGTCAATGTCGAAATAGTCATACGCCAATACGGCACAACCGACCGGGGCTATGCCGATTGTGCGATCACGTATGTCCAGCTCGTCGATTATCTCAGCAATAAGTCGATGAGCAATCCCATGCCCGCATCCGGGGCAGTAGTGAGTCTTGCAATCCTTAAGTGTCGGCGTCCTCTTGAATACTGTTTTCATAATTACATCTTATGTTTTAATGTCAATTGCTTGATAAGATCGAGGATTTCATCAACGGTGGGAATGCCACCGCCCGGCCGGCCGTGAAATAATACGGGAGATTTGCCGTTGACAGCCAGTCTAACATCTTCGACCATCTGGCCGTTACTCATTTCAACCACCAGGAAAATCCGAAATTCATCCGCAGCTTTGCTTATCTGCACGGCCGGAAACGGCCACAGTGTAATAGGGCGAATCCAGCCGGCCTTGATACCTTCTTCTCTTGCCCTGCTGACCGCGCTGCGGATAATTCTTGCCGAAAAGCCATATGCTACCAATACAATTTCTGCATCACCAATCTCATGTTGTTCGCAAAGCACTTCGTTTTGTTCTATCTGTTTATACTTGTCCCTCAGCTTATTGTTCAGGTTTTCCAGTACTCCTTCCGGAAGCCACAATGAGCGGATAATGTTTTGCTTTCTCCCTTTGGCCCCGGTCAAGGCCCAGTCTTTAGGCGGCAGTTCTCGGCCCTGCTTTTTCTCCAATACTACTGGCTCCATCATCTGACCCAGGATGCCGTCGGCCAGGACCATCACCGTCATCCGGTACTGGTCGGCCAGGTCGAATGCAAGGGGCATACAATCGACCATCTCCTGCACGCTCGACGGCCCGAGAACGATTGTTCGATAATCACCGTGTCCGCCTCCCCGAGTGGCCTGAAAGTAATCAGCCTGTGAGGGTGCGATATTACCCAGGCCCGGCCCTCCTCGCATAATATTAACCACGACTGCCGGCAACTCGGCGCCGGACAGATAGCTGATTCCTTCCTGCATCAGGCTGATGCCGGGACTGGATGAGCTTGTCATGGCTCTTTTGCCCGTTGCTGAAGCTCCGAATACCATATTAATCGCTGCCAGTTCGCTCTCGGTCTGCACGAAAATCCGGCCTTCCTCCGGCATTCTACGAGACATATAGGCGGGGATTTCATTTTGCGGCGTAATCGGATAGCCGAAATAAGCATCGCAGCCGGCAAGGATTGCCGATTCGGCAAGGGCTTCGTTCCCGCACATTAAAATCCTCTTGCCGGCTTCTTTGGAAGTCTGCCCTTCTGCTGTCATATTCCTGTTCCTTATACTATCTGCAACAGGGTTCACTTTTTTTCCTCTATTAACTTTTGTCCGCCCTCTTCGCCGGACTCGATAACTATCTCTACATCATCGTTATCATCACGAAAAACTTCAATAATTGCATCCGGGCATATGATTGCACAGGAACCACAGCCTATACATTCGTTGCTGTTTACCTTAGCGGGGAAATAACCTATGCTGTTTGATTTTTCGGAAACGACTATAACACTTTTTGGGCAAACCACCACGCACAAACCACAGCCTTTACATCGTTCGGTGTCAATTATAATTTTACCAGCCATTCTCTGTATTCGTATTGTGTTTGTTCTATTTATACCCCGGTTTTGCCGGGGATATTATCCACATCAGGTTAAAATTCTAACAAGTCCGAACATTTCTGTAAAGTCAAAAGACAATAATTGCTATATGTTGTTGAACCAAGCTTTTTAACCTGCGCCATCTTAAAGATGTATCTTATGAACACCTGAAATTTCAATGTTTTTTATTTTTCAAGGAGGAAAATCTTATTTTCCTGATCGAACAGGATGTCCCGACCTTGGGCTACATTATCCGGGCCAAGCCTGATGAGCGCCAGCGGATTGTCGAATCCCATCGCGAGAAGATCATCGATGTTGACCAGATCCAGAGATGCCAGGTGGTTCATGCATTGGAGCATTGACGCCGAAGATCCGCCCAGATACCCAGTTGTCAAATCGCGTAGCAGACCATCCTCTTCCAACACTACCTTATGACCCAGCGCCTTGTATTGACCGGCTGGGAGTCCTGCCGGCGATGAAGAATCACTAACGACTACGCACCGTTCTGGCCTCTTGGTTCTGATAATGGTCTTAAGAATTGATACCGGCAAATGATGGCCATCTGCGATAATCATAGCGACAAGGTCATCGTTTCCTAATCCCGCCCAGACGGGATTTTCATGCCTGGAGAGCATTGCCGGCACGCCGTTCCCCAGATGGGTTAAAGAGACGGCACCGGCTTGTGCCAGCCTGGCCAAATCTGCTTCTGATGCCATTTGGTGTCCCAGAGAGACTGCAATTCCCCGACTCAAGGCGTAGCTGGCAAGCTTTTCAGCTCCTTCCGGATCGGCTGCAATCGTGAGCAGTTTGACCTGGCCATCAGACCAATCGATTAGCTGCTTGAGGTATTCTATGTCCGGTTTCGAAATCCACTGCGTATCATGTGCCCCACGCGCACCATCTTGTGCTGATATAAAAGGTCCCTCGATGTGAAAGCCTAAGAGCTTTCCGTGAAATTCGGTTTCCTGCAATACAGCGGCCATGATGGGCAGGTTATGCTCGTAAACTTTCTTCGGACTCGTTATCATCGTCGGTAGAAACGCCGTCGTGCCGGCTTCAAACACACACCGACATGCCATAATAAAATCATCACGCGTCAGGTTGATATCGGAAAAATGTACTCCCTTGTAGCCATTGACCTGGAGATCTACAAGTCCCTGTATTTTGGTGCCATTCGAAATCTGTGCTTTACGACTCATTCTTTTGTTCGATTTCCAAAAACCATCTTATACGAGATTTCTTCGGTTCTGTCAAATACACAGTTTCAATATCTGTCAGTAACGACATGAGATTTTTCTTGCTTTGCCGGCGACAAATCTCCTATCATTCCCGACTACAAACAGTTTGGAAACATCATAGAGGACAAGAACTTATGACTTCTGATATCAGTGGCCTGCGACCTGTCAGCAGTTGGTTTAAGCTGATTAAAGATACAAAAAGCGCCTTTCATAAAAAGCTGCACCAAATCTACGGCGATAATTACGATTTAAAAAACGAAGCGGCTGAGATGTGTCAGCGCGCCCTCGAAGCATTCGCCGAGAGATACGCTCCTGATCGCAGCGTCCTGATAATCCGTTCGACCGGCAGGGTAAATCTTCTCGGCACGCATATCGACCATCGCGGCGGATCTGTCAATCCTGTCGCAGTCAAGCATATGTGGCTTGTGGTCGAGCCTCGCGATGACGATCTTGTACTTGCTAAAAACGTTGAGTCGAATGATTTTCCCGATGAGCAGTTCAGCATCAGTGAATGTCTGTCGGCCGGTGAGAAAATCCAAAACTGGGACACATGGTGTCATGAAGAATATGAGAAGCGCAGAGGTGATGCATCGATAAGTTGGTCAAATTATATCCGGGCGGCGGTTCTGTACATTCAGCATCTCAACACAAAAGACGACGGCAGCTTCACACCGGCTATCAGAGGTATGAATATGATGGTCTATGGCAACATACCGAGAGCCGCCGGCCTGAGTTCATCATCGGCATTGGTTATGATTACGGTTGAAGCTGTAATACGGACAAACTCGCTTGACATTAAACCTGCGGATTTCGTTGAGCATTGGGGCTTTGCGGAATGGTATGTGGGCACTCGCGGCGGTTGCAGTGACCACGCCGCGATTATATACGGCAGACCCAATACGATTCTCCTTATAGGGGCTTTTCCATTATCTGTAGAGGAGGCTGTACTTCCCAAAGGCTATTGCTTTGTTTTGGCGAACAGCGGCATAACGGCAAAAAAACAAGCCAGCGCCCGCGATATCTTTAATAGTCGGGTCGCCGGATATATATTCGGCTTGATGTTGATACGTAAAAACTTTCCTCAGTATGCCGATAAGCTGGAACGACTGCGCGATGTCAATCCTAAAAGACTTGGTGTTGACCAGAGCCAAATCTATCGAATGGTAAAATCACTTCCAACATGTGCCGGCAGAGCAGATATTTTAAGACTTCTTCCGGAACAGGAGCAAAAGATTCATCGTGTATTTAGGAGTCACGCCGAACCGAAAGAAGGCTATCTCATCCGGCAGGTATGTCTGTATGGAATTGCTGAATGTATTCGTGCCGAGATGGTTCCTCAGTGCCTGCGTGCGGGTGATATAAAAAAGTTCGGCGAGCTTATGAACATCTCTCATAACGGCGACCGCGTGACGAAACTCGTTGACGGCTGGCGAGTGCCCACCGACAACAGCTATCCCGATGAACGAATTGATGCCCTGATAGCGGATATAGAGTCAGGCGATGCCGTACGTATAAGCCGGGCCGAGTTATGGCGACAGAGCGGCGGTTACAATGTAAGCCTTCCAGAAATCGATACGCTCGTTGACATAGCGCTGGCCACCGATGGGGTAATCGGCTCCGGTCTTGTAGGCGCCGGAATGGGCGGTTGCATCGTTGTAGTTGTTCAAGAAAATCATACCCGGAAACTGATTGAAAACATGGCTGAACAATACTATCGCCCACGTAAACTGCCAGTAAATGCAGAGATTATAACTCCCGTTGGTGGTTTGTGTACTATGGATTGAGCAATGAAGCCGCCTCGGTATCCAGGAATATTTTACAATTGCCATGCTGCTGTAATATCGAGGCCGGACACATCGGTGTTACCTCGCCTTCGAGAGCGTTTTTTACCGCCTCGGCTTTGCGCTGGTCGGGAACCGTCACGATCAGGCACTTGCTTTTCATTATTTGCCTGATGCTCATCGAGATTGCCTGCCGGGGTACATCATCCAGCGTCTCGAACCAGCCTTCGCCCAACTGCTGCTTCCTGCATTTTTCATCCAGATCAACAACAAGATACGGCTCTTCGGTTTCGAAATCCGCCGGTGGGTCGTTAAAAGCAAGGTGCCCATTTTCCCCGATTCCAATCATTGCCGCGTCGATCGGGTGCTTGCTTATCAGTGAGCCAACTCTCTCGCACTCTTCTTGAGGATTTCCGGTATCGCCGGCAACAAAATGTACAGCCTTTAAGCCTGGTACTTTTTCCACGAATCGTTCTTTGAGGAATTTCCTAAAACTCGCCGGATGGTCCTCTGCCATGTCGATATACTCATCCAGATGAAACATCGTTACTTTCAACCAATCGACAGACTCGGCTTGAACCAGATTTTTCAGCATCTCGAACTGGCTGGCTCCAGTTGCGAGAATAATATTTGCCCGGTCGTGTTCTTCTATTGCTTTTATGATCGCCCAGGAAGCTGCTACCGCCGCCGCTGCTCCCATTTCCTGCTTTGTCTTATAAATCAATTTTTCCATTGTATTGCTTTCATTTAAAATTTAATGACGTTTACGTAATTATAAGCAATTTCTGCCGCCCCGGCAAAGATTTTCCTTGCCCGACAGGCGACAAATCTTCTATAACATCTGTCGATTTAAGCTTTTTTCTCTATGGATAGCAACAAATAAACAGCCCATGAATGGAGGTAAATAATAGTGACAATATACAGGTTTGCAGCACTGATAATATCCATCAGCGTTTCTTGTCTGACATCGACATGGGCACAGCAGGCGACTGTAGAACCCTCTGACGTCCTGAAAACGCTCGATAAGAACCATCCGCGATTGATGCTCAAGGATAAAGACCTGGAGCGTTTGAAAAATCTGTATGAAAAAGACGGAGTTCTGAAAAAGTGTTTGAAGGATGTTCTTGAAGAAGCGGAGGATTGTGCAGGTAAATCCATGCTCACGTATAGAAAGATCGGACCACGGCTGCTCCATATTAGCAGAGAATGCCTTCGCCGGATTTATGCGCTCGGCCTCGCGTATCGTTGGACGGGAGATGAAAAATATGCCGGCAAAGCCATCGATAACATGCTGACGGTCTGTGAATTCGAAGACTGGAATCCATCGCATTTTCTAGATACGGCCGAGATGTCCCATGCGGTTGGGCTTGGTTATGACTGGATATATTACTATATGGATGCCGAGACGCGGGTAAAAATCAAGGCCGGCCTTATTAAGAATGGCCTGGAGCCCGGCCTGGCTGCGTATAAAAAGAGTGGGTGGGTGCAAAGCGAACACAACTGGAACCAGGTCTGTAACGGCGGGCTTATCGTGGGATCGTTAGCGATTGCCGAATCGAACCCGCAATACGCGGAGAAGATAGTAACTTCCGCCGTTCAGTCACTACCTCGTGCCCTAAAGACTTACGGCCCGGACGGTGCGTGGGGTGAAGGTCCCGGCTACTGGAGTTATGCTACGCACTACACCGCCTACGGATTGGCGGCGTTGGAAAGTGCTCTTGGTACTGACTTCGGCTTGTTGCAAATCGAAGGATTGGCTCAGGCTGGAGATTTTCCGATCTATACTACCGGCCCGACCAGATATTATTTGAACCTGGCTGACGTTGGAGAGAAAAGCCCCAGAAGAACACTGCCGTGTCTGTTCTGGCTGGCGCGGACGTTTGATAAACCGTTCTATGCTCATGAAGAACGGGCTATGCTGGCAGAACACAGAGCCAGTCCGCAGCACGTGGTATGGTACATGCCCGAGCCGGGCGGAAAACTGCCGGTAAGAGACCTTGACCGTTATTTTCGCGGGCCTGTAGAAGTGGCTTTATTTCGAAGCTCATGGGATGATCCGGAGGCGCTTTGGGTAGGCGTCAAGGCAGGTTATAATCAGGTCAATCACGGGCATCTGGATTTGGGCAACTTCGAGCTGGATGCTCTGGGGGTGCGATGGATTCGCGATCTCGGTGCGGACAATTATAATCTTCCCGGCTACTGGGATAGTGGAAGAGGCGGCAAACGGTGGAGCTATTACCGCTTGAATTCGAAAAGCCACAGTGTGCCATTGCTTGGTGGCGAAGACCAGGACCCAATGGGAATATCGAAATTAATCAAATTTGAGCCTAAAAAATCATCGGCTTTTGCCTTGATTGATCTGACGAGTGCTTATGAAAAGTATGCGAGGAAAGTCACAAGGGGTATTGCAATGCTGGAGGGCAGAGAGGCTGTCCTGGTGCAGGATGAGTTCGAAATCGAGAAACCATGCGAACTTGTCTGGGCGATGACGATCGATGCGGAAATCACGCTGGAAAAAGAACAAATTGCGACTCTAACCATTGACGGAAAAGAACTCGTCGCAAAGGTACTATCTCCCAATCGCGCTACGTTTACTATTGAGTCTGCCGAGCAAAAGCCACCTGAGAGAACCAACAAAGGTGTAAAACGTCTGATCATGCGACTGGATAATGCTAAAGATAATGTTCGGGTAGCTGTTCTGCTCTCACCTGTATGGAAGAACGATCGATATGTTCGTTCGGCTAAATTGGAACCTTTGGAACAATGGTAAGCATAGTAAATCAAATATTGTTAATGATGTTAGAGAAGGAGGTTAAAAATGCGAAGTCAATCAAGTAATATCTACAAGACAGCAATCGTTAGAATATTAGTACTTTTGTTCGGATTATCACCAATGTTGTCACAAGGCGCAGAAGAAAAGAAACCTCAACTTTGTCAGGGCAATTATCACAGCGAAGAAGCAGCGAAAGAACAGCTTGCGAAGTTTGCCCGAAGCTATTCCAACCTGGAGCAATGGAAGGCACGTGCCGAACAGGTACGTGAGGCTATTCTTCGCGGGGCTGAACTTTTACCGCTGCCTGAGAAGTGTCCACTCAAGCCAATCATACGTAGTAAACGTAAGTACGATGGTTACACAGTCCAGAACGTTGCTTTCGAGAGTCTGCCCGGTGTTTTTGTCACGGGTAATCTTTACCGTCCTCGAAAAGCCAAGGGACCTTTCGCTGCGATACTGTGCCCCCACGGCCATTTTGATAACGGCCGGCTTCGACCCGATATGCAGAAACGGTGTGCCACACTTGCCCGCATGGGTGCAGTTGTATTCTCTTACGATATGGTGGGCTACGGTGAATGGAAGAATGCCGGATGGGAACATAAGCGACCGAAAGTCTTGAAATTGCAGCTCTGGAACAGTATTCGTGCCGTGGATTTTCTGACATCCCGCAAGTTCGTGGATCCAAAGCTAATAGGAATCACCGGCGCCTCGGGCGGTGGAACTCAAACGTTTCTGCTCACCGCAGTCGATGACCGAGTTGCTGTTTCGATACCTACTGTAATGGTCTCATCACATTTCTTCGGTGGCTGTAACTGTGAAAGTGGTATGCCCATCCACAAAAGTGACACACACGAGACAAACAATACGGACATTGCCGCTCTGGCAGCGCCCCGGCCCCAAATGCTTATCTCCAATGGCAAGGACTGGACCAAGAACACGCCGGACGTGGAATTCCCTTATATCCGGAACGTCTATCGCCTCTATGGAGCAGAAGATAATATCGAGTATCTGCACCTTCCAGATGAGGGACACGATTACGGTATCTCAAAACGTACCGGTGCTTATAAGTTTTTTGCCAAACACCTAAAGCTTTCATTCGATAAAGTTGCCGGGCCGGACGGATCAATCGATGAGAGCTTAGTCGTAATTGAAAAGCAAGAGGACATGTACGTTTTCAACGATGAGCATCCGCGGCCTGCTTATGCAGTTAAACCTGATGTAGAAGAGCTGCCGTGGGATTAGGAATATTTATGCAGTCAAGCTGTTTACTGACTGCTTTATGGTAACCGGTAATGTTGATACTCAAGTCCCGCCGGACTTCGACGATGGCGTAGGAATTATTTTCCGTGCCGGAGCCTTCGACTATTGCTTTTAACGTATAGTAGTGAATTCTGTTTATCAGGCTGTATCCTCCGTCATGAAGGTGTCCCTGGAACACAGCCAAAATCCTGCCCGATTGTTCGAGAACCTGCCGCACCTCTGCGGCATTGTTGACATAATGTGAGCCTGCACCATCAAGAAGCTGATGAATCAGGACGATAACTGCTCCGCGTGATGTGGCTAAGTCCTGCCTGAGCCATTGCAGTTCGGCAGGGGGGATATTGGCGTCAGTCCAGTTGAAATCTCCGTGGTCGTAGTCGATCCCATCCGATTTATAATTGGCGTCGAGAACAACAAAGTGCACACTGTTGAAATCGAACGAGTAGTAGCTTTTACAGGGATCTATGCCGGTATTTTTGATATTGGCCAAAAATTGTGTCTTTGAGATACTATCAACATCGTGATTGCCGAGCACGTGGTAGGTTGGGCTGTCGAACTTGTGAAACACACTTTCGATAGTTTGTAGATATGAAAGGGTTTTTTGTTCAATGGGTGGAGAATCCTGATCCTTAAAATCACCAAGTTCCACGAGAAAATCGACCTTTTGGCCGTTCATCTCTTCGACACATTCGCCGAGTTTTTCAAGTGATTGCCTGTAATAGCGAGTGCCGATGGTATCAACATCGGCATAATGGCAGTCTGTAACAATACCAAATCTGACAGTCTTCGACCTTCGATTGCGGCCAGCCAGGCCGGTGCAGGAAAACGGTGCTAAGGTTAGGCCGGCGAGTGCTACTGCCGAGGACTTCATAAAAATCCGTCTGTTGATTATCCATCGCCGCTTGTGGAATGCTTCGTTTATCGTGCAGCCTTTCTAAATGAAAGTCTTATAACTCGAATCGGAATGTCTCAAGAAGACGGCTCTTTAAGCTCCTGTACTTTCGGCAGGTCTTTGAGCGTGTTGAGACCGAAAACTTCGAGGAACTTTTTCGTGGTACCATATAGCATCGGCCTGCCCAGAACCTCGGCCCGGCCGACAATCTTGACTAATCCTTTATAGCTCAGGGATCGAATAACCTCGCCGACCGCAACACCGCGGATAGCTTCGATATCCGCCCGCATGACCGGCTGTTTATATGCGATAATGGCAAGCGTTTCCATGGCGGCGGGGCTCAATTTGTTGTCACTGCGAACACGAAGTAGTTTCTTGAGCCAGTGATTGTAAGGACTCAAGGTGAGCATCTGGTAACCGCCCGCGATTTGTTCAATTCTAAAAGCGTTATTATTCGCCTTGTATTTGTCATTCAGATTCCTGATGTGCCCACGAACCTGCTTTGCACTTGTCTCGACTATACTCGCCAGCCGCGCCTCCGTAAGGGACTCGTCACTGGCGAACAAAACAGCCTCCACGACCGACTCGACCGTAGTAGTAACTTCCTGATCGGGCCGAGAGACATCCGGTTGTTCATCATCCGTCAGTTGAGACTCAACATCCTCTACGCTTTGCACTTCTTGTACATCTTCGGCTTCCAGGATGTCTTGTTCTTCTTGTATTTCTTCCGCTTCAAGAATGTCTTGTTCCTGTTGTACTTCTTGGGCTTCTGCGGCTTCCTGCACGTCCTCAAATTCCTGTATGTCTTCTATTTCCTGGCTTTTTTCTGTCATATATTCTTCCACTTAAACGGATCTGCATCTTTTTTGCTTATATTAATTTTTACCGTTTTTATCTGATTTTGCAACTGTCTGGCGAATTTTTTTAATATAAACCGTTCCGAAACGGTATGGCTCAGACAGATGCAGGTCAATCCTGCCTCTTGTGCAGCTAATGCCTGATGATGCTTCAGCTCTCCGGTCAGATACAAATCAGCTTTGGCGGCGATAACTGAATTGATAATCCTGCCGCACGAGCCGGCACAAACCGCCGCCCGCCGAACCAGATGGTTCTGGTCTCCGACCAGGCCGACCGCTTTGGCGCCGGTGACCTTCTTTATCCTTTTGACAATCTGTGCGATTCGGACGGGCCTAGCTAATTCCCCGATCCGGCCCAAACCTAACTGTATGTCATTATTGTGCAGTTTGAAAACGTCAAATGCCGGCGTCTCGTATGGATGTGCTTTTTTCATTGCTGTGACGACTTCATCGAGCTTATCGGCCGGTACAATCGTCTCGAATCTTATCTCGCTTACTTTTTCTAGCTTGCCCCTTTTGCCGATGACTGGTCTTGCACTTTTCTGAGGAAGAAAGGTTCCTGTGCCCCCGGCGCCAAAACCGCAGTGGCTGTAGTTTCCGATTGCCCCAGCTCCGGCAGCGAATACGGCATTCGAAACCTTTGCCACCGACTTTAAGGGGACAAAAACGACGAGCTTGTAGTTGTCGCCCGCAGGATTTGCCACGTAATCCTCGATCGGTTTGCCATCGACGATACCGACAATTTCGGCAAGGCCGTCGTTGACTCCGCCTATTGCCGAATCCAGAGCAGTATGTATCGAGAAAACTGCGATGCCGAATCGAATCAAGTCATACACAACGCCGGTCGGCCCTTCAGCGGTTATTTTCTTAAGCGCGTCCCAAATCACCGGATGGTAGCTGATAATCAGGTCTGTTTTCAGCTTCCGGGCCTCGGTGACAACGTTGCGAGTAACGTCTATAGTCAGTAGGATATTTCTGATTTCTTTCTGTGAATCGCCAATCAGCAATCCCACGTTGTCCCAGTCCTGCGCCAGCTTAAGAGGGATTGTTTCTTCGATTTTCTCAGCAATTTCTTTTATCTTCATTTGTCTTTCCGGCACTCTTTTTTCACAAGCTCTTCGAAGCTTTTATGCAGCTTTTTGGCGATGGGCCCGACCTGGCCGTCACCGACAGTATGTTTCTCTACTTTGGTTATCGGCATTACCTGCATGATAACGTTCGTCATAAAAATCTCATCGGCGCCGAGTATATCATCTATCGAGAGATCTTTCTCGGTCAATTTAATGGAATCCTCAAGGGCAAGCCGACAGACGGTTTTTCTTGCCACACCTGGAAGAACAGGCGTATTGATCGGAGGTGTATAGAGAACCGAATCCTTGACCAGAAAAACATTGCTGATGCAGCCCTCAGCCAGCCGATTATCCAGCGTAAACCAGATTGCCTCGGCCGCCCTTTTCTGATGCGCTAGGTTCAGCGCAATCATACGCGAGAAATAACTCGTCGTTTTCCGGCCGGAAGCCGGATCAATCGGATTCTGTTTGAATGGGCACAGCACGACCATTACGCCTTTTTTGTAATATTCGGGTGGGTAAGATCGGAACTTCACCGCGGTGATAAGAAGTGTCGATTTGCGCTTCTCTTCGGATTCGGTCATCGGCCCATTCGTGAGCGTCAATCGCAGGCGCGCATCAGTCAGCTTATTCGAATGTAACAATTTGGTAATTGCTTCGGTAATGTATTCCCTATCATAGGGATTATTTATCGACAGAACATCGGCACTGGCAAACAGTCTGTCCAGGTGGTCCTTCAGAGCAAAAACTACTCCGTTGTGGCTGCGCATGGTTTCGAAAAGACCCGCTCCATACAGAAATCCGCTGTCGGTTACGGATATACATGCCTTGTCGATATCTATCAATTTGTTGTTAAGAAAAACTTTTTCCATTATCGAATTTCTACAACATCATTCAATTCGTTTCGAATTTGTCTTCAATATTTCTGATTTCGTATGTTTCTTATTTATTTCGACTATCCGATGTCTTCTTTTTTGCGTTGCTGTTATTCCCGCCAGCAGCGCTCTTGCTTTTGTTATTGTCTCAGCCCACTCAGCTTCCGGGTAGGAATCCACAACAATGCCGCCTCCTGTTTGAGCATAGACCTTTCGATCTTTGATAATAATCGTTCGTATGGCAATATTCAAGCACGTACTGCCGTCGATTCCGATAAAGCCGATACTGCCTGTATAAACGCCTCTTGCTGTCGGCTCGGTTTCGTCTATGATTTCCATAGAGCGAATTTTTGGCGCACCGGTGATTGAACCGCCGGGAAACATGGCCTTGAGGACATCGCAAAAAGTCATTTCCTCGCGAAGCCTTCCGGCAACAATTGCCACAGCGTGAAAAACCGTCGGGTATGTTTCAATCGTCCTGGGCTGAATTACCGACCTTGTCCCCGGCCGGCAGATTTTAGCCACATCGTTACGTTCCAGGTCGACAATCATGTTCAACTCGGCCTGCTCTTTTTCGCTATTGAGCAGCTCGTTGAAATTCCGAGCGTTGATTTGCTTTACCTGTAGAGCCAATTCTGTTGCATCATCGAGGCGAGGCCTTGTACCTTTTATTGGCTTGGTTCTAATCATACCATCGGTAATTGTGATAAACATCTCAGGTGATGCACTGACTATGTAAAAACCACCGCCATCAATGTAAGATGCGTAGGGGCTTGGATTGTGATAGTTCTGCCAGTGATAAAGCTCAATCGGCCGTGCGTCATAATCCCATTCGAATCGCTGTGAGAAATTAATTTGGTAAACTTCCCCATCATAGATGTACTTCTTTATCTTCTCGACGGTACGCAGGTAGTAATCTTTATCCATATTGGATCGAAAGCGTGAGAAATCAATGCTGTCAAGGTCGGCAGGGGCAGGTTCCGGCACGCGAATCCGCTGAGATTCAATCAACAAGCGTTCCAGAGCGGCAAGTTTTTCTTCCGATTTCTCGGTATCAGCCGGCATTTCAAGAGCGATCAGCCAATAATTGTCTTTGAGATGGTCGTAGGCGATGAACCGGTCGTAGAAACGCAACTGAATCAAAGGCAGTCCGATATCGTCGATTGCAGTGGCCGGCAGCTTTTCGATATATCTGCCAAGTTCGTAGCTGAAATATCCGATCCAGCCGCCGCGGAAAATTTCTTTTGGGAGTTTGCTTCGGCAGTCTTCTTCGAGTTTGTATTTGAGCAAAGATCTTTGCAATTTTCCGAAAGGATCGCGCTGTCCTGCCTTGAATTCCAATATCTCTTTCGGCTGTGCAGCCCAGTAGCTGAATCTGCCTGCATCCGCTCTGGCTGCGTTACCACCAATAATCGAGGGTAATTTCAATTTGGAGAATACTTCACTTAGTCTGGGTAAATGTCCCGATATACGGACATTTCTACAATGCAATCGACATGCGATACGTCGGTTAATCGTAGCGGCCGCTACAGCTGTGACTGCTTTATTTGTCATTGCGTGTGCAGTAGAGTTTGTCGTTTTTGAATTCAGGGCTTTGGTCATAAATGGGATTCGATCTGTGTCGATGCAAAACCGGTAAACTAATGTATGCCTCTTATTATATCCAGACGTTCTCTGGCATCCGGGACCTTCTGAAAGAAATCCTCCAGTTGTTCGCAGACATAGTCGTCACAGTATGCGCAGTTCACAATTTGCTTTTCCTTAGCACATTTTCTTATTTCACAAATTCTGCAATGACCAAAAAGACATTCACTGTCTGATAAGCAACCAAGACAGTTAATATCCGCCAGTTCTATATCTTGGTGGTTTTGCATCGACCAGAGCCGAGCTATTTCCGCTCTTTTCTCATCGTCATCATTCAATGTAGCGATGAATGCATCACACTCATCACAAAACAAACCGCAAACTGCTATCATTTGACTCATTATTTTTCCCTTCTGCTGAGGGTATATAACCACCATCTTACTTTATTTTGGCGTTTCGATCTTGCCTGCCTCTCAAAATAGACGGTCATCTCCAAACCTTCTTCGATTTTAATCCTGAACCAGTGTTTACGCAAATACTTTTCATTGCCACCGCTGCGACAAGGCCCCGTTTCTTTCCAGGCCTCGAGCACATCAGCTACTGCGTATTCTTTGTCTCTCCATCTAAATCGCTCCGGCAGCCCGGGCTCGCCTCTGGTCATTGCAGTTGTATCAAACGTACCTGCGACCGGCTCGATTGGCTCACTGATGAATTCCTCGCTCATAAGCTCATAGTCCGGCATTGTATTCTTTCATAATCTGCACTCCTGAAGAAGTGCCTATCCTTTGTGCACCCGCTGCCAGCATTTCGATTGCCTGTCTCGCGGTCTTTATTCCGCCGGCGGCTTTTATTTTACACCTCGGAGCAGTTTCTTTCATCAATTTAATATCTTCAACAGTTGCTCCGCCGGCCGGATGTAAGCCGGTGCTGGTCTTTATGAAATCCACACCCACACCTTGTGCTATACGACAGGCGAATATTTTCTGTTCGTCGCTAAGGGCCGCCGATTCGATGATCACCTTGAGAACCACCGCCGGCCTCATCGACCGGCAGACCTTCAATACGCTCGCTAATTGGTCGGCTAAATAATTAGAATCGCCCTCTATAATCGCCGCTAAGTCCGCAACCATATCAACCTCATCAGCTCCGGCATAGATTGCATCCCTGGCCTGGGCCACCTTGATTTTGGTCGAATCGGCGCCGAGCGGAAGGCTGACTACACCGCCGACGGCAACTTTCGAGCCGGCCAGCAAGTCTGCTGCCAATGGTAGCCAGCGACCGTTTACACATACAGTGTGAAAACCATAAGTCTTTGCCTCCTGGCACAGTTGTTCGATTTTCTCTTTCGTCGTTGTGGCATCAAGCAAAGTATGGTCAATAACAGACGCTAAATGTTTTTCATCATCAATTATCACTTTCCTATATAACCTTTCTGCTTGAGCATAAAAGTAACGGCCGGTTCTATAAAAAGCGGCTCACGAACGGGCTGTCTTGGCACTTTTATTGAACAATTGTTCCGCCGGGCAGCCGAGTTCCTTTTGTTTGCAGTATTTACAGGCTAACGAACCTCTTATTATTGCGTTTCCATATAAAGAGAGCACTATCAATATCACCATTAGCAACAAAATCAGCCAGGTAAAATCCATTATTAAAGCAATGATTCCGCCGACAAGAGGAAAGATAAGAACCAGAAAATCCGGAATAAGGTCTTTCCATGAAATCTTTCTTTCTGTAAAGTTTTCAGGATTTCCTTTCTTGAAAAACAGGGGAGATAGCTTGCCTCTGCCCAGCCCGCAGATCTTGCCGTAATAGTAGCAGTTCGTGCAGCTTTTCTGCAATATCCTGAACTCAATCCACAGGCAAAATAATAAGTAAAGAATAGTAAAGGAAATCGCAAGCTGGTAAAAAATAAAAGCCCCCAACGAATAAATTGATATAGACAGAACGCAGGAAAGAAAAGGTATCCAAACGGGAAAGTTTTCATAAGCTTTATTTTGCATATCCTTTCTCCATAAAATATTCCTTTGCTTCAGCTATTGTCTCGAAGACTTTCGTCGCCGTCTGGGTCACAAAGACCGATGGGCTTTGCTTTGCCGTCCAGATAACGTAAACTTCTTTTGCGGCTTCGTGAGCGTGCTGGAGCTCTCTTTCGACGCCGCTGGAGATGGCCGCCCGGCCGTCTTCCATACTCGGCACAAGGCTTATAATCATCTTCGCCTGGTCTATCAGCATAAAATCCCGGGCATAAGTCTGACTGTTTATATCACGTTGGATTTGCCGGACCTCGTTCAAATCCAGCCGGACCTGCCGGCCCAGAACCGTGGCCTCGACATATTCCAATCCTTTCTCGCCGGCCCGCCGGGCCTTTTCCGGCAGGTAGCATTCTTCAAGATCGCCGGGATCAAAACAGATAAACGATTGTTTCATCAATTGGCGGAATTCACTGATTTCTTTCTGCACATTCTCCATTTTACCCACGGCGGTCATCGGGAAGCTCAGATATGCCCTTTTCGTACGACCGTTGAAAACAAGTCCGTAGAACGTTTCCGTAGTCTCGACTTCGGCGCCGCGGGCGAGGCAATAAAACGGAGCAGCCTCGTTAATTCCCTTGCAGAGCATTTCCGTGCCAAGTACTTCTTCTTCCCGCCATACAATCAGGTCTTTCAAACTATGCTCGACGGCATGATCATCAACGAGTCGTGTGTGCAGGGCTACCACGCCGTCAATCAGGCAGATATACATAT
>Ga0209536_100005600_pt1 | contig 19463 bp, 18 predicted proteins | sample DeeMarSeWOR28_12_FD_187461 | JGI IMG/M metagenome (GOLD analysis project Ga0209536, IMG submission 187461) | Marine sediment microbial communities from White Oak River estuary, North Carolina - WOR-2-8_12 (SPAdes) (version 2) | ecosystem: Environmental > Aquatic > Marine > Intertidal zone >...
TAAGGGGCTCATGGCTCCGGTAGCGATAAGCTCCAGGTCCGTCAGGTTCATCGCTTTCAATTCTAGTTTCGTTAAATTTTCTGCCCTTTCCTGGATGGTCTGCCGCATTTGCCCACGGAGCATGCGGTTAACCAATTGCCCACCATGAGGTGGGCTAATGTCCAGGAGGGCAACAGCGCTCGATGATGTCGATAATTCCATGTTTGATTATCCTGTTGTAAGACCGATCAATTTTCCACAAGTGATTCATGAATTACCCAATGTGGTAAGCACGATCGGCTGTTAATCTTCGTTACCTTAGAAAGCTTACACCAAAACAGCACCGTCACCGACGATGCTGTAATCCTAATTGTACGTCTAATAACGACACTTGCCAATAGCTCAATAATGAGTCTAGTGAAAAAAGCTCAACCTCGTTGAGCGACCACAAACTGATGTAAGTAAACTGGATATGACCCAGTAAATACAGCGATTTTCATTTGAGATACGAAATGACACATTTTTGCCCAGAGGCCCAAAGAAGCAACTCGAATCAAGCTCGTGCGTTCTTTTGCCCTGGCGACTACGTACCGCTCTCGGATTGGTTGTCTTTGTTGTTGTCGATATTGATGCACTCGCCGGCAATTGACCATCAGAGCGGAGCAACAGGCGACCATGGCACTTCGTATCATACCGCGAACCGGCAACTTGCCGGCCGGGAAGACATGCTTAAACGACCGTACCGTAGACTCAACACCGGCCCGCAGCGCATTGTTGGCCGGGCTCATCCCTTGGCGCAGCAAGGCAACCTGAATCCACCGCGGGTTCACGAACAAGGTCGGCGGCTTGCGTTTGTAAGGCTTCACCCGACACTGCTGTTGGTAGAAGGGGCATTCCGCACAAGCTTTCCGGTCAAACCGAGCCAGCAACCAGTTGCCCTTACGGCCAGTTTCCAGCTTGGCAGCTTGACCTTGAGGACAAACGACCCTCCATGGACGGTCATCATCGTCCAGCAACCAGGTGTATTCCTCCCAGCCCCATCGGTCAGGGGCCGTTTGCCGCCCACGAATGCGGGTCGGCAACATTTGCACCCCATGGTCTTGACAGGCTGTCTCGCCTGTTTCGCCGGTATAACCGCCATCCACCGTCATCTTCTTTATCGTGATGCCACGGGCACTTTGTTCGGCCAACGAATCCTTCAGCAACTGTCCATCATCGGTGGTATTAGGCGCCAGTTGAACGCTGGTCAGCAACTGCACAGGATTGTCCGGGTCACAGGTTTCACTCAGGTTCACCACATATCCCCGGTGTCCTTGGCCACCCTTTTTGCGGTAAGTGGCTTCTGGGTCGTGGGGAGATTGCAAGGCGTCACCCGGTATTTCGTCTGTCGGCTGCAAGGCAAGTTGCTTTTAGTCGTCGATGACATACAAATCCTGCAGGGTCCGTTCCACCAATTGGACGATTTCGTCATGGACCTGATACTGCCTCAGTTCCGCGACCAGTTCCAGCAACAATCGACCGGTTTGCAGCAAATGGCCCACCACCTCGTCACCCTTGACACGATAGCAGAAATTCTGAGGTTGGGGCTGCAAGTAGGCTGCGTGACCGGTCAGCCACTTTTCGCTGGCTGCCGCCGGCAAGGCACTTACTCCTTTCTGGAACACCGACAACACCAGGCCCAAACGGCTCATTTGGGCGATATTGCTCAGCAACTGACTGCTATCCATCCGTTGCCAGCCTGTTTTCAACTTCAGTTTCCGCAGTTGCTCGTCCGTGATCGCCTGGAAGGTCTTTTGGTACAGGTTGATGTCTGTTTCCTGGGCATATTCGCGGACGCGCCGCCGAAAATTGTACAAAGTCCGCAACACCGGCACATCCTGATTCAGGTTGTTCAACCCCAGGGCATAACGCACCAGCAGGTCAAACTGCAGGTTCTCTTCCAATTCAGCATCGCTCCAGCCAAATCCGGTCTTGAGCATGTCGGCGCCTACCAGCACGTTGACCGGGGCGTTGGGTCGCGAGTCCTCTTCACTATACAAGACGGCAAAGGGCTCTTCGGGAATGCGCCCAAACACCTCGTGATAAAACGTGTGGGCCCACGAGGCTTCCATTTGCTGGCGCAACTTTGGCGGCAACAAAAACTGGCTGTCGAACATGCTCGATTGTTGATGCTCTTGATTCTTTCGAAACACGGGGCAACTCCTGTTAATGCTTGCCCTTATTTTACTGGTTTTCTCTAGATGATGCTTTTTCCTGAGTCCCCTGACCTTTTTTCAGGAGACTCAATAATTTTAATTTATTCTTCGGTCATTGCCGTGTCAAAAAAAACACCAATGTCCGGCAACATCATATATCCATCACCACGATATGGATACAATTCAGTTAATTTATCCTGAAACTCCACATCTGGTTCCAGGGAGGCCAAGGCAATTCCAATTCGATGCCCCTCAGGCAGCGGTGTTACAGGGATCTCGAAGCGACCGTTCTCATCGCTTTGCCCCGAGCCTAATATTACGCCGGCAAAAGTAACGTCCACAATAGCCAACGGTAGGTTTTTTGCAGCATTACCAGATACAATCGTACTATTGGCTGCTAAGGGAAGGTCAAACTGGAACCTTTCGGATGGATCAACGCGGGGACCCGGTTCTGCTGGGGCTGGATAGCCTGATTCATTCGCAGCCTGCGCATCATAAACGGGAGCTGGGTACTCGGCAACAATCGGCGTTGATATCGGATAAGCTGCCTCCGTCGAGGATGTAAGTGGGGTTGTTTGAATTTCCTCTGTTGGTACAGTTTCATCCGGATCAGTAGGGCCACAAGCGACGGCAAAAAGGAGAATAAGTCCCAACACCCCCAATAAAAGTGCGAAAAAATTTCTCGATATTCTGGGCATTGTTAATCCTCTTACTGAAAATCCAACAATTATTCCTATAAACGGCCTAATTTTGTAAGCATTATTGAATGGTAGCAAGAATTCCTCAAGATACTCGATCATGGGAGCTATCAATTAACCTCCAAGAACCCAAGTGAGAGAACAAAAAATATCTCCTACCTGAGTTCAAGTCGGATTTAAACCTGACCCAGGAAGGAGATATTCGATTATTGATGTTATGTCAAAGGTAAATCTTGACCAAAGTCTAGCCCGATTGCTCAACTTTGAATCAGTTTATTGATTGAAACCCTCATAGTTCTTAGTGTCTTGTGGAGAACTTCCACCTGTAGCAGACTCATTGGCGATAGCGACAATAGGTTCACCATCTTGACTGACCACGACGACACCATTCACAGTTCCATTTAAATTACTCAAGCTTCCGCTTGTGACAGAGATGCCGCTAGTACCACCACTTGCCAACAAATTGAAGGTCTTGCTGTTTCCAGGAGCCAACTTAGAAGTGGTTTCAATAACCACTGTCGTCCCAGAAGTGGTCCTGTATGTTAGCTCGAGGTCAGTTGGGTTTGTACCGATATTCTGAACCTGAACACCACTCGTGTTGTTGTTGAAGGCTTCTTTCACCAACGGTAAACTAATTTGTGTAGTCGCGTTTGCGCTATTAAAACAAGCGTAAGTGGTGACGCGTTCGGGTGAAGTACCGGTAGCCTTATCATTTATAATGGCTGCTAGATCGCCACCGCCAGTAGATGTAACCGTTGCTGCGGCAAGATCACCAGGTTTAAGATCGTTGGCTTGCAGGAAGTTAGCTGACGCACCGTCAGCAACTGTTTGCGGGGTTGCATTTACGACAGTGCCAGCACCACTTGGTCCAGCGACGATGGTGTAACTTACGTTAATCGTTTCAGAGCCGCCGCTTACATTTTGGACTTGGAGGCCCGTGGTTGTAACTTTGCCACCAAATTGATATCGAGCTAACGGGCAAAAGAGTTTGGGACCATAATCCGACGATGAGAAGGCCCGTGAAGCCTGGAGATTATTTGCCACTGGGGGTGAAGTTTCATGCTCTAGGGACGAGCCAGCTAATGGTTCGGATCCAGTTACAGTCAAGCTGCCAACATTCCCCTGTCCACTTGGGACACCAGCGTCGTTAGGTGTTATGATGACCATCGCATTCGCTGGTACGTTATTGTAAGCTTTGGGGTAGGAAACACCATTGACAACAAAGTTCGCATTCATATTGTTTGTACTTCCACTGGCATTTTGCACGTAAAAAGTGGTCGTACGACCTGAATGGTTGTTTTTAACTAAGGGGAAAGAAATGGTTGTGGCTGCTTCTGAGGAATCCGTGCCATTATATTGGCCAGCAGCCTGTCCAGTTGGTTTATTGTTCACATTTGTAACAGCCGCGACCTCGCCATCAGCACTAACCACGCCGGAGCCTTGGAAGCCTGAGGGCAACGTTGAGCAGTCGTTTTCAGGCAGGTAGGTATAAGATTCACCCGTATTCAGCGCCTGAGAATTACAGGTAAATGGGTTTCCGCTCTGATCATAGGCGGTAAGGATTATATTAACGGGACCCGTGCTTACGTTCTGAACTTGTGTACCAGTTTTCCAACCAGCTCCAGGGAGATTATTGGGTGCTGCCACCACAACGGCTACAGCAACCAACATCAAGATTAAGATACCAATTACGAATGTTTTTTTCATTGACATTAACCTCCTTAAATAAAGTTGATACAGAGACATTAACTTATTTTATTGTTATACATTTTACCTGTTAAAATGTGGTATCATCAATACCTCGTCTGGGCTATTTCAGGGGTTAATTTACTCAATTAGGGATCATTTTTTAGAAACAACGACGATATTTTTATCATAGGGACATACGACAGATGCCAAAGGTGCAATTGATCACTTTATCCTAAATATCCCAAGTTCTTTAGCCTTTCGGCTATTTCGGCTTCGGCTTGCTCGTCCCAGTTGTCATCACTTTCGTCGCGATTCTCGCCGATCTTGGTTGTATATTGGATAGGATTCTGAGTCAAGAAGCTATCCTTCAAAAATCGTTTCATGACTTTCCCATCCATACCTACTGGAACCTGGCAATTCATCAAATACAAGATTGTAGGAGTGAGGTCTTGGATATCGTGATCTGGTAGCTGAGGATCACATGCCAAATCTGGTCCTGCCCCAATTAGAACTCCTTCGATACGATGGCTACCTGATTCCTCTGTATATGGCTTGCGGAACAGAACGCCTCGTTCTCCAGCAAATTCATACCCTTTTCGGGTGATATAGGAAAAGTCTCGCATGATCGCCAGCAAATCTGGCGCCAGCTCTAAATAAGGTCCGTCAAAAAGTTCCTCGTTGTAATAAACACGATCAATTACACGCTGGGAATCCTCAGGATCGACGAGTTCATATAATTTCTGGGCTATCTCTTGCCTTAAACTTGTGTATTCCTCGCCCGGTTCGACGATCCCCCCCGGTTCCCGACCCTTCAAGTTTATGAAAATCTGACCATAATAGCCAAAACTGTAAGCTTTCGTCTTCGACCAGTCAATAGCTTTAGAGAATTCTAGTCGCTCATCCCTTGGTAATACATAAATCCGGTCACCGAGAAGCCGCTTTATGAGAACTTCAAGCCGATGTAACCGCAATCTCGTTAATATGTCGGAAATCTGTTTACGTGTAAAACCGGAGCGCCTTGATAAGGAATCAATCACCCGACGTCCGGGTGGTTCTTCTATTAATTTCAACCAACCATTTTCTATTAACCATTCATTGATGAAAACATCCTTTAAAAGAGGCCCTGCCCCGTGATCAGACATGACGATAATATTTGTGTCGTCGTCGGCAGCGTTCCTAATTTCACCTACCCAGTGATCGACGCGATGGTAAAGGTCTAATATCGCTGATTTGTATTTATCTGGGGCTTCCGGATCATGCTCAGGATGGGTCGGGTCCATATGTCGCCAGAAGAAGTGGCAGATCTCATCTGTATTTCGAAACACCACCATGAAGAAGTCCCAAGGTTTTTCCCTAATTAACTGGCAAGCTATTTTCCCTCGCAGTTCACTGACCTGGTGCAAATCATCCAACCACTCGTCGATCCGCTCCGGATCGTAAAAGAATTTTTTGTTAACTCGATAGCCAGCCAAATTCAACTCCTGGCACAGGGATGGGGGATAAGTGTAAGTAGTGTAATCTGGGGTACCCAAACCTGATATTAAAAATCCGTTTACCTCCTCAGGTGGGTAGGTCATAGGAACGTTCATTATTCCTACTTTATAGCCGTTTGCGTTCAACAGATGCCACAAAGAGGCACCGGCAATTTGATTAGAGCGGGTAACTCGTAGCCGATAACTGTTTGGCTCTCGTCTTACAAAATCATAAACTCCGTGCTTCCCCGGATTGAGTCCTGTGATAAATGAAGTCCAGGCGGTTGGGGAATGGACTGGGATGGTCGAACGAAGAATTCCGAAGCTGCCCCGACTCACGAGTTCAGCCAGGTTGGGCAAGTCGCCTGATTTGATCCACTTTTGGATTAATGGAAATGGACCACCGTCGAGCCCAATAATAATAACTTTATTCACAAATCCTCCATAAAGGTTTAATGCCTTCCTTCAGATGAGCCGAAGCTTTTCAAGTATAGACGATCTTCTTGAGATATAGCACCGAGAAGCAAAGCAGCAGCGCCATAGACCAGCGCCCCAACGATTATTGGAATAAACAGGGGAAGATCGCGAAGCCCCCAAACGACTATCGCCATAAGGATCACGGAAACGAGTGGAGCACGAACCAGAGTGAGCAAACTAGATTTGAATAGGTATCTCTGAGTATAGCCATATATCATGAGATATGTAATAGCTGTGGAAGTGGTCCGTGCCAATGCAGCGCCAATGATACCCATACGAGGAATCAAGGTCATATTCAACAAGACATTAATTAACATTGTTAATCCTGTCATAATACCGGCTTGATGCTGCCGATTGTGCACCAGCATTAATCTGGCATTGGGGACTGCCAAATAGGCGAAGATGATACTCCAGATCATGATTTGTAATGCCGGTACCGAAGGTGCAAACGATGGCCCGTAAATAAGCATGATGATGGGTTGAGCCAGCATCGTTATGCCAACAGCGATTGGTAGAACCAACAATAACAAGTATTGGGTTGATTTTTGGTAAAGAACCTTCAATTTTGCCGGGTCCTGTTGATAATAGCGGGACATAAGAGGGTAGATCGCCGTACGCACAGCAGGAGCCACCATCCAGAATCCAAGTACAATGGTTTGTGCTGCTCCATACCAACCGATATCTTCTTCACTTAAAAGCAATGAGATCAGGAAGGTATCCAACTGAAAATCAATCGTTGAAAAAAAACCAATAAGAATAAAACCTGGCGTGTAACGTAATTGTGATAGGGTGAAACCCAAGCTTAGTCTGGCACTGGCAACCTGTCTCTCCACTTTGAATAGGAGAATTAACCAGGGGATAAAAACCATTAATCCTAATGTACTTCCAATTGGAATGACCCAGGAGACAATCTCCAATGGTTGCCCCTGACTTATGAGCCAATAGCCAGCCACAAGTTTAAATCCACTATTGGTAAAAGATGCTATAGTTGATACGAGTAACTGTTCATGAGCGGTGAAAAGAGCATGGGCAATGGCAAAAGCAGCTTCGGGAAATACTGCCAGGCTGATGATAATAATCACTTCAGAGGTTGAATCGCTGTAGGGTAGAAGATGGCGCAGAGCGACAAGGAGAATTGCATAACCGATTAGTGTTAGAAACAAACGCAAAGAAATGAAGTTAACAAAATAGCGAGCGCTCTGATTACGACGTGGTGCCGCTTCCCGAACCAATAGCTCATGTAAACCCCAGGCGGAAAGGGCCAAAGTCACAGTTAAAAATGTGATCCCTAGATTGAATATACCGGCATCTTCAGGTCCATAGAAGCGGCCGAGAAAGATGAAAAGCAGGACGTTGCCAGCTTTAACAATGATGTTACTGGTGTAAGCCAGCGCTGTATTACTTAACAGTCGTTGGGGTGTATTCATCGGCCGCCACTTTCTCAGCTATGCAGACCCAGCCAAGTGTGTGATCTTTCACCCTATCTAATCCGTCCAAATAATAGAGGATCAACGGAAATACAAGGAAAAATAGGAACTGGACGACTAGCTGGAAGGGCAACTGGAACAAGCGCAACCAACGGTTGTTCGGATCTGGGAAAAGCCAGTAATGAAACATCTGCAAATTAAACGAAAGAAACCAATAATAACCTCCCATTGGCCGCATTTCTACCACCCTCATACTACTCATTTCCAAGAGATATTGGAAACCGAAGGAAGTGTATCGGAAATAGTCGTGCGGTTTCTGGTGTTGGTGCCAGGCCATTGGGGCCGAAAGGTAGTATCGTCCGCCTGGTTTAAGTACCCTGCTTATCTCTCTGGTAACAAGCAAGGGTTCGTTCACATGCTCGAGCGTTTGAATACAAACAGCTGCGTCAAAACTCTGGTCGACAAACGGCATACAACGCAAATCCCCGATCACATCTAATTTGCTGTAATCCCATTCAACATCGCCAACCGCCATATCTAGACCCACATATCGAGTGTGTTTAAGATACTCTGCATAACGCCCTTCACCGCTTCCAGCATCTAGCACCAAAGCTCCATCCTGAATTTGGGTCTGGGCTTGTTCCAACAATCGCAGACTCTCTAATCTATTTACTTCGATGCGCTTGCTAATCCAGCGAGGAAGGAGGGCTAGTTGCTCCCTGCGGCTAAATCGTCTCATATCGCCAAAAAGGCTACCATAATTGATATCCCAAGCAACTATTCCTTGGAACTCCGAGTGACTCTGAAACCATCCCGCAAACCCCTCAAATAGGCTTGTGCACAATCCAGATGTCCATAAAATAGCAATTCCGATATTGTTCTTATGGCGCTTCCCAATCTGAATAGGATAATAAAAAGAGGTTGCCCTTCGTGTGAGTGCTTATGATAAAAGATGGTACTGTTTCGTGCCAAATGGTACCGGCGTAAGGGTGAATTGGTCCCACCACTGCTTACAGAAACTCGATGATAAAGATGGGCATCGGCAACCAATCGCAAACGGTATCCCGCTTTTCGAAAACGAATAGACCAATCTAAATCTTCATAATACATGAAAAATCGATCGTCCATTAGGCCAACTTCCTTTACAGCATCCAGGTTAACTAACAAACATGTTCCTAAAAGATAATCCACATCTCGGGACTCCCACCATTTAGGTCCATCAGAGGTGCCTTGGGCTCGACCGCGCATCTCCAAAAGATTTGGATCTTGACGAGCACCTGCAAACCAGATTTTGTCTGGTTGGGATTCATAAAGGATTTTAGGGGACAGCAAGGCGATATCTTCAGCTAGATGGGTAATTAATTTAGTCAACATATTCCTGGCAGGAAATGCGTCGTTGTTCATAAGGAGACAAAGGTCATAACTTTCGTCAATTGCCCTTCGTAAGCCTACGTTGACACCACCGGCAAACCCTAGGTTCTCTGATAATCCCAAAAACGACCCATCAATCAATGAGTCCCTCAAAAGCCTGGGCGAATCATCCTTTGATCCGTTGTCGATCACCAGGATATCTAACTGAGGTCCGTTCATCGATCGGAGGCTCTGTACGCACTCAATGGTTGTTTCCGGTTGTTGCCAATTAAGGATGATGGCTAATATCCGGGATTCTTTCATGATGAAGGATTTGGACGGCTGGCTCCCCAGCACCAGGCGATTTTGCTTAAATAGATTGCTGGTAAGGTATGCCAGTAGCGGCCGAAAATAGCCGGTTGGCGAAGAAATATCCGGCTTGTAATCCAGGTGGCGATTAGTGGGGAAAGCATCAAAATAAGTCGCCGGTGACGGAGTATGCTTGGAGCGTCTAGGTAATTCGGATGTCTAACCCTAACTTGGCGCATGTGATAACCGGAACGGGCGCAATCGGACCAAAATGCCGGAAATGTGTTTCTAACATGTTCGTGTCTAATAACCGCGTCTGGTTGAAAGTGTAATTGATAACCAGCTTCACGCATACGGGCCGTCCAATCGATATCTTGACCCCGCCCTAATGAATCGTCCAGAGTGCCCACAGCATTGATCACTTCCCGTTTGACGGACAGGTTTAGGGTTGGCAGATAGTTGCGGGGACCAGGTTGGGTATTGCTAAGAAATTCATGGAAAAGGGTTAAATTATAGCTTAAATGCCAATACCCATTGCCCTCGGGTAGAATGCCACCTCCGACAACTTGATGTCCGATCGTTAAAGCTGAAAGATGGCCAGTAAGCCAGCCGGGTTGGGGTAGGCAGTCGCTATCAAGAAAAATAAGAATGTCCGCCCGAGTTGCTTTCAGGCCTAAATTGCGTGCTGTGCCGGCCGGAACCGGTTTTTGCGTATCTAAGAATCTGGTTCGTTTATTTTGGCAAATAACACCCGGATCGTCCTTGCCAACTACCCAAATCTGATCGATCAAATCTGAATTAGCTTGCAGTTCCACGTGTTCCAACACCTGGTCTATTATCGGGGAGTTTAGGCTTGGAATTATGAGGGCAATGGATCGGCTCATGGAACCGACCTGTAAATCAAAATATCGTGATTTGGACGATCGACGTAAGAGCCTGTCAACGTAGTTACCAGTTCCAGATTGTCAAATAAAGCCTCATAATTGGCGATTTGATCGGCGTACAGATCTGGATTACTAAAAATATTTCCATAGCGAGCTTGGGCGAATATCAGATAGTCGAATCCCTGTTCCTCATACCAAGAAACTGAATTCTCATTCAGACGACTGAAGCTATTTACCTCATAACCCATTCCATCCAGGTTGGGAGCATATGTCTCCCTAGCGATCTTGGAACCTGGAGGTATATTATCCCGGATCCAGGCCCGGGCTACGGTTCTAACATCATTCTGAGCTAGGGTTCGGTCAGTTTGAATGATTGCTGTTACAGGTTCAATGAGCATGAGAACCAATAAGATTATTAAGGCGATACGAACATTACGAGTGGGCCATTGTTTAAATGTCACTGCAAAGGCATAACCGGCTGCAAGCGCTAAGGCTGGAATCAACGGTACCAAAAACCGTTCAAATCGCACCAGGTTACTAGCCATGCTGAGGAAGTAAGTCAGCGCAAATCCCAAGACAAGTAAAATCTTCCATTCTCTTTTCCAAATCCCCAGCGCGAAACCAATAAACGCAGCAACGGTCACCCATCGGTCAGAGCTGTTCCACAAACGAGTAACGAGCCACCATGCAGTATCTCCCTCAGCCCCTATGTGTCCCACGACTTTATGATGCCGCCATTCGTATAGTATATCTTCAATAAACTGCGAAGAATCTAATAACGAGTAGGGTGTTGTCAAGGTGTAAGTGATCAGAGCAACCAATCCTAACCACAAGAGGTCCGTGGATATGAGATTTGTCGTTCCCTTTCGCCAGGCAATGAGATGAGCCATTAATACAGGAACGACGATAACGTAGGCGCTATATTTTGTACCAACAGCCAGACCAATCGCTAGGCCCGCCATTACATAGTGCCATGGTTTACCTCCATCTACGATACGACCGGCTGCAAATAAAGTTAGAATGATAAAAAAGGCCACGGGAACGTCGGTCGCAATAAAGTGGGAAGACTGGACGTGAAAGATTGAAACGGCAAGCAGTAATGCAGAAACAATTGCTCCAGCTTTCCCCATCCATCGCCTGGCTACATAATAAATAAGCAGGATCGTGGATACGCCGAAGAATACCGTTAGCAATCGAGCTAATAAGAATTCAACCGGTAATTCGATTTGTCCATCGAAGGAATAAGGTGGTCGAAACAACTCATCGGTTGACTGGAATTGTCCAATTGAACGACCGAATAAATAATAGGAGCTAATGATGACAGTAATCAAGTAGATATAAAGAGAGGGTTGATAAAACCAGCCCGGATTCAGATTTCCGCTTTGGATGATACCTACCGCCGAGTGCAAATAACGCGGTTCATCCACGTGATAAGCGTAAGGCAAACCAAAATCTATACCCCACAGACGAACTGCGACGGCAAAGATTGAGATCACCCCGATTGGCAGCCAGGACCTTTTTTCTCTCTTTAATAGGCTCATATCGGTCGAGTATAGCAAACGGGATATTGTGGGCAATTCAATAATGTAGATGGACGATTGAGATATCTCGTATCCTTATTGCTTATGCATAGATATCTCCCTCGATCTAATCGAGCATATTATGATATATCCATAAGGGCTTGAACTAATATCCGCCACTGAAAATTAGCCGTCGCATTTTTCACATTCGGCTCAAATTTTGCTCCAAGATCTTCATCAAAAAAACGGTTAATAGCTTTGGACAAGGTCTCTGGATCATCTGCCGGTACGACGAGGCCCGTTTTTCCATCCATTACAATCTCTGGCAAACCTCCAACATCAGTTGTAATCACCGGCCGTCCTCGGCCAAATGCAACCTGGATAATCGCGCTTTGAGTGGCGCTGCGGTATGGCAAGACCACCACATCGGCCGCGTCGACACAGGCGATCAATTCTTCGTTCGTTAAATAGCGGTCCAATAATGTAACCTCATCCCCAATATCAAGGCTGGTGATCAGATCTTGGTAAGGTTTTGTACCATCCCAGAATTCCCCGGCCGCTAATAAGTGAACGTCTCTTTCTGCTAATACCATTGGCATGGCCTCCAATAGTACGTCGAGCCCTTTATAATGGCGAACAAAACCGCAAAACAGGAGGAGTGGACGATCAGCCGGTACCTTTACTGGAATTTTATTATCGCCCGCTACTGCCAGGGCTGCGTATGTGGGCAGGGGCGTAACTCTCAATTTAGCCTCCGGAAACTGGGCTAATAACTGTTCCGCGTCAGCCTGGGAATGAACGATATAACCATCGCCGGGCGACAGCGCAGCACGCAAAGCAAGCTTGTCGATGGTGCTCTTTTCATGAGGAAGCACATTATGGCAGATAAAGATCAGTCTGGGTTTGTGAGGCAGACGTTTTATCCCCCGGCCGAGGATGGTCCAGGCTGGTGCCCAAAATGGTACCCACCAGGGCAGGACTACGACCTCCGCCTTCCACTCCTTGACCCGCTGCAATGTCCGGCGCCAACTGAGCGGGTTCAATGGATCGAGCAGATATTCCGCATGAGTTTGCAGAGGGCGCTGGCTGGGATCACGGTCGCTCCGGCCGGGATACAGCCAGCGGGGATATTGGCGCTTGAAAGAAATCAACAAAACCTCATGCTCCTTCTGCAATTCAAGGGCCAAGAACGTGGTGTAATGAGCGATCCCACCCCGGTATGGGTAGGTTGGGCCAATGAGGCAATATCGGACCATATGCTGAATTATAGCGCGAGTAAATACATATGGGTTTTTCGAGTGGCCTCATAGGCATTACAATCTCGCTATGATCCTCGTCACTGGGGCAACTGGATTCGTTGGCCGCGCGCTGTTCGATGTTTTGCAGCAGCACGAACTGCCTGTCAAAATCTATACCGGCCGCATCAATGATCCTTTAAGCTTGAGGGCAGAGCTATTGGATGTTGATACGATAATTCACTTGGCCGGGGCAGAGACACGGGATAAGGTCCGCCTATTAAAACATGTGGACGTAGAAGGAACGGAAAGACTATTGGAAGAGAGCCAGCGCGCCGATGTCCAGCGCATAATCTTTCTAAGCCGTCTGAATGCCGATCCGGCCTCCATCTATCCTCTACTTCGAGCGAAAGGTGAAGTTGAACGGTTGATTCGGCACAGTGGTATCGATTATGTGATCGTTCGTTCGGCTACGCTTTTCGGCCGGGACGATCGTTTCTTGAATGTCATCGTCAGTTTGGCTGCCTGGACCTGGCCTCTGGTATGGATACCGGGAGGAGGGAAAGTAGCTATGCAGCCACTATGGGTTGAGGATCTGGTGCGCTGTTTGGCAGCTTGTTTGCAGCGGCCTGATCTGATCGGCCAGACTATCGAACTGGCCGGTGAAGAGCGGATGCGCTACGGGGAGATCGTGCGCCAGACGCTGTCCGTTGCCGGGCTTCAGCGTATTCCCTTTGGTCCAGCAGTCAAGATTATCCGGCCCTTGAATGCGCTGCTCTTCGGTTGGTGGCGCCGGCCGCCAGTCACCCGTTTCATGATGGATCGTTTCTCTGTGCCTGAGGTTGTGGCCGATGATGCGATCTATAATTATTTTGGCGTCCGGCCGAGCCGGATGAATCAGCGCATCTCCTACCTTCGTGGCCCTCATCTCCGACGTCGGCTCTTCCGCCTGGGGTAGCTCTTAGATGGTGTTATTGTTAGAATACCGCCCGGGAAGTGGCGATTCGTGAAGCGTGATTCGTGAAACGTGAAAAGCAATGAGAAAAGCGTAACCAATGTCCAAATTACGCTTTGCTCATTACGCATTGTCCCTGACTAAATAATCTGATCAGTACTTTTTACATCATTGAGAAAAACCATGGCCATTGAAATCACCATAGACAAAATCTCGGGCTACGAGGAGCAAGAAGTTACCCTGAAAGGGTGGTTGTACGCCAAGACCGGTAAAGGTAAGTTACAGTTTTTGCGATTACGAGATGGCACAGGTATCGTCCAATGTGTTGCCTTCCGGCCAGAATTGGGGGATGAATTGTTCGAGGAAATCAAACGCTTGGGACAGGAATCTTCACTTAAGGTAACCGGAACCGTTCGGGCTGATGAGCGAGCACCTGGTGTCCCAGGCGGCTACGAGCTGGGTATCCATCAAATCGAGATCATTCAGAATGCCGAAGAGTATCCTATCGGCCCGAAGGAGCATGGCGTGGAGTTTTTGATAGATAACCGGCATCTATGGCTTCGATCTAGCTTGCAATGGGCTCTCATGCGGATCCGTACGACCGTTAAGCGAGCCATCATCGATTTCCTGGATGACAACGGATTTCTCAATATCGACACGCCAATCATCACACCTGCGGCGGCCGAGGGAACTAGTACACTCTTTGAAGTCGACTACTTTGACGAACGCGCCTATCTGGCTCAAACAGGGCAACTTTACAATGAGGCCAATATCATGGCCTTCGGCAAGGTCTACTGTTTCGGGCCAACTTTCCGGGCTGAGAAATCTAAAACACGACGCCATTTGACTGAGTTTTGGATGGTGGAACCAGAGATGGCTTTCTATGATCTCGACGATCTGATGGCCTTTGAAGAAGAATTTGTCACCTATATCGTTCAAACAACATTAAGAGAACGAGCCACAGAATTAGCTCTATTAGAGCGGGATCTGACCTATCTGCGACAAATTGAACCGCCGTTTCCCCGCATCAGCTATGATGAGGCGATTGAACGCTTAAAGACTATTAGAGATGAGGAAAATGACCCAGAGTTAAAAGAGCTGTTAAAGATTGAATGGGGTGAGGATTTTGGTTCGCCACATGAGACAGAACTAACCAGGCAGTTTGATAAGCCGGTCTTCATCTATGGTTTTCCCACAGCCGTGAAAGCCTTCTATATGGAGCCCTGGCCCGGCCGGCCGGAGGTTTGTAAAAGCGTCGATTTGTTAGCGCCAGAAGGATACGGCGAGATCATCGGTGGTAGCGAGCGGATGAGCGATCTTGAAGTGCTGGTTGAAGCGATCAATCGGCATGAGCTGCCACCTGAGAATTACCAGTGGTATATTGATCTCCGACGCTATGGTACCGTACCGCATAGCGGATTTGGTTTAGGTCTGGAAAGGACGGTAGCTTGGATTGCTGGCATCTCCCATATTCGCGAGACTAGCCCTTTCCCAAGGACGCTAAACCGAATGCGACCTTAGATAGTTACCGTTGCGATTCACCGCAGGGATGCAGGGGATTCCGAGGGCGGAAGAATTTTATCCAATGCCCATGTTTGTGAACCTCGAAGTAGCCAACTTGGTCTCGTCGGCCGAATAGTATCAAAAGGTGCTTGGATTTCGTGTGGTATTCAGTGGACCTCCGGGTAACTCGACAATGATACATTTGCGACGCGAAAGATATCAGGATCTGCTACTATTTACTTCCCAGAGTGAAAGTAAAGATATACTTGGTCAGGGGGTTTTAATTCAGTTTCAAGCTGGGGGACTCACTGTTGAAGAAATAGCCAGGCGTGCAAGGAAAATTTACCGGCAGTAATTGTTTCCAAGAGGGGATTTTTATGCATTTTGGGCGATCCAAACAACTTCTGCTTCAGAATTCAGAGCGGATTCGTTTACTCGTGCAAGGAGTGTCAGCAGAACAGGCCCAGTGGAAGCCTGCTCCGAATTCCTGGTCAATTCTGGAAGTAGTCAACCATCTGTTAGATGAGGAAAGAGAAGATTTCCGGGTGCGACTCGATATCATCCTCCACGAGCCGGATCGAAAGTTACCGCCAATCGATCCCGAACGATGGGTAGTGGAACGGAAATATAACGACCGGGACCTGGAAGAGTCCTTGGAGTTATTCTTGAGCGAACGTCAGGCATCGTTCGAGTGGCTGGAAACAATTGGCGAACCTGAGTGGGAAGCTTCTTATCAGATGCCATTTGGTTCGATTCGGGCAGGAGATATGTTTGCGTCTTGGGTAGCCCATGACTTGTTACATATGCGTCAGCTTGTCGAGCTCCATCGAGCCTATGTGCTGAAATTAGTCGCGCCCTACGAAGTTGCGTATGCTGGACCATGGTAGAGCGTATTTCTTGTGAGGGATATCAATGCTAAAGGAATTTCAAGAATTTATTAACCGTGGCAATGTCATCGACCTGGCGGTGGCGGTCATTATAGGCGGGGCCTTTGGCGCCATCATTAACTCGCTAATCGACGATATCGTCATGCCGCTTATTGGGATTTTGCTCGGAGGCATTGATTTCACATCTCTTTCAATTCAAGTAGGCGGAGCGGAGGTACTCTACGGTAATTTCATCCAGGCGACGGTCAATTTTTTGATCATTGCCTTGGCGGTCTTTTTCGTGGTCCGGGGCTACAATTCGCTGCGCAGGGTACAAGAAGGGGCTGAGCCGTCTGAACCCCCAGAGCCGACGGCCGAAGAGAAGTTGCTAACCGAAATACGGGATATATTAAAATCGAATGGTTAGCTTCTGTTGTTATTCACCGCAGGGACGCGGAGGGCACAGAGGAATCTAAGTTTGAGCAATAGGTTTTTGGCACTTTCTGGGCTATTTTACTATGTGTACTAGCTTAGCGATGGACTCGAGCTACCTGGTTTCGTAAATCGACGTAAATTGGGTGCAGACAGACGATGATCTCGGCCAGACGTTTTCCGACAGCTAACTGATAGGTCTCCGTCAGCTCCCCCTCGGGGTAGACCTCGTAAATCTTCGTCCAACCCCTGTCCCACATCTCGGCCTCCATACTCTCACCAAGGGTGGCCTTTATCTCGAAAAGATTTCGCCGGAAACCCTTTAGCATAAAAAGATTCATCTCCTTGTCTCTGGCTTCACAATGAAATCCTAACTCAAAGCCGGGTAGGTTTCTGGGTCGGGATACCTCATAGTGAAGCCGGGGCTCCCCGTAATGGAATTGGATCAGCCAACGCCAGGGCTGGCGAACCTTGATGCCTTGTAATGGAGGTGGCAACTGAGCTATGAGAACATCAGGCAACGTCTTCAGAAATTTTTGCTGTGATAGGGCCATGGAATAATGGATTATACTTCATTCTTTATCCAGCTAGATAAAGACTTTATCCGGTATGATAAAGATCTTTGGGTTATAATCTTTTGGTAGGGAGTGTCGGTGTCAGGTTGAGGGTTAAATGATGACTGATAAACAACGTACCTATGGCCAATTCGAAACACCCCCTGAAGTAGCCGATTTATTGCTTGCCTTTTGTATGCGCCAACCTTCGGACCGTTTGCTTGACCCAAGTTGTGGCACGGGAGCATTCTTGAGTCGCGCTGCACTCATGCAACAATGGTTAGGCCCTGATGTTGGATCGCCGGATACCCTTTGGGGAGTGGAGTTAGATCCTGAGGCAGTGGCGCTTGCCCAAAAAACGCTGCCTGATTCCCATATCATTCAACGCAATTTTTTCGATCTTGATCCCTGGCCCGATCTCTTTGATGCTATTATTGGCAATCCACCATATACTCGAGCGGAATGGTTCGGCCGTTTGCCAGAGACCCCTGATTTGGTTCGCCAGTTAAGCATCTTCAATGGAATGAAGGACGCCCAGAAACCAACTGGTCACTTGGATCGACATGTTGGATTAAGTCGCCGTGCTGGTTTACACGCTTACTTCTTTGTCCATGGCACAGACTTTTTACGCGAAGGGGGTCGCTTCGGTTTTGTCGTGCCCAATAGTTGGCTTGACGTAGCTTACGGTGAGCGATTAAAACAATTTTTATTAGATCACTATCGTATCCTGGCCTTGATTGAGTCCAATGTTGAACGTTGGTTTGGAGAAGCCAAAGTCAACACCTGTCTGGTAATCCTGGAAAGGTGTAGCGATGCGACCGCTCGAGCAACTAACCAGGTACGGCTGGTAAGGCTCCGCCAATCGTTGAGAGAATTGATTCCGGCGAATGATGACGATGCACAACGCGTCGCCTTATTGAAAGAACTGATCCCTCAGCTATTAACCGACCGTGATATTGAAAACGAACGATTTGTGGTTCGCATTACCTGTCAACGCGCTATAGCGGCCGCCGAAAAATGGGGAGTCGCCATTCGGGCCCCGGCCGTTTATCGCCATCGCTCTGAGGACGCCAGATTAGTTCCCTTAGGCAGCTGGGCCATGATTCATCGAGGTTACACAACTGGAGCCAATGCCTATTTTTATCTTGACAACGATACTATTGAGGATTGGGGGATCGAGGAACACCTGCGCCGGCCTTTGCTCAAATCTTTGCGAAAAGTCAATAAACGAATTGTGACAGCTGCTGCTTGTGAACACCAGGTACTTTGGATTCCGCCAATGTCAGATCTCAGCGGAACGGCCGCTGCCCGATATATTGCCTGGGGTGAAAAGCAAAACCTTCACCGCCGGCGAACCTGCGCTAACCGCCAGCCATGGTATCGTTTGCCGGAACAAGACGAAGCGCAGATCCTTATGCCAAAGGGCATCTGGGAACGGCATTTCGTGCCCCTGTTAACGGATGATGTATTGGTAGATCAACAGCTCTACCGGGTTCGTTTTTCCCGCCGTATTGATCCGATGGTGGCCGCAGCATTGTTGAACAGCGCCTGGTTTGCCTTACAGGTTGAGTTGCACGGCCGGGTTAATTTTGGGGAAGGTGTACTGTGGTTGGCAACTTATGAACTAGAAGATCTGCGACTCCCTGACCCCCGATATTTACCGGCCGAGCAGGTGGCCCAGCTTGTGGAGGCTTACAAACCATTTATGGATCGACCAGTCGGAACTGTCCATGAAGCCGTAACCGAGCCATCATGGCATGCCTATAACGGCGTCGTCTTTGAGATCCTCGGCTTTTCGGCCGCCGAAGCTGGGACTGTCACAGAAGCCCTCTTGGAACGGGTGGCGACACGGTGCATGAAGGCAGGAAAAAAGCCAACAATTGTCCATAATCAGGAGTACTAATGAGTGTTTTAAAAG
>Ga0209536_100005601_pt1 | contig 19460 bp, 18 predicted proteins | sample DeeMarSeWOR28_12_FD_187461 | JGI IMG/M metagenome (GOLD analysis project Ga0209536, IMG submission 187461) | Marine sediment microbial communities from White Oak River estuary, North Carolina - WOR-2-8_12 (SPAdes) (version 2) | ecosystem: Environmental > Aquatic > Marine > Intertidal zone >...
AAAAATCTGGTATTCCAGTCCATGACCGTAAATGAGCTGGGGCTACAGATCCAGACAGGATCTCTGGATGCCGTTATTGTGTGGGATGCAGTTGCAAATCAGTATCTGGATCATGGCGATCTAATCGAAATTCCGCCTGAGAAGAACGTCATTTCGACAGTTCCTGTCGGTGTTCTTGATTTCTCCGAACATAAAGACCTCTCTCGAAGTTTTGCCGAATTTGCCGCCTCGGACCAGGGCAAGGCTATTTTCCGTAAACACAACTACCGTGTAGATCCACCATCAGGAATCGAATTTTAGGAGAGTATATGGCTTTCGGTGAAACACCGATCCGCGGCTGGTCCGGTTTACTTTTTGTGGGTTCACTATCTCTGTTTGTAGTGCTCTTTATTACATTTGCACTCCTGCTGATTCTGGCGGATATCCTATACATCGACTGGCAGGCTGTGTTAACCGTTATGACATCCGGCTTTATAGGACACGCATTATGGATGAGTCTGTGGACCAGTGTTTGCACAGTAGTTTTATCCGTCCTCTTTGCCGTCCCGATGGGGTATGTTTTGAGCCGTTTTCGTTTTCCCGGACATGTGATCGTTGACAGCCTTGTGGACCTACCCATCGTCTTTCCACCTGTGGTGGTCGGTCTGACATTGCTGGTCTTTTTTACCCAGACTCCTATCGGCCGTTGGATGGAATCGAACGGGTTTGAATTTATTTTTCAGCCCAAAGGTATCGTGCTTTGTCAGTTCGTTGTCTCTGCCAGTTTTGCCATTCGCTCTGCAAAAAGTACATTTGATGAAATTGACCGTCGGCTGGAGAGTGTTGCACTGACTTTGGGCTGCACTTACTGGGGCGGTTTCCGTAAGGTTTCACTCCCTCTCGCCCGCAACGGTGTAATCGCTGGTGCAATTTTGACCTGGGCTCGAGCTTTTGGACTGTTCGGCCCACTGATGATTTTCGTCGGATCGTTTCGAGGTAGAACGGAAGTGCTGAGCACCACGGTTTATCTGGAACAATCCATAGGGCATCTTGAGGAGGCCCTGGCGGTATCGTTGCTTTTGGTGGCGGTCGCCATGACCTGCCTGATTACCATCCGCCTGGTGGGAGGGAGGTCGGTCCGGCTATGATTCAGGTTGAAAATTTATACTTTCGTATCGGCGAATTTATTTTGAATGATGTATCCCTTGTAGTACGGCAGGGAGAATATTTTGTGCTGCTCGGTCCCACCGGTTCCGGAAAAACTCTCTTACTGGAAGCGCTTTGCGGTCTCAGGAAACTTGAATCCGGACGGCTGTTCATAAATGGACAGAACGTTACGGATCTAGAGCCTCGTCGGAGAATGATTGGCTACGTCCCTCAGGATTATGCCCTTTTTCCTCACCGCCTGGTGGAAGGAAACATCCGTTTCGGCCTGGAAGCGGAAAAATTACCGAAATCTGAAATCGACCGTCGTGTAGAAGAAATAGCCGAACAACTGAGAATCCGTCATCTGTTAAACCGTCGGATTGAGGGACTCAGCGGAGGTGAACGGCAGCAGGTTGCTTTAGGCCGCGCTCTGGTAATCCAACCGAAAGTTTTATTGCTCGACGAACCGGTCAGTGCCCTGGACGAGTCAACCCGTGAATCGGTTTGCGGAGAATTAAAGCGGATACAGGAAGAACTCGGAATTACGACTATCCATGTATGCCATCAATTGCAGGAGGCTTTTATGGTAGCCGACCGTGCCGGTATCCTTAAAGAAGGCAGTTTCCAACAGATCGGCACCATGGAAGAACTCACTCGGAAACCACGCAACAGGTTTGTGGCTGAATTCATGCGGTGCGGGAATTTACAATTTCAACATGGAAACCTTCAACAGCCCTTCCATATCACGTAACTGTACGAGAACATCCTCTCCGACCTCTCCATCAACACTGACGAACGATACGGCTTTTTCTCCTCTTTTGGTCCGGCTCCATTGCATCGCGGCAATGTTGATGTCATTGTTTCCCAGCAGCGTTCCTATTTTTCCGATGATGCCGGGACGATCTATGTTTTGAATTGCAATTACATAAGGAGAAGGTTCGAAGTCCAGTTTGTAACCGAAAAAATCGACAATTCGGATTTCCTGCCTGGCGAACACCGTACCTGAAATAGACAGCTCTCTGTTTTTAGTGAAAAATTTCACAGTTATAAGATTCGTGTATTTGTCGAGATGGGAGCTCCGGCTTTCGATCAACTCGATTCCCATTCTTTCGGCAATGAGTTCAGCGTTTACGTAGTTGACTTTTTCTTCAATGACCGGACCCAAGAATCCTTTCAGAACTGAAAGAGAGATAACTCGTGTTTCCTTTTCTACCAGATCCCCGGAAAATACAACTTCAAGTTTTTCGACACGCTCTTTTTCCGCCTGGTAATAAATTTTCCCCAGCATTTCGCCGAGATCTATGTACGGTTTGAGTTGCAGCAGGTCTGCGCCTTTTAAAGGAGGCATATTGACCGCCGACACCATTTCCCCATTCAAGGAATCTGCGACCAGCTTCGTTATTGCCGTTCCCACATTGAAGTTTGCTTCTCGGGTTGAAGCTCCAAGATGGGGGGTTATTACAACGTTATCCAGTTCGAGCAACGGATTTTTATAGGTCTGTTCTTCCGGTTTCTTGTCGTAACTGGGTTCAGGGTCCAGTACGTCAATAGCGGCTCCGGCGACATGGCCGCTTTTTACGGCGTCATAAACAGCTTTTTCGTTAAACAGTCCTCCTCTTGCGGCATTCACTATCCTCACGCCTTTCTTACACATCTTCAACTGCTCTTCTCCAATCATCCCATACGTTTCCGCGGTTTTTGGAGTGTGGATAGTGATCAGATCCGATTGTTTTAAAAGTTCTTCCAATGTTTCACATTTTCCCACGCCGTTCCGTGTGAATTTGTCATCCGTGATATACGGATCGTAGGCGATGGCCTTCATATTAACGCCGATCAATTTTCTGGCAACAATCGTTCCTATCCTGCCTAGCCCTATAATTCCAACAACTTTCTCATCCAATTCATTCCCTATAAATTGGTTTCTCCTGAAATCAAGGTTTCTTACAGCCATATGTACGCGCGATATATTCCTGAACAGGCAATATGCTAACCCTACGGCAAGTTCAGCAGCAGCCATAGTATTGCTTTCTGGGGTATTAACAACGATTATGCCTTTTTGTGTGCAGTAGGGTACATCAATATTGTCGATTCCGTTCCCGGCTCTGCCGACAATCTTCAGGTGAGAGCCTTTCTCAAGCAGCTCCTGATTCACCTTAGTAACACTTCTGACTATGATGGCGTCGTAGGCTGCAATCATTCCAAGAAGTTCGTCGCGCGGCATTCCATATTTGACATCAACCTCAAATCCGTTATTTCGGAGAAAATCGATACCTTCTTCGGCGATTCTCTCCGTGACAATAATCCTCATGTTTTGCTTTCCTTTATTTTAATTAAAATGGAAAAGTATATATATCGCGGCAATAGGGGGAGGGGCAAGTAGGAAATATTCTGAATTGCCACAAATTGATGATGCCATGTAGTTCGTTCAGGCCCGATATTTACCGGACGTTTTGTCCTGATTTTTACCAATTTTTAATTTCACATAAAATAAACGGCTCGTTATGATTAAGATGATTTTTCCATTTGGTCCTGATCTTTCAGGTTTCCGGCTGCTATTTTTTTCAGGAGTGCTGATTGGCTAATTCCCGAATTATTCCGGTCTCGGACGGCAATGCAATTGAGGCGGCGGCCCGAATAATCCAAAATGGTGGTCTTGTAGCTTTCCCAACTGAAACCGTATACGGTCTGGGGGCCGATGCAGAAAATCCAATTGCGGTTGCAAGAATATTTGAAGTAAAAGCAAGGCCACGTATCGATCCCCTAATCGTTCACGTCGCCGACCGAGATATGGCTGAGTACTACGGTGTTTTCCCTCAAAAGGCTCATCTGCTCATGGAAAAATTCTGGCCGGGCCCTCTAACTCTTGTTGTATCTAAAAAAGAAACGATCCCCGCTATTGTAACCGCGGGGCTGGATACGGTGGCAATACGAATTCCGGCACATCCTGCAGCACTGGATTTAATAAGGGCATCAGGGTGCGCTATTGCAGCCCCCAGCGCCAATCTTTTCGGCTGCGTCAGCCCAACGGAAGCGCAACATGTCGCCGAGCAGCTTTCAGATAAAGTGGATTGGATTCTTGATGGAGGACCCTGCACTATCGGGCTGGAATCAACAATTCTATCCCTTTCAGGCGATACTCCATCTATCATGAGACCCGGTGGGACTTCAATTGAAAAACTGTCAGCTTTGCTGGGTTCCATAGACATTACGAGCGGTGTTTATGGTCTCCCCAAAGTTCCAGGCCAGATGGAGCGGCATTACGCAACTCATACTCCAATGGATATTATCGAAGAAGATCGGGAAGAAATAAAGCCGACAGAAAGAGTAGGCTTGTTATGCTTCAGCCCGCCTGGATTTCCCCAAAAATATGAAGTGGTTGAAACGTTGTCCAATTCCGGGAATATGCGTGAAGCTGCCGCAAACCTTTTTCGCTCACTACACCGCCTCGACCGGATGAAACTGGACAGGATAATTGCCCGGCCGGTTCCTGAAGAAGGACTTGGAATCGCTATTATGGATCGGCTTCGTCGATGTTCTACGCGCGGATTGTCCGGGAGATGGAAGAACTCGGAATAAGAGTCAGGGATACTTCATGAATCGTTTTGATAAATAGAAACCTGCGATGCCAGAATCCTTGCGAAAAAGCCCGCGTTACAACTTTTAATTTAGGAAAGATATGCCCGCAGAACCTGTTTCACAGTTTTATTATTCACACAGGCTTAAGTTGCATTTCTGGGATTGGGGAAATTATGAAAAACCAAACCTGATTTTCGTTCATGGCGGCATGGACCATGCTCGGAGTTGGGATCGTATCATAGAGACTTTCCAAAAAGATTTCCATATCCTGGCGCCTGATCTTCGCGGACATGGGGATAGTAGTTGGGCACCAGGAGCAATGTACAGCATTGCGGAATATCTTCTGGATCTCTCGGCATTGCTTGATATAGCCGGAAAGTTTCCGGTATTTCTTGTCGGGCATTCTCTTGGAGCTGCAATTGTGCTGCAATATGCCGGTATTTATCCCGACCGCGTGAAAAAACTTGTGGCCATCGAAGGGATTGCCCCCCCTGCGGATGTATCCACACAAAATCCGCCACACGAGCGCCTGAAAATCTGGATTGAAACAATGCGCGACTACGAAAAAAGGACGCCGCACAAGTACCCGAATCTCAATGCCGCTATTGAACGTATGCATAAAGCCAATCCGTATCTGTCGGAGGAGACGGCACGTCATTTAACCCTTCTCGGTTCTATCTGGAATGCGGATGGAACATTGATTTGGAAATTTGATAATTTTGTGCGGGCATTTTCTCCATATGTATTCAATATGGAGGAAGCCTGCGAAGTGTGGGGCCATATAGAATGCCCCGTTCTGTTGTTCCGGGGACTTGACAGCTGGACAGAGGATCCCATAAAGACAGGTCATTTCAAGGCAATCAGGAATCATCGTCTCATAAATGTACCAAATGCTGGCCACTGGCTGCATCATGATCAGACCGAGCTTTTTATAGAAGAAACACGTGAATTCCTGCTGTAGCGGTGCAGGATGGATGCGGAACCTATTTCTGAATTACATTTTGGGAGTAAACGCAGTAGGAAGAGTATTTTTCAGGCGCTTTTTTTAAGTTCAATAAGGACCTGACGTGCAACAGCCTTAAGAGTATTGAGAATCCCTACACCTTCGATAGCGACAGCCTCAAAAACCGGCTCTCCTTTCACGAGTAATTGCTTTTTCAGCTCGTCAACCGGTATTGCGTTGGGAAGATCCCGTTTGTTTAACTGCAGAACGTAGGGGATTTTGTTGATGTCAAACCCCTGTTCTTTAAGATTATGTGCAAGATTCGACAACGACTCCAGGTTTGCATCAATTCGCTCTTCTTGAGAGTCGGCGACGAATACTACCCCGTCTACTCCTTTTAAAATAAGTTTCCGACTTGAATCATAAAAAACCTGCCCGGGTACAGTGTATAGATGAAAACGTGTTTGGAATCCCCGAATCTGCCCCAGATCGATAGGAAGGAAATCAAAAAACAGCGTTCGCTCTGTTTCGGTGGCAAGAGAAATCATTTTGCCCTTATTCTCAGTATCTGTGATTTGGTAGACGTACTGTAAGTTTGTAGTCTTCCCCCCAAGACCTGGACCGTAATACACAATCTTACAGTTTATTTCACGGGCAACGTAATTTATAAACGTCAAAATTAAGTCCTTTAATCAATGAGAGATCATTGTTTTAAGAGCTTTTGGAGCTCTTCCTCGCTAAAATCGGGATTCCCTGCACTATACTTTTTTTGTGGAGTTCTTCGCAGGACATCCTGAATTACCTCTTCAAGCAGAATTATTGTCTTTTTAGCTTTATATCGCACCAGTCCCAAAGAAGTGGATGCGTTAAAAACCAGAACTAACGAAAATTTTCGGCTCAAATCCGATATATAAAGGCTGCGGCTACGCCCCTGATGTACAAGAACTGAGAACTCGCCTTCACCAACTAAATTAGCCAGCCCGTCTGTTGCAGCCATATTTGCCGCCGCCAAGGATGCCAGAGACACATAATCAAATTTCATATTTGATTCTGAAATTACGATAGGTTGACCGCTTTGGCTTACAAGCAATGCAATATCCGCCCGCAAATCTTGAAGTAAAGAATCAAGTATTGCCTTGATGCGCCTAAATTCCGGTTCGTGTAAATTGATCGTATTTAGCTTCACGTCCATGCATCCAAACAAATGACTGGAATCAAGTGTTATTCATTGTCTCCCGGACCGTCAGATTATGAAATTCTCTATATTTTCATGTATTGCAGCCTAGCGTACCGAATCGAAATATGCAAAAACATACCGTCAGCGATCCGGATTTTTGTCTTTTCCGGCCGCGGATCATAGCTTTTGCTGACTTACTTCTTGCACTTGACTTATCGTCTGATTTCTCCTAATAATAACGTCAATCTTTGTATTGCTGAAGTCTAGTAAGGCAAACTATTCACCTTTCAAGATTTACAAGCTTACTGACAGAGAGGGAATTTGGAGAAAAGAAAACAAAAGGCAACAAAAACCAGGAAATCTGAGCGTTCTGTAAAGAAAACCAAAGTTAAGACCGCGTCTAAGAGGACTTCTCCTAAAAAAGGTAGCATCAGAAAAACTTCGGCTGCTCAGACAAAGCGCGGAACCGGCAGGACGAGAAGGCAAAGTGTGTCAAAATCCAGACAACGTACTCATAAGAAAAGCACTACCGCTGAAGCGGAATTGAAGAAAAGATCCTCATCCAAAAAGACAGTTTCCCCCCCGACAAACGCAAAACCGGGATTGCTGCGTCAAACTAAGGCAACGTCCGCGGCTCTTTTACATCTGGAAAAAGGTATAGAGCTGATCTTCAAGAAAGATTATAAAAAAGCGCTAAAAGAGCTTAATTCCCTTTTTCAATCCTATCCCGATGAAACAGAAATTCTGGCACGTGCGCGCAGTTATATTCTGATATGTGAGCGTGAAAAAGAATCCCCCCCGAAGACGGAAGCCAGTACTGATCAGTTATACGCTCTTGGAGTTCTTGAGCATAACAAGGCAAATTATGATGCTGCGATTTCATACTTCCGTCAATCATCGAAGATCCATCCTGACGCGGACTATATATACTATTCTATTGCAGCGTCTCTAGCCATGAAGGGAGATCTTGCAGCATCGATAGAAAACCTCAAAAAAGCCATCGAGCTCAATGAGGACAGCCGTATTCATGCTAAAAACGACCAGGATTTTTCCATCCTTGAAGAAGATGAGGAATTCGCTGAACTGGTCGGAATGACACCTGATCCGTCAGATAGCCCGAATTAGGCGCCTCTCGATTTTTTTCTAAACCTGCGGTACCCTTAATCTTGTAGCTATACGGATTCCTTAATTAATTTTCCTTACGCTGCGTTGGTATGCCCGCACGGTTTTTCGGTCATACACCGAATTTTCGGTCATACACCGAATTTTCGGTCATACACCGATAATCGATCATACACTGCGGGGTGATTGATGACATGATAGACTGCAGAAATTGCGTCAACTGGGTGGATGAAATCCTGGAGAATATTGAAACGAATTCTCCTAAACAACCGCACATTTTCATGGGTTGCCGTATCTACGGCAATTTGAAAGGCAAGTGTCAGCTAAAGAACTGCAAGCATTACAACGAGAGCGAAAACCTTTTTACCATCTGCAACACGTGCAATATTACGGTACCCAAAATCTGTGTTTCTCTGGGGGAATGCTTCAATTGTACTGATACCGACCTGTTCTGCATCGACTCCTGTCAGGGCGGTAACAGTCGTAAATACTGCACTCACTTTGTCCGGCTTCATACCGAAGGGATTCATCTCATCGATAACAATTGCGTTTTTGACCTCTTTCCCAACAAGCCTATGCCGGGCGAACAAAAAACGAACCGATCTGATAAAATCCATGTTACTCCTGATATTTCGAGGAATAAGAAACCGGGCTAGTTCAAAGTTAAGAATTATCTTTCCGGTATGAGGCCGTGCCATCAGCGCGATTATTCCCATGATAAATTTGTATACTCTGCACCGTGAGGCTTTCATTGCGGAGGGAGAAGATGGCTTTGGCGGCAGCCGCTGCTCCGGAAAGCGTTGTAATACAGGCAATCCCGTTTTGTGTAGCGGCGCGACGGATTGATCTTTCATCGAACCGTGATTGGCGGCCGAGCGGTGTATTTATGATGAGATCAATTTTTTTGCTCTTGATCAGATCAACGATATTGGGCCGCCCCTCCCCGGCCTTGAAAACGTGTTTGGTTTTTACCCCGTTGTTCTTCAAGAACTCATAGGTGCCTGTTGTAGTGTATATCTCGAATCCCATCTCTTTCATATTCCGTGCAATCGGGCATAATCCAGCTTTATCCTTTTCATTGACACTGATAAATACCGTTCCGTTCCGAGGCAGCCGCATTCCGGCTGATAATTGCGCTTTTCCATAGGCGGTTCCAAAGCTATCAGCCACACCCATTACTTCGCCCGTAGATTTCATCTCGGGTCCGAGAATGGTGTCCACCCCGGGGAATTTGTTAAAAGGGAAAACAGGGGACTTAACAAAACAGTGTTTAACGGGTAATACATCGGAAAGGCCGAAATCCTTCAGCCTTTCACCCGCCATAATTCTAGCTGCGATTTTAGCCAGTGGAATGCCTGTAGACTTACTAACGTATGGGATAGTGCGCGATGCACGAGGATTGACTTCCAGAACGTAGACGGTGTCCTGTTTGATTGCAAACTGGATATTCATAAGGCCGATTACATGAAGCGCTTTTCCAAGTTTTCGAGTGTAGCCTTTCATTCTTTCCAGCAATACAGGATCAATAACTATTGGAGGAAGAATACAAGTGCTGTCCCCACTGTGTATACCGGCCTCTTCTATGTGCTCCATAATACCGGCGATGATGATCCTCTCTCCATCGCAAAGGGCGTCTACATCATATTCGTAGGCACGTTCAAGGAATTTATCGATCAGCACAGGATGTTCGGGCGATGCTTCAACGGCCGTTGTCATATAACTGTCGAGCGCATCCTGATCGTATACAATCGACATCGCACGACCACCCAGCACATATGAAGGACGAACCAGGACAGGGTACCCTACTTGTGAAGCAACTGTGCGTGCATCTTCCAGACACAAAGCTGTACCGTTTCGTGGCTGTGGAATATCAAGATCGTGGAGTAATTGTCCGAAACGCTTGCGGTCCTCGGCAAGATCGATGTTTTCAGGGGATGTCCCGATAATGGGAACTCCCGCTTTCTTTAACTTCAGTGCCAGATTCAATGGAGTTTGTCCGCCAAATTGAACAATGACGCCGACAGGTTTCTCCACTTCGATGATTGCCATCACGTTTTCAAATGTCAGCGGCTCAAAATACAACCGGTCCGAAGTGTCGTAATCTGTTGAGACCGTCTCCGGATTACAGTTCACCATTATTGTCTCATATCCGGCATCCTTGAGTGCAAAGGAAGCATGACAGCAACAATAATCGAACTCGATACCCTGTCCTATGCGGTTGGGACCGCTCCCCAGGACCATTATTTTCTTCAGATCTGTAGGATTTGCCTCACATTCGCTCTCGTAGGTTGAATAGAGATAAGGTGTATAGGATTCAAACTCAGCCGCACAGGTATCGACGCGCTTAAAGACCGGATGGATTCCCATCTTTCTGCGATAATCTCGAACCTGAATTTCAGAACAGGCTTTTCCATTTACGGGCATCAATGACTCTGCAATATCCTCATCCGAAAAGCCTGTTTTTTTGCACTCCTTTAGAAAATCAAAAGAGAGGTCTTCTATCGATAGTTTGTTCAACTGCTTCTCATAGTCCACGATCTCTTGAAGTTGATTCAGGAACCATATATCGATTTTTGTGTGTTTTTGGATCTCATCAATAGGCATTCCGTTGTAAATCGCATGGTGAATATACGCAAGCCTTTCCGGGACCGGGGTTATAAGGTAATGCAGAAGGTCTTCCGGTATAATTTTTTCCGTTACCAGGCTCTTCCCTTTTTCCAGCGATCGTACCCCCTTCAGCAGAGATTCTTTAAAAGTGCGTCCGATTGCCATCACTTCGCCGACCGATTTCATTTGAGTGCCCAGCGTTGGATCCGCTTCGTTAAATTTTTCGAAGTTCCATTTGGGGATCTTTACAACCACATAATCGATTGTAGGCTCGAAACTTGCTGGTGTCTTTTTCGTAATGTCGTTCGGGATTTCGTCCAGGGTAAATCCCACTGCAAGTTTTGCAGCTATTTTCGCAATAGGAAATCCCGTTGCCTTTGAAGCCAGAGCGGAACTCCTGGAAACACGCGGATTCATCTCAATAACGACCAGTTCCCCGGTTTCAGGGTGTACGGCAAACTGAATATTGGAACCGCCGGTTTCGACGCCAACTTTCCTGATAATATCGATGGCTGCATTACGCATCCGCTGGTATTCCTTGTCGGTCAGCGTTTGTGCCGGTGCTACAGTTATAGAATCCCCCGTGTGAACTCCCATGGGATCAAAGTTTTCGATGGAACAAATGATCACCACATTGTCTGCCAGGTCCCGCATGACCTCGAGTTCGAATTCTTTCCAGCCCAGCAACGATTGCTCGACCAGAACCTCATGCACGGGAGAAATATCCAGTCCTCGATTCACAATCGTCTCGTATTCCTCAGCATTAAAAGCGGTTCCTCCGCCAGTGCCTCCGAGCGTAAAACTGGGCCGGATGATAGCCGGAAGTCCTATTTCCTTTACATATTCCTTTGCTGCAGCAAGGCTGTTTACAACTTTCGACCGGGCCGACTGCAGGCCTATCTCGGTCATTGCGTCTTTGAAAAGCTGCCTGTCTTCGGCGATTTCAACTGCATGAAGCTTGGCCCCGATCATTTCCACGCTATAGCTGTCCAGAATCCCCGATTTTGACAATTCTACGGAAATATTCAGTCCTGTCTGTCCACCCACCGTCGAAAGCAGTGCATCCGGTCTTTCATGTTCGATTATGGCGGCAACGTACTCTTTGGTCAGAGGCTCTATGTATGTCCGGTTGGCCAGATCCGGATCGGTCATAATCGTAGCCGGATTGGAATTTACCAGAACGACTTCAAAGCCTTCGCTTTGCAATGCTTTGCATGCCTGAGTACCCGAGTAGTCAAATTCACAGGCCTGGCCGATGATGATCGGGCCTGAACCGATAATTAGGATTTTTTTTATGTCGGTACGCTTTGGCATAATGTAACTAGCGCTCTAACATGAGCTTTTTAAATTCATCAAAGAGATAATGTGAATCATGCGGGCCCGGAGAAGCCTCGGGATGGTACTGTACGGAGAATGCAGGAATACTGCGATGCCTTATTCCTTCCAGGGTTTGATCGTTCAAATTGATATGCGTGAGTTCGATCCGGTCTCCTTTCAGGGAATCGGGATCAACCGCAAATCCATGGTTTTGAGCAGTAATTTCTACCTTGTTGTTCCTTAAATTCTTAACGGGCTGATTTCCTCCCCTATGCCCGAATTTTAATTTGTATGTTTTCCCACCGAAAGCCAGCCCCATAAGCTGATGACCCAGGCATATCCCGAAAATGGGAACGCGTCCCAGTAATTCTCGAATGTTCCGGACCGCGTATTCCAGAGGTTCCGGATCTCCAGGTCCATTGGAAAGAAAAACGCCATCGGGATTGAGTGCCAGCACATCTTCTGCCGTAGTAGACGCCGGAACAACCGTCAGGCGGCACCCGATTCGGACAAGATTATTCAGAATATTGCGCTTGATCCCATAATCGTACGCAATCACTTTGAAAATCCCCGTCCCGGCGTTTTCTGAAGTATCTTGAACAGAATACGGCTCTTTGCAGGATACGGAAGACGCAAGATCCGCTCCCAACATCTTTCTCCCGGATTGGGATTGGACTATCAACCTGTCGGGATTGTGGTTTTCAGTACTGATTATTCCGCGCATAGCACCTTTGTTACGGATTTTCAGCACCAGTGAACGGGTGTCGACTTCTGAAATCCCGATAATATTATGTCTTTTCAGATAGGATTCGAGCGTTTCGCTGGATTGCCAGTTGGAGGATATTGCGCTGAACTCACGAGCAACAAATCCCTCGACAAAAGGTCGAGGAGATTCGTTGTCCATTTCGCTGGTCCCATAATTTCCTATATGTGGATAGGTCATCACCACAATCTGACCCGCATAGGATGGATCCGTAAGAATCTCCTGATAACCGGACATGGATGTGTTGAATACTACTTCTCCTGTCTTTTCACCTGCCGCACCAAACGCCCGGCCTGTGAATATACTTCCATCTTCCAACGCAAGTGTTGCTTTCATATTGCTCAGGATAAATCAACTATAAGGAATGATGTCGGCCTTACATGATTTTGGTAATTCCGAAATTCTCTTCCTCGCCCTTATCAACGCCCTTATTCTACCAGGCCGACATGTGAAACAGGCCAGTAACTGAAGAAAGCTTTGCCGTATATCAAACTTTTTTCGACAAAGCCCCATTTGCGGCTGTCGTTACTGGAATTACGATGGTCCCCCAACACAAAATATTTGCCTCTCGGGATAACGACTTTGTCCAAGGATTGGTAATCACGGTATTCCGGTTTCAAATACGGTTCGTTTATAAGTTCCCCGTTTATATAGACTAATCCCTTCCGTATTTCAACCGAATCCCCTGGCACCCCTATGATCCTTTTTATAAAAGACTTACTCCGGTCTCTCGGATACCAGAAAACCACGACATCTCCACGGTCAATTTCTTTAAATCGATAAATAAAGCGATTCACAAATATCCGGTCCTGATCTGCAAGTTGGGGCTGCATACTTGTTCCCTCAACCTTCACCGGCTGGACAACAAAAATTACGATAAATATCGCGATTGCAATTGCGAAAAGAATATCCCGAGACCAGGATTTCAGCTCGAACGTTAATTTAAAATCTTGGATATGATCTTGTACGTTGTCCTTAAAAGCGTTCTCTTCTTTCATTGCCAAATACGCTTTTCCTTCAGTCTTCGAGGCAGGCCCTGAATTTTATAACGTGTTGCCGTCACGAAACCTCTTGAGCATCAAGGCTCCGAGACACTGGAAATTTTAAGCTACCAGACAGAATGACAAAACTCAAATGGTTTGTGGAATAGACACTCGTTGCATATCGAAATCCTCGTTTGAAAGCAAAAATGTGCTTCGGTAAAGATTTTCCTATGAGCCGACGATAATGAAAGCGTATATCTTCCCAGGAATTTTGTGTTTATGGAGGCCGAGACATAAGAAACCCGGTTTTATGGTAATGTACAAAAGGGATATGGAAACACAATTTGGTGTAAAATCACCCGCTATGTGTTTGAACAACAACGTAGATTTTTTAGGAAAAGAACTGCACGTTCAGACAGAAAACGTAGATACTGCAGTTCCTTGCATCCTAACCCAGGTTTTTTTTCGTGGACGTGTTATCCAAACGATCAAATACAAATATCCCACCGAGATCCGCAATATCAATAATTTTTCCAAAATCCAAGACCTTATGCATTCGCAACATATGAATGTGATAAAAAAGATCAACGAGCAACAAGAGAAATACAGAAAACAATCCTGATTTTTGGCATCCTGATATTATATGACCGACCTCAGATATATCCCGATAAGCTATCTGGACTCTAATTTTCTGGCTTCCCTTATGAGAGAGGAACAGCAAGCATGGCTGTATGATCTGGGATGGGACTATTCTCCTGTCCAGCAGATACTTATTTCTTTCATGAATCAAAAACTACTGCCCGGATATGTCGCCGTGCAAGAGCAGGAAGCAGTTGGATACACATACTTTCTGATGAACAAGGCGAAGGGTATCATCGGTTCAATCTATGTCCGGGAAACGGAGCTTTCCCAGGAAATTACAGATGAGCTGCTATCTTTGACAATTTCCGGCCTGAAAGAGACACCTCGAATAAAAAGAGTGGAAGCGCAGATTATGCCTTTTAACAATCTGGATATATCAAGTGTTTTTTTTCGTAACGGCTTTCGTCACTTTCCTCGCAGTTATTTAAACCTGGACCTGAATGCATTTTCCAGTCAAACGTCACCAACTTCCTCAGAAAGAATCATCCCTTGGGAATTGAGGAACATTGAAAGTGCTGCAAAAATTGTCGCCGCAGGTTACAAAAATCAGGCCGACGCTGAAATATGCTCAGATTACCGTACTGTATCGGGGTGCGAAAATTATTTACGCAATGTTGTTAAAAATCCCGGTTGTGGTTTTTTTATGCCCGAAACTTCCTTCATGGCGCTTGATCAAAAGGACAATCCATGCGGATTGATAATCGGATGCCGGATTTCCGATGGGATTGGGATGATCCCACAAATTGCAGTTCATCCTTTCTGCCAGGGCAAGTCACTTGGGAATGCGCTAATGATGAGATCATTAGAGAAATATAAATTAATGGGATTTTATAGAATCAGCCTGGCCGTGACTCCTGCCAACCGGCGTGCCTACGAATGGTACCGTCGTCTTGGATTTGAAATCAGGAAGCAGTTCGGAGCCTATATCTGGGAGCGTTAAACTTTTTTGTACAGGTAGTTGAATGTCCCCACTCAACTAGCCAACTAGAGTGCCAATTATTTTAATTTTCCGCCCTAAACTCTGCCGTGCCAATTGACGATACATTGTGTGAAATTTGCAGGGGTCGGATTTTTAAATCCGACATTGAAAAATAAATTTCGATTGAAGAGCGTTGGCAGGAATGCACGAAAGATTGATCACAACGAATTCACACTAAAATTCGGCACGGGATCAATTTTCATTCTTTATAGCATTGCTGCGGGATATCTGCGCTACGAAATAACCAGAAATTATTTCCCGTGGCTGTCAAAAGGGCGGAGCTTTCGGAAAGGGGGGCTTCGTCCTTTCTTTTGACAGTAACTACTTCATTTTTTTGATGTTAATGGGGTCTAGTTGAGCCTGAGAAATTTCATCCGCCAAATTATCCCCTAGGATCTTTTCAGCGATCTTTTCGGCTTTCACATAATAATTGCCGTCATGGAAATCCCGCCTAATCCTTTCTACTAAAGCCTCCCTTATATTCGGTACTGATCGAATCAGATTATCGAGATGCGAAACTTCCCGGCTCCGCAGTGATGAGGCCGCTTTTCCTGATCCGGATTTTTGATTGCCGCGGTTCTTAGCGGTTTTCACGGACGGCCGTTTCTTGCCGGATTGCCGACCGTCGTCTTTTAAATTTATCGAAGGATTGTTGCCGTCAATTACCATAATAGCCTTAAGAAATGACTTTTAGGAATCGTTTATCGTTCTTAATAATAGCACTTTATTTCACACAGGCCTATCCGTTTTCCCAGTATGAGCTTTATTTTAAATTAGGAATTGAGGCTGAATCCTTTTGAGGGGGCTACTTCTATCGCGATGAATCTCTGCGAAGAATACAGAAGAGAAATTACGAAGCAAGCTTCGAATACTCTCCTCACCCAATCTGTTGTGGATAAAACTACGTGGCGGTCAAGATCTGCCCGGAAAAATAGAACACGTACTGTGCCTATTCTTCCGGGATATGTGGAAAGGGGTGAGGAGACAGCGGATCGCAGAGTCCTCGTCTCGAGATAGTCCTTTTGCGATCCGTGTCCAGGTACTACGGAATTGGTAAAGGGTGAGGAGAGAATCCGAAGCTTGTTTCATTAGAAACCCTTAAAAGCAAAGTTACATAACGGACAAACACTTAACTGACATATCATAGGCGCACATTTCATTCCCTGTCGAATTTGCTCCACAGTTGTTTCAGGGCACGGGAAGGAATACACATGTTCATCCTTCCTGAGTTTTCGCCTATTTTTGCTTCCAGACTGACTGTGATCACGGCGTCTGATGGAGACGCCACCTGGAACATCTGCGCGCTGGTTCCTTTATCCTCAAGAAATAAATCAAGATCTATAATTGGATTCCAGACATCTGCCAGATCCCGTACGGCAAGTCTGAGCAGCCAGTCTATCGTGTCCAGATCAATTTCGGTAAGAATTCGCTTTCCTACGGGCACTCGCACCGCTCCTCCCAGGATCATGTCAACCAATGGGAAGACCAATGACGGATTCAGTTCCAGCGCAAATCTGTTGTTAATCGGCCGTACCCCTACGACGGCAAAAAGCGTTGGATCAGGCAACGTTCTTAAAAACGAAGAATAGGTTCCCTGTTCCACAGAAACCAGATTTATACGGACGAAATTTCTGAAGCAGGTAGACAGCGAAGATGCGAAGTGTCGGCCGAAAAATTCGTAAAGCAGATGAAGGAACCGTATTTGGTCTTGAGAGATACTATCCTCTCGATGAAAATCATTATTCGTGATTTCTCGAGTATCTGGACTTTTTTCTATCGATGCATTCAAGCTTGAATCCGCTGAAGACATCGCAGAGAAAAGAGCATTTATTTCTTCCTGTGATAGTATTTTATCCATAATCTTACTTGTATCTAACTCTGTCCGTTCATCTTTTTCAGTTTCGTGCGCAGCCTTAACATCGCCTTGGTATGAAGCTGGGAAACACGGGATTCATTCACACCCAGAACCTCTCCAATCTCTTTCATGGTCAGTTCATCAAAATAGTAGAGTGAAACAACCAAGCGCTCTTTTTTGGGAAGAGTATCAACGGCGGTGCTGAGAATGCCTTTGATTTCTGTTTTATGAAAAAGAAAAAACGGATCCATTTGAGGGGCATCCGGAACGTATTTCACAAGTGGTTCGCCGTTTTTTTCATCATCCTGAGAAGAGAGTTCCTGGAAGCTTCCGAGGTTCAATCCCTTTATCTGATCCACCAGTTCATAGAATTCCTCCAAAGATATCCCCATTTCTTCGCAGACTTCCTTATCGGCTGCCGGACGTCCCAATCGTTGCTCCAATTCCCGATATACTTTTTCAAGATCTTTGCTCTTTTTTCGTAACGAGCGCGGCGCCCAGTCCAGGTTTCGAAGGCTGTCTAAAATAGCACCCTTGATCCTGAGTTCCGCATAGGTCTTAAATTTCACACCTCTGTTTACATCGAACTTATCAATTGCATCCAACAATCCCAGAACACCGGCACTTACGAGGTCATTCAGTTCCACGTGGGAAGGGAGCTTTGTAGAAATGCGTTGAGCGATATACTTAATCTGAGGCAGATGCTCCAAGATTAATTCATCCCGCTCCGTGTTCGATCGAACCGTGTTTGAATAAATTTTCGACTGGGTCACCAATTCCTGCATGTTTTCATCCTCTTTCACAGAATTACGGTACGGCGCGCAATCCTGTTGGCTATTCGATAAGCACAGTGATGATCCTACTTTAAGAGGATCATGAGACCTTGTTTTCAGTTGATCCAATCATTCAGCAGTTTGTCCCAAGCCAATCCTCGCTGGAAATTTGAGGATTGTTCCTGCTGATTGAGACGCCTTGCTAAATTACGAAAACACCTACTGGAAGAAGCATCGGGATAACGATGGGTCACCAGCACCTGACTGCGGACCGACTGAGGTATATGAGAATCTTGGTCCACATGCCCGAGGTAGCCTATTTCCCGATTCAGGAAGCGTTTGACAACCGAATTGATCTGACAATACACCTCCTGCGCATGATCAGCATTTTCTACGGAATTGATCAGGACCTGGATCTGTTTTTCAGGATCCTCGGTGAGAATAATTTTAATGACGGCATATGCATCGACGATTGCTGTCGGTTCCGGAACGCTGACAACAATGACTTCCTGTGCGGCCAACAAAAAATGGATGACATTCCGTGATATACCTGCGGCAGTGTCTATTATGAAATAATCGGTATCCGCATCCAGGGCGTTGAAACATTTCACCAAATGATTTCTTTGAGCCGAAGTCAGTTCCGACATGCGTTGCATCCCCGAACTGGCCGGAATAATGCGAATTCCTTTCGGCCCCTGAACCATAATGTCAGTCAACGATTTATTGCCGAAAAGTAAATGTCCTAGATGGTATCTTGGAGTTAATCCGAGCAATACATCGATATTCGCCAGGCCGAAATCCGCATCCAGCACAATCACTTTTTGACCCAGTTCGGAAAGACCTACGGCAAGATTGGCAACAACATTCGTCTTACCTACACCTCCCTTGCCGCTGGTCACTGCTATGATTTTAGGTCCATGATTGTCCATCTTCAGGGCCGATCCATCAGGTACAGCCGGTCCTGAAGCCTGGGATTTGGAATCCTGTTGTCCGTTTTCACTCTGATGTCTATTTACAGCGAACTTCATAAATTTTCCCTTAAAGGCAAAATGTAGTTTCGTTTAAATCGATCCCTTTTTCTAAGGGCAAGGACGCAGATGTCTTAATAGCAATCCCTGTGCCATTTACACTCTGATTGTTGAAATATCTCTTATGTCCTTTATTAACAGCAGGATAGGGTTGGATTTAGATGGAAAGTCATAATGCTTGATTTCATTCGGGCAAAAGAGGAGTCAAATTATTGACATTAATTTAGTGGTAATTTTGACATCCAAACATCAAAAAAACATCTATGATGGATATTCGCTTTTTAATCTTTGGTTTATTAAATTGATTTTTTTAACCAGGAATTTATTGACATCTATGAATAATATGAGATATACAAATAATCTGATAGCAAGGATTTTCCGTAACAGTTCGTTTTTAATCCTAATTTCTTCTTGGGGGACCCATGGTAAGGAAAAAGGATGTGAGGATACTCATTGTCGATGACGAAGATTATATGAGAGAAGTTGTTCGACAGGCTCTCGAATGTGCGGATTTTGAAGTTGATGAAGCTGCGGACGGAAAAGCTGCATTAGCAATGCTTCGTCAATATC
>Ga0209536_100005602_pt1 | contig 19459 bp, 20 predicted proteins | sample DeeMarSeWOR28_12_FD_187461 | JGI IMG/M metagenome (GOLD analysis project Ga0209536, IMG submission 187461) | Marine sediment microbial communities from White Oak River estuary, North Carolina - WOR-2-8_12 (SPAdes) (version 2) | ecosystem: Environmental > Aquatic > Marine > Intertidal zone >...
GGGAGTCCTTGCCGGGGCCTTCGGTGGGGCAACGATCGCGAAGCATCTCTCGCCGCTCATCGAGTTCGTTCCGGGGATCGGCGGCTCGAGCCTCGAAGTCGCCTTCCTGCTGGTTGTGGTGGCGATCACCTATTTGTCGATAGTTGCCGGGGAGCTGGTTCCCAAACGGCTCGCATTGAGCAATCCCGAGCGAGTCGCCGCGAGGATGGCTCCTGTCATGGCGGTGTTCTCCAGGGTTGCCCGCCCCTTTGTGGTTATCCTGAACGCCTCCTCGTCTGGCTTGCTTCGTTTGCTCCGCGTGCGTGAGACCTCTCCAGTTCCCGTTACTGAGGAAGAGGTCCGCTTGATGATCGACCAGGGGACCGACTTGGGTCTATTTGCACGGTCGGAACGGGATATGCTCTCGCGGGTGTTTCGACTGGGAGATTATCCCGTCGCCCGGTTCATGGTTCCGAGGCCGGAAATCGAGTGGATCGATCTCGGAGATCCGATTGAGGAGATCATTCAGAAGATCCGATCGGGGGGGCATGCGCGGCTCCCAGTGTGCAAGGATTCGGTGGACAACGTGCTTGGCTATGTGCGGGTACGGGATCTTCTGCTGGACGCTCTCTCGGGTGGCGGGGCGGGGTTGAGCCGACGGATGAGACAGCCATTGTTCATTCCTGAGTCGATGACGGCACTCCAGGTATTGGAGGAGCTCAGGCGCAAGCGAACGTCACTGGCGATCGTTGTGGACGAACACGGTGGCACAAGTGGGCTCGTCACCGTCTCAGGCATTGCGGCAGCAGTTCTTGGTGAGAGCGGGGCTGAAACAGGGCAGGAGCGGCCCGGGGCACGACGAGAACCCGACGGGTCCTGGATCGTCGACGCGCGGCTTTCAGTTGACGAGTTTCTTCCCTTGGTGGGGCTGGACCCTCTGCCGGTCGAAGAGAAGGGAGCATATCACACTGTTGCGGGTCTCGTCATGCATCACCTTGGAAGGCTTCCGAAGGTCGGTGATACGATGGCGATCGGTCAGACTCGCTTTCGCGTCCTCTCGATGGACGGGAACCGAATCGACTCGGTGAGCGTGCGTCCGCCGTCTTGAGTGTAAAAGTACCGGGACCCGGTAACGATTTGTCTCTGGAGCATAGCAATGAAACGCCTAGTCCGTTATGTGCTGATTGGTGCCGCCCTGCTTGTCGCGGTGATCGTTGCCGTTCTCCTCATATTCCGTGAGGATATGGCACAGATGGCCCTCCGCTCGACACTGGAGTTCACCGAGGAAAGCGTCGTTCAGAACCTCCCCGACGGCGAGACCGTCGATGGAGTGCGGAAGGAATTCGATGCCCTAATCAGCAGGCTAGAAGCCGGGAGTGTGACGTCCACGGACCTCAAGCCACTTCTCGACACATTTGCATCAGCCTATGATGATCAGCAGCTTACGCGTGAAGAAGTCAAACAGATTCTCGGTGAGATCCGGGAGCTCCTCCGGCGCTGATCGATCTTCGCCGCGGATGGCCTGACTCCGCTCCTTCCTGACAGAGACTCCACTGATGATTGCCTTCGTATTGATACTTGGTGTCGGCTTCTCCCTGTCGATTCTGAGCCCATGGGTGCTCCGGGTCTTCGGCCGGAAGGGGGGGCGGATGCTTGCGCTCTATCCGGCTGCGGTCTTTGCCTACCTCCTCGCCGGACAGCTCAGCGGTCCGGGGGGAGAGCCTGTCCTGGGTTCTGTCCCCTGGGTAGCGCCACTGGGCATCAGCTTCAGCATCTACGTTGATGGTCTGAGCACGTTGTTTCTTCTCCTTATCTCGGGCATCGGCACTTTTGTCTTTCTTTACGCGGACGCCTACCTGGGCAGCCACCCTTCCAAGGGGCGATTCTACAGTTATATGATCCTGTTTATGGTCTCGATGGTGGGCCTGGTGATTGCGGGAGATCTCCTGGTGCTGTTTCTCTTCTGGGAGCTCACCGGAGTTAGTTCCTATCTCCTGATCGGCTTCAACCATGACCGGGAGAGTGCACGCAAGGCCGCCTTGCATGCGTTGCTGGTCACTGGGATCGGAGGGCTGGCATTGCTGGCCGGGTTCGTGCTGATCGGGATCGCCTCGGGCGGGTTCGGAATCTTCGCCTTGCTGGAGTCAGAGGGCAGTCTTCAGGCTCATGACATGTATCTCCCGATACTCTTGCTGGTCCTCGTCGGGGTGTTCACTAAATCCGCCCAGGTCCCGTTTCATTTCTGGCTCCCGTCGGCAATGGAGGCGCCCACGCCGGTCAGTGCATACCTTCACTCCGCGACGATGGTGAAGGCGGGAGTGTTTCTGCTGGCACGCCTGAGTCCCGTGCTGGGTGGGACAGACGAATGGCACATCATTGTGACGACCGTTGGAGCGATCACAATGCTCTTCGGCGCTCTCGTCGGATATTTTCAGAACGACTTGAAGGCAGTCCTGGCATTTACGACCATCAGCGCGTTGGGGACGCTGGTCCTGCTCCTGGGGATCAACACGGACCTGTCGGCTCAGGCTGCGATGGTGTTCTTGGTGGTGCACTCCTTGTACAAGGGAGGGCTCTTCTTGGTTACCGGGAGCATTGACCACGAAACCGGGACGCGAGACATCGAGAAGCTGGGAGGATTGCGCTCGGTCATGCCGATCACAGGAGCGGCGGCGGTTCTTGCCGCGGTCTCCATGGCAGGTCTTCCGCCCATGCTGGGGTATATCAGCAAGGAACTCTTGTATGAGGCGAAGCTTCAGGCTCCATCGCTCGCGCCACTGATCACAGGGGCTGGCGTGTTCGCCAACATCATGATTGCGGCGACTGCCGCGATAGTGGTTGTCCGGGCATTCTTCGGTGCGGCGGTGGAACTCCGGCAGGATGCTCAGGATCCCCCTGTTTCCATGTGGATTGGCCCCCTTATCCTCGCCGGGGCCGGGTTCACTATCGCATTGTTCCCGGATCGGTTTGGGGATCTGATCGTCGTGCCGGCAGTGCTGGCGATCCATGCCAAGCTCACCTCCCCCGAGATCCCGCTGTGGAACGGGATGAGCCCGGTCTTTCTGCTCAGTATGCTCACGATCCTGCTTGGCATGCTCCTCTTCCTGGCTCACTGGCGCATTCGGGCGATGATGCGCACCGTTGCGATTCCGCTTCCTCTGCGTCCCTCGGATGCATTTGAGAGCCTGATTACTGGGACAAAGTCGGTGGCAGCGTCGCTGACCTCTGCTCTTCAGAGCGGATATCTGCGGCGGTACGTTGGCGTGGTCATCGGGACGGTCGTGGTCCTCACTGGCTCGGCACTCCTCCGCTCGCTCGAGGCAACGATCCGTGTGCCTGTTGTCGATGTCCGTTCGCACGAGCTTGCCGTGGTCCTGGCCATGGTGGCTGCGGCAGTCGCCGCGGTTCTTACCCGCTCCCGAATGGCAGCGATTCTGGCCATGGGGGTCGTGGGCTACGGCGTAGCACTCCTGTTTGCATTTTTCAGCGCCCCTGACCTTGCGATGACGCAGGTGGCGGTGGAGACACTGATCGTTGTGATCTTTGTTCTTATCGTCCACAGGCTTCCTCTCTTTTCTGACTACTCATCGCGGAAAGCGCGAATCAGGGATGCAGTTGTGGCAACTGTAGCAGGAGCGTTCATGGCGATCTTGACGCTGGTGATGGCTCTGGTCCAGGGTGGCGAGTCAATCTCGGGCTACTTTGCCGACAATAGCCTCCTCCTGGCAAACGGCAGGAATGTGGTAAACGTTATCCTGGTCGATTTTCGCGCCCTTGACACATTGGGAGAAATCACCGTCCTGGCGGTTGCCGCATTAGGTGTGTCAGCCCTTCTCCGGGCAGGCGTGCGCAATGCAGAAGGGCCCGTGGCCGCGGCCGGAACCGAGTCAGGACGCAAAGGATATGAGCCATGACCCCCTCGACCATCTTGGCAACGGCCGTGCGGATTTTGCTCCCGCTCTTCCTTCTGTTCTCGGTATTCTTGCTGCTCCGGGGACACAACGAAACGGGCGGTGGCTTTGCGGGTGGTTTGATAGCAGGTGCTGGCTTCGCCCTGTTTGCTCTCTCCAGTGGTTGGGCATCCGCTCGTGAAGCCCTGGCTGTGGAGCCCAGGACCTTGATTCTGCTCGGCCTTCTGATTGCGGCCGGAAGCGGCCTGGCGGCTCTTCTGGCGGGGGAGACCTTCATGACGGGGCTCTGGTATCCGGGCAGCCTGCCGGTGATCGGCAAGGTCGGGACGCCGTTTCTGTTCGATCTGGGAGTCTACTTTGTCGTCTTTGGCACGGTGATGATGTTTCTCATCAGTCTTGGGGAGCAGCAGTAGTATGGTCCTCATTCTTGCCCTGCTTGTCGGAATCCTGTACGGGGCCGGACTCTACATGATGCTGAGGAGGAGTCTGGTAAGACTGGCGATCGGTCTCGCACTGATGAGCCAGGCCACGAGCCTGTTGATCTTCACGGTGGCAGGCGTGACCCGCGGCGCTCCGCCGCTGATTGCGGTCGGTGATGCCGTGCTGAGGGTGCCGCATGCCGACCCGTTGCCCCAGGCGCTCATCCTGACGGCGATCGTGATCAGCTTCGGGGTGCAGGTCTTTGCCCTCGTCCTCATTCGTCGGTCGTTCGAAGCCGTACGGACCGACGACCTGGATGCCATGAGAACAACGGACTCCTGAGATGCTCCCGTTGCTCATCCTCCTACCATTCTCGGCCGGTCTGCTCTGCCTGGCCACATGGAGATATCCCGCCGCGCAGCGTGTCGTCACCGCTGGTGGCGGGCTGGCCCTTCTTGCAGGCGGAGTGGTGCTGACGGGCGAGGTTCTGGCCGCGGGCATCATCGCTGAAACGATCGGGTCTTGGCCAGCGCCGTTCGGGATCACACTGGTAGCGGATATCCTTGCAGCGATCATGGTTACGGTTACCGGATTGGTGGCTCTCACCGGAGCGGTGTTCTCGTACAACACAATTCCCCGACAGAGCGAGCACGCGGGATACTACCCCGTGTTCAATCTGTTGATCATGGGCGTGACGGGAGCGTTTCTAGCAGGCGATCTTTTCAACCTTTACGTCTGGTTCGAGGTGCTCCTGATGTCCTCGTTTGTTCTGATTGCGCTGGGGGGGGAACGAGGGCACCTCGAAGGTTCCATCAAGTACGTGACGCTGAACCTCCTTGGCTCTGTTCTCTTCCTGGTGGCTGCGGGCCTTGTCTACGGGCTGGTCGGGACCCTCAACATGGCGCAGATCGCCGCACGCCTCAGTCAGCTTCAACCCGGGGAACTCCAGTCCGTTGTGGCGGTCCTTCTGCTTTGCGCTTTCGGCGTGAAGGCGGCGGTGTTCCCACTCTTTTTCTGGCTCCCCGCTTCATACCACACGCCTCCGGTCGCCGTGACTGCGGTCTTCTCAGGCCTGTTGACGAAGGTCGGTGTCTATGCTATCATCCGCACTTTCACGCTGCTATTCGTGGGGGACACCGCCTATACGCACACCCTTCTGCTTGTGGTGGGAGCCCTCACAATGATCACAGGAGTGCTCGGTGCGGTAGCCCAGATGGAGATGCGCCGCTTGCTTTCGTTTCACATCGTGAGCCAGATCGGCTATCTGATTATGGGTGTGGGCTTGCACAGCGTTGCAGGTCTCGCTGCAACGGTTGTCTTTCTGGTCCATGTGATCCTGGCAAAGGCAGCACTCTTCATGATCGGTGGAATCGTCCATCGTGCTCGGGGAACATATGACCTTGCCAAATTGGGCGGGATGGCTCAGGAGTCCCCCGGGCTGGCGGCGCTCTTCTTGGTGCCGGCGCTCGCTCTTGCAGGGATTCCACCGCTTTCTGGCTTCTGGGCAAAACTCCTGCTCATCCGCGCAGGGTTTCTGGCAGGGGAGTGGATCCTGGTGATGATCACGCTCGGCGTGAGTGTACTCACATTGTTCTCGATGATCAAGATTTGGAATGAGGCTTTTTGGAAGGAGTCGCCCTCGGGAGATGTTGGGACAGTCCCCTCGAAGGTGGCCAGGGGTTCGAACCTCTTCCTGGTTGGACCTCCGCTGCTGCTTGCCACGTTGACGCTGATGATGGGGCTTGCGGCTGGCCCGGTCTACGAGCTAGCCTCAAAGGCGGCCGAGCAGTTGATGTCACCTCAACTGTATATCACGGCGGTACTGGGAGGTGCACCCTAGCATGCTCTTCCTTCATCTCATTCTGGCCCTTGCCTGGACAGCCATCAGCGGTGAGCTGAACCCGGGCAATTTCGCGGTCGGTGTCCTTCTGGCGTATGTTCTCCTCTGGGCAATGCGCCATGTGCTGGGGTGTACCAGGTATGTCCACCGACTATGGGAGGCAGCCGGGCTGATGGCGTTCGTAGCGTGGGAGGTAATCCTCTCAGGGCTACGGGTCGCCTACGACGTCGTCACCCCGCGCGACCACATGAGGCCAGGCATCGTTGCCATCCCGCTCGAGGCGGAGAGCGATATGGAGATCTTCGTTCTTGCGAGCCTCGTGACGCTGACACCAGGAACTCTATCGCTCGATGTGTCTGCAGACAGGCGTACATTATACGTGTACGAGATGTACATCTCCGATCCTGCAGAGGCACGAGAGAAGATAAAGCGAGGCATCGAACGAAGGCTGCTAAAGGTGATGCGATGAGTGTTGAGGATGTTGTGTATCTCGTGGTGTTTCCTCTCCTGGGTCTGGGAGTGCTCATGGCGGTCGTACGCCTCATTCGGGGCCCCGGATTGCCTGACCGGGTCGTGGCCATGGAGCTCATTGCCACCATCGGAATCGCCATGCTGGCCGCATATGCCGTTGTTTCCGGGAGCCGCGCCTACTTTGATGTCATCCTCTTGGTTTCCCTGATATCGTTTCTAGGGACCGTAGCGATTGCCGTTTCCATAGAGCGGAGAGTGCGACGATGAATGATTTCATCGTTGGCTTCGTCCTGATAGTGGGTTCTATTCTTGTGGCAATTGCGGCGTTGGGCGTTCTCAGGATGCCTGATCTTTTCTTGAGGATGTCCACAACGACGAAGGGTTCGGTTTTCGGGCTGGTGCTCGTGATGGTTGGGAGCGCCCTCTTCTTTGGCGATATAGCGGTGTGGACAAAGGCCATGGCAACGGTACTTTTTGTGGTACTCACGCTGCCCGTCGCGGCTCACATGATTGGGCGTGCTGGATATTTTGACCGTACACCCCTCTGGAGCGGTACAACGGTTGACGAGTTGAGCGGGAAATACGACCCTCAGAGCCACGAACTCCAGCCGCCCGACACCTCCCTTGTCTCGGACTCGCCGAGTGAGGCGGAGTCCGGAGACCGGGATCCGGGGAAATCACCGCAGCTCTAGCCCTTCTCCCTCGGGGGGTGGGGTGGACCCACCCTCAGGGCGCCTTCACTTATTCTCATTTCTGTTCTCTGGCGGAACTCCTGGAGGGTGGAGCACTGTTAGATATTTTGAATTCAAAGTATAATTCACCCGGAGCGATTTGGTGAAGGCCTCGAGAACATACGGAAAACAGCATGATTTGGCGCTTTCCACCTGGGTGAAGCTGGCTCGGGCGAGTGCCCTGTTCGGGAAGCGCACAGGCGACCACATCCGCGCGGCAGGTCTGACAGTTGCCCAGTTCAGCGCGATGGAAACTCTCTACCACCGGGGTCCTCTGACTCCTGGAGAGCTCTGTGCTAAGCAGCTTGTCAGCGGGGGGAATATGACGGTGGTTCTTGACAACCTTGAGAAGGAGGGGCATGTCAGGAGGGTCCCCTCGACGACGGACAGGCGATCGACGACCGTCCATCTCACCTCCGAAGGTGAAGCGTTGATGGAGATCATCTTTCCGGAGCATGCACGCGTGGTGACGCAACTGCTGTCAGCGCTTTCACAGGATGAGCTTCGCATTCTGGGCGATCTCCTCCGCACGCTGGGGTACAGCCTTCAGCAAAGGGGGGTCTATCGTGCTGAAGAGCGTATCTGAGACCAGACCCAGCCAGAGGCGTATGTCCGGATACGGGAGTTCCAGAACGAGTCTCAATGAAACCGTATAATTCGCTGAATTCTACATAGGTTTACCTGGAACATCTCATGAAAACTCAAGGTATTCATCACATTACCGGAATTGCAGGCGACGCCCAGCGGAATCTCGACTTCTATGCGGGCGTGCTGGGCCTTCGATTCATCAAGAAGACTGTTAATTTCGACGATCCTTACACCTACCATTTCTACTTCGGTGACGAGATTGGGACCCCTGGGACGGTACTGACATTTTTTCCCTGGTCCTCCGAAGGGCGTCCCGGGCGGCTTGGTGTGGGGCAGACAGAGAGCTTTGCCTTTGCGGTTCCGAGACTCTCGATCGACTACTGGAGGGCTCGGCTCGGGCAGCGCGGCGTCGCAATACGAGATTCAGGCCATCGGTTCGGTGAACCGTTCCTGTCGTTCAGCGATCATGACGGCCTGCTTGTGGAGCTTGTCGGAGTGGAAGCCGATAGACGAAACCCCTGGGGCAGGGCGGTGCCGGGGGAGCACGCAATCCGCGGGTTCCACTCGGTTACGCTTCTCGAATCCGAGGGAGCTCCCACGGCGACATTCCTTCGAGAACAACTGGGGCTTGTCGAATCAGCCGGCGAGGGGAACCGGATCCGTCTCGCGGCAACCGGCCCGGCCGGTCTTGTTGACCTAAGGATAGACTCGGGCGCACCATTAGGACAATGGGGGAGGGGGACCGTCCACCACGTGGCATTCAGGACGCCGGATGAGCAGCAGCAGAGGGTGACCCGAGAGGAGATGCTGCGCTCCGGCGTACGTGTTACAACGGTGGCCGACCGGCAGTATTTCCGATCGATCTATTTCCATGAGCCGGGAGGGGTCCTCTTTGAACTTGCGACCGACACTCCTGGTTTCACAATCGACGAGACTGTCGAGGAGCTCGGGAGCGGCCTGAAACTCCCCCCCTGGTACGAGGAGGGCCGTCGGTTGATCGAAGCGCAGCTCCCCGTTGTTGTTCACCCTGAATTAGTTGATGCACAGTCATAACTTGGAGAGATCAATGAGAGGCAAGGACACTCTTCGCATTCTGGGAATCTCCGGGAGCCTCCGGAACGGGTCATACAACACGGCACTGCTTGGTGCGGCGGGGGCGTTGGTTCCCGAGGGCGTGGAATTCGTCACGCTCTCCCTTGATAACGTCCCGATGTACAATGCGGACCTCGAAGCCGCAGGTGATCCCGAGCCCGTGAGCCTTCTGAAACGGCAGATCGCCTCGGCCGACGGATTGGTGCTTGCAACGCCCGAGTACAACTATTCGGTCTCGGGTGCTCTCAAGAACGCACTGGACTGGGCATCTCGCCCTCCCCGCTCGTCCCCGCTCCAGAAGAAGCCGATCGCAATCATGGGGGTGGGGGGCATGCTCGGGACCGTGCGCGCGCAGATGCATCTTCGCGAAATCCTGCTTCACAGCGATGCCCGGGTCCTGAGTCGACCGGAGGTGTATGTGAGCAGGGGATCAGAGAAGTTCGACGCGCAGGGCAAGTTGATTGATGAGCCAACCCGGTTGCAGCTGAAGAAACTGATGCAGGCCTTCCGGGAATGGATTCTCCACTGGAAGTTAGAATTAGCACACTAACGCACTACACCAACACAGATCGGAGCTATTCGATGAAAGCACTTATCGCGACAGTTGCAGCGCTCCTCATGCTGGTTTCCACGAGCAAGGCGGAAACCAAATGGGTTCCCGACCAGGCGCACACACAGGTGAAGTTTGTGGTCACGCACATGGTTATCACCGAGGTGAGCGGGACTTTCAAGGATTTTGAGTTCACCGTGACGCAGCCCGGCGATGATTTCCGGGCGGCGAAGATTGAGGCGACAATCAAGACGGCCAGCATCAATACGGAAAATGAGCAGCGTGACAATCACCTCCGATCGGACGACTTCTTCAACGCGGAGAAGTATCCCCAAATCAAGTTCCTCAGCACGGGATTCGAGAAGACCGGCGACAAGACCTACAAGATCACCGGGGACCTGACCATCCGGGACGTGACGCGGCCGGTTGTTCTTAACGCCGTGTACGGGGGGACGATCGATGACCCCTGGGGGAATATCAAGGCCGGTTTCAAGGCGACAGGCACGATCAATCGCCAGGATTTCGGTGTGAAGTGGAACAAGACACTCGATACCGGTGGACTTGTCGTGAGTGACGAGGTTGAGATCATCCTTGATGTTCAGCTGAAGCAGGTGAAGAAAGGGGTGATCTAACGCGCATCGCACCACGCTGCCCCACGGGCTACACAACGGCGGCACCCCTGGAGTCGAGCGGGGTGCCGCCGTTTGTCATTCTTTTTGGATTTCAGCGCTTGTCCTCCTATATTTGCCGCACACGATCCAGGAGGTGTCTATGGGATCCGGAGGACCGGCGAGCATTCTCGTAGGAGAGGCGGGAGCCTCACGAGCAATTCTGCCCTCAATGGCCAACCGTCACGGACTGATTACCGGCGCCACGGGGACCGGGAAGACGGTAACGCTTCAGGTCATCGCCGAGGGGTTCAGCGGGATTGGCGTACCTGTGTTCATGGCCGACGTCAAGGGTGATCTCGCGGGGTTGGGCAAGGCGGGATCCATGAACAACCGGATCCAGGAGCGGCTCACAACCCTTGGTATCACGGACTTTGAGTTCTCGGCCTCGCCGGTCGTGTTCTGGGACGTGTTCGGCGAACGCGGACACCCGGTTCGGGCGACGGTCTCGGAGCTTGGTCCCCTGCTCCTTGCGAGGCTCCTTGAGCTGAATGAGACACAGACCGGCGTCCTGACGGCTGTGTTCAAAGTGGCTGACGACCAAGGACTTCTACTGCTCGATCTCAAGGACCTCCGAGCGCTTCTAGAGTACGTGGGGGCCAATGCCCGCGAATTCCGGAGCGGCTATGGAAACATCTCGGCAGCAACTGTGGGGGCGATTCAGCGCGGACTCCTCACGCTAGATCATCAGGGCGCCGAAGAGTTTTTTGGGGAGCCAGCCCTGAATCTCGATGATCTCCTCCAAACGGGCGACGGAGGGCGAGGGATCGTGAATATCCTTGCTGCGGATCGCTTGTATCGATCCCCTCGTGTCTACTCCACGTTTCTGCTCTGGATCCTCTCAGAGCTGTTTGAGAATCTTCCTGAGGTGGGGGACCGCGATAAGCCCGTCCTGGTGTTCTTCTTCGATGAGGCGCATCTGCTATTCGACGATGCCCCGCGGAGCCTCCTGGAGAAGGTCGAGCAGGTAGTGCGTTTGGTGCGGTCGAAAGGGGTCGGAGTCTTCTTTGTCACCCAGAATCCCCTGGATATTCCTGATGAGATTCTCGGGCAGCTCGGAAACCGTGTGCAGCATGCGCTCAGGGCCTATACTCCTCGGGATCAGAAGGCGGTGCGGGCTGCCGCGACCACATTCCGACAAAATCCTGATCTCAACACCGAAGAGGTAATCACCTCCCTAGGGGTAGGGGAAGGCCTGGTCTCATTCCTTGACGGCAAGGGCATCCCTACTGTAGTTGAGAGGACCCTTATTCGCCCCCCTCGCAGCAAGATCGGGCCGATTGAGGACTCCGAGCGGGATGTGATCGTCCGAGGGTCACCTCTGTATGGACACTACGAGAAGGAGATTGACAGGGATTCTGCTTACGAACGTCTGAAGAAAAGGGCAGAAAAGGAGGGAGCCTCGGCTCCGGAGCATGCTCCAAGGAGAAAACCACCCGCACGTCGGAGATCAGATACCCCTCTTGAGGCGACCGTCAAGAGTGTTCTTCGATCGGCGGGCTCGCAGCTGGGGCGTGAGATTGTCCGGGGCGTCCTTGGCTCGATTTTTGGGGGGAAAAGAAGATGACCGGAGGGAACACTCATGCGCTGTCCCGGCAGTGCTTCTTTTTCGCTCCAGGAGGGACCATGAAGTACCAGAGTGGGATTGCAGTTAACCTGATTCTCCTCATTTGTATTGTTGTTCCTTCATATGCCGTCGCCCAGGCCGAGCGGTCGCAGCGCAGCGACGCATTCGCCTATCGCGGGACCTGGGAGCTCGGTGGAAGTCTCGGGTTTCTGGCCTCAACCAGTGTGGCGAGCGGTTCGACGGGCGAAACGGGTTACACGCTGATGGCGACCCCCTATGTCGGGTACTTCCTCATGCATGGGCTCGAATTGGGGGCAAACCCCGTGGCCGTCAAGTGGAGCAAACAGGGAGGGACAACGACCACCGAGCTACGGATGCTGGCCTCGGTAGGCTATAACTTCTTCGCCGGATCCTCTCTGTACCCCTTTGTTGAGGGGCTTGCCGGTTACACGAGGCAGGAGTCCTCCGGTGGTGTGGCCAGCGCCACGCTGAATGGATTCAGCTGGGGTGGGCGGGGAGGTGTCAAGATTGCCCTTCTGGAGCACAGCGTGCTGGTTCTGGGGGGTCAGTACCTGAGGGTCACGCTGAATCCCGACGGGGCCGATGCCCGTTTCGGCAGCAACGAGATTACAGCCTTTGCAGGGTGGTCTGTCTGGTTCTAGGCGCCCGGGACACACTCAGGTGCTGCGCCCCGGGCAGCATCGCTTACTGGAGGCGCGGACCCGCACTGAGGACCTCCGGTGGGCACCGGTCGGTGAACTTTTTGAAGTTCTCAATGAAGCGGCGGGCCAGCTCACGGTATTTCTGCATGTAGTGACGGCTGTCTGGCCATGAAGATGCGGGGTCGAGAACCTCGGTCGGGACGCCCTCGCAGTGGCGGGGCACTGCAAAGCCAAACACAGGGTCTTTGGTCGTCTCGACAGTCTGCAAGGAACCGTCCAGCGCGGCATTGAGCAGGGCGCGCGTGTACCGGATGCTGATGCGCTTACCCACCCCATAGTGCCCGCCGATCCATCCCGTATTCACCAACCAGCAGTCGGACCCGTAGCGGAGCATTTTGCGCTTCAGGAGTTCGGCGTATTCAAGGGGATGGTGAACCATGAACGGTGCGCCGAAGCACGTGCTGAAGGTCATCTCAGGTTCTTTTCCCAGTCCCACCTCGGTCCCGGCGATCTTCGATGTGTATCCCGACATGAACTGATAGAGCGCCTGATCCGGCGTCAGTCGTGCAATGGGGGGCATCACACCGGAGGCATCGCAGGTGAGAAGGATGATATTCTTCGGATGCCCTGCACGTTTTTCCGGGACAGCGTTCTCAATATACTCGAGGGGGTAGGAGGCTCGCGTGTTTTCCGTGATCGACTCGTCGTCGAGGTCGATGGATCGCGTCACGGGATCGTAGGAGACGTTTTCTAGAATTGTTCCGAACTTGCGCGTGCAGGCATAGATCTCCGGCTCGGCATGCGGGGAGAGGCGGATCACCTTGGCGTAGCATCCTCCCTCGAAATTGAACACCCCTTCATCGCTCCAGCCGTGCTCGTCATCGCCGATCAGGCGCCGTCGGGGATCGGCCGACAGCGTGGTCTTCCCCGTCCCCGAGAGCCCGAAGAAGAGAGCCGTGTCTCCCGATTTCCCCACGTTGGCGGAGCAGTGCATCGGGAGGATCTGTTGAAGGGGGAGGAGGTAGTTGAGAATCGTGAAGACGGACTTCTTTATTTCGCCTGCGTAGGCAGTGTTGCCGACGATGCATGTCTTCTGTGCGAAGTTCAGGACGATGAAGGTATCAGTGGCCGTTCCGTCAATTTGGGGGAGGGCACGAAATGAGGGGGCAGCAATGATGGTAAAGTCGGGGACGTGGCGGCGGAGTTCGTCGTGCGTTGGCGGGAGGATGAACATATTGCGCGCAAAGTGGCTGTGCCAGGCGAGCTCTGAGATCACCCTGATGGGGAGCCGTGAGTCCGGGTCGGCTCCGGCGTAGCAGTCCTGGACAAAGAGATCCCGTCCCTGGAAGAACCCGAGCATCCTGTTGTACAGGTCATTGTACTTTTCCGTGCTGAACGGCCGATTGTACTCGCCCCACCAGATCTGACCGTCGGTGCCCGGCTCGCGCACAATGAACTTGTCATTCGCTGACCGTGCGGTGTGCGTTCCCGTCGAGGCCACGATAGCTCCTTGACGTGTCAGGCGAGCCTCGCGGCGGAAGGTCGCTTCCTCGATAAGCGCCTCGGTCGGGAGATTCCAGTACGCCCTCCGTAGGTTGGTGAACCCATGACTCTCGAGGCCGTAGTCGCTCTTCAGTGCGGAGGCCTCGGCCTCGGCCGGCGTACGGATGCCCAGCAGATTGTTCATAGCCAGTCTCGGAGAAGTTTGCGGTCGCCGATATAGATCTCGTTGGGCGACTCGGGATCCAGCGCCCATTTGATGCGTTCGATACCCTGTTTGATCTCCTTCACTGTTGTGGCGTAGGAGAGGCGCAGGTAGCCCTCGATGCCAAACTCCTTGCCGGGGACGGTCACGACGAGTGCCTTCTTCAGAAGAAAGCTTGAGAGCGCGACGGAGTCTCCCCCGTAGGCGCGGAAATCCGGGAGGCAGTAGTAGGTACCGTCCGGAGGATGCACGGTGATCCCGGTGAAACCCCGGAGCTCCTGGAGCATAACATTCCTGTTGTTTTCCAGCGTGAGGCGAAGCGTCTCGACGACACTCTGGATACCGGTCAGGGCACCCTCGGCAGCAGCCTGCAGCAGCGGAGAGACGCAGGAGGTCGTCTGGGCCTGCACGTTGGTCATGACCTGAATGATCTCCCGTGGAGCGACCACCCACCCGATGCGGAAGCCCGTCATGCCGTAGAGCTTGGAGATGCCGTTGATGACAAGGACGCGGGTGGTTTCGGGATCTTTGGTGGTGAACCGATAGGCGGGGGTGTGCATCTTCCCGTCAAAAACGAGCTTCTGGTAAATGTCGTCCATGATGAGATATATCCCCCGCTGTTCGCAGAACTCCACGAGCTCGGCGACCAGCGACTCCGGATAGATGACACCCGAGGGATTATTCGGACTGTTTACGATGATTGCCTTTGTGTAGGAGGTGACCGCCTGCTCGATCTCGCTCATGCGTGGGACGAACCGGCCGTCCTCGGGCGTGACGATCACCGGTATGCCGTAAACCATCTTGACAATCTCCGGGTAGCTCACCCAAAAGGGGGCAAGAATGATCACCTCATCCTGCGGGTTCAGCAGTGTGAACAGAAGGTTGTAGAGGGCCTGCTTCGCGCCGGCTGAGACCAGCACATTTTCCGGTGCGACGACACGCCCGTAATTCTCCTCGGTGTAGCGGAGAATGGCCTTTCTGAGTGACAGGATGCCTTCGGTGGGAGTGTACTTTACATCTCCGCTGCTCAGTCGCGCCGCCGAGTTCAGAATGGCATTGATGGGGGCCCGGTTCTTGGGTTCGCCGGCTCCCAGATGAACGACTGCCTCGCCTCTCTCACGAAGGAGGCGCGCTTGCTCGTTGAGGCTGAGCGTTGGAGACTCGGCGATCGCTCGGGCCAGCTGGCTGAGACTCATGGATTCTCCTGACAATCGGGATTCATTCCGCGCTCGAGGACAGAACACGGGTAGGGGGATACGGGAGCGGCGGTGGGTAAAGAACGCTATGTAGTGTAGCGAAAACTGTCTGCGAAATCAAGACATCTTCCGGTGCACCACCTCTCCGGAGGTTTCCGTATATTGGATATTGTCGACGATTCACAATGAACAGCGGTAAGGCTCGGACATGCGAAGACCGGTACTCTTCTGGATTCTCTCATGTGTGATCACGGTAGCGTCGGGTGTATATCAGCGGCTGACCGGTCCATCCTATCCTCTCTCGGGGACAGTGGTTTTTGAGAACCAGGCGCTCCACTACCGGTTTGACCGCAGTCACCCTGAGGTGTCTGATCATTCTGTCGTGCTCACGGGCGTTCCGCAATCGGGTCGGGCAGTCCTGGAGTGGCGGCGTCACAAGACGGGAGAAGCGTGGCGAGAAGTCCCGATGGAGAGGACCAACGACACCCTTCGTGCTCTCCTTCCCCTGCAGCCCCCCGCGGGCAAGCTGGACTACCGTGTCCGGCTTTCGGGGACGAGGGACTCGCTCGTGCTCCCAGCGGAGGATCCTGTCGTCATCCGGTTCACCGGAGAAGTCCCCATGGTCATTCTTCTCCTCCATGTTCTCGCCATGTTTGTCGGGATGCTCCTCTCTACCCGGACGGGTTTGGAGGCGTTTTCCCCTGCTCCGCGGTTCGATCGGTTTGTGCCATGGACGCTCGGGGTATTGCTTGTCGGAGGGTTTGTTCTGGGTCCAATCATGCAGAAGTATGCCTTTGGGGAATTCTGGACAGGATGGCCCTTCGGACACGATCTTACGGACAACAAGACGCTTGTAGCAATTCTTGCGTGGGTGGGTGCGGCGGTGGCCGTCGTCCGTGGGCGCTCGGCGCGCACATGGGTGATTGTCGCGGCGCTGGTGACCCTGGTGATCTTCCTGATCCCGCACAGCCTCCTCGGATCAGAGTTTGACTACGGAGGCACGGAGGCTCCCGCTCCGCCAGGGTCCGTGCGCTAGTGGCAGCCCGGACCGCCGGGGGGGGTTGACATTGTGGGGCGTGGTGATTAACTTTGCTCCACAAAGAACTTTGTCCCGAGAGCAGGAATGGCACCCGTATGACGGAGATCGAAGAAGGGCTGAGGCAGATCGCGGAGATCCGCTCCATCATGGAGCGCTCGCAGAAGTTTCTTTCGCTCAGTGGCTTGGCAGGGGTCGCGGCCGGAATCATCGGGCTTGTCGGGACCTGGGCAGCGTCAGTGATTATGGAGCGGGGGGAGGAGGGGCTGATCGCGTCGATGGTGGCTCTGGGTGCGGCTGTTCTTCTGGCCGCACTGGCAGCGTCATTCTTCTTTACGGTCCGTCAGGCGAGGCGGACGAACCTGCCGCTGTGGACACGGGCATCCCAGCTTCTGGTATTCTCGCTCTTTCTCCCGCTCCTGGCCGGGGGAGTGCTCTGCCTCTCGCTGCTCCTGCAGGGAATATACGAGATGTTGCCGGCGGCGATGCTCCTGTTCTATGGCTTGGCACTGTTCAGCGCATCGCATTATACCCATGCGGAGCTTCGGTACCTCGGATACGCCCAGCTCGCACTAGGGACCCTCGCCGGGTTTATTCCTGAGCTGGGGCTGCTCCTCTGGGGTACCGGTTTCGGCATCATGCACATTGTGTACGGACTCCTCATGTACTATCGCCGTGATCGTGATGCAGCCATTGGCGGATCTTGACAGCATCCTCGAAAACCGTATCCGCCTTGCCGTCATGGCGGTTCTAGCATCGGGGGAACGAGCCGAGTTCACGTCGTTGAGGAAGCTCATGGGGACAACCGATGGAAACCTCGCCACACACATCGCTGTCCTGGAGCGGGCCGGGTACGTCCAGGTCAAGAAGAGTTTCTTGGGGAAAAAGCCTCACACGACGTATACCGCCTCGGAGAAGGGGCGGCGAGCCTTCGCGCGGCACGTTGACGCGCTGGAACGGGTGCTTCGAGCCGGGAGATGAGTGTTTTTTTTGTCGCTATACTTTGTGGTACGAAGTACTTTGTTACACATTAGAGGAGAGGAAGCGATGACCGGACCGCGTGTCACTCCCGGTACTGTTCTGTTCGTTGCCATAGTGTTGGGATTCCTTGCTGACCTCCTGCTGTGGGATACGCGATGGGGGATAGCCTTCACACTCTGGGTTGCCGCCCTGACGGTGGTACTTGCGCTGCTGTTCGTCGGTGCCCCCGCGCCCGCTCCGCGTGGATGGAAGCTTGGACTGGCTCTCCTGATCATGACTGGCATGGCTGCATCGTGGCGTGACTCCAGCGTTCTGATCGCGATCGATGTGCTTGCTGCGGCCAGCTGTGCCGCCGTCGTTCTGGTGCGCACGTCCAAGGGCCGCCTGCTGGTGATCAGGTTTTCCGATCTGGCCAGGGAGAGCATCGCGGGGATGATCGACGCCCTGATCGGGGCACCGTCGCTGATTGCGGCTGACCGTACAGCGTGGCGTCAACGGGGAGGTGGCTCTGCCGCGGCACTTCCCATCGTGCGAGGGTCCCTCCTGGCGGTTCCTCTGCTAATCCTTTTCGGTGCCCTTTTCGCGTCTGCGGACGCCACCTTTGAGTACATTCTTGTGACGGTCCTTGACATCGATCTGGTGTCGCTGTTCCGGCACGCCGTTGTCATCAGTGTGGTTTCGTGGGTTCTCGCCGGAGTGCTCTACGGAAGGTTTCTCCACTCCCATGCAGATGTCGTACGAAATGCCCCATCCAGCGGACCTACCCTTGGAATCATTGAGGTGAGCCTCCCGCTCGGTGCCGTCGCGATGCTGTCAGGTCTGTTCGTCCTCACGCAGCTGGCCTATCTCTTCGGGGGAGGGGCCTATGTGCTCGGTACCCCTGCCATCACCCTTGCCGAGTATGCCCGGCGCGGCTTCTTTGAGCTCATCGCTGTTGCTGCGCTCAGCCTCCCGTTGCTCCTCGCTGCCGACTGGTTGCTGCGCAACGAGGACAAGAGGGCGAGGCGTATCTTCACGGCAATTTCGATCATTCAGCTTGTCTTGCTGGCGGTAATCATGGCGTCAGCATTTCACCGACTTCACGTGTATCAGACACACTTTGGCCTGACAGAGTCTCGACTATACGCGGCGGCACTTCTGGTCTGGGTTGCTGCAGTATGCGGCATCTATGCTGGGAGCGTGCTGAGGGGCAGGCGTGAGCACTTCGTCTCAGGCTCCCTCCTGGCGGGGCTGCTCGTCCTGGCTGCTCTCCACGGATTAAACCCCGATGCGCGAATCGCGCAGGTGAACCTCTCCCGCTTTCACCAGGGAGCTGCACTCGACACGTGCTATCTTGGAACGCTGAGCGCGGACGCCGTCCCGGTTCTTCTGGGGGCACTCCAGGAGCTTCCTGCGCAGGAGCGTGCCGCGATCAGGAGCGTGCTTGTTGATCAGCGGGAAGATCTTCAGGCGGCCGACTGGAGGAGTTGGAATCTAGGCAGGGGATGGGCACGCGAAATGTTCAAGGAGATTAACCTGACCCCCTAGCCGAAGCGGGGGGAGCGAGGCCAAACACCGCACCGCTAGCTTCAGTTCCGCAGCCGGGGCCGTTCTCAGCGGAACTGGAGCACTCAGGAGGATGTTGGTAAGGACGTCTGCACTCATAATCAGAGTGAGCAGGTTCACAATTTACAATTTAAGGAGGTACCTATGAAATCCATCGCAGTGGCACTACTCGCCATGATGGTCGTCGCCTCGACGGCGGTGGCGTCAGGGGATGCGAAGAAAGATATCGTCCAGACAGCTCTGGATGCGGGGTCGTTCAAGACTCTCGCGACGGCGCTGACCGAGGCGGGTCTCATTGAGACCCTTCAGGGAAAGGGCCCCTTCACAGTCTTTGCCCCGACCGACGAGGCGTTCGCGAAGATTCCCGCGGCCGACCTGAAGAAGCTTCTCTCAAACAAAGAACAGCTGACGAAGGTGCTGCTCTACCATGTTGTCTCTGGCGAGGTGACTTCAGCGGAGGTTGTCAAGCTCGACAAGGCCGCCACCGTTGAGGGCAGTGATGTCCGGATCAAGGCAA
>Ga0209536_100005603_pt1 | contig 19456 bp, 12 predicted proteins | sample DeeMarSeWOR28_12_FD_187461 | JGI IMG/M metagenome (GOLD analysis project Ga0209536, IMG submission 187461) | Marine sediment microbial communities from White Oak River estuary, North Carolina - WOR-2-8_12 (SPAdes) (version 2) | ecosystem: Environmental > Aquatic > Marine > Intertidal zone >...
CACCTGGGCCGGGGCGGCCAACTGCGCCTGCCAGATGCTCACGGCGGTCAGGTCGCCGATGGTCAGTTCGCGCTCCACGCCGTCGTTGTCGTAGTCGGATTCAAACTTGGCGGGGTTCAGGTCGAACCGCTCCTCAGCCTGCATCCCGTGGTGGTGGTTCATCGCGTTGTCCGAGAACTCGCGCAGCGAAATGACCTTGCCCGCCTGGTGGAACGGCTTGACGATCAGGTCGTGGTCGATGCCCTCGGCCTCGACCACCACGCCGCCGACGATCTCGATCTCGAACTCGACGCCCTTGGTCGTCAGCGTGTGAGTTCCGTCCGGCAGGCCCGCCCGCTGTGCCTGCAGGTCCGCGGTCATCTCGCGCGCCAGCATCTCGATGGCGCCGGCGCCGTGCATCCCCAGGGTGTTGCGGCTGTTGCTCTTCGCCGGGCTCACGGACAGCGTCACCGGGTCGAGGGTCTGCGCCAGCACGAACACGTTGGCGACGAAATCGCCGGCGCCGCCGGCTTCCGGCTGGTTGTGACAGCCCGCGCAGGAATCGGAGTCGGGGGCCGAAGTCCGCAGCTTGGCGATCTGGCCCGCGCTCAGGGGTTCCCCATCATCCGAAAAAGTCGGTGCGGGCCGCTTGTCGCCGCCGCCCGTGGTCTCCGGCCGGCCCTGGCCGTCGCAGCGGTTGAAGCGGGCGACGAACAGCAATTCACCATGGTCGCTGATCTGCTCGAAGCTCAACGCACCGCTGTTGATGTCCGCCTGCTCGATCGACAGGGGGACGATTGGCGTATCCGCCGCGAGTTCGGGCGGACACACCTTGGGATCGGCGGCCATAACGCCCGTCGTAAGGGTGGTCAAACCCAGGATAACAGCCAGGGAATCACGTATTTTTATCATTCTGAACTCTCCGTAGGGGGTTGGGGCCCGTGTGCAGCCCGGCGAGCAGATTACTCTCAGCAGACAGTCAGGTAAACAACAAACTGAGCGCAATGGTCAGCAGCGTAGCGATCACGGGGATCACGACCGTGATGACAAAGATGTCCCGATAGGCCTCACGGTGCGTCAGGCCGGTGATCGCCAGCATGGCGACCACGGCCCCGCAATGGGGGAGCGAGTCGAAACCGCCGGCCGCCATGGTCACCAGGCGGTGGAGAACCTCCGGTTGGATGCCCAGGGCCAGGTAGTCCTGGGCCATCGTCGCCATGAAAATCTGCAGGCCACCCGAGGCCGATCCGGTGATGCCCGAGACCAGGCTGATCGACGAGAACATCGACAGCAGCGGCGGCAGGGGCGCCTCGAGCATCGCCCGGGTAAACTGCTCGAAACCGGCTGTCTGGGTAACCACGCCGCCAAAACCGATCACCGCGGCGGTATTGAACAACGGCAGGACCGCATCCTGGGTCCCGTGCCCGAAGGCGCCCAGCACCTGCCGCCGGGTCTTTGGAAACACCAGCAGCGCGCACAGGCCGCCCAGCAACAGGGCGAAACTGGGCCACAGGATGGGCTGTGCGGCGGCGAACCGCAGCACCTCGAACATGACGCCCGTCCCCTGCGCGAGTCCGTCGCCGAGCGACATTTTCGCGACACGAGGCACCACGATGGTCGCGATCACCAGCGCCAGGGGCAGCAGGGCCAGCGCCCAATGGGGCAGATCCGCGGTGTCGCTGCCCCGCTCGGGGATGCGGTCCAGTGGCCCGGCGTGGAACCGTTCGCCGCGGGCGGCCGCCCGCAGCCGCTCGCGCTCCAGGTACCACATGCCGGTCGCGAACATCAGCGTGCCTCCGAACAGTCCCAGCCAGCCGCCGGCATACAGGTCGGTGCCAAGCGCTACGGAGGAGATGACATTGTGTATCGAGGGCGTGCCCGGCAGCGCGGTCAGCGTGAAGGTGCCCGCGCCCAGCGCCAGCGCGGCGCAGAACAGGCGCTTGGGAATGTCCGCCTCCTGCAGCAGCCTCAGGCCCAGCGGGTACATCGCGAAAATGACCACGAACACCACCACCCCACCGTAGGTCAGCACGGCACAGGCCAGCGTCGTGATCCACAGCGCGCGGTGCGCGCCCCAGGCCCGCACCAGCGCCAGCGCGATACTTGCCGCCGCATGGCTCTCACCCATGATGCGGCCGAACACCGCCCCGGCCGCGAACAGCAGGAAGAACCGTCCGGCAAACGTGAAGGCGCCCAGGTTGCCAAAGGCGTAGTACTCACCCAGACCGGCGCCCAGCGGCAGCCCATTGGTGACGATGACGACCGCCGAACACAGCACCGAGGCGAATATGATGTTGACGCCGCGCAAGGCCAGCCAGATCAGCAACGCCAAGCCCGCCAGCAAACCCAGGTAGGAGATGAACATGGGGGCAGTGTAATACGGCCGCCTGGCCGCGGCTACAGGGCGCCGGGCATCTCGCCGGCGCTTGACCTGGGCTGCGTGCGCGGCCCCTTGTTCGTGGCATCATGGTGCCATGGCCAGCAGCGTTTACCGCACGGCAAACCGGGACTTTCCGGGCATTCTCTGTCTCGATGATTTCGAGCGAGCCGCCCGGCGCGTCCTGCCGCGGCCGATTTTCGGTTACGTCGCCGGCGCCGCCGAGGACAGCCTGGCATTTGCCGGCAACCGGCGCGCGTACGCGGAGGTTGAACTCGTCCCCAGGGTGCTGCGCGACGTCTCGCGGCGCGACACGGGCGCCCGCCTGCTGGGCCGCGAGTACCCGGCGCCGTTCGGGATCGCGCCGATGGGCCTGCTGGCGCTGTCGGCCTTCCGGGGGGACCTGGCCTGTGCGCGGGCCGCACAGGCCGCCGGCATCCCCTTCGTTATCGCCTCGTCCTCGCTGGTCCGACTGGAGGACCAGGTAAAGGCCGCGCCGGGCAGTTGGTTCCAGGCCTACCTCCCCGGTGAGCCGAACCGCATCCGGGCCCTGCTCGAACGTGTCGCCGCGGCCGGCGTCGAAACCCTGGTGGTCACCGCGGACATGCCTGTGGCGGGCAACCGGGAAAACCTGGTCCGCGCGGGCTTCAATACCCCGCTGCGTCCGACGCTCCGGCTGGCCATCGACGGGCTCGCGCGGCCGCGGTGGCTGTTCGGCACCTTCCTCCGCACCCTGCTTTCCAGCGGCGTGCCGCATTTCGAGAATTCCTTCGCCGAACGCGGCGCGCCGATCCTGTCGCCCACCGTGCAGCGCGACTTCGAGGGGCGCGACGGCCTGAACTGGGACCATGTCGCCAGTCTCCGCGAGCAGTGGCGGGGCCAACTCGTAATCAAGGGGATTCTCGACCCGGCAGACGCCGCGCGGGCCCGCGAACTGGGCGCCGACGCCATCTGGGTGTCGAACCACGGCGGCCGCCAACTGGACGGCTCCATCGCGCCGCTGCGTGCCCTGCCGTCCGTAGTCGAACAAGCCGGCCACCTGCCGGTGTTGATCGACAGCGGCATCCGGCGTGGCACGGACGCGCTGAAGGCGCTGGCGCTGGGTGCGAGCTTCGTGTTTCTCGGCCGGCCGTTCAACTTCGCAGCGGCGGTCGGGGGCGAGCGGGGCGTGGCTCATGCGATCAGGCTGCTGCGCGAGGAGATCGACCGCGACATGGCCCTGCTGGGAATCGAAGACCTGGCCGAGCTGAGCCCGAACCACATCCGGCAGGCAAACTCCCCGGCCGCTGGTTGACCGGTCACGGTCAACGGGTAGTCCAATCTGATCAGGCCTTGTCAGGCCGCGACATCTGCAGCGGATCTCTTTCCGCGGCGTATTGTGTTTTTTAGGAAAAAAGCGCTTAATCCGCCAACATCCGCCCTGCGTGTTCTGCGCGTCCGGACGACGGCCCCAGCAATGGGCCCCTCATACACAATCGGAACTATCCTCCAGGAGACTTGGGAATGAACACACGAATCATCGTGTCAGGGATACTGACCGCGGCGATCGTCGCCGGCCTCGGACTCGCCAGTCCGCAGGCCCGCGCACAGGACGACCCCGCGGCTCAGGCGTTGAGTTTTATCCAGAAGAACAAGCAGGATTTCGGCTTGACCGGTTCTGACATCGGCGAAGTCGAAGTGCTGAGCGTGATACCGGCCGGCGACAACGGCGTCGCCCACGTTTACCTGCAACAGCGTTATCGCGGTATCGAAGTCGCGTACGGCGTGTTCACCGTCAACCTGACGGCCGACGGCGCGGTGCTGAATCCGGGACACCGCTTCATCGACCACATCGCCGCCGCGGCCGGCAGCCAGAGCGCGAAGAAGACCTCGGTTTCGGCGGCCGAGGCCGCTGCGAAGCACGTCGGCCTGCAAACCAGGCGGCCGTTCGAAGTCGTCAAGTACCAGGGCGGGCCGAACGAGAAGGTCGTGCTGTCCGACGGCGGCGTCGCCGCCGCGCCCGTACAGGCGAGACTGGCCTGGTTCCCGACCGGCGAAGATGCCATGCGGCTTTCCTGGATGGTCGAAATAGAAGCCGCCGACGGCCAGGACCACTGGTACGTCTATGTCGACGCCGAATCCGGCGCGGCGCTGGGCGCGGACAGCCTGGTTGCCCAGGATTCGGGGGAAGCCATCGCCGCGGCGATCGCCCGCCCCGCTGAGGCCGGGCCCTCGGCGCTGACCGCGGCCGTGGACTTTCCGGTGACCGACGGCGCCAGTTACAGCGTCTATCCCTACCCGTTCGAGAGCCCCACCGACGGACCGCAGACACTGGTCACCAATGCCGCTGATCCGTCCGCTTCTCCGCTGGGCTGGCACGACGACGGCACGACCCAATACACGGTGACGCGCGGCAACAACGTCCATGCCTACACCGACATTGACGCCAACAATCTGCCCGATCCCGGCAGCGACCCCGACGGCGGCGTGTCGCTGGTGTTCGACGCCGTGCACGACCAGGGCGCGCCCCCGCAGAATTCGAGACCGGCGGCGGTAACGAACCTGTTCTACTGGAACAACATCGTGCACGACGTGACCTACAACCACGGCTTCGACGAAGCGTCCGGCAACTTCCAGACCGACAATTTCGGCCTGGGAGGCGCCGGTAACGACTACGTCCGCGCCGAGGCGCAGGACGGGTCGGGCACCAACAACGCCAATTTTGGCACGCCCACCGACGGCAACCGGCCACGGATGCAGATGTTCGTCTGGAACAACCCGAACACGGCCGCCCTGGACATTTCCAGCCCGGCTTCGATTGCGGATTCCTATGCCATGGCTCCGGCCGGTTTCGGCGCCGCCATCACCCCGGGCTCCAGCCTGAACGGCCTGTTGACCCTGGTCGATGACGGCGGCGCAAATCCGTCGCAGGGTTGCGGCGCCCTGGTTGGCTTCCCGGCCGGCCACATCGCCGTGGTCGATCGCGGCAGCTGCGAGTTCGGCCTGAAGGGTCTCAACGCCCAGAACGCCGGCGCCATCGGCGTGGTCGTGGTCAACAACGTGGCCGGCAACTCGACCATTGCCATGGGCGGCGGCGCGGTCGGCGGCCTGGTGACCATCAAGGCCGGCATGATCGGCAACGACGACGGCAACCTGATCAAGACGGAACTGGGCGGGATCGTGGACGGCGCCATTGTCGGTCTGTCCGGCGATCCGGACCGTGACAGCGACTTCGACGCCGGCGTCATCGCCCACGAGTACGGGCACGGCATCTCCAACCGTTTGACCGGCGGGCGCCTTACCGTGAGCTGTCTTGGCAACGCCGAGCAGATGGGCGAAGGCTGGAGCGACTGGCAGGGCCTGGTGCTGACCACCAGCCCCGCGGACACGGCTACCACCGTGCGCGGCATCGGCACCTACGTGGTCTTCGAACCGGAAGACGGTACCGGCATCCGGCCGACGCCGTATAGCACCGACACCAGTGTCAACCCGTCTACCTACGCCTGGGTCGCGAATCCGGCGATCAGCCAGCCGCACGGCATCGGCTACGTCTGGAACTCGATGCTTTGGGAAGTGTACTGGAACCTGGTTCACAAGCACGGCTACAACGCCAATGTCTACGAAGACTGGGATACCGGCGGCAACAACCTGGCGATCCGCCTGGTGCAGGACGGCATGAAGTTCCAGGTGTGCCGGCCCGGGTTCGTGGACGGCCGTGACGCCATCCTGGCAGCGGACTTGGCCCTGACCGGCGGCGCCAACCAGTGCGAAATCTGGCGCGGCTTCGTCAAGCGGGGGCTGGGCGTCAATGCGCTGCAGGGCAGCTCGAACAACCGTAACGACGGCGTGGAAAACTTCGACTTCCCGGCCGCGTGCATGGCCGCCGACTTCGGTGCTTTCGACCGTCCGGTGAACGATTCACCCTATCTCAACCTGAGGGACGCCGGCGACGTGGTCCCGGTCAAGTTCACGCTGAGCGGCGATACGTCGTCGATGTCGATCGACACGCAGCCCATCGACTGCGACACCCTCGAGCCCACGGGCGAGGCGCCGCTCATGGTAGCCACCCCCGGCTCGACGGATCTCAAGCAGAAGGGCGATGCCTTCCACCTGAACTGGCAGACCGATGCCGGCTGGGCGGGTAGCTGCCGCAACCTCACGATCCGGATACCGGCGGAGAACGACGCCGTCGCGCATTTCCGCTTCGAGTAAGCTGAAGCTCGTTACGGGGCGCCGCGCCGAGAGGTGCGGCGCCCTTTTTTTGTAGTCGGCAAAGATCCGCCGGCAGCGAATTCGTGGCGTATCGGCCAACCGCTACGTCTGTATACTGCCTGGAGATATGAAACCAGCAGCAGTAGCCGCGAGGATTCCGCATGTCTCCCGACCGACTCCCGCACCCGGACGAATTCATCTACCTCGATTACAACGCCAGCACGCCGATCGACGCCCGCGTCGCCGCGGCGATGCAGGACGTCATGACCACGGCCTTCGGCAACCCTTCGAGTCCGCACTGGGCCGGCGCCCCCGCGCGGGACGCCGTCGAAACGGCCCGCGGGCAGGTCGCCGCTCTGCTCGGCTGCGCGCCGCGGGAAATCATCTTCACCAGCGGCGGCAGCGAAGCGAACAACCTCGCGCTGAAGGGGTTGTATCATGCGCAGGATAACCCACAGGCACACATCGTCACGACCGCCGTGGAACACCCTGCAATCGTCGCACCCTGCCGCTTCCTGGAACGCCTGGGCGCACGCGTCACCTTCCTGCCGGTGGACGGCACGGGGCGCATCGACCCGGACCAACTGCGCGCCGCAATTACTCCCGACACCATCCTGCTCAGCGTCATGCACGCCAACAACGAGGTCGGCACCGTCCAGCCGATCGCGGAATGCGCGGCCATCGCCCGCGAGCACGGCATTCCCCTGCACACCGACGCCGCGCAGTCGGTGGGCAAGCTGCCGGTGCGCGTCGCGGATCTCGGCGTGGACCTGCTGTCCATTGCAGGCCACAAGCTCTACGCCCCGAAAGGAATTGGCGCCCTCTACGTGCGCGAAGGGGTTCAGCTAGAACCCTTGATTCACGGCGCCGGCCACGAAGGCGGCCGCCGCGCGGGAACGGAGAGCGCGCTGCTGGCGACCGCGCTGGGCGCCGCCTGCGGCCTCGCGGCCGGCTGGACCGGCGCCGACGGGATGGAGGCATTGCGCGACCGCTTCTGGAGCGCGCTGCAGGACCGCCTCGGCGACCGGGTCGTTTTGAACGGACATCCCGAGCTCAGATTGCCCAATACGCTCAACGTGTCGTTCATCGGCCGGGTGGGCGCCGCGATCCTGGCCGCCATGCCGGCGGTCGCGGCGTCCACCGGCTCGGCCTGCCACGCCGGGCGGGTTGAGCTTTCGCCGGTGCTCGCCGCCATGGGCGTCACGCCGGAAGCGGGCGCCGGCGCTATCCGCTTCAGCCTCGGGAGAGAAACGCGCTGGGACGAGTTGGAGCGGGTGGTCGGGATGCTGGCTGAGCAGGCCGGCTGACCGCACCGGTTTGCTATGATCGGATTTCCCTTGTATCCGGCCGGCACCCGAACCACATGAAAACCATCCCATGATCCGCCTCCAGCGCAACGGCTGGCGCTCCCGGAACCTGGCGACCGACATCGGCCTGGGGCTGGTCTCCGGCGTGAGCATGTCGCTGTGGTCGTATGTCTATGCCGCGATCGTGTTCGTCGGGGTGCTGTCCGTCTACCTGCCGGTCGGCATCCTGGCGATGTTGCTGGGCTGGGTGCTGGTGAGCGTCTGGGTGGTCCTGACCAGCCGTGAGCCCGTGCACATCGCCAACACCGATGACCAGGCGGTCGTGATTTTCGGCTCCGTATCCGCACTGCTGGTCGCCGCCATGGGCGACCAGGCGGCCACTCCGCGCGGCCTCGCCACGCTGCTGGCCATCATCGCCCTGACCTCGCTGGCGTTTTCGGCCGGCTGTTTTGCCGTCGGGCGCTACCGCCTGTCCCGCATCCTCGAACTGCTGCCGTTTCCGGTGGTCTGCGGGTTCATGGCCAGCGTGGGCTGGCTGCTGCTCGACGCCGGGTTCGAGGTGACCGCCGACGTGTACATCACGGGTTCGCTGGCGGCGGACCTCGGCGAAGGCAACCGCCTGTTCCGGCTGTGCGTGTCGGCGGGCCTGGGCGTGCTCCTGCTGTGGGCGACGTCCCGCCTCGGCAAGTCCTGGGCCCTGCCGGTCGCCTCGCTGGCGATCGTGGCCGTGTACTACCTGGTGGTCTGGCTGACCGGCACCTCGCACGCGGAACAACTGGCCGACGGCTGGCTGTTCCAAATCCCGGAGTCGAAAGGCGGCGCCTGGGACATGCTCGCCACGCTCTCGCCGGGAGCCGTCGATTGGCCTGTCGTCGCCGGTGCCGTGCCGCTGATGCTGACCATCCTGCTGCTGTCCATGCTCTACTCGTCCATGACCGTTACCGCGCTCAAGGCCGAAAGCAAGGCGGGGCTGAACATCGGGGAGGAGTTTCGAATCCTCGGCACCGGCAACCTGTTCTGCGCCGCCGTGTGCTGCCCGCCCGGCTACACGGACGTCGTCAGCACGTCGATGTACCGCAAGTTCGGCGCCTCCAGCCGCTGGCTGGTGCTGTCCTCCAGTGCCGTCGGCCTGGCGGTCGCCCTGTTCGGCGGCGCGCTCATCGGCTACCTGCCAAAGCCGCTGATGGGGGCGAACATCTTCCTGTTCGCGTTCGCCATGCTCTACGACTGGCTGTACCGGAACGTGCGTAGCTTCGGCCGGCTGGATTACCTTATCGTGCTGATCATCCTGGCGAACACGATGTTCGTCGGCTTCCTGCAGGGCGTGGGGGTGGGCATCCTGCTGACGGTGCTGCTGTTCGTGGGCCGCTACAGCCGCATCAGCGCGATCCAGTCACGCCACACGCTGCGCGACCAGCGCAGTTCCGTCGAACGATCGACCTCGGCCAAGGCGATTCTGCGGCGTGACGGGGAGAGCGCAGTGATTTTCCGGCTAAGGGGCTTCCTGTTCTTCGGCACTGCCAATTCCATTCTCGACACCATCGCCGACCACGAGAACCTGGGCGAAGGCCGCCGCGATGCCATCCTGATGGACATGAAACGGGTGACCGGAATGGACATCTCGGCGCTGAACACCTTTGCGCAGATCAAGGCGCTTTGCGACACCGACGGCGTGTTGCTGCTGTTCTCGGCGGCGCCTCCGGGAGTCGGGGAACAATTGTTGGAAGTCGGCGCCGTGGGCAAGGCGGACGGGCGCCCACTGATCTTCGGTGAAACCGATTTTGCCGTCGAATTCCTGGAAAACCGTTTGCTGGCGCGGAGCCGGGAGGACCCCGACCAGTTCAGGATACGCGATCACCTGAACGCCGCGATCCAGGATGAGGACAAGGTCGGTCTGCTGCTGCGGGCCATGGTTCCGGTGCGCTGCGGGGCCGGCGAGGCCCTGTTCTCGCAAGGTGATCCGGACAACGGGCTCTATGTCGTCGAGAGCGGGTCGTTATCGGCCCTGATCACGACCGCGGCCGGGGAGCAGGTGCGCGTCAAGAAGTTCAGCCCCGGCTCACTGGTCGGCGAGCTTTCGTCGTACCTGCGGGACCGGCACCGGACGGCTTCCGTCGTGGCCGACGAGGACTCGGTGGTCTATCACCTGGACCGGAACGAGTTGGAATCCCTGGACACCGGGAGCCACGAGCTTCGGGCCTGCGTCCACGAACTGGTCGCGACCACGCTGGCCGAGCGGGTCAGCTTCATGAACCGGAGGCTGCTGCTGGAAGAGGGGTAAGTCCCCTTGCCGCTACGCGGCGATCCGTAGTCTTTCAGGCCCGCGCGGCGGCCAGGCAGCGCCGGGCACGCGCCTCGATGGCGTCCCAGCGCCCGGCGGCAAGGTCCGCCGGGTCGAACAGCGTGGCGACGAAACCGACCGCGAACGCGCCGGCGGCGATCCACTCGCCGGCATTGTGCTCGTCCACGCCGTTGGTCGGCACGATTTTCAGGTACGGCATGGGACCCAGCACCGATTTCACCCAGGCCGGGCCGCCGCCGGGCGCGGGGAACAGCTTGCACAACTGGGCGCCGGCGCGATGCGCCCGCAGCATCTCGGTGGGCGTGTGACAGCCCGGCATGCAGGCCACCTCCAGCTCATTCGCGGCGGCGATGACCCGCTCGTCCACGACCGGGGAAACCAGGAAGCGGGCGCCGGCCGCAACCGATTGCCGGGCCTCGTGCTCCTCCATCACCGTGCCGGTCCCCACGACCAGGCCTTCCCGTTGCGAAAACTCCCGCACCAGGTCGAACACGCCCGGAATGGTGAGCGTGAATTCGACGACCGTAAAGCCGCCGCGGATCGCCGCCTCCATGGCCTGGGCGGCCTTCTCCGTGTCATCCGTGCGCAGGATCGCGCTGGCCTTCTCCCGGCCGAATCGTTCGACGAATGTCTCGGGTGTCACGAGCCTACTCCTGTACTGAGGGTCTGGTGTGTTCGCGGTAGGCCCGGGCGACTTCGTCGGCGATCAGGCCGATGCCGCGCCGCACCGCGGCCTCGTCCTGCACGTAGGACACGCGGATGCATTCGTGGCGGTGCGGCCAGTCCTCGTCGAGGCCGAAAAAGCAGTGGTGCCCGGGGACGACCAGCACGCCGCGCTTCTTCAGCCGCTGGTACAGAACCTGGCTGCCGATCGGCAGGCCCTCGAACCACAGCCACAGGAAAAACGCGCCCTCCGGCTTGTGGATGCGGAACGGCAGGCCCGCCAGGCGCTCCCGGAACGCATCGACGGCTGCCTGCGCACGGGCCTGGTAGAACGGCCGGACGTGGTCCCGGCTCAGGGAGAGAATCTCGCCGCTGCGGAACAGTTCGGTGGTGACGGCCGGGCCGATGTTGCCGCAGGCGAGGTTCAGGATGCCGTTGGCGTTGGCGAACGCGTGGATGATTTCCTCGCGGGCCACGACGATGCCGGTGCGCACGCCGGGCAGGCCCAGTTTCGACAGGCTGAGCACCAGGATCGTGTTTTCGTTCCAGTGCGGCCGCGCATCGGTGAACAGGATGTTGGGAAACGGCTGCCCGTAGGCGCCGTCGATGATCAGGGGTATTCCGCGTTCGCGAGCCAGTTCGTCGAGGTGGGCGATCTCGCCGTCGGTCAGCACGTTGCCGGTCGGGTTGGTGGGTCGCGATACGCACAGGGCCGCGGTGTTGCCATCGAGGGCCAGGCGCGAGAAGTCGACCCGGTATTTGAACAGCCGGCCATCCAATTCCTCGATTTCCGGCCGGGTCGCCTTGAAGAACTGCTCGGACAGCCCGCTGTCGGCGTAGCCCAGGTATTCGGGCGTCAGCGGCAGGTGGATCGTCCGCCGCCGCCCGTCCGGCATCGGGCCGGCGAACATGTTGAACAGCGAGAAAAAGGCGGACTGGCTGCCATTGGCGATGGCGATGTTGGCGGCCGTCAGCGGCCAGCCGAACTGCCCGGCCAGCAGGTCCGACACGCAGGCGCGGAATTCATGATCCCCCTGTGGCGACTGGTAGCGGCCGAACAGCCGGTGGCTCCCTTCGGGATCTTCCAGCACGGCCTCGAGGCGCTGCCGGAACACGTCCTCCATGACAGGCAGCCGTCCCGGGTTGCCGCCACCCATCATGACCATGTCCGGATTTTCGAGCAGGGCGTTGCCGAGATCGTACATCAGCCCCACGATGCCCGAATCGGTGGCGAACTTCTCTCCAAAGGCTGACAGTTTCAATGCAGCACTCCGCTTCTGCGGCTACCTATCGTCAAATGATTGTACACGGCTGATCATACGCCATGCCGAGGTTCCCGGGCCGGGCCGGGCCCCTGCACGGTGATGTGGGTCAATGTACAATTTGGGGTGCAGGCCTATAGTTTCAGTCAGTAAGGCTGGGGAAGGAGCCCTTATGAATGTTGCTGTTATCACCGCAATCCTGGCGCTGGCGTTGACCGTGGCGAGCCCGGCCAGGGGCGCTGCCGACGACGAATTGGTCGGCCTGTGCGTGGATTGCCACGGGCCTGAGGGCGTTTCCGCCCACCAGGACGTGCCGACCATTGCGGGGCAGAGCGCTTCGTACCTCGCCAAGTCGCTCCGCACCTACCAGGTATGGGGTCGTCCCTGCATCAAGAGCAGCTACCGGTCGGGCGACACCGCGCGGCCCAGGACCGACATGTGCCAGGTCGCGGAGGGTCTGACGAGCCAGGACATCACCGCGCTCAGCCAGCACTACAGCGCGTTGACGTTTCGCCCGGCAACGCAGGAATTCGACGCCAACCTGGTCCCGGTGGGCGCGGCGTTGCACGAAGCGCATTGCGAGAAATGCCACGAGCAGGGCGGCACCGTCGCCAACGTCGGCCCCATACTGGCCGGACAGTGGATTCCCTATCTCCGGCTGGCGCTGAAGTACGTGCCCACCGGCGAGCACCTGGTCCCGCCCCTGATGGAAAAGACGGTGGACAACTTGGGCAAGGACGAAATCGACGCACTGATGCATTACTACGCCAGCCGTCAGGAGTGAGGCGACGCAACCGCGCCACGGGGCGCCCGGACCGGAATTTCCTGTCCATGGATTTCACCACATCTTCAAGGGTCTTCGAACCATGAATGCCAGAATCGAGAGCAATGGCCTGTCCGTTGCAGCGGAACTGTTCCAGTTGGTCAACGAGGAGATTGCCCCTGGCGCGGGCGTCGACCCGGACGAATTCTGGTCCGGATTTGCCGCCATAATTAACGATCTGGCGCCTAAAAATCGCGAACTCCTCAAAAAACGGAGAGATCTGCAGCAACAGATAAGCGATTGGCATCTCCGCCATCCGGGCCCCGTCGACGCACCGGCCTACAAGCGCTTTCTCGCGGAGATCGGCTACCTGCTCCCGGAAGGTGATGAATTCGAGATCACGACGACGGACGTCGACCCGGAAATCGCGAGCGTCGCCGGGCCCCAGCTGGTGGTGCCGGTCAGCAACGCCCGCTATGCCCTGAACGCCGCCAACGCGCGCTGGGGAAGCCTTTACGACGCCTATTACGGCACCGACCTGATCCCCGAGGACGACGGTTGCGAGAAAGGCACCCGCTTCAACCCGAAACGCGGGCAACGCGTCATTGAAATGGCCGCCCGCCTGCTCGACGAGGTCGCGCCGCTGGCGGCAGGGAGGCACGGCCGGGTGGCGAGCTACGTGGTCGACGAGTCGTCCCGTCCGACTGTGCTGCGCGTGGAACTGGACGATGGCCGCGCCACCTGGCTGCTGCACCCGGAACAGTTCGCGGGTTTCGCCCGCGCAGGCGAGGAAGAGCGCATCCTGCTGTCGAGCAACGGGTTGCACGTCGAGTTGCAGGTCGATCGCGCCCATCCCGTGGGCCAGATGTCCGCCGCCGGCCTCAAGGATATTTTCCTGGAATCGGCCATGACGACGATCCAGGACTGCGAGGACTCCGTCGCCGCGGTGGACGCCGAAGACAAGGTGAACGTCTACCGCAACTGGCTGGGCCTGATGAAGGGCGACCTCCAGGACACCTTCGAGAAAGGCGGAAAGCCCATGACCCGGCGCCTGGAGCCTGACCGCGTGTATACCGCGCCCGGCGGCGGGCAAATAGCCCTGCCCGGCCGCAGCCTGATGCTGGTGCGCAACGTCGGCCACCTGATGACCACCAGCGCCGTGCTCGACAGCGCGGGGCGGGAAACTCCGGAAGGGTTCCTCGACGGCATGGTCACCGTGCTCTGCGCCATGCACAACCTCCGCGGCAACACGACGCGCCCCAACAGCCGCAGCGGCAGCATCTACATCGTCAAGCCAAAGATGCACGGCCCCGAGGAAGTAGCCTTCACCAACGAGTTGTTCAACCGCATCGAGGACTGCCTCGGGCTGGCGCGCAACACCATCAAGGTCGGCATCATGGACGAGGAGCGCCGCACCACTGTCAACCTCAAGGAATGCATCCGGCAGGTCCGCGAAAGGGTGGTCTTCATCAACACCGGCTTCCTGGACCGCACCGGCGACGAGATCCACACCAGCATGGAAGCCGGGCCCATGCTGCCCAAGGAATCGATCAAGGCGCAGCCCTGGATACTCGCTTACGAGGACTGGAACGTGGACATCGGGCTGGAGTGCGGTTTCCGCGGCAAGGCCCAGATCGGCAAGGGCATGTGGGCGATGCCGGATGAAATGAAGGCCATGGTCGACAGCAAGATGGCTCAACTCAAGGCAGGCGCGAACTGTGCCTGGGTGCCCTCGCCCACCGCGGCCACGCTGCACGCCACCCACTACCTCAGGTACAGCGTCAGCCGGCGGCAGGAGGAATTGCTCGAGCGCGGCCGGGCCAGCCTGGATGACATCCTGACGCCGCCGCTGCTGGGCGACGCTGAACTCGGCGCCGAGGAAATTCAGGCGGAGCTCGACAACAACGCGCAAGGCATCCTGGGCTACGTGGTGCGCTGGGTAGACCAGGGAGTCGGCTGCTCCAAGGTTCCCGACATTCGCAACGTCGGGCTGATGGAGGACCGGGCCACCCTGCGCATTTCCAGCCAGCATATCTGCAACTGGCTGCACCACGGAATTTGCTCGGCGGAGCAGGTCATGGAGACGCTGCAGCGCATGGCGAAGATCGTTGACGGTCAGAATGCCGGCGACCCGCTCTACCGCAACATGGCCCCCGACTACGAGGACAGCATCGCCTTCCAGGCCGCCTGCGACCTCGTGTTCCTGGGGCGTGAGCAGCCCAGCGGATACACCGAGCCCCTGCTTCATCGCCGCCGCGCCGAGGTGAAAGCCCGGTTCGGTGGATGATCCCGAGGGTCGCGATGCCGCTTCGATCACTGGTTGGCCTGTTTGCGCTCGCAGCCCTGCTGCCCGTCGCGGCCGAGGCCGCCCCGCCCCTGTTCGCCAGCGACGAGTTGATGGAACTTGCCATTCCGCTGGACTTCGACGATCTGTGCCGGCCGCGGGAGACCGAGGACTGTGACTACTCGGCCACGACCCTCGAGTACAAGGATGCCTCGGGGCACTGGAAATCACTGCCGATCGAGATCAAGATCCGCGGCGGTTGGCGCTCGCTGACCCGCAACTGCTCGGCGCCGCTGCTGTGGGTGCGCTTCGACGAGACCAAGGTCGCCGGCACCCCGTTCGAAGGTCAGTCGCTGCTCCCGCTGACCACGCACTGCGGCAAGGGCGTCTCCCTGGACTCGGCCCGAAGCCGGACGACGCGAGCGGATTACGAGCAGTACCTGCTGCGCGAATACCTGGGACACAAACTGTACCTGCAGTTGACCGACTTCGCCGTGGATATCCGGCTGCTCCGTATCTCTTACCCGGACCCGGAGCGTGGCGGCCGCCCCGCTCCTCACTATGCTTTCTTTACCGAACACTTCGACAGCGTGGCCGCGCGCAACGCCGCCGAGCGACTACCGCGCGGCAGCTTCGATGCCGACAGCCTGGACGCGCAGTCCGCCGCGACCCTGGCCCTGTTCCAGTTCATGATCGGCAACACGGACTGGTCGATCGCCCGCGAGCGCAACGTCACGCTGCTGTCCAGGGACGGGCGGCAGATCCCGGTTCCGTATGACCTCGACATGTCCGGCCTGGTCAACGCGGCCTACGCGGGCCCGGCACCCGGCCTGCCGATCGACGACGTCCGCCAGCGTCACTTCCTGGGTTACTGCCAGCCGGAAACCGACTGGGCCGCTGTTTTTGCGGCGTTCAACGAGCGCAAGCCGGCGCTACTGTCCCAGGCCGGAGAGGTTCCCGGCCTGAGCCGCAAAAGCCGCAGGTGGGTGGCCGGATTTCTGGAAGAGTTCTTTGAAATCATTGCCCTGCCGGAGGAGCGCGGCGACTGCATCGTCAAGCGCTGCCAGCCCTGGCCGCCCGCAGCCCAGGACCACACTTCCCGCCTCGATGAAGGATGACCGTGCCGTGGCGCTGACGCCTTCGTTCCTAACCGTGATCCCGGACAAGGAACCGGTGATTTTCTGCTGCTAAGGAACCTCTGATCAATTATACGTGGAGCACGTTTCTGTCGAGAAAGCTGCAGATCGTGCGCTTCGTGCCGAGAGACAGTAGCAGCGCTACGACCGAGGCGGGAAGTGTGCGAGATGCAGCTTTCCCGACGAAACCCGGATGGGACGGGCCTTTGCGGGCGCTCCGCCCCATTTCAGCTCACTCATTGGGAATTACCCAACCACGTTCGCTGAAGCTGGACCGGAGCACCCGCAAAGACTCCGTCGCGCCCGCGTATAATTGATCAGAGGTTCCCTAAGGTGAATCCATGAGCAACATGGCGAAGAAGTACGAGATCGCCCTGGCCGAGGCGACCTGCTACGAAGACTGGTACGACGCGGCCCTGGCACTGGACCAGATCGAGGGCGGCGAGAAATGGCGCGAAGTGGCCGAGTCACCCGACTACGACTACAAGCTGCTCGCTTCGCGGACGAAATTGCTGGGCCAACTACGGCGCCGCAAGGACGTCGATCGCCTGATTTTCCGGCTTCGGGAAGAGCTGCACGGAAACCTCGGCAACATGGCCAACCCGGCCCTGTACCAGCACTCGCGTATCGGCACCAAGAAACTGATCACCAACTACATCGACGAGGTTTGCGCCTCGCTGAACCTTCTGTGCGACAGCGACGTCCAGGCCCTGCCGCCCATGCGGAAAAGGATTTTCCTGAAACGCGCCGCCCGCAGCTTCGGCCGTTCCGCGCTCCTGCTCAGCGGCGGCGCCTCGCTGGGCCTGTTTCACATCGGCGTGCTCCGCGAACTGGAAGCGCAGGGCATCCTGCCGCGCGTGATCACCGGGTCCAGCGCCGGTTCCATCGTTGCCGGCATCCTGTGCACGCACACGGGCGAAGAATGGGAACGGCTGATGCAGCGCGGCGACTGGCGCTTCGAATGGGCGCAACTGGTCAAGCTCACCGACCTGGCCGGCACCCGTGGGCTGCTGGACCAGAAAGTCCTGCAGCGCTGCATCGAACAGAACATGCCCGACATGACCTTTCTGGAAGCCTACCAGCACACAAACAGGATCCTGAACATCTCGGTCTCGCCGGCGGACTCACACCAGTTTCCGCGCCTGCTCAACTACCTGACGGCCCCCAATGTGCTGATCCGGCGTGCCGCGCTGGCTTCAGCGGCAATCCCGGGGATTTTTCCGGCGGTGCAGCTCAGGGCCAGGAATTTCGAGGGCAAATCGGTAGCCTACATGCCTCAGAACCGCTGGATCGACGGTTCGGTGCACGAGGACATCCCCAAGGACAAGGTCAACCGCCTGCACAACATCAATCACTACATCGTCAGCCAGACGAATCCCCACGTGGTGCCGTTCCTGACCGAGGAGATCGAGGAAACGGGCCTGTTGCCCTTCCTGCAGGACGTGATCATCAAGGCGCCGATGGTACAGCTCGAACACCTGCTGGAACTGATCCAGCAGCATTTCGACATCCCCGGGCTGGGCTCCATCATCAAGAAAGCGCACGCGGTGGCGCGCCAGAACTACAGTGGCGACATCACCATATACCCCGAGCGAAGCCTGCTCGGCCTGGTGCGGATGTTCAACAACCTCGGGCCCAGGCAGATGGAGGTGATGATGCTGGAGGGCCGCCGCGCCACCTGGCCCAAGATCGAGCGCATCCGCAATACGACCCAGATCAGCCGCACGTTCGATGCCTGCCTGCAGCGGATGAGCGAGCAGTATCGCTACGTGAAACGGTAGCGCCGGGCAGCCAGCGGGCGCAGGACCTCGTTGCCTTCGCCGGGGTCGCGCGGCACCATCCGGGACAGCAACAGGGACACCGCGGCCATCATCGCCCCGGCCAGGAACACGGCGGCGGGCGAGTACAGCCAGACCATGCCGAACGTGACCGGAATCACCACCGCGGCAATGTGGTTGATCGTGAATCCGACGCCCGCGGTCGACGCGATATCGGCGGGGTCGGCGATCTTCTGGAAATAGCTGCGGATCGCGATGGCCATCGCGAACAGCAGATGATCGAGCACGTAAAGGACCGCGGCCAGCGCCGCCGTCTGGACGAATGCGTAGGCCGTGAAGATCAGGATCAGGCCAACGTATTCGAAGGTCAGCGCAGAGCGCTCGCCGAAGCGGCCGATCAGGCCCCCTATCTTCGGCGCCGCCCAGGCATTGATGGCGTGGTTGACCAGGAACAGCAGGGCGATGTTGGCCGCCGAGAAACCGAATTTCTGGACCATCAGGAAACCGGCGAACACGATAAAAATCTGCCGCCGCGCCCCGCTCATGAACGTCAGCGCGTAATAGAGCCAGTAGCGGCGCCGCATCAGCAGGTGCCGGCGCTGCGGCACGGCCTGCGGATAGGCAGGGAACAGCAGCCCGCAACCGAGTGCGATCAGCACCGCCAGGCCGCCGGCGGCGAGATACAGGGTCCGGTAGCCGGCCCCGAAATACTCGATGCCCACCCACACCATGGCGAAGGCGGCCAGGGCCGCCACGGAAGAAGCTGCCGACAGGCGCCCCATGACCGCCGGAGTCCGGGGCTTGTCGATCCACTGCAGCGTCAGCGATTGCTGCACGGTATAAAAATAGTGAAATCCCGTGGACATCAGCACCGTGGTGAAATACAGGCCGTATTCGCTGGGCAGGTAGCCGGTCAGCGCAACCCCCGCGCCCAGCATGGCCACGGCGAGCAGTGCGAACGACTGTTCGCGCAGGACCAGCAACACCAGGACGGTGGTGAAGGCCAGGAAGCCGGGGACTTCCCGCAAACTCTGCAGAAAGCCGATTTCCGGACCGCCGAACGCCGCGTATTCGACGACAAAATTGTTCAGCAGCGCCTGCCAGACCGAAAAGCCCAGCGAGGAAGCGACCCCCAGCAGGATCAGCAGGTATTCCGGCTTGTCGGCCAGTTTTGCGCGCAGCGTGTTCATGGCAGGGCAAGCATATCCCATCGAGCCGAATCCGCGGACAACCCGACTGTAGGAGCGGCTTCAGCCGCGATTGTTTATGGTTCTTCCTGGTCTTCATAAAGAACAATCGCGGCTAAAGCCGCTCCCACGAAGAGCGGCGCGGATGTTCACTATCGGAGGGTCAGTGGGGCTCGGCCTCGGTCTCGGCCCCGCCGCTCAGATCGGCGTGGATCGCCTCGGCGGCG
>Ga0209536_100005604_pt1 | contig 19451 bp, 21 predicted proteins | sample DeeMarSeWOR28_12_FD_187461 | JGI IMG/M metagenome (GOLD analysis project Ga0209536, IMG submission 187461) | Marine sediment microbial communities from White Oak River estuary, North Carolina - WOR-2-8_12 (SPAdes) (version 2) | ecosystem: Environmental > Aquatic > Marine > Intertidal zone >...
AACGGCAGGCGCTGAAAGCGGCCTCGCGGTGGGCACTCCACGCCGCCAATAACACAATAGTGTCGTTGGGGTGGATGTCGCCATAGCGGTGAATCATCAGCACGTCCTCAATCTCCCAACGTTGTTGGGCTTCGCCGGCGATTTTTTGCAGGTAAGCCGCTGTCATTTGCGGGTAATGTTCCAAATACATGGCAGTGACTTCATCGCCTTCATTGAAATCCCGCATGGTGCCCACGAACACACAGGCCGCGCCAATGCGTCCCCACTGATTTTGCTCGCTTTGGTAGCGGTTTAATTCTTCCCAAGGATTAAACGGGTTGGCATAGAGTTCAATTTTCATAGCAAATCTGCTGAGGACTATCCACCGGAGACCGGCGGGAAGAATGCCACTTCATCACCGTCTTTGACGGGATGGGTTTGATTAACATATTCTGCGTTGACTGCCATTAGCGTGTTGGGTGGCATGGCGGCTCCCCGGGTGGCTTGCTGCCAGACGTCGGCCACGGTGCTGGCCGAGTCAAGAATGACACTGCCCTCGTCTAATGCCAGTGACTCGCGTAGACTGGCGAAGAATTTTACAACAACGGTCATAGCGTTTATTCAGTTTTCATTCAATATTCTAGCGGCAAAGTGTAACCTATGAGCGGGATTGCTGACTATAATGAGTAAACAATTGCACAATGAGTAAATTGACGCATTTCGATCAATCGGGTCAAGCGGTCATGGTGGATGTGGGGGACAAACCCGTCACCCGCCGCACTGCCATCGCTGAAGGCCGTATTTGCATGCAAGCCGACACCTTGGCGTTAATCACAGAAGGTGGGCATAAAAAAGGGGATGTCTTGGCCGTGGCGCGCATCGCGGCCATTATGGCGGCGAAAAAAACCTCGGATTTAATCCCCTTGTGTCACCCTGTCCCATTGAGCAAAGTCAGTGTGGAGTTTGAAATTGAAGATCTCAGTGTTTTATGCCGGGTTACCGCCCAAAGCCAGGGTCAAACCGGTGTGGAAATGGAGGCGCTTATCGCGGTGCAAGTGGGCCTGCTAACTATATATGACATGTGTAAAGCGGTTGACCGTGGTATGCATATGGAAGCCGTTGGTTTGGTACACAAAAGCGGTGGCAAATCCGGCGAATGGAACCGCGGCAGCGACACAACGGAATAAACTTTAAATGGAACTGGAATTTACCAAAATGCACGGGCTGGGCAACGATTTTGTGGTCATCAATGCGATCGATCAAACCGTGGCATTGACGGGTGAGCAAATCCGTTTCATTGCCGACCGGCATTTTGGGGTCGGTTGCGACCAGCTATTATTGGTGGAGCCTGCGGATCGTCCGGAGGTGGATTTTCGTTACCGGATTTTCAACAGCGATGGCGGGGAGGTGGAGCAATGCGGTAACGGTGCCCGTTGCTTCGCACGGTTTGTGCGCGATAAGCGATTGACCGACAAAAATCCTATTACCGTAAGCACTAACACAGGTGTCATTGAGCTGACCGAACAAGCGGATGGTCAGGTTACGGTGAATATGGGCGTGCCCAAATTTAATCCCCCGGATATTCCACTAGTGGCGGAGCAGCTCAGCGAGCGTTATGTCCTGGATTTACCCTCACAACAAGTTGAGTTTGGCGCAGTGTCCATGGGTAATCCACATGCGGTATTATTAGTCGACGATGTGCAGCAAGCGCCGGTGCAGAATTGGGGCCCATTGCTGCAAAAACATGAACGATTTCCTCAACGCGTCAATGTTGGATTTATGCAAATCGTTGATACACTAAATATAAGGCTGCGCGTGTACGAACGCGGTGTGGGAGAAACCCTGGCTTGCGGAACCGGTGCTTGTGCTGCGGTGGTGGTGGGACGCAAATGGGGATTGTTACAGGAGCGGGTGAATGTTAATTTACCTGGCGGCCAATTAATGGTTCAATGGGCGGGTGAGGGTGAGCCCGTGTGGATGACCGGTCCGGCGGAAAGCGTATTCGAGGGGCGAATTTCAATATGAGCATTCAAACTAAACCAGGTGATGTCCAAGAGCGCGTATCTGACAAGGATGTGGAGAAATTTCTCAAACAGCATCCCGACTTTTTCGAAAAACACACGCAATTGTTATCCGATATAAAAGTGCCGCACATCACCGGCGGTGCGGTGTCACTGGTGGAACGCCAAGTGGATGTGCTGCGCAAGCAAAACCGCAAACTGCAAAAACAACTGGACGACTTGGTGCAAATCGCCCGCGATAATGAAAAGTTAAACCGCCAAGTTTACAAACTCACTCTCAGCTTAATGGAAGCCGACTCGGTGTCCGAGGTGGTGGATTTGCTGGTGCAAAGCCTGAAAACCGATTTTGCCGCTGATGCCGTGGCGCTGCGCATTGTGGCAAGCCCCAAAGTGGTTGCCGCGCTCAATCGCAAGGAGTTCATCAGTAATTCCGACGATTTGAAACAATTATTCGGCAAGATATTTGAAGACGGTCGACCCTTATGTGGCCGCCTGAAACAAACCCAACGGGAATATTTGTTTGCGGAATCTTCCGAGCGTATTGGTTCGGTGGCCTTGTTGCCGCTGATGGCGCAATCTACGGCAAAGAAAGGCTTTGGATTATTGGCCATAGGCAGTTTCGAAGACACCCGTTTTCATCCCGGCATGGGTACGGTGTATTTAAACCAAATGAGTCATTTGATCAGTAAAGCGGTGTTGCGCTTTATTGAAACCAAATAAGAGCTGTCCTTGCAGAAAGAATTAACGTCTTTTTATCAATACCTGAAAAGCGAAAAGCGCTATTCACCGCACACCATCAAAAATTATCAACGCGATCTGAACCACTTCCGCGACTTCTGCGAGACCCACGACATTGAGCACTGGGCAAGAGTGGACAGTCATTTAATGCGCGCTTACGTGGCGGCCCGGCACCGCAATGGTTTGGGTGGGCGCAGTTTGCAGCGTGAGTTGTCCGCCATCCGCAGTTTTTTTAATTTTTTGCGCCGTGAGGCGGTAGTAAAAACGAATCCCGTTAGGGGTGTCAGCGCCCCAAAAACCGCCCGCAAACTGCCCACGCCTTTAGACGTGGATGAAATGGCACAGTTATTAAGCGTTGAGCGCGATACACCACTGTCGATTCGGGATTGGGCGATGATGGAGTTAATGTACTCGGCAGGATTACGCTTGGCGGAACTGGTATCCTTAAACATCGACAGTATTGATCTGACCGATAACAGCGTACCGGTGGTCGGCAAGGGATCGAAAACCCGTATTGTGCCCGTAGGTCGGTTTGCCAAGGAAAGCCTCACTCAGTGGTTAAAAGTGCGCACTGATTTGGCAAATCGCGGGGAAATGGCGTTATTCATCAGTAGCCGTGGCACACGCATTTCCGTCCGCGCCGTGCAACAGCGTATGAAGCAATGGGGGATTGCCCAAGGCATAGACTCACCGGTGCACCCGCACCGCTTACGCCACTCTTTCGCCAGTCATTTGTTGGAATCCAGCGGAGATTTACGCGCGGTGCAAGAGTTGCTGGGGCACGCGGACATTTCCACCACACAAATTTACACCCACATCGATTTTCAGCATTTGGCCAAAGTCTATGATGCCGCCCATCCGCGGGCCAAAATCGCCACCGCAACCAAAGCCAAGCCATTGAAAAACACGTGATACCAACACATTTAATAAGCTCGGTTTGTTGGCTATGTCCCGATATCCAACATGGGATAGTGTAGAATCTATAAATTCAGGTGTGGCTTTAAATCAAGAAGAGGGACATAACATTGGAGCAATTTCACGGCACCACCATAGTCAGTGTACGTCGCAACAACAAAGTGGTTATCGGCGGCGATGGTCAGGTTTCCCTGGGTAATACCATTATGAAAGGCAATGCACGCAAAGTGCGGCGTTTGCATCACGACAAAGTGTTGGCCGGTTTCGCCGGCGGCACCGCCGATGCGTTTACCTTGTTTGAGCGCTTCGAAGCCAAACTGGAAAAACACCAAGGCAATTTGACCCGTTCGGCGGTAGAGCTGGCCAAAGATTGGCGTACCGATCGCATGTTACGCCGCCTGGAGGCTTTATTGGCGGTGGCCGATGCCACCTCATCGCTGATTATCTCCGGTAATGGCGACGTGATTGAGCCGGAAAACAGTTTAATCGCCATGGGCTCCGGCGGGCCTTATGCTCAGGCCGGCGCCACTGCGCTGCTGGAAAATACCGACTTGGATGCTCGCACCATCGTGGAAAAATCGCTGCAAATCGCCGCTAATATATGTGTATTCACCAATGCCCAGCTCACCATTGAAGAGCTGGACATCTAATTACTGCCACCGTTTTGAGTATTGATTATGTCCCAAATGACACCCCGAGAAATCGTTCAAGAACTGGATAAACACATCATCGGCCAGTCCGAAGCCAAACGGGCCGTGGCCATCGCATTACGTAACCGCTGGCGGCGCAGCCAGGTCAGCGAAGAGCTGAAAAGCGAAATTACTCCAAAAAACATTCTAATGATTGGTCCTACCGGTGTGGGTAAGACCGAAATCGCGCGGCGTTTGGCAAAGTTAGCCAATGCACCGTTCGTCAAAGTGGAAGCGACGAAATTTACCGAAGTAGGCTATGTGGGGCGTGACGTGGAATCCATCATCCGGGATTTGGTGGATATATCCATTAAAATGACCCGTGAAGAAGAAATGGCAAAAGTACGCCACCGAGCCGAAGAAGCCGCCGAAGAGCGTATTTTGGATATTCTATTGCCGCCGGCGCGCACCGTGGGATTTCTGGCCGACGAAACCGCCGCGGACGATTCTCAGTCCTCCACCCGGCAAAAATTCCGCAAAAAACTTCGCGAAGGGGATCTGGACGATAAAGAAATCGAAGTGGAGTTGAGCGCCAGTCCCATCGGGGTGGAAATCATGGCGCCACCGGGTATGGAAGAAATGACCAGTCAACTCCAAGGTATGTTTCAAAACCTTGGGGGGGGACGTACCAAGACCCGTAAGCTGCGCATCAAAGATGCGTTCAAGCTGCTTACTGACGAAGAAGCCGGTAAAATGCTCAATGAAGAAGACATTAAATTGCGCTCGGTGGCTAACGTGGAACAAAACGGCATCGTGTTTCTGGATGAAATGGATAAGATCTGCCGCCGCAGCGACACCCACGGGCCGGATGTATCCCGTGAGGGCGTACAACGGGATTTATTGCCGCTAGTGGAAGGCTCTACCGTGTCCACCAAATACGGTATGGTAAAAACCGACCATATCTTGTTCATCGCTTCGGGGGCGTTTCATTTATCCAAACCCTCGGATTTGATTCCCGAATTGCAAGGCCGGTTTCCCATCCGCGTCGAGCTCAGTGCGCTGACAGTCGGCGATTTCGTGCGCATTTTGACCGAACCCGATGCGTCGTTGACGGAACAATATTCAGCGTTGTTGGCTACCGAACAAGTCACCCTGAAATACACACCCCAAGGTATCTCACGCTTGGCGGAGGTGGCCTGGCAAGTGAACGAGCGCACCGAAAACATCGGTGCACGCCGCTTACATACGGTGATGGAAAGATTACTGGAAGAAATCTCCTTCTCGGCCTCCGACACACAAGGCGAGACCATAGAGGTCACCGCCGAGTACGTCGATCAGCAATTGTCGGACTTGGCGACGGACGAAGATTTAAGCCGCTACATACTATAAATAAAATTGCTAAGCTGCCGGTCCAGCGCAGCAATTTCAGGCTTTCAACTATAAAAGAGGAATCAAGCCGTGCACACAACGCCGCGTCCTACCGATATAAAACTGCATCAACAGTCCAAGGTGTTGGAAATTTCTTTCGAAGACGGCAATACCTATAACCTGTCCTGCGAGTATTTGCGGGTTTATTCTCCATCGGCGGAAGTCAGGGGCCACGGGCCAGGTCAAGAGGTATTGCAAGTTGGCAAGGAAGAGGTCAATATCACCAATATCGAGCCGGTGGGCAATTACGCCGTTAAATTGGAATTCGATGATGGTCACAATACCGGCATCTATTCCTGGGAAACGTTGTATCAGCTGGGTGCCAACCAAGAGCAGTTATGGCAAGAGTATTTGGCGAAACTAGAACAAGCCGGCCACAAACGTAAATCCAATTAATCTGTATAAAATGTATAAAAGGTTGGTGTGCCAAGCCAACCACCAACAACTGAAATAACATCATGAGCAAAAAAGCTTCCGAAGCGCCCACCTCGACAGAGCAAACCCATTTTGGCTATCAAAAGGTGCGCGTCGAGGAAAAAGCCCATAAAGTGGCCGATGTATTCCACTCGGTGGCCGACAAATACGATGTCATGAACGATTTGATGTCTTTAGGCATTCACCGCGTGTGGAAGCGCTTTACCATTGAAATGAGCGGTGTGCGCAGCGGCCAGCGTGTGCTGGATATCGCCGGCGGCACGGGGGATTTGGCGGCTAAATTCGCCCGTTTGGTGGGTGAGCGCGGTGAAGTGGTGCTGGCCGATATCAACTCGTCCATGTTGGTACAAGGCCGGGCACGTATGGTGGACGATGGCGTGGTGGGCAACGTAGAGTATGTGCAAGCCAATGCCGAAAGTCTGCCGTTTGCCGATAACTATTTTGATTGCATCAGTATCGCTTTCGGCTTGCGTAATGTAACCCACATCGATAAAGCCTTGGCTTCCATGTGCCGTGTACTTAAACCCGGCGGGCGTTTGCTGGTGTTGGAGTTCTCCAAGCCGGTGGCGCCGGGGTTAGGCCCTATTTACGATGCTTATTCGTTTAATATATTGCCTTTAATGGGCAAACTGGTGGCCAATGATGCCAAAAGTTATCAATATCTGGCCGAATCCATTCGCATGCATCCGGACCAGGAAACTTTAAAAACCATGATGGAACAAGCCGGTTTCGAGCGCTGTGATTATCATAATTTAACCGGCGGTATTGTGGCGTTGCACAGGGGCTTTAAATTGTGATGTGGCACAGCCAGCCCCAATACGCGGGGTTTTGGCGGCGCTTGGCGGCAGCACTTGTTGATACTGGTATGTTTATGGTGGTATTCCTCATCGTGCTCGGACCGCAATACGTCAACGCCAGCTTATGGTCCATCGAAGGTTTTGTGGAAAATGTTCTGACTTTAATCATTACGGTGGCGTTCTGGATTAAGCTGTTCGGCACTCCCGGCAAATTACTCATGGGATGCCAAGTCGTCGATGCCGACAGCGGCGAACCGCTGAGGCTAAAACAAGCCGTGTTGCGTTATTTGGGGTATTACGTATCGGCGTTCACTCTGGGATTGGGATTTCTATGGATTGCGTGGGATAAACGCAAACAAGGCTTTCACGACAAAATTGCCAACACCGTTGTACTCAACAATGCTGAGTTGTACGCCGGTGATGAGTCGCAGAAATCCCTGCAACAGTTAATCAGCGAGTTGCGCTAGAGCTGAGTAACAGGCCTGAAGAAATATTGATCACCACAAAGCACACGAAGCACACGAAGTGGATGGAGTTTCTAAATTCTTCGCGCTCTTCGTGTGCTTCGTGGTAAATCAAAAATAAAACTATCGTGAGGGTTAACATGAATTTGTTGTTAACTGGATTCACCGCAGCGCTGCAAACAGCGGTCAACCAATTTCTGAAACTGGATCAAAACGCCCAATCCCGATTGCGGAAGCTGGCGGGTAAAGTGCTGGCCGTCGAGTTGATTGATCTACGTGTGAAGCTGTATTTCATTCCCACCAGTGATGAGTTGCAGATATTCAGCCACTACGATGGTACGGTAGACACGTGTTTGTACGGCAGTTCTGTGAATATGCTGTCCATGGGAGCGGCGGCAAAACCGGGCGATAGTTTATTTAAGGGGGCGGTGCGCATAGAGGGTGATGTGGAATTGGGGCAACAGTTTCAAGACACCCTGCGTAATCTCGATATCGACTGGGAAGAGCACTTGTCACATGTGGTGGGCGATGTGGCGGCGCACAAACTGGGTAATGTGGCACGCCGTTTGTTTGACTGGGGCCGGCATACGGTGAGTTCGTTGCAGGACAATATGGGGGAATATCTTAAGTACGAATCTAATAATGTGCCGGCCCGTTTCGAAACTGACCAGTTCCAACACGAAGTGGATACTTTGCGTGATGATGTGGAACGGTTGCAGGCACGCATCCAGCGGTTAACGGCTAAAATAAGTGCCGCCAAGGCGGGTGAGTAGTGAAGGGTGTTAAGCAACTCTTCAGGCTGATTTATATTAATTGGGTGCTGATGCGCCATGGTCTGGATGAGGTTGTGCTCGCCACGCATTTGTTCCGGCCGTTGCGCTTTCTTGCTTATTTGTCCCCCTGGCGATGGTTCCGCCACGGGGATGTGCCCCGGGCGGTGCGCATCCGGCGGGTATTGGAGGATCTGGGACCCATTTTCGTCAAGTTCGGCCAGATTCTTTCCACGCGCCGCGATTTGCTTCCCGACGACATTGCTACTGAGTTGGCCCGGTTGCAGGATCGGGTGCCCAGCTTTCCCAGTGAGCAAGCCCAGCAGATCGTGGAAAGTGCTTATAAAAAACCTCTTAACGGGGTGTTTGCCTATTTTGAAGCCGAACCCCTGGCTTCGGCTTCCATCGCCCAAGTGCATGCCGCTCAGTTGTTAAGCGGTGAAAACGTGGTGGTGAAAGTAGTGCGCCCCGGCATCGAATCCACCATACGCAGCGATCTGGAGCTGTTGTACACCGTCGCCGAACTGGCGGAGCGTTATTGGAAAGAGGCCAAGCGGCTGCGTCCATTGGAAGTGGTGGCGGAATACGAAAAAACCATTATCGATGAGCTGGACTTGATGCGGGAAGCCGCTTCGGCTTCTCAATTGCGGCGGAATTTCGAAGATTCCAACCTTTTATATGTGCCGGAAGTGTATTGGCCGCTGACGCGCACCAACGTCATGGTAATGGAGCGCATCTCCGGCACACCCGTAAGCGAGGTAGACCGATTGATAAAACTCGGAGTGGATTTGCGGCAGCTGGCCGAAAGCGGTGTGGAGATTTTTTTCACCCAAGTGTTCCGTCACAATTTCTTCCACGCCGATATGCACCCGGGAAACATATTTGTCTCTCCCGAAGGCCAATATATCGCCGTGGATTTCGGTATTATGGGTACGTTGAGTCCCGAAGACCAGCGCTATTTAGCCGGCAACTTCTTAGCGTTTTTTCACCGCGACTACCGCAAAGTGGCGGAGTTACACGTGGAATCCGGCTGGGTGCCAGCCGGTACCCGCATCGATGAGTTCGAATCGGCTATTCGCACCGTGTGTGAGCCCATATTCGACCGGCCGCTGAAAGACATCTCTTTCGGGCATCTGTTACTACGGCTGTTTCAGACGGCACGCCGGTTTAACATGCAGGTTCAGCCGCAACTGGTGTTGTTGCAAAAAACTTTGCTCAACATTGAGGGTTTGGGCCGGCAGTTATATCCGGAGTTGGATTTGTGGCAAACCGCCAAGCCGTTCTTGGAACGCTGGATGAGCGAACAGTTGGGAGTACGCTCGTTGGTGAAAAGCCTCAAAGACAATTCCACTTTTTGGACGGAAAAATTCCCCGAAATGCCCCAGTTGCTGTACGAAGCATTAAAGCGCAATCAACCGCTGCAATCCGATGTAAACCAATCCCCGGATGCTTTTGAGAAGCTTCGCCTGGAGATCCGCCGTGCCAATCAACGCACCATCAAAGTGGTGATCGGGGCGGTCTTGCTTGTGAGTGCCGTAGTCTTGTTGCAAGGCTTGGTCGACTATTCGCCTGTTAAATGGGCCAACGCGCCGGTGCTAACTTGGATGTTGGGAGGACTGGGCGCTCTGATTTTAATATTTGCTTGGCCCTCGCCTAAGGACTGATTCGTAAATATTATCCTCGCCAATTGGCGCAACCTGTTGAAATGCCAGGATTTCACTGCAAGAAGCTGTTGATTTTGGCTAAAGATATTACTCGTTTAGCCGTAAACTAAAGATATCCCAGTACGCCGGTAAGGCGTCTTGACCGGTTTGTATATTGGCATAAGAGCAGCCGTCACTAATACGAATAAAATGTTTCGACTCACCAAATATCTTTTTATTGTTGGATTGCCTTTAGCGATCATTATCATTGTTTTACTCACTTGGATGTTTCGCCTTGTGGCGTTCAACGATATTCAAAAAGTCTCCGAAAAAAGCAACATCATACTCACCCGCGCCATGGCCAATGTGCTCTGGCCGCAAATTCACGGTTTGGTGGCCACCCTGGACGTGAACAACACGGCGGAACTTAAAGAGGGGAATATGCAAAGCGATGTGGTGTTGGAGATGATCGGCTTGATGATGGACGAGCCATTGGCCGAATTGGTCAGAGGCACCAATGTTGTAAAGGTCAAATTGTTTGGCTTGGATGGCTTGACCTTGTTTTCCACCGATGAGCGACAAGCGGGGCAGCGAAAATCGGAAAATTATGGAGGCATCGTTAACGCGCGCGAAGGTAATATCACCGCGCATATCCGCTTTCACGAAAAATACAATTCCCTCAAAGGCGAAGTGTTGCATGATCGTTACATATTATCCAGTTATATGCCGTTGCGTAACGCAACCAGTGACAACATAGAGGCGGTCATCGAAATCTACACCGACATTACCGAGGTATACGATCAAATCCACGTTAGCCAATACAAATTTGCCTTGGCCTTGTCCGGTGTTTTTCTGGTCGTAGGCTTTGTGTTGTTTTTTACTATGCGTTACTTGGAGCGCACAATAAAAAACAATATTGAACTAGCGGTGGCTAGAGACAGCGAAAAAGATGCCAATAAGGCCAAAAGCCAGTTTTTAGCCAATATGAGTCATGAGCTGCGCACGCCGCTCAATGCCATTATCGGTTATAGTGAGTTGCTCGCGGAAGACTGCGATGCCGATGGTAATAAGGCGGCGCACAAAGATCTGTCCAGAATCCAAACGGCGGCCCGGCACTTGTTGAACATCATCAACGAGATTTTGGATTTGTCTAAGATTGAGTCAGGCCAGATGGAGTTATTTTACGAAGCAATTTTAATCGGCGGTTTATTGGACGAAGTGGTTAGTGTATTAAATCCCTTGATTTTAGAACGACGTAACGAGTTAAAAATCCAGTGCAGTGCCCGCGCGGAGAAGATTCAAACCGATGTGGTCAAACTGCGGCAAGTCTTGTTTAACCTATTAAGCAATGCCTCGAAATTCACCCAAAACGGCACGATTAGCTTGCAGATTGAGTTGCAATCCAATTGGTTGATGATCGTCATCAGCGATACCGGCATTGGTATGACTCAAGAGCAAATGAAAAACCTCTTTAAACCGTTTGTGCAAGCCGATGGGTCCACCACCCGTAAATACGGTGGCACCGGCTTGGGGCTGGCCATTAGCAAGCAATATTGTGAAATGATGGGCGGGAACATCAGCGTGCGCAGTGAGCTGGGTAATGGCTCCACGTTTTCGGTGCGCTTGCCAACTATTGTAGAGACACAGGATCTGTTGCCGGTTACAGAATCGGCTGCTTAGATACAACCTAATGCCTTTGCAATGCCGCTTCAACCTCCTGGCGTTTGGATTCACCGGCTAACAATGCGATCAACTCTAAAGCAAAATCCATCGCTGTACCCGGGCCACGGGAGGTAATCACATTGCCATCTTTGACCACCGCTGCCGATTCCAATTGAGTGGCGGGTAAATTCAATTGTTCCAACACGCCGGGAAAACTGGTAGCACGTTTGCCTTCCAGCAAACCCGCCGTGGCTAGTACCTTGGGGGCGGCACAGATGGCGGCGGTGTATTTATTGTGTTTAGCCATGGTTTGCAAGGTGTGTTGAATGCGTGCATCAGCATTTAAATGATCGGCACCGGGCAAGCCACCGGGCAATACCATCATGTCATATTCACGCTGTAACGCCTTGTCCAGGGTGGTATCCGCGATTAATACGGTGCCGCGACTGGCTTTAATGGGTTCGTCGGTCAGTGAGGCGGTGACCACTTCTATACCGGCGCGGCGCATCAGATCGATAATGGTGACCGCTTCTAATTCTTCACAACCTTGCGCTAAGGGGATAAGGACGCTCGCCATGTTTGTATCCTCTGAGTCTCCAACTTGATCAATTGCGACACCGGTGCCAGCCGTACGCCGTGCTGTGGCAAGGTGGGCAGCAGCGTCTCCAGCACTGTTAGAGTCTCAGGATAAGGATGGCCGATGGCTAATGCAATACCGTTTTTACGGGCGATCTCTAATAAGCGATAAAACTCCCTGGCGATCGCGACGGGATCACGGGCCGTGTCCAAAAACACATCCCGTTTCATATTCGGAATCCAATTTTCCGCGGCAATTTTAAACGCAATGCTTTTAGGAGCGGTGAAACTGTCGATGAAAAATAAATTCCCAGTCATCGCGATGGCTTGCATCAACCATTGCATATGGCCAGGGTGTTGCGTTAACAAACTGCCCATATGATTGTTGATACCGACCACATGAGGCACCGCAGCCAAGCTGGTGAAAAAAGTTTGCCATAATTGCAGCGCATCCATATCCAACGTCAGCGCACCGGGTCCTGGCGACTCCGCTTCTATGGATTGCATCGGTAAATGCAATAACACATCTTTGTTCAGCGAGTGGGCTAAATTCGCCAGAGTTTCAGTGTATGGGGTATGGGGTAGGAACGCGTACGACAACGCGCCGGGTAATAACACCGCTCGTCTATCCCTGTCATAGCCGTTACCCAAATCATCGATAATGATTGCGATGGCGGGAATATCGCCATCCACTGGCGCGGATTCGACGCAACGCGGTATAAATCCCAGTACAATAAGCAGCGCGATAAGAAGCACAAACGCCGCTTCAGGTGAGCGGGATAATGCATCCTTGTTCATTGACAGACTCCTTGTATTACTTCGCCAAGATAGTGGCCCCCAAATAAAACGGCCGGATCAAGTCAAAGCTTTAATCCGGCCGGTTGGAGTCTTTACAAGATTCAATCAATTACGTTGTTTTAGAATATGCAAGCCTTTCAGTACGTTGAGCGCTTCATACAATTGATAATCGGATTGTGCCAATGAGACTTTCTCTTCATCCTCTTTGGCTGATTTAGCTTCTTCTTCGTCACCTTCCAGATGGCCAGTTAAATCCGCTTCTTTCAACCGCATGGAGGCTTGTTCCTCCAGGCTGGTGACCTTAATGGACTCCAGCACAATATCAGGATTGATGCCTTCGGCTTGAATAGATCGGCCCGATGGGGTGTAGTAGCGGGCTGTGGTTAATTTCAGCGCGGTATTGTTCTGTAAGGGTAAAATAGTTTGTACCGAGCCTTTGCCGAATGTGCGTTCTCCGATAATCACCGCCCGTTTGTGGTCTTGTAACGCACCGGCCACGATTTCCGAGGCGGAGGCAGAACCACCATTGACCAGTACAACCAATGGCGCACCTTCCAAGAGTTCTTTGGGGGTAGCGTTAAACCGCAATTCGGAATCCGGCACACGGCCTTGGGTGTACACAATCAAACCCTTATCTAAAAATGCGTCGCTCACTTCCACGGCGGCGTTTAATACTCCGCCCGGATTGTTGCGTAAATCCAGCACCAGTCCCTTAAGTTCACCATCGTGTTCTTTGCGAAGCTTTTCCAGGGCTTCGGCAAGGTTTTCGCCGGTGTGAGATTGGAATTGTGATATACGGAGATAGCCAAAGCCGTCGCCCAACGAGCGGTGTTTGACGCTTTTGACTTTGATGGTGTCGCGGACAATTTTTATCTCCAGCGGTTTGTCCACTCCATCGCGCACAATAGTCAACATTATGGGGGTGCCGACTTTACCGCGCATAATATTCACGGCTTGGTGCAGAGTTAATCCCTTCACCGGCTTACTGTCCAGACGGATGATCAGATCGCCGGCTTTGACTCCAGCCCGTTGCGCGGGAGTGTCGTCGATAGGGGCGATGACTTTAACGAAGCCATCTTCCATACCGACTTCGATGCCTAAACCGCCGAATTCGCCAGAGGTACCCACTTGCAAATCTTTATACCCTTCGGCGTCCAAATAACTGGAGTGTGGATCCAGCCCAGCCAACATGCCGCGAATGGCGTTATCCAGCAGTTCCTTGTCGCTCACCTGCTCAACATAATCCTGTTTGATCCGGCCGAATACTTCCGTCAAACTGCGCAATTCGTTGAGTGGTAAGCTGCTGAAATCGGCGTCGTCTTTTTTTGCAAACACACCATGGCCAATGCTTAGGGAAATGCCTAATAACAGGCCAATAGTGAGCACTAGGGCTGAGCGGGTCGTTGAGTTCATATAATTTCCAAACATTTTAAGTTATCAATCAAGTTATCTGTCGCTAATTAATCGTTTAATCTTTCCGGAATTCGCCTCATTTTACTTAAAAGTGATTGCGGTTTAGTCATTATCGGTCCATGTGACGGTTGATAAAGCCGACAATGTAGAAGTATGCCGGAGTTTTTGGCAGTTTGTACATACTATTTTAGTCGTTAATCAGTATTTTACGGGTGATAATCTTACTTGCGTCCCATTTCCGATAATTCATTGGGATTATTTTTTACACCAGCGGATTGGATTGATGGGTTTCCCGTTGTGTCTTATTTCAAAATATAGGCCAGTTCCTAATTGTCCACTACCCGGACCAACCCGGGCGATGACTTCATCCGCCTCAACCCAATCACCAAGTTCTTTAAACAAACTGTCGTTGTGACCGTAGAGGCTCATATAGCCGTTGCCGTGATCTAAAATCATCAACAGGCCGAATCCCCGAAACCAGTCCGCAAAAGCCACCCTGCCATGAGATATCGAGCGTACTTCAGTGCCGGCTTCGGAGCCAATCACCACGCCTTGCCATTTTAATTGCCCGAGGTTGCGTTCACTGCCGAATTTGACAATCATCGGGCCCTCTACCGGCCAGTTTAATTGTCCGCGCAGTTCGGCAAAAGGGCTTTTGGCAGCGGGTTCTAGGATAGATGCAGATTGTAGTTGTTGGACAAGAGCCGCTAATCTTTGTTCATCTTCCAGCATTCGCTTGAGTCTGGAGTCTTTTTGCTGGAATTGGGCATTCAAACTGGCCAACAAGTGAGTTCGTTGTTGTTGGTGGCTTTGCAAGGACTGTTTTTCTGCCAATTTTTCCTGTTTGTCTTGCGCCAGTTTTTCGCTGGTCTGAGTGATGTTGAGTTCCAGTTTCTGCAGTTCTCCCAGTTTTTCATTGAGTTGTTCGATGTGGTTCAGCCTGGCGCGGTGGTAATAGTTAAAATAGGTGACGGTACGGGCGAGTCTTTGAGGTTGTTGTTGATTGAGGAGAAGTTTGACATACGCTTGTTTGCCCAACAAATAATTCGCGCGTACTTGTTGGGCTAGCGCGGTTTTGTGTTGCTCAACATCGGCTTGCGCGGTGGTGCGGCGTTGAATTAAAAGCTTGAGGTTGTTGTCCTGGAGTTTGATGTTTTTATCCAAGGAGCGCAGCAACGCATTGATCTTTCCGATGCTTTTTTCGGTAACTCGCAGTTGTTCCTCTACCGACAGTTTATCGCTCTTTACCGTTGCTAGTTCCGCGCGCAACTCGCTGATATCCTGGCGTAACTGCTCCAGTTGTTTTTCGGTTTGTTCGGCCTGTGCCCAATAAGGGGTAATCAGGAATACGATGAACAACCAAACACAAGGTTTGTTCGCCAGGCTAACTGATTTTCCGGTCATTGGACGGCGTATCCAGCGCGCGTATCGGCGGCTCGGAGGCATCCCGCGCCAGGGTGATCAACGAGTCACCCCCCATCTCTGCCGGTTTTTCCAATCCCATGAGATACAGCATGGTGGGCGCAATATCGGACAATGCGCCGGTGTCGGCGATGGTGGCCGGCCGGCCCACATAAATGAGGGGTACTGGATTACTGGTATGGGCGGTATGGGGTTGACCGGTTTTATCATTTCTCATTTGTTCGGCGTTACCGTGATCCGCCGTGATCAGTAGTTCGCCGCTCGTATCACCGGCCGCTTGTACCACCCGCGACAGGCAGCTGTCCAAGGCTTCAATGGCTTTCACAGTGGCTTCGAAGTTACCGGTATGACCGACCATATCCGGATTGGCGTAATTACAGATGATGACATCGTATTTGCCACTATAGATGGCTTGCACTAATTTGTCGGTCAACTCCACCGCACTCATTTCCGGTTTTAAGTCGTAAGTGGCTACATCAGGGGAATTGACTAAAATTCTGTCTTCACCTTCCCAGGGTTCTTCTTTGCCGCCATTGAAGAAAAAAGTGACATGCGCGTATTTTTCAGTTTCGGCAATGCGCAGTTGATGCAAGCCTTGCTGGGCGATGTATTCACCAAAAACATTCTTTAAGCGCTCCGGTGGAAATGCCACAGGTACATCAAAATCCGCGCTATATTCAGTCAAGCTGACAAATGCTCCCAGTTGCGGAAACTTCGGCCGCTGGAATTCATTGAAATCGGGTTCGATGAAAGGGCGAGTAATCTGCCGGGCGCGGTCGGAACGGTAATTCATAAAAATCACCACATCACCATCGTGTACGCAGATGGGCTGCGCACCATCGGGCACGATAGCGGTAGCTTTGACAAATTCGTCGGTTTCACCCCGCTCGTAAGCCATGTGCAGGGCTTGTTCGGCGGAGTGCGCGACAAACTCAGGTTTGCCTAAAGCGATCAAATCATAAGCCGCTTTGACCCGCGGCCACCGATGGTCCCTGTCCATGGCGTAATAGCGGCCGATGATGGAGGCGATGCTACCTTTGCCAACTTCGCGCAAGGTTTGCTCCATGGCTGATAAATAAGCTTCCGCGCTTTGGGGAGGCGTATCGCGACCGTCCAAGAAAGCGTGAATATAGAGTTTTTCCGCGCCGCGTTCGGCCGCCAATTTGGCCATGGCCTGAATGTGTTCTTCATGGCTGTGAACCCCGCCGTCGGACAACAAGCCTAATATGTGTACCGCTTTATTATTGCTGACGGCCAAATCCACCGCATCGGTCAAGGTTTGGTTGGTGAAAAATGAGCCGGTGCGAATGGCCCGACTCACTCGGGTGAATTCCTGATACACCACCCGTCCGGCACCTAAATTGAGATGACCCACTTCGGAGTTGCCCATTTGGCCATTGGGCAAGCCTACGTAAGAGCCGGAGCCTTTGATTAGTGTATGGGGTTTTTCCTGCCAGAGTTTATCCCAGCAAGGTGTTTTGGCGTGTAAAATGGCGTTGTAATCGCGATCTTCGTTATAGCCCCAGCCATCGAGCACGATTAATACAATTGGTTTTTGTTTAATGGACATGGATTTATCAGTCAACTCTAAAACGCTAATTTTAATAGACAACCGTGTAGAAACAAACCCTGCGGAGCGTCAAAAAACGGATGTTTCCGCCAAAAAATAAAAATCAATGCCCATTCAGGTAAAAAAAGTGTAATAATTGCTAATATTAGTAATTAGCAAATGAATTATATTGTGTAATAGTGGAATGGTTATATTTTACTCGGTTTTCAGTTTGCAGCATGGTTCTTTGTAAGAATCCCTGGGGCTTAATAAGTTGGTTGTTTTTGACAGTTACAAATGGTGGTGTTGTATGGGTCACGATGAAGCATTGATAACGCGGGATGAAGACATAGAACGGGCGTCCCGGTCCATTAAAGCCATGTCACACCCGCTGCGCTTAAAGATACTGTGCGCATTGGGTGATCAAGAAGTCAGTGTGCAAGACATAGTCTCCATGGTGGGCACGTCACAAAGTAATATTTCCCAGCACTTGGCTATCTTGAGGGATAAAGGCATCTTAGCAGCGCGCAAAGACGCCAACCGAGTGTATTATCGGGTAGGTGATGCCCGTACCTTGCGCTTAATCAGTATGATGCGTGAGGTCTTCTGTAGCACGATTTGACGAAATTCCCAGTTTGGCTTGCGGAAAGGCAGTGTGATATTGCCGAAATAAGTCGTCAATCTGTCGCAATTTATCGCTATAATAGCCGCATTGATGCGTTTTAATAAAAAATTAAGAAACAACACTTAGATTGTCGGGGAGATCGGGGGCAACCGGTTAAAATCTATCTGCACACGCTAGTTTGTCGATATTCTTATCTGTAATTCCCTTGGTGTTTCCTCTTTAAGTTATTATTGCGGCGCTGTTTTTTGCCGTGTTTAGCCCTCGTGAACACGGATAGTGGCCATTCGCGTCACTGGGGTACTCGGATGAGAACAACAAATAAAATAAGGTGAGTTCCGATATATGGACCAGTTTCTGGAGTTTGCAGTTAATAATTGGGCGCTATTCTTAGCGCTCATCATTATATTGGTGTTGCTGGCTCGCACTTGGATTGGGCCCGGTGGTGTAAAAAGCATTGGTCCCATGGAGGCGGTCAGTTTGTCCAACCATAAAAATGGCGTGTTCATTGATGTGCGCACCGACGATGAATATCGTGAAGGCCATATTTTGCATTCTTTGCATGCGCCGTTAGGTTTGTTGGACAGTAAAATGAAAGAAATCAGTAAATACCAGAACCGGCCTTTGATTGTCTATTGCCGCAGCGGCAGCCGCTCGGCCCGGGCGGGCGGTCTTCTCAAAAAACAAGGTCTTAATGAAGTCTATAATCTCGCCGGTGGTGTGATGGCATGGCAAAATGCCAATTTGCCGCTAACCAAAGACAAAACACCACCCCCTAGCGACGGCGGCGGTTCCGGTTCGGCCGCTACTCCGTTAACAACGAAAACCCAAGAATCTATCGAATCAGATCCCAACCAAAGCCGGCAAGCGCAGGATAACAAGGTGGTGGTATATACCACACGGCGATGTCCCTTTTGTGTTCGCGCGGTAAACCTACTCAATAACAAAGGCGTGGGATTTAAAGAAATTGATGTTGGTAAAAATCCCAAATTGAGAGAAGAAATGGAGCGCAAAGCCAAACGCAAAACCGTACCGCAAATCTTTATTGGCGATTTTCATGTCGGCGGCTGCGATGACATGTATCACCTGGAAGACAAGGGTCAATTGGACTTGCTGCTGGGTTTGAAATAGCTTTCAAAGAACATTGATTTGGCTTAAGTGGGCTCGTAAAAACACTTGTCACCAAGGCGTTAAAACTGCTAATGTTGCCGGTGTATTAGTGGTTGCTAATAAAGTGTTGGCCGCTGATTGAAAATTCTGCCTGTGGTTGAATACTGTTTTGTCCAGAGAAATGGGAAGCACTATATGAACAATTCCGCAATCCAAGCTGCGAAAGTGGAAGTTTACAGCACGGCGTTATGCCCTTATTGCAGCCGCGCCCGCCACCTTTTAGAGAAAAAGGGCGTCCAGTTCACCGAGTATCGAGTAGACAAAGAACCCGCTTTGCGCGCAGAGATGGAGCAACGCAGCCATCGCACCAGCGTGCCGCAGATCTTCATCGATGATCGGCATATTGGCGGGTTTGACGACATGGCTGAGTTGGATATCGAGGGAGAGCTGGACCAATTGTTGGGACTGGATTAAGCATCC
>Ga0209536_100005605_pt1 | contig 19449 bp, 20 predicted proteins | sample DeeMarSeWOR28_12_FD_187461 | JGI IMG/M metagenome (GOLD analysis project Ga0209536, IMG submission 187461) | Marine sediment microbial communities from White Oak River estuary, North Carolina - WOR-2-8_12 (SPAdes) (version 2) | ecosystem: Environmental > Aquatic > Marine > Intertidal zone >...
GTCGTAGATCGCGACGTATCCGCGGCCGACGACCTCGAACGTATCTCCCTTCACGACGATGGCGGTGTTCTCGTCGAGACCGATGCCGAGCAGGTCCGGGAACGTCTCGACGACCTCGATCAGGTCGAACTGCCGGTTGCGCCGCAGGAGATGTTGGTCGATCGCGGTGTTGGCGAGGAACCCGAAGCCGACCTCGTGATCGCCCATCATGATCGAGTTGCCCTTCGTGTCCCCGCGCGCGAGGTAGGATCCCTGGATGGTGGCGCCGGCCGACGAGCCACCGATGGTACCGCCGCGGTGAAGCAGGTCCCACAGCGCCCGTTCGGTGGCGGTGCCGAGGTAGGCGTCCGCCAGGCGCCACTGCCGCCCGCCGGAGAACCACACCGCATCGGCGTCGCGAATGGCAGCGACGAACTCGTCGCTGTCGGCCACGTTCCGATCGCGCGTGTGGAGCACGAGGAGATCGTTCGCGCCCAGCGCCCGAAAAGCGTCCAGCCCCTCGAAGTCCTGCGTGTACTCGTCCTGCTCGCCGGCCGTAGGGATCACGACGATGCGGGCCTGTGGCCCACCGGCGAGATCGATGAACCGCTGCGCCAAGGCGGGGTCGCGCATGCCGCCGCCCGCTACGAAGAGCGTGCCCCGGGCCGGCCCGACCGTCTGAGCTTCGAGCCCACCCACGGCCGCACAGGCGGTGAGAACGACGATCCACGCTGCTCGCATCTTCGTGTCGTCTCTCTCGCTGGGGTGCTCAGTCGTGGTGTTCGGCAGGATGCAGATGCTCGGCGCCGGGAAGGGTGCCGACCAGTCGCGCCGGGTCGTGGATCAGCACGGGCAGGTGTTGCGGGCAGATCCAGAGGTCGGCGCCACGGTACTGCAGATGGACCAGCGGTGTCTGGTCGTCCCCGCGACGGCAGGCCAGGCAGGACTTCGCGGCCTCGGTCATCGTGTCTCCTTTACCGGTCGGATGTTGCACTGTCGCGGCTGGTCGGGGGGCAGGGGAAGGGGCGCTCCCACCAACCGATGCTCCAGTAGCGGCCGAATTTCCGGCCCGCCTCGTCGAACGTACCGACGTGGCGGAATCCAAGCGACTCGTGCAGCGCAATGGAGCCGGGGTTGGGCAGCGCGATCCCCGCATACGCGCGATGCACGTCCTCGTCCGCGAGGCGATCGAGCAGTTGCGCGTACAACCGCCGCCCGAGGCCTCGGCCCGTCGCTGCGGGCTCGAGGTAGATCGTCGTTTCGACCGACGGATCGTACGCTGGCTTCGGACGGATCGGCGTGCTCGACGCGTACCCGACGACGCGGCTCCCGTCCTGGGCCACGACGAGCCGGTAGCGGCCGGTCGTGCCGAAGGTGTCGAACCACGCACGCCGCTCGGCGACCTCGAACCTTCGCGTGTCGAACGTGACGTGGGAGTGGACGATGTAGTGATTGAGAATGCCGACGATGCCCGGAAGGTCGGCCGCCTCTGCGGCGCGGATCGCGAATTGGCTCACCGGAGGGTGCTACTCGATGTCCAGGGCGAGGCGGGCGTCCTCGAGGCGGTCCTTCGGCACCAGGAGCGCGACCCCGCGGACGCTCCGGCCCTGATGCGCCGGGCCGAAGAGCCCGACGCCGCCGCGCTGATCGATCCTCGAGGGAATACCCACGGTCCGAAGGCGGCCGGCGCCAAGCTCCGCCTCGTACGTCGCGCCGTAGGTCGCGACCACTTCCCACGTGCCGCTTGCGGACATCATCCCTCCCTACCGGTCATGGCACGGTGAGCAGCGCTCCGAAGAGATCGATGGCGTACCAGAGGTTCGCCACCCGGAGATTCTCGTCGGGCGCGTGCTGGTTGTCGTCGTGGTTGGCGACGGGGACGATCACGGCCGCCGCGTCGAACAGCTCCGTGAACAGGTACAGGGGGAGCGAGCCCCCGAGCGACGGCAGGAGGATGAGATCGCTGCCGGACACGGTGCGGGCCGCGGCGACGATGTCCCGAACCTCCGGGGCATCCATCGCGGTGCGGGACGCGGGGTAACCGCCCTCCCGCTCCACCTTCGCGATCCGGGCGTAGGTGAGCCGCGTCTCGCGATCGGGGTCCTCGCGCACGATGTGGTAGCCCTGGCGGCGAATGTGCGCTTCCACCAGATCGAGCATCGCAGCGGGGTCGTTGCCCTTCACCAACCGCACGCCGATCGCGGCGGTGGCGGTCGACGGGATCACGTTGCGGGTGAGCGGCCCCACGTTCCCGCTCTGCAGACCGCGAATCGTGAGTGACGGGAGCAGCAACCGCTCGGCGAGCGTGGCGGGCTCGCCCTCGGTGCGCACGAGTCCCAGTTCCCGTTTGAGCTCCTCGTCGTAGTCCGGGAGACGAGCGAGCGCCTCCCGCTCCGCGTCGCCGATGGGCTCCGCCGAGTCGTAGAATCCGTCAACGAGCACCGTCCCCGTGGAGTCCTTCATGCTGGCGATCAGCGAAGCGAGCATCTGGCCGGGCACGGGTGCCCAGTTGCCGTAGTGCCCGCTGTGGAGCGATCGCGCAGGGCCGTAGACCGTGAGTTGCATGCCGGTCACGCCCCGCGCACCGAATGCAACCTGCGGGCGCCCGCTCTGGTGCACGGGGCCGTCGAGAAAGAGCCAGACGTCGATGTCGTCGACCCGGGCGCGATGCGACTCGAGATACGCCCGCAGGTGCGCCGACTCCGCCTCTTCCTCTCCCTCGAAGAAGAACTTCAGGTTCGACGTCGGGGTGACGCCAGCGCCGCGGAGGGCGGCGAGGACCGCGAGCAGGGCGCCGATCGGCGTCTTGTCGTCTCCCGCGGAGCGGGCGTAGATCCGCCACTCCGGGTCGACGCGCTCGCCCGGGCCCGGGAATGCCCGCGGCCTTCCGCCGGCCTCCATGGCCGCCGTGTAGAGCGTCGGCTCCCATGGCCCGTGCGTCCACTGCGAGGAGTCGGCAGGCTGGCCGTCGTAGTGCGCGTACAGCCCGATGGTCCGCGCGACGCCCGGCACCAGGAGCTCGCCGTACACGACCGGAGGGGCGCCGGGGAGCGTCAGCAGCTCGGCGGAAACACCGACGGCACGCAGCCGGCCGATGATGTAGTCCGCGTTGCGTCGGATGTTGGCGGAGTCGGAGGCGACGTTCGGCAGCGCCAGCAGCTCGGCGAAGTCCGAGAGGATGCGGGAACCGTTCGCCTCCCGGTAGGCGCGGGCGGCCTCGATCCCTTGCTGCTGTGCGCGCACCACACCGACTGACAGACTGCCGAGGAGACAGACGGTCGCGGCGCGAGCGAGCAGACGGTGCATGCGCGGCCTCAGTCCTTCAGCAGATAGTCGATGGTCGACACGACACGGACCCGCTTGAACAGCTGGTTCTGCTCCATGACGCCTGGCGCCTCGTCCCGCGGCAGGATCACGAACACGCCCTGATTGGCGCGGCGGATCCCGGCGATCGCGCTGCGGGAGTCCTGCGCAAACTGCTCCGCGGCCTCGCGTGCGGAGGCGGTGGCCTCGGCGATCATCGCCGGCTTGAGGTCGTTGAGGTGCGTGAACACAAAGGTAGGCCCGCCGGGCCCATACTCCTCGCCCGAGGAGAGCACCACGCCGGCATCGACCAGATCGCCGACGTTCTGACTCGCCGCGAAGATCCGGTCGGGATCGCTCGAACGGACCATCACCGTCTGGGTGACGATGAACCGGTTGGGCACGTTCGCGTTGCCACCGTACAGCTGCGCATAGGCGTCCACCACCCGGATGCTCTGCAGGTCCGCCTGCGCCGTGTCGATCTCGTGACGCGCCAGGAATGCCATGACCTCCCGGGTGTTGCGTGCGAGGGTGGTCTGTGCGCGGGAGAGATCGTTGTCACCCACCACGAGCCGCAGCGGCCACAGGGCCAGGTCGGCCTTCACCTCCCGCTCCGAGACGCCCTTGACGGTTACGAACCGGTCGGCGCTTCGCGCTTTGACGAATCCGTGGCCGACGAACCAGCCGCCGAGTGCGACTCCGATGGCCAGGAGCACCGCGGCGCCGCTGGTACGATCTGCATGCATGGCAGTCCTCGCAGGTGGGGATCTTCCCTCAACGGTACTCAGGGCGCAGGGTCCCGGGCCAGATGACGGGCCCGGATCAGTTTCGCGTCGGGCTCGCGGCGAATCCCCGCAGCGCGCGCAGCCATTCCGCGGTCATGATCCGCAGTGCGCGTCGGCCCTTCTCGGCGGTCGCGAGCGAGGGGTCGCCGGAGTATCCCTCCTCGGAGTAGGCCGGGTCGGCTGGATCGCGGGAGAACAGTCCGGGCTGGTAGCCCGGATACGTCTTTGCCGGTGCCGGCGGAGCGGCGCCCGGGATGCGATCCGTGCGGACGAGCCCGGGTTGGAGAAAGAGGTGAATAGAAGTCTCGATCTCGTCGGCGTGGCCGCCACCCGACTGCTCGGTGAACGCCGCGATCTCGGGTGTCTCGAGATCGTCCCACGAGACCACCAGCGTGGGTATGCCAGTCTGCACCCGGATCTCCCGTGCGACGACGGCGATCGGCAGCCCCGTGGCGCTCGCGATCCCCGTGTTCAGGAACACGATCCGTTGCGCGCCGCGTTCGACGAGCGACTGCGCGACGGCGAAGACGTACCGCTCGAACAGTCCCGCGTCGGCCACTTCGGTGCCCGGATACTCGCGGAACGCCGGGAACCACCCGTGCAGGATCGGTGGGGCGACGACGACCGGCACGGAATCGACCGCCTGTTGGAGCAGGTAGTCCATCACGACGCGATCGGCGTTGAGCGGCAGGTGTGGCCCGTGCTCCTTGGCGCCGGCGCCGAACGGCAGCACGACGAGCGGCGCCTGCCGGAGGCGCTGCTCCGCTTCCGGCCAGGTCAGGTCACCCAGGTACGAGCCGGGTACCTGCGGGGCGGCCGTCGAGGGAACGAGCGCCGCTGCCAGGGCGACGGTCAGGGCGATGGTGGAGTGCCTCATCTCAGTCTCCTGCGGGAGCGCTCGCGGCGGACTCGTAGAGATATCCGACCGCGAGCAACCCATCGCGGTCGAAAATCGGCGCGAAGATGCGGCGGTACGCGTCGCCCTCGAACTCGTCGAGCCTGGCCCAGTGCTCTGGCAGATCGGGCGACGTGAACAGGTGCGCCGGTACCCGCTGGCCGGCGTCCGCGAGCCAGCGGAGTGCCGGATACCCGATCGCCGCGCCCCACCCCGCTTCCGCGAGGGTGCCGGTCACCCAGCCGCCTTGCCATGTCCCCGGCAGTCCGTCCAGTTGCGCGGCGTTACTGCCGCCGGGCGCGAGGCTCCCGTAGGCGACCAAACGTCGGGAGGTACCGAACAGGATCTCGGCGAGGCGGTCGGCGGATGCGCGGGCGGTCGCGTCGAGACTGCGGCGCAGGCGATTCAGCTCGACGACGGCCTGCACGACGGTCCGTTCGTCCGACGGCGGCCGCTCAGCGGCCAAGCGTGTCCCACCCGACATGATTCACGACTTCACGCCCGTCCGGTAGAAGCGGATGTCGACCTTCTCCACGGTGGCGAGGCCCTCGGTCACGACCTCGTCCACGACGGGGAGGAACGCCTCGATCTTGTCCTTCGTATCCACGATCTCCACGACGATCGGCAGGTCGGTGGACAGCCGCAGGATCTTGGCGGTGTGCAGCCGACTCTTGGCGCCGAAGCCCTCGACCCCGCGGATGACGGTTGCGCCGGCGAGTCCCATCTCGCGCGCCTTCACGACGAGCCACTCGTAGAGCGGTCTGTTGTCGTGACGGTCGTTCTCGCCGATGAAGATCCGCAGCAGGTGCCCTTCCCGTGGAAGTATCATGGTGTCCTCACAGCGCCCTCGACAGGGCGAGGCCGCCCCACGCTGCGCCGAGTCCGAGCCCGACGTGCAGCATGACGTTGGCGACGGCGCGGAGCAGGGCGCCGTCGCGCAGCAGCGTAAGCGTCTCGTAGCCGAAGGTCGAGAAGGTGGTAAAGCTGCCGAGCACGCCGATCAGGAGCAGCAGCCTGGCTTCCGGCGTCAGCACCTGCCGCGACTCGGCGAGCCCGGAGAGCAAACCGATGACGAGGCACCCGGCGACGTTCACCACCAGGGTCCCGTACGGGAACGACGAGAAGCCCGCGCTGCGCTGGACGGCACCGCTCACGCCGAACCGAAGGACGGCGCCGACGAAGCCGCCGGTTCCGACGAGGAGGCTCTGCGACAGCCAGACCGGCACTATCGCGGCTCCGGTGTCCCTGCGCGTGGCTGCATGGCAAGGCTCCTATTCGTGGCGGATGGCGTCGACCGGCGAGAGATTCGCCGCGCGCCAGGCGGGGTAGGTGCCGAAGAGCACGCCGACCGCGATCGCGGCAAGCACCGCCACCGCCACAGTGCTCATGCTGAACCCGGCCTGGAACGGCACCTCGGTGAGGCGCCGCACGATCGGGACGACGGTGAAGATGGTTGCGAACCCCAAGACGAGCCCGAGAAAGCTCCCCGCTCCGGAAATCGCGACCGACTCGGCGAGGAACTGGATCATGATGTCCCTCCGGCGGGCCCCCGTGGCGCGGCGCACGCCGATCTCGCGTGTGCGCTGGGTGACGGACACCAGGAGCACGTTCATGATCCCGATGCCGCCGACGACGATTGAGATCCCGGTGATCGCTCCCATGACGAGCTTGAAGAGGAGCACGCCGCGCCGCGCCTGCCCGACCCGCGCGTCGTTGGTCACGACGTCGAAGGCGGATGCCGAGCCGAATTCCTGATCGAGCCATCCCTCGAGCTGCGCGCGCACGGCGGGCACGTCCTCGATGGTCGTGGCCTTGGCGAGGAGGGCAGCCGGGCGCCGCACCCGCCCGGTCACGAGCGCGGAGCCGAGCGGAACGTAGAGCCCCGGACTGCCGGCCCGCCGGGGCCGCACGACGCCGATCACTTCCACGGGTGCGCCGTCCACCACCACGGTGCGGCCGACGAGCCCCGCCGGCGGCTCGAGGGAGTCGATCTTCTCGGCGAGGACCGTCGTGAGGACGGCGCGCTCCGCTACGGATCCGGTGTCTGCCGCATCGATGAACCGGCCGGCCAGGAGGCTGTCGCCGCTCACGGCGAGCGCGCTCGGCGTCGTGCCGGTGAGGATGGCCCCCGTCGTGCGGCTGCCGGGATGCCCGACCCGGCTCCCGCGCACGAGTGCGATCGTGACGGCGGCACGCCGTCCCAACGCCTGCTGGAGCGCGGCGACATGGCGGAAATCGAGCGTCGGATAGGACGGCTTCTGCACCTGGATGCCATCGACCTCCTCGGTGGTCCGCGGGGTCGCGATCACGAGCTGCAGGTCGGTCGTGGACTCGATCTGTTCCCGCGCGAACCGCTCCATGCCGTCGCCGAGGGAGAGGATCGCCACGAGGGAAGCCACGCCGACCACGATGCCGAGGGTCGAGAGCAGGGTATGCAGCGGGCTTTGCTGCAAGGTCTGCAGGCCGACGCGCACGGAGAGCTGGACGGGCGTTCTCACGCCGTCGACGTCGACTTGAAGCGCTGTGTTCTCTGCACGTTACGGGGTCCCTTCGAAGGCTGCGGTACCTCGAGGCGACTTCGAGCAAGGATAGCGACGCGTGCTGCGCCTGTCTAACATTCAAGCATGAAGGATCGTGTACTGGTGGAGGCGTGCGTCGAGTCGGTAGAGTCGGCGGTGGCCGCGGCGGCCGGCGGGGCGGATCGCGTCGAACTGTGCAACGATCTGGTCGAAGGCGGCACCACGCCGAGTGCGGGGTCGGTCCGGCTGGCACGCGAGCGGCTCGACATCGGCATCTGCGTCATGATCCGGCCGCGGGGGGGAGATTTCCTGTACTCGGATCTCGAGTTCGAGATCATGCGTGACGACATCGCGGTCGCGAAGCGACTCGGCGCGGACGGAGTCGTGCTCGGCCTGCTCCTGACGAACGGCACGATCGACCGCGAGCGCACCGCCCGGCTCGTCGAAGCGGCCGATCCTCTCCCGGTCACCTTCCATCGCGCGTTCGACGTGTCTCGCGACCCGATGGAGTCTCTGGAGTCGCTGATCGGGCTGGGGGTGCGGCGCGTGCTCACCTCAGGGCAGCAGGCCTCCGCACTGGAGAGCCTCGACCTGATCCGGCGTATGGTGGACACCGCCGGCGACCGGATCACGATTCTCGCGGGAGGCGGCATCACGTCGGACAACGCTGCCCGTGTCGTGGCGGCGACGGGGGTGCGCGAGATCCACGTGTACGCGCCGGGCCGGTACGCCAGCCCGATGGAGTACCGGAACGAAGCGGTGCCGATGGGAATGGCGTATCGGCCCGAGGAGTACGTCCGGACCGTGACGGATCCGGCGCGGATCCGGGCCGTGGTCGAGATCGTCCGGCCGGATTAGGGCGCGGTCAGCCTCCAGACCAGCCAGAGCAGGCCGACGCTGGCTCCCAGCAGGAGCACCGCGAGTGCCAGGAACAGCCGACCGATGCGGGGTGCGAAACGCCCAGCGTAGACCCGTCTCCCCTTGAAGACCCACGATCCGGGCGGAGGGACCTGCCCGCTCGCGATCACCCGCACTCCCTGCCACGCGAGATACGCCGCGACCGCGACGTTGCCGCCGGCCATCAGAGTGAAGAGGGTGCGGAGCGAACTGGCGGCGCGGCGTGCGGCATCGCCCGGGTCGGTGGCCGCCACGGCCTGCAGGGTGGCGACGTGCTGGCGGATCGTGAGGCTCAACGCCCAGCATAGCGCCGCCAGCACGCCGAGGGCGAGAAGAAGCGCAACCCGGACCCGCCAGTCACGCGGGTCGATCACCCGGTAGTCGTTGTGCATGTCGGGGATCCCTGCCCGTGGGCTCGATCGCCGGTCGATAACGGTCGTCGGTACCGCCCGCGAGAGCGCCTGATCGGCTCCGCGCGGGAGTGGGCCATGGAGCGGGCGGCGGCCCGCGAGTCCGCCGCCACGCACGTCCACGCCTGATCCGCCGACGTCAGAGTCCGAGTGCGGTCGCCGCCTGTTCGTATTTCTCGGGCCGAACGTACAGGACGTACCCGAATGCGCCCTTCCCGTCGGTGACCCCGCTCGAGGCGTACACATTGACTCCGGCTTCGTAGAGCTTCTCGTGAATGCTGACGAGCGCACCGAGTTCGTCGTCTCCGTGCACGAGCAACGCGCGGTGCGGGCCGTCCAGTGCGAGGCCGGCCTTCGCGGCGGCGTGCTGCAGCTTGTGCGTGTCCTCGGGAAACAACGTGAGCTGGGTGCGCATCGGCCCCACGGGCACCCCGACAAACGCGAGCAGGCTCACGCCGAGATCGGCGAACTGTGTCAGCAGCTTGTAGCCCTCACCAGGCGCGTCCCGGATCACGGCATAGAAGTAGTCGACCCTGCGGATCTGCAATCCCATAGCATCCCTCCTCGCTGCCGCCGATGGGCGGGGTTGGGAGTGAGCGCGCCGGCGTCACCGTTCTTCCAAGATAGCGCCCGCGGGCACGACCCCGCACGCGGTCAGGGGAGAAGAAGTGTCGGTGATGCGTGTGGCTCAGTCGCGTCGGAGCTTCTGGAGAAACTGTGCGCGGACCTTGGCGACTTTCGGGGCGACCACCATCCGGCAGTACGCCTGGTCGGGATTCCGCCGGAAATAGTCGTCGTGGTAGGTCTCGGCAGGATAGAACACGTCGAGCGGTACGACCTGCGTCACCACGGCGCTGCCCCAGATGCCGGCGGCCTCGAGGTCGGCGATCGCTTGCTCGGCGGCAGCGCGCTGCGCCTCCGAGTGCACGAAGATCGCAGAGCGGTACTGCGTGCCCACATCCGCGCCCTGTCGGTCGAGCTGTGTCGGGTCGTGGATCGTGAAGAACACATCGAGCAGATCTCGGAAGCTGAGAACGGCCGGGTCGAAGGTGACCTGCACGGCCTCGGCATGCCCGGTCGTTCCCGTACACACTTGCTCGTACGACGGAGCGGGCACGTGGCCTCCCGTATACCCCGACCGAACCCGTTCGACGCCGCGCAGTAACTGAAAGGCCGCTTCGAGGCACCAGAAGCAGCCGCCGGCGAGTGTGGCGGCTTCCAGCCGAGCGTCAGTCATCGCGTCCCTCCCTGCCGTGGGTCACATGCCCTCCACGAGTAGCATCTCTGCCGTGGCACACTCGTGGCGGAGGGCCTTTGCGGGTGCATACTCGGCGGACGACCACCACACGCGCGCCCGCTCGATGCTCGGAAACTCGAGCACGACGATGCGGCTGATCTCTCCCTCCCCCTCGAGCTTCTCGGCAGGCCCGCCGCGCACGATGTACCGTCCACCGTAGGCAGCCACGGACGGGGCCGCGAGCCGCTTGTACTCCTCGTAGCGCACGGGATCGGTCACGCGAATGTCGGCGATCATGTAGGCGGGCATCGGACGCACTCCGGACGTTGGATGGCGGTGCAAGTCGTGGGTACGACTGCGAAGGTAGCAAGCCGCCGCGTTGCGTGGTACTGCGCATCCCCGCGGGGCATTCTCGCTCGGGCATCGCGGTTCTAGATTCCCTCCGTGCATCGGGGACGGCAGGGGAGCCCACGCGTTCAGGGCCGATCCCGCAAGACACCAACGAGATGACAGGAGGTAGCATGCACGACAGGGCGCGTGCGGCTCATGTGCCCCTTCTGGCTGCCGCGCTGGCGCTGGCGGTCACGAGCGTGGTACAGGCCCAGGACGAGAAGAGCCCACTCTCGATGACGACGGAGCTCACGGGTGTGTGGACGGCCGGCAACTCGCAGTCGACCAGCTTCGGGCTCGACCTGAAGCTGACGTACACGATCCCGAAGGCGGTATTCAAGCTCGAGGGCGGGGGCGTGCGGGCGACGTCCACCAAGACGACGCGGTACGCGGTCGGGGCGGACACCAGCAATTACACCCTCGCCGAATCCAAGGTCACCGAGAAGATCGCCGAGGCGTTCTACGCACGCGGCCGTGGCGACTACCACTTCCGCGACGGGCTGTACGCGTTCGGCGGTGCGGACTGGCTGCGGAACACCTTCGCCGGCATCGACAGCCGCACCCTGATTGCCCTGGGGGGCGGCAACGCGTGGGTGAGCAACGACCAGGTCACGTTTCAGACCGACCTCGCCGTCACGTATACGTTCCAGCAGGACGTGGTCTCGAACCCGTTCCTGAAGACGAGCTTCCCCGGCATTCGGCTGCAGTACGACCTGAAGTGGCAGATCGTGCCGTCGACCGAATTCAGCAGCGTGCTCGTGGGCGACTTGGCGTTCTCCAAGGAGAGCGGCGCCGTGTCGGACGGGGAGGATATCCGGGCCGATTTCACCAACGCATTCACGATCGCGATCAGCTCCAAGCTCGCACTGAAGCCTTCGCTGCAGCTTCTCTGGCGGAATGCGCCGGCCCTTACGGAGATCGATCTCGTACCGGCCGCGGGGGCGCCGGCCACAGGCACGGTGATCGTGCCCCTGCAGAAGACGGACAGCTTCTTCAAGTTGGCGCTGGTCGTGAAGTTCTGAGGGGAGGTCGGATACGAGATGTCAGATGCCAGGTTTCGGAGAGTAGACGCCAGACGGCGTTTGGACTCCGAAACCCGGCGTCTCACATTCTCCGCTTGACGAACTTCAAGCCCGACCAGGTTTCGTCGATCGCGCAGATCTTGTAGTCGACGAGGCCGGCGGCGAGGCCGACGCGGCGCACCTCGCTCTGTGTGAGATCGGCGGCTACACCCGAGGATCGCTTTGGCCACGCGATCCAGAGCCCGCCCGCGCCCACGTCCCTGGTGATGGGCACGACACGCCGTTCCACCTGAAGGCGTGAGGTGGCGCACCAGATCGTGAGGTCCCGGGTGGCGTGCCCGCCGCGCCGGAGCTTCACGCCACGGGGCAGCGGTCCCAGTGTCGCCGCGAATCCCCTTGGCGCGTCCACCAGCACCACGGTCATCCCCTCCCTGATACCGAGTTTCTGCGGCAGCGGGGTGCCGGAGTAGCCGGCGAGAGCGGAGGCCGGCACGGCCGGACTGGTGGGAGGGTGGGCGATCGCACGCCGCAAGGCGGCGCGGATCCCGCTCCATGCGGCGTATTCCGCGTCCGGAATCTGCTCACGCACCCGGGCGAGTTTTTCGGGAGTTCCGCCGGCGAACACGATGGGGATCTGCCGTGTGCGCTTGGTGTGACGCAGCGCCACCGCGACGTCGCGGCCGTGGGAGGGCACGCGCGACAGGTCGATCACGACGGCGGCCGGCGCCCGTTCGGCGACCTCCCGCAGCGTCGTCGGGGTGAACGGCGTGTAGTCGACCCGGTAGCCGGCGGCCGCGAGCGCGGCCACGCGGGCCTCGGCCTCGGCGGGCTTCCAATGGATCAGGCGGACCCGGCGCCGTGGCGGTGCCTTCCGTCCCATCGCGATCCTCCTGTCGCTCATCGTAAGCCCGGGCTGGGTCCACGTCCAGGGCCGTCCGTGCATCCATCCCGCCGGCGTGCCAGATTAGGTGGGCGTCGCGACAGATTCTCACGCACGAGGCAGGTCATGGCCACACGGGACCGGATCGGACGCTGGGCTCCATGGGGATCGGTCGTGCTGCTCGCCGCGATTGGCTGTGGAGCGCCGGCGACGCGGCTGATCGACCGCCAGGCGACGTTCGACCGGTTCGGATGGTGGGACAACCGGGACTGGGACTGGTACGACGCCAACATCCCGTTCTTCGAGTCACCCGACTCCGCAATCGACGCCACCTACTACTACCGGTGGGAGCTGGTCACCAAACACCTGACCTACGGCTCGCCCGCCACCGGATACGTCTTCACCGAGTTCCTGGACCGGCCCTTTTGGTCCGGCACGTACGGCGCGATCAGTTGCCCGCTCGGCCATCAGTTCTACGAAGCCCGGTGGCTCCGGGATCGGCGCATCGTCGACGACTACGCGCGCTACTGGTTCGAAACGCCGGGCGCCGAGCCGCGCCGGTACAGCAACTGGTACGGGAACGCCATGTGGGCGGTATATCAGGTCACGGGTGACACGGCCTTCGTGCGGCAAGTGCTTCCCCACATGGAGCGGCAATACCAGGGTTGGGTGGAAGAGCACTTCGATCCCGGGCACGGCATGTTCAGTTGGGTCGGGGCGTGGGACGGAATGGAGACGAACATCAACAGCCGTCAGACGGACGATGCGTTCTCGGGCGCCGAGGGATACCGGCCCACGCTCAACAGCTACCTGTATGCGGACGCGGTGGCGATCGCGAAGGCGCGGCGGCTGGTCGGTGACACCGTGCGCGCGGCGGCCTACGCCGCACGCGCCGCCGCGCTGAAGCAGCGGGTGCAGGACGAGCTGTGGGACGCGCAGCGGGAGTTCTTCTTCCATCAGTTCGCGCACGACGAGCGGGGGGGCATTGAGCCGCTCTCGCTCACCTACGAGACCGGTCCGTACGCGGGAAACCCGCACGGTCGCGAGGAACTCGGCTTCGTGCCCTGGCAGTTCGGGCTCCCCGACCCGCAGTACGAGCAGGCGTGGAAGTTCCTGATGGACCCCGAGTACTTCCTCGCGCCGTTCGGGCCCACGACGGTCGAGCGTCACGATCCGCTGTTCTACGTTTCGCCGCGTTGTTGCGAGTGGAGCGGAAACTCGTGGCCCTACGCCACCACGCAGACCCTGACCGCGCTGGCGTATCTGCTGAACGCATACACGCAGGAGGTCGTGGACCGCGACGACTTCGTCGAGCTCCTGCGCATCTACACCCGCACGCAGCGGAAGGGCGGCCGGCCGTACATCGCCGAGGCCGCGAACCCCGACAACGGGTCATGGGAGGGCCACGACACGCACTACCACAGCGAGCACTACTTCCACTCGGCCTACGTCGACCTGATCGTCACCGGCCTGGTCGGGTTGCGGCCGCGCGACGACGACGTGCTCGAGGTGAACCCGCTCGTGCCGGCGGACTGGGACTACTTCGCGCTCGACGGCATCGCGTACCGCGGCCACGACGTCGCGGTCGCCTGGGACCGCAGCGGCCGCCGCTACGGCCGAGGAAAAGGACTGCTCGTGTTCGTCGACGGCCGCCGAGTCGCGTCCGCGGACGCGATCGAGCGGTTGACGGTGACGCTGCCTGCGGCGCCGTCCCGTGAACCGCCCGCCCGGCCGCACAACTTCGCGGTGAACAACGATGGCAACCCGTTCCCCGGCGTCTCGGCGTCGTTCGCCGCCCCGGCATCGCCGCCGTTCTACGCCGTCGACGGCAACTACTGGTATCACACCACTCCGGCAAACCGGTGGACGACCGTCGGATCCCCGGACGCCACGGACTGGATCGCGGTGGATTTCGGCGTCGAGCGTCCGATCGAGACGGTGAAGCTCTACTTCCTCGACGACGGTGAGGGCGTCACCGCCCCGGCGTCGTACGCGCTCGAGGCATGGATGGGTGGCGGATGGCGCGAGGTCCGGGGCCAGCGGCGGCGGCCTGCGGATCCGACCGGGCACCGTGCGAACGTCGTCTCGTTCCCGACGCTCGAGACGTCGAGAATCAGGGCCGTCCTCACGCACCGCCCCGGCGCGGCCTCGGGGCTCACGGAGATCGAGGCGTGGGGCCACGCCACGCTGCCGCTCGCGCCGCCGTCGGAGCCCGACGGAAACCTCGCGCGGAACGGCGCGGTGGCCTCCGCCTCGTTCACCTCGCCCTACGACGACGTGGCCCAGGTCAACGACGGCCGCATCGCCTTCACTCGCTACTCCCGCAATCGGTGGACCGCGTACGGATCGCCCAACGCCAGCGACTGGGTGGCGCTGGAGTTTGGCGCATCCCGTCGCGTGACACGGCTCGAGGTCTACCTGTGGGGCGACGGTGGTGGCGTGCAGGCCCCGCGCGACTACCGCATCGAGTACCGGGACGGCGGGCGCTGGCTGCCCGCAACGCAGAATGCGCGTCGTCCGGAGTGGCCGCAGACGTGGGCGCGCAACACCGTGACGATCGAGCCGGTCGAGACGAACGCGATCCGGATCGTCTTCGAGCACGCGCTCCCCGCGTTCAGCGGCGTGTCGGAACTGGAGGTCTGGTCACCATGATGCACAGGGTTGAATCGACGCTGGTCCGGCGCGGAACGGCCGCGTGGTGCCTATCCGCCCTTCTCACCATGACGGCGGCCGCACTCACCGACGCCCAGGTGACGCCGGGAGCGTCGACGCTCCGCACCCGCTGGGCTGCCGGGGTCGATCCGGCACACGTACTGCCCGAGTACCCACGGCCGCAGCTGAGGCGTGCGCGCTGGATCAATCTCAACGGCGCCTGGGAGTACGCCATCGCCGACTCCGGAGCCGGGCGTCCGGCCGTGTTCGCCGGCACGATCCTGGTGCCGTTCCCGGTCGAGTCGCAGTTGAGCGGCGTGACCCGTGCGGTCCTGCCGGAGCAACGGCTCTGGTACCGGAGGACCTTCGACGTCGGACGCCGGGTGGTCGGCGAGCGCTGGCTGCTGCACTTCGGAGCCGTGGACTGGGAAGCCAGCGTGTGGGTGAACGGACGCAACCTGGGCACGCACCGCGGCGGCTTCGACCCGTTCACGTTCGACGTCACCGATGCGCTGGTGGCCGGCGGACCGCAGGAGATCGTGCTCGCCGTGTGGGACCCCACGAACAGGGGCCAGCAGCCGCGCGGCAAGCAGGTGCTCGAGCCGCACGGGATCCTGTACACCGCGGTCACCGGTATCTGGCAGACCGTCTGGCTCGAGCCGGTGCCGGCAGCGCGGATCGAGGGACTCCGCATCGTGCCGAGCCTGGCCGGCGGGACGGTGACGGTCACGGCATCCGTGACAGGTGCGGGCGACGGCGCGACGGTGACCGCGCGCGCGCTCGCGGACGGGACCCCCGTGGCGGAAGCCCGCGGGAAGGCCGGCGCACCGATCACGCTCACGATCGATCACCCGCGAGCCTGGCATCCCGACGATCCGTACCTGTACGGGCTCGACGTCAGCCTTTCCTCGCATGACACCGTACGCAGCTACGTCGGGATGCGCGACCTTGCGGTCGGTCCGGACTCGGCGGGGGCGGTGCGGCTCCTGCTGAACGGACGCCCGCTGTTCCACTACGGCCTGCTCGACCAGGGATGGTGGCCTGACGGCCTGTATACGGCCCCGACCGACGAGGCCCTGCGCTACGACCTCGAGGTCACGAAGCGCCTCGGCTTCAACATGATCCGCAAGCACGTGAAGGTGGAGCCGGAGCGGTGGTACTACCTTGCGGATTCGCTCGGGCTCCTCGTGTGGCAGGACATGCCGAGCGGCAACAACGAGGGTGTGCCCGCCCGGGCGCAGTTCCAGCACGAGCTGGAACGCATGGTCCACGCGCGAGCCAATCATCCGTCGATCGTGATGTGGGTGCCCTTCAACGAGGGCTGGGGGCAGCACGATACGGAGCGGTACGTAGCGCTGCTCCACGAGATGGACGCCTCGCGTCCGGTGAACAACGCGAGTGGGTGGACCGACCAACATGTCGGCGAGATCTCCGACGTGCACCGCTATCCCGGTCCCGGGATGCCGGAGCCGGACGGCCGCCGGGTGCCGGTGCTCGGCGAGTTCGGTGGATTGGGCTTGCCGCTGCCCGAGCACACCTGGGTCGAGGAAGGGAACTGGGGCTACCGTGGCTTCCAGACGCTCGAGGACCTGCGGGCCGCCTACCGCGCGCTGATCCGCCAGCTGCGGCCGCTCATCGGCGAAGGCCTCGCCGCGGCGGTGTACACGCAGACCACCGACGTCGAGATCGAGGTCAACGGCATCATGACCTACGACCGGGAGGTCGTGAAGCTCCCGAACGACATCGTCGCCGACCACCGGGCGCTCTTCGGCCCTCCCCCTGTCGTGCAGACCGTCGTGCCGACCTCGCGCACCGAGGGCCAGCGGTGGCGGTACACCACCACACCGCCCGCGGACGGCTGGCAGCAGCCCGCGTTCGACGACTCGGCCTGGGCTGAGGGCCCGGGCGGATTCGGGACCCAGCGCACGCCGGGGACGCACGTGCGCACGGCGTGGAACACGAGCGATCTGTGGCTGCGCCGCACCTTCCGGCTCGAGGGCCCGATGCCGGCCGACCCTCAGCTGCGGATCCACCACGACGAGGACGCGGAGGTGTATCTCAACGGAGTGCCGGTGGCGGCGCTCGAGGGGTACACGACCGGCTATGTCCTCGTCCCGCTCGACGCCGCGGGGCGTGCGGCGCTCCGGCCGGGAACGAACGCGCTGGCCGTGCACGTGCGGCAGACGGATGGCGGGCAGTACATTGATGTCGGATTGGTGGAGCTGGTCGAGCCGTGACCGCGCATGCAGCGCGGCGCACAACGGGTATCGGGACCGGACAGGGGAGGACTGATGTCGGCGACGCGATTCCACGTGTCGGTGCTGGCACTCGCAGCGCTGGTGGCGGCGTGCCAGCGGCGGGAACCCCCCGTTGAGGCGTCAACGGTGACGCGCAATCTCTTCGGTGAGTTGCCCGACGGCAGGGAAGTGTACGCCTTCACGCTCGACAACGGGCACGGCGTCAGGCTCGAGGCGATCACCTACGGCGGCATCATCGTCTCGCTCGAAACGCCGGACCGCACGGGACACCGCGGGGACGTCGTGCTCGGTTACGACGATCTGGCAGGCTACCTCGCGGAGACGCCGTACTTCGGCGCGATCGTCGGTCGCTACGGCAACCGGATCGGCAACGCCGAGTTCGCGCTCGACGGCCAGCGCTACCGGCTCGCGGCCAACAACGGGCCGAACCACCTGCACGGCGGCGTGGTGGGCTTCGACAAGGTGCTGTGGGCGGCGAGCCCGTTCGCCCGCGGCGACAGCGTCGGCGTCGTGTTTCGCTACACCAGCCCGGACGGGGAGGAGGGCTACCCCGGCGAGCTCGCCGCGACGGTCACCTATACCCTCACCACCGACGGCACGCTCGTCTTCGACTACCAGGCGACGACCGACAAGCCTACGCCGGTCAACCTGACGCAACATTCGTATTTCAATCTTGCCGGCGACGGAGCGCGCGACGTGCTCGACCACGTGCTCACGATCTACGCGGACGGTTTCACGCCGGTGGACTCCACCCTCATCCCGACCGGTGCGATCGCACCGGTCGCCGGAACGCCCTTCGACTTTCGCATGCCGATGGCGGTCGGCGCGCGCATCGGCGCCGCCGATCGGCAACTCGAATACGGTGGAGGGTACGATCACAACTTCGTGCTCGATCCGAGCGGCGACGGCCTGGCACACGCGGCGCACGTGTACGAGCCGACCACTGGCCGCACGCTCGACATCTACACGACCGAGCCGGGTCTGCAGTTCTACTCCGGCAACTTCCTCGATGGGAGCCTCGTCGGGAAATCGGGGCACGTGTACGACCACCGCTACGGGTTCTGTCTCGAAACGCAGCACTACCCCGACTCGCCCAATAAGCCGGGCTTCCCGTCCACGATCCTGCGCCCCGGGGAGGAGTACCGGTCGCGCACGGTGTTGAAGTTCGGGGTAGGGCAGGACTAGTCGGCGCGACGAGGTCGTGCTCGCTGAACGGGGCGTGCCGGCGCGTTCCGCAGCGGGCGTCTGAGAGCAGCGGCTGCGCCTGGGCGAGGACCGGCGTCGAGTGGACTGCAGGGCGCGGACGGACGCCGCCGCCATCCCAAGCGCATCGAGAGCACGCTCCCTCTGCCTCGGCCGTCACTGGCGTCGCAGTGCCTCGTAGACCGCCGCCGCGATCGTGATGTCCTGTACCGCTACGCCCGTGAGATCGGCGACCGTGACCTGATCGTCCTCCGTTCGCCCGGCGACCCGTCCGGCGATCACGTCTCCCAGTTCGATCACGCGGTCTTCGGCGAGCACGCCCGAGGCGAGCGCGCGGTGAATCTCGCCGCGCTCGCGGCACTGTGCACGGCTGTCGGCCACGACGACGTCAGCGCGCGCGAGGATTGCTGCCTCCAACTCCTGCTTGGCCGCGGTGTCCGAGCCGACGGCGGTGATGTGCGTTCCGGCACGAAGGGCTGCGGCACGGAGGATCGGTGCCGTGGCCGGGGTGGTCGTGACCACGAGATCGCATGATGCGAGGATCTCGTCGGCGTCGAGTGTCACGTCGACGTCGAAGCCCACCGCGGTCATCTCCTCGCCGTATGCTGCGAGCTGCTGCTCCCCGCGGCCCCACACCAGGACGTCGCGGCACCCGGTGCCGGACAGGAAGCGGAGCTGGAGCCGCGCCTGAATTCCCGTGCCGACGATCCCGATGCGCCGGACGACGGGTGGCGCGAGGTGCTTCGCCGCGACCGCACCGGCCAAGGCGGTGCGGACGTCGGTGAGGCGCCCCTCGTCGAGCAGCACCGCCACCGGCTCGCCCGAATCCTGCCGGAACAGGAGCATGAGACCGCTGCTCGACGGCAGCCCGCGCTTCGGGTTGTCGTAGAAGCCGGAGGCGATCTTCACCACGTAGTACGGATCGCCCGCGAGGAAGCCGTACTTGATGTGCACATCGCCCCCCGGGAGAAGGAGCTCGCCCACGGGCGGCACGACCGCCTCGCCAGCCGAGTAGCGGG
>Ga0209536_100005606_pt1 | contig 19449 bp, 15 predicted proteins | sample DeeMarSeWOR28_12_FD_187461 | JGI IMG/M metagenome (GOLD analysis project Ga0209536, IMG submission 187461) | Marine sediment microbial communities from White Oak River estuary, North Carolina - WOR-2-8_12 (SPAdes) (version 2) | ecosystem: Environmental > Aquatic > Marine > Intertidal zone >...
CCAGTTTTTGCATCGTTCACATAGTAAAGTCCTGCCACAACAAGGCCCGCCAAAACAAGCGCGGTAACACACAGAGAGGTTTTCATGACTGGTTCCTCCTTTGTTTATAAAAAGATGGGGTTTGCGCATCAATGACTTTCGGGGTATTTTCGTTTGCGTTTATCTGAAGGTAACCATGCCGGAGGGAAAAAGTGTCACACAATGATAACGTTTTAATCATATATTTATCCAAAGATATGACAACCTCGGCAGCACGGTTCTTAAGCCGCAGGCACCAAAGCCACGCAAGGATATCTTTGAATTGCGCTGCGGTATTGGTTCTGCTTGCCTTTTCATTTGAAATTTGTGATTTTGGATTTATAGTGATTGTCAAAAAAACGCTCCGATTGGATGAAGTTTTTTTTGCTACAAATCGCTTGTTCTGCCATCCTTTTATCGGAACACGATTATGACAATCGGTATACCTTTAATATCTGCAGGCTCTGCGCACCCCGACCTGTAGCGGCCGAATGCGACCGAAGAGGTGTGGACCCATGTCCAAAAAAATTCTGGTTTTAGAAGACAACGAAGACCTGGCACGATTATTAGAGATCCACCTGCGTGACCTATCCTACGAAGTTGAGCTGGCCTTCGATGGTGATGCAGGGTGGGAAAAAATTTTATCCCGAACCTATGATCTGGTTATTCTGGATCTCATGCTTCCCGGCGTCGACGGTTTGGAAATTTGTCGCCGCATCCGTTCAAAATCCGCATACACGCCCATTTTGATGTTGACGGCCAAATCGACGGAACTGGATCGCGTGCTGGGGCTTGAGATGGGGGCAGATGATTATGTCACCAAGCCCTTCAGCATCCGGGAACTGATGGCCAGGGTGAAAGCCATTTTTCGGCGCATCGACGAGTTGCAATCCGATAGGATGGATCAATCGTCACACATAACGGCCGGAGACCTCCAAATCGATCCGGACAAACGCAAAGTGAGCCTCGGGGGCAAGACCATTGATTTGACCGCCAGAGAATTCGATTTGCTTCTTCATTTTGCATGCCATGCCGGCAGAGTCTTTACGCGCTCGCAGCTATTGGACGCTGTCTGGGGATACGGTCATGACGGCTACGAGCATACGGTTAATTCGCACATTAATCGCCTGCGTGCCAAGATCGAAAAAAACCCTGCTCAGCCGGACTATATTCTGACCGTCTGGGGCGTCGGTTATAAATTTGCCGAGGTAGAGCCTTAAGGAGCATTTCGCGAATGTTTAAATCGCTGTATTCAAAACTGGCCGCCGTGCTGGCGGGCCTGTTCTGCCTGGTGGGGGTGGCCATTGTCGTGGTCACCATATTTTCCACCGACATCTACCGTCAGGAAGTCAATCAGCGGCTCAATCGCCAATTGGCCGACCAGATCGTTGCTGAAAAGCGGTTGCTGCAGGGCAGTCGTGTCAATCAGAAAGCCCTCGAGGAAATCTTCCATATGCTGATGGTGATAAACCCGAGTATCGAGGTCTACCTTTTAGATTCCTGGGGCAACATCCTCTCTTTTTCCGCGGCGCCCGGCAAGGTAAAACGTCAACGGGTGGACATCGAACCGATAAAGAATTTGATTGAGGGCCGTGAGAACCTTCCCATTCTGGGCGATGACCCCCGCAGTGCGGGAGGTAGAAAAGTATTTACGGCAGCGCGCATTTCCAGGCAGGGTAAACTGCAAGGTTATCTGTATGTGATTTTAGGTGGAGAGACCTATGACAACCTCGTGGAAAAATTAAAAGCCAGCTACATTCTCCGGGTAAGCACCTGGTTGATCCTGGCAAGCCTTGTATTTGCCCTGATTGCCGGGCTGGTATTGTTTGCCTCCTTAACCGGAAGGCTCAGGCGGCTGGCAAACGCCATGGAAGCCTTTCGACGGGGCTCCGCGGGCGGTCAGATCCAATTTTCCAGCAAGAAAAACGGATATACGGCTGATGAAATAGATAGATTGGGGTCAACTTTCAGTGAGATGGCAGAACGCATCGAAGACCAGGTGGAAAGGATACAGCAGTCCGATGCATTGCGCCGTGAGCTGGTTGCCAATGTATCCCATGACCTGCGTACGCCTCTGGCAACATTGCAGGGCTATATCGAAACGCTGCTTTTGAAGGAAGACAGCCTGAGGCCGGAAGATCGGCGAAGCTATCTGCAGACGGCGATCAAACACTGTGAACGTCTCAACAAACTGGTGGATGAACTTTTTGAGCTGGCCAAACTCGATTCATACGATTTGCGCATCGAGCGCGAGCCATTCAACTTGGGCGAGCTTGTACAGGACGCTGTCCAAAAATTTCAGCTCATGGCCGGTGAAAAACAGGTTGTCCTATCCACCAAAATCGGCAAGGATCTTCCCTTCGTAAATGCCGATATCGCCCTGATTGAGCGTGTTCTGGAAAACCTGATCGAAAATGCTATTCACAACACCCCCACGGGAGGCTCGATCCGTGTGGAGCTTGCACCGCAAAAAGATGATATTTCAGTGCGCGTCAGCGACACCGGATATGGCATCCCCGAGGACGAACTGGCACATATTTTCAGCCGATTTTATCAAATGGATAAGAGTCGCAAGGCCGGTTCAGGTCATTCCGGACTGGGGCTGGCAATTACCAAGAAAATCCTGGAAGTGCACGACAGATCCATCAAAGTCGCCAGCACGCTGAATAAGGGGACGACCTTCAGCTTCAAGCTTCCCGTTGCAACCTCCGTCTGAGCGTTTTTTTTCTGTCCAGGTAACGATACGCTCATCAATTGCTTTCGTTGGTGCGTAATGGCTGAATGGAAATTTATTCATATCACACTGTGAACGCTTGAACAGATTGCCGCACGCGCAAATAACTGATGCCGATCAATATCCCGCTGCAGCTAACACTTCTCGGCTTCGGGTCCAAACGGCTTTAAGATCAACAGCAGCTGTGGCAATAATGTCAAAGCCGCAATTAACGCAATGGCCATGGCCAGCGCCGTCAGCAGGCCGAAATATATGCTGGGAATAAAATTGGAGAGGGTAAGAATCAGAAAACCGCTGATAATCGTCAACGACGTATAATACAGGGCCCGGCCGATGCTGCCGTGGCATCGATGAACGGTCTTTAAATAGCAATGTTCATACTGAAACTCGTATCTGAAACGGTAAATATAGTGAATCGTGTTGTCGACCGCTATTCCAATGCTGATGGCGGCAATGGTAATGGTCATCATGTCCAGGGGAATGTTCAGCCACCCCATAACCCCGAGAACCACTGAAATCGCAATCAAATTCGGTAGGATAGCGATCAGTGCCAATTTCAGCGAACGAAACAGAATCAGGAACATGCCCAACAGCACCAGCACGACCATTCCCAGTGTGAGAATCTGTGATTCAAACAAACTCTGCAGCATATTGTTATACAACACCAGCAACCCGGCCAAATGGAGCCTCTCTGGCTTTATCCCCAGTTTGTTGACCAGGTCATGCCGTATTTTTTTCAAGAGGGCATCCCGTCTCAGGGATTTTTCGGAATCCTTGACCCGGATGGAGTAGCGCAGCTGATGATGTTGCGGAGATACATAAGGCTTCAAGATAATCCGTTTGAATCGATCGGGCAGTTCGCTGTAGACCAAAGCCAGCTGAAAATTATCTAACGGCTGGCCGTTGTTTAGTTTCGTCGCAATCTTCAGCATCGTTGCCAGCGACAGGACCTTGCCGGTTTCCGGCAGGTTGTCAAGATAATCGTGGATCTTCGTTGCCAGCGCCATCCGGTCAGCGGTAAACCAATATTTTTCATCCTTGGCTCCTTCAAATTCATCGAACTCATCAAATTCTTCGTCTCCCTGTCCCTTGGTTTTAGCTGCCGCCATAGCTGCCGATGCCTGCGGCACCTCAAGTTCGACAATTACATCCAAGGGGGTGGTGCCGCCCAGTTTTTCGTCAATGATTTTCAGGCCCTGATAGATTTCGGTGGTTTCTTTAAAGTAATTGACAAAACTATTTTCAACAACGAGTCTGGTAATGCCGAGCACACTCATAATTAAGATAAAGCAACTGCCAAGCAGTATCAGGGTGCCGCGTGCTTCCGTAAACCTGGCCAGAGCAGATGTAAAGGAGAAACGCTTTGCCTTCATGGCCTGCGGGGCTTCTTTGCCCAGCAACATCAGTCCGGCCGGAAAGAGCAGAAATGTTGATATCAGCGAAACCGCAATACCGGCACTCATCATCCAGCCAAAGGTTCTAACGGGCAGGATATCGCACAGCAGCAGGGAACCGAATCCGGCAATGGTCGTCAGAGCGGCGTACAAACAGGGCGTCAGCATTAAGCTCACCGTATCACGGATAAGTTGGCGCTGTTCAGCTTCAGGATTTCGCGACAAAAGATCCTTGTACCGCACGATCAAATGGATCGTAATCGCCATGGTAATGATCAGCTGTAATGATATAAAATTGGAAGATATAACGGTGACCTTCCAGCCAAACATTCCCAGGAGCCCCATCATGGCAATTGCAGAAAAAACGCAGCAGATTACCGGCAATACGACCCACCGAACTTTTTTAAAAATAATGCTTAAGGTAAAGACGAGAAAAAAAGCGATGCCGATACCGAATATCTTCAAATCTTGCTTAATAAAACGGATTAAATCGTCTGATATTACGCTGATTCCGCCCAAAAAGAGCTGAGCATCTTGACGGTAGTTGTCCATAATGGCCCGGATTGCGGCGATATCCTCGTGTTGGATTTTCCGCCGTTTCTCGCGATGTCTCTGGAGTTGGTCCTTGAGTTCCTTGAATTCGATAATTTCTGCACCGGTAAGCGATTTCCTGGCGGCTTTTTCTCGAAAATCGTCGCTACGGGCCAATAAGTCCTCATAGACCTCGTCGACCGGAAAATTGATCTGAAGACCCGTGGTCTTCAGATCAGGGCTCACCAGCAGATTTCGGTAAAGGGGACTGTCTTTGAACTCAATTCTGGCCAATTTCCGATCCACTGTTGGTGACTCAAGGGTTTCAATGCTCGTGGTCAGTTCCCTGACCGGCACGGGCGGACTTTCCAGCAAAGGGGCATCCAATATCGAAACCACCGAAGTGACCCGCTTCGCCTGCTTTAATTCATCCCGCAACCGGGTGAGTTTTTCCAACGTTGTCTCCGAGAACAAGTCGTCTTTGGGGGTATAGGTCAGCAGCAAGTAATCATGGCCCCCATAGCGTGATTTAATGAGCCGCGAATATAGCAGGTCTTCATCGGTTTCGATAATCAGGGTTTCGGTCGAGGCATCGAGCTTAAAGTCCTTTGCCGCATAGCCGAGAAAAGCAACCGCTGCCAGCAAAAAAATTATAACGATGCCAGGACGTTCAAGGATAAACGTGTCGTAAAAACGAGATACCAAAGAGTGAAGTTTTGTCATATCGGGCGCTGGGCTCAGTGATTGTGGATTATTAGCTGTCGGTCGACTTTTCCAGCCGATCTAAAAGGTCGTCAATCGTCCCACTTTGCAGGATCTCGTTAAACTGAGACCGGTAGCTCATGATAATGCTGACGCCTTGGATTTCTAAATCGTAAATTTTCCAGCTGTTATTTGAGGGATAAAGCTTGTATAACATAGAAATTTCATTGCCTTTTGAAATCAGATGGGTGGGCACATGAACCTTTTTTTCGACCGCCACCGGCGAATCGTAAGTGATTTTTTCATCCGTGTAGGCCGTCAGTTTGTTCAGATATGACTGCCGCAGGCGTTCAACAAAAAGCGCTGTAAATCTTTCCCTTTTTTCTGCGGTCATGCTAGACCAGTGTTTCCTGCCCAGAGACAGCTTGGCCATTAGGTTGAAATCAAACATCGGTGTTACAATTTCAACGACCTCCTTGCTTTTTGCTTGTTGCCCGAGATCTTTTTTTTGTAAAACCGCAAATACGGCCTCAAGGTTGCTTTTTAAAAATTCTTCAGCGGCAATTTTATCATCGGCGATAAGCGACTGGCTCAGCATAATGAGGCAGACCGCGGCGAAAAGAATACTTTTCGTAATCCATTTTTTTCTTTGCATTTTGAATTTCTTTCCTTTTGGGGAACCTCTTTTCAGCTCTTTATGCTGTATTGCCGGATAAACATCAGCCCGGGCATCTTCTAATACCCCAGGTTTTCACCGATCAGCTTCACGTGGATGCGGTTTTCGATCATGTGGCCCTCGATAATGCTCCACATGTTGCAGATTCGCTGGGGCGTCTTGCAATCACTGCACATGCCGGTTTCCACACAGGGGTTTTTCAGACCGTAGCGGATATTGTTGATAGGTGCCGCATGATGCTTGACCCTGGCCATGGCGCTCTCCAGATCCGGGCAGACTTTGTTCATGCCCACCATCAGGACCACTTTTTTGGGTCCAAAAGCCATGGCCGCCACGCGGTTGCCCATTCCGTCGAGATTGACCAATTTGCCGTCCAGGGTAATCGCGTTGCAGCCTGCGATCATCAGATCGGCGGACAGGCCCTGGCGCCTGAGGTCCAGCTGTTTTTCCAGGGGCAAGTCCGGCTGGTAGGGATCGATGAGATTGACCTCCGTCAGCTTCGCGATATCCTCCCAGAGTCCGGTTGCCTGGGCGGTCATGGAACCGCAGCGATAGACCGTATCCCCCGGGCTGATCATATCGATAATCTCCTTTTTAGCCAGGACGGCCGTCGGCGCGAAACTGCCCGCCATGCGGCGTTTCTTCAAATTTTCAATAATTTTCACCGCTACCTTCTCGTTCCAAGCCACCCGATGCTCGTCCATAAATTGACTCCTTTCTGATCTGATTGTACCCGATTTTCGTCAAACACATGCGTTTGCCCGGCTTGTATCGGTATTCGTGAATCGCATAGTGTCTAAAAACCAGCCCAACCCAGCAGCGCTTGCCGAAACACGTTGCGCAACCGATCAACGCACAGCCGCGCTCATATAAAATAAAGACATTCTCCGTTCAGATCTATGAACCTATCCCTGCTTAACCAGATCAACATTACTTGTCAAGTAGCACTCACCTTCTTTTTACTTGACTTAAAGCCGGCTTGTTGCAATCTTCGACTGTAATTACAAATAGAAAACAGATCCGTTATGATTATATTGATCAATTCATCAAAAACGCTGGACTTTCAGCAAACTCTGAGGGTCAGCGAACACACCATTCCCGAGTTCATAGATGACGCCGAGTTTCTGGTCGGAGAATTGCGTGCGCTTTCAGAGGCGCAAATTTCCAAACTGATGGGCGTCAGCGCCCAGCTGACCAAATTAAATGTCGAGCGTTATCAAAAGTGGAAAACCCCATTCACGGTTTCCAACGCCAGGCCGTCTTTGTTGGCTTTTAAGGGTGATGTCTATTCCGGAATCGATGTTGAAAATTATTCGAACCAGGAATTTAATTTTGCCCAGAAGCATTTGCGCATTCTGGCCGGCCTTTATGGAATACTGCGGCCTCTGGATTTGATCCAGCCCTATCGTCTCGAAATGGCGACGAAATTGTCGACATCCAAGGGAAAAGACCTGTATCAATTTTGGGGAACTCGAATCAATGAATCTCTGAAGGAATTGACCAAGCAGGAAAAATCCGGGATTCTAATCAATCTGTGTTCCCTCGAATATTTAAAATCCGTCAGACCCAAACTTTTGGATGCGGCAATAATCACACCGGTCTTCAAAGAGCACAAGGACGGGTCCTATCGAACGGTAGCCGTTTATGCAAAAAAAGCCCGCGGATTGATGTGCAATTATATTATCCAGAACCGAATTAAAGACCACAAAGCGCTCAAAGATTTTAATGTTCAGGGATATCAATTTAACAAAAAGTTGTCTGGGGATAGACAATGGGTGTTTACCCGGGGATAAAAGAAACTGGATTTTATCAACTGCGGCACATTCTGTCCTATGAAAATAACCGGGAAAACACCTCGCGCCTGAAGAAAAACTATCATTTCAAGGAACACGCCATGCCAAATAAGCAAATTCCGATCCAGGACGGGCTTTTTACCTGGCCTTCCGATAATCCCAGGCTAATCGGCAGCAAATGCGGGCATTGCGGGGAAGTCACCTTCCCGGCCCAAAAAAGCTGTGCGGCCTGTTGTTTTCAGGATTCGGAGAACATAGAGCTATCTCGAGAGGGAAAGCTGTGGACCTGGACCATCCAGGGGTTCCCGCCCAAATCACCGCCCTATGCCAGGCCGGAGACACCGGAGACATTTGTTCCCTACGGGGTGGGATATGTGGAACTGCCAGAGGGTGTGCGAGTCGAGACCCGGTTGACGCAAAACGACCCTGAAAAATTAAAAATAGGGATGACCATGCAACTGGTCATCGAAAAGTTTGCCGAAGACGACCAGGGCAACGAGCTGATGTCGTTTTTTTTCAAACCCGTTGAAGAGGGGGGCTGAAATGGAGGTTGCCATTATCGGAATAGGGATGCATCCCTTCGGCCGTACCGAAGGCGTATCCGGCCTTGAGCAGGGAGCCTATGCCGTCCGGGCTGCCTTAAAAGACGCCGGCGTTGAATGGAAAAATGTTCAATTCGCCTTCGGCGGCAGCACCGATGCCGGTGCCGCAGATACGCTGGTGAACAATTTGGGTTTGACCGGTCTTCAGTTCATCAATGTCAGCAATGGATGTGCGACCGGCGGCAGCGCATTGATTTCGGCATTCACATCTATTACATCCGGTGCCTGGGAGCTGGGCGTTGCCGTTGGATTTGACAAGCATCCGCGCGGTGCATTTGCGGTGGACCCGGAGGCCATGGGCATCGGCAAATGGTATGGAGACGTGGGGCTGGCTTTAACGACCCAGTTTTTCGGGATGAAGATACAAAAGTACATGCATGATCATAATATCACCGAAGACAGCCTGGTTCGGGTTGCGGTCAAGAATTTTCACAATGGTTCCCTGAATCCAAATGCCTGGCGCAAGAGGGCTCTGAGTTATGAGGAGATTGCCGGCTCCCCGATGCTGGCCCATCCCTTGCGGCAATACATGTTCTGCTCGCCGGGAGAAGGGGCCGCTGCCCTGGTGTTGTGCAACGCCAAAAAAGCAAAGCAATACGCATCAAACCCGATTTATCTGAAATCAGCGGTCGTAAAAACCCGTCTGTACGGGTCCTTTGAGGTGTTCAGTCCCTGCCAGGCCAGCAAGCAGGCTCCAAGCCCCACCGTGCAGGCATCGCAGGCCGCCTATGCAATGGCCGGCATCGGGCCGGAGGATATCGATATTGCCCAGATTCAGGACACCGAGTCCGGCGCCGAGATCATGCACATGTCGGAAAACGGCTTATGCAAGGACGGTGAGCAGGAAGAGATGTTGAAGCGGGGGGAAACCGAAATTTCCGGCCGCTTGCCTATCAATACTGACGGTGGATGTATGGCCAACGGGGAGCCCATCGGGGCCTCGGGACTCCGGCAGGTCTGCGAGATCTGTCTGCAGCTCAGAGGGCAGGCCGGCCGTCGGCAGGTGCCAAAAAGATTAAAAACAGGGTATACGCATGTGTATGGCGCGCCGGGGTTGAGCGCGGTCACCATACTCCAAAAATAGATCGATTCCGCTCGGAAATGGCTCCTTTTCAGATATCCGGCGTTCTCCGCGGCTTTATCCTTCGACGCACTCAAAGTACGCTTCAGGATAAAAGCCTTGTGCGGCCTTGGATATCGAAAAAATTGGTTAATTTCTGCCTGTCATGCCGGACTCGATCCGGCATCCGGGTGCATAACCCTTGAACAAAATGGAAATAACCACTTAACCGACGGGTGCGGGTTCGTTGTTATATCTTTTTCGGTAAAAATTTAAAAAAATGGGGGAAAAGATGAGCAGGTTGAAACGATGGTTGCTGTATACCTTTATCACGCTTATTGTGGTTGTGAGTATTGCTGTTGTCGTTTTTTGGAAGGATATTCAGGAGATCAGAGGCGTTATGGATTATGCCCACACATTTGATCCGGATACGATTGTAGAGAATTTTAGGTCGTTATACAACAAATACCCAAGTTCCACCGTGAACCGCTCCGGACCGGTCTACAAGTTGCCGGAAAAGCACCGGGAGCTGCCCGCAACCTATGTGTACAATGGTGAAACAAAAAGAATCAGCGATTGGATTGAGCGTACCGATACCACCGGGCTGCTGGTTATCAAAGACGGCGATATCGTATTCGAAAACTATTATGGCGGCAACGAAAAATCGACGCGCACCATCTCGATGTCGGTAGCTAAATCCTTTGTTTCCTTTCTGATAGGCGTGGCCTTAGCTGAGGGGAAAATTGCTGATTTGCAGGATCCTGTGGAAACTTATGCCCCGGAGCTTAAAGGCAGCGGTTATGAGGGGGTTTCGCTGAAAAATGTTTTACAGATGTCTTCCGGAATTCGTTTTACCGAGGATTATGGCGACTTAAAATCAGATATTGTTCGTTTGGTCGCCTCCTTTACCACCGGCTCCCTCAACGAATTTGTCGCCAACCTGGTCAATGAGCGCAAGCCGGGAACCTTTAACCAATATGTCAGTGCCGATACTCAGGTTTTGAGTATGGTACTGAAGGGGGCGACGAAAAAAACGCTGACGGCGTATATGCAGGAAAAACTCTGGTCGCACCTGGGAGCAGAGTATGATGCCGAATGGCTGACCGACCCCTCCGGAACGGAAATGGCTTTCGGCGGACTCAATGCCGCCCTGCGCGATTATGCCAGGTTCGGGCTGCTCTATTTGAATCAGGGACGCAATTTCAAGGGCGAGCAACTGGTCCCGGCCAGCTGGGTAAAGGCCTCGGTCACCCCCGATGCACCGCATTTGATGCCGGGACGGGACAATCCCGGCTCCGATTGGCCGATGGGTTACGGTTATCAATGGTGGATTCCGGAAAATCCGCAAGGCGATTACATGGCGATCGGTATTTACGGACAATTTATCTACGTGCACCCGGGACATGACGTGGTGATCGCCAAATCATCCGCCTATGTCGACTACAACAACAGCGGCGATGAGATGGAGTTTGAGAGTGTGGAGGCCTTTCGTGCTATTTCCAAAGGTCTATAGATTAGTGTCCGGAAGTAAAGGTAAAAATTTAGCAATCCGTCTGCTGCCAGAAAAGCATCATTTTTTGAGAATTGAAAATTCGAAAAACGAAACGCGAAACAAATCCGAAAATTCGAATAATCAAAACCGCAAACTTGATTAACCCAATGAGCAGCTCGTCCACCAAACGGATCCGCAAACCGTCTTTTCCCGACCAACCTGGGGTATTGGCGGTGCTGTTGATTGTGGCTGCGCGCTTTCCGGCCCGGAAAAAGATCTCTTTGCGGCGCCGGCTCCTTTGCGCCGATGGGCTGAACGCCGGAAAAATGAAATGGAGGAATAAAATTCCAGCGAGTATAGAACACCTATACTTGCTGTCGCCCTATTGCTCACCGGGATGGTATGCCTTTTCCAATTTACTCCTGATGTCTTCTTCGGTCAGAAGCGATTTTCTCAATTTACGCTTCACAAACAGGGGTGCCTGGTCATCATAGTGGGGCGAGTCTTTGCGATTGACATTGCCATATTGATGAATTGCCCATGACTCGACGCCTCCTGAAGAAAATTCGGCAATGAGGATATAGGAATCACCGGCCGTGCCGACAACTTTATCTTCCACTTTTTTCGTATGCACGGCGTTCAGGGTATCTTTACCGCCGCCAACCGGGACATTCATATCGCCCCTCTGCAGGCGCTGAACGGTGCCCAAAGGGACGTCCACTGTGCCGTAATGCTTCAGCAAAAATTGCACGGCGGCTTTAAAGGTATCTTCCGGCTTCGGCTCAGGAGTGCCGACGGGTTCAAATATTTTAACATTGTGAATCGGCTCGTAGGTCAGTCGCACCAGGGTTGCCCCTGCAGAATCTTCTTCCATACGACCATCCCAGTTTTTTAGAAGTGCCAGCGCCTGTTTTTCATTTTGATCGCCCGGCAAATAGTTATTTATGAGGGGTAGAAGCACTTCGCGGTAAAGGAAGGATTTTTTCGAATAGGCCCGGTCGAATTTATACTGAAAGAATTCTTCGCGGGTAATGGATTCGTCGGTCCCAAACAGTTCCCGGCTTCGAATGGCGCGGTTATTCATGATGGTTTCAATACCCAAAGACGGAGAAAAATCATGCGGGTCGGGATTTTCGCCACCCAGCGTTGTCTGAAACGGATTGCTGTTGGTGTTCATGATAAACCCCGAGGAAGGGTTGAGGACCTGTGGCAGCTGCTCATAGGGAAGATAGTCTTTCCAGATGGCCTGCGACGTATTTCCCGGTAAAATCGACAGCCAATTGTAGGTTTCATCACGTACCGGAATAAGGGCATTGTAGACATAATAGATATTTTGGGCGTCTGCATACACGGTGTTCATCATCGGTATATTCAGCATGGTCATGGCTTCCTGCCATTGTTGAAAATTGGTCGCCTTGTTCATGCGATACCACTGATAGGCGGCCAAGCCGTGACGGTCGGCTCCTGCATAGCGAATGGCGTAATAGCCGCCATCCACTTTGATCACCGGACCATGCACACTGGCGTATACCTTGCGCCTGACGGTCCAGTTCAGCAACTTCAGGTCGATTTCGATCGCCGCCTCGCTTATTTGCAAAGATAACCACTGATCATCCAAACGATACTGCATCGAGCCGTCCGGATTCATCTCCAGTTTGTAGACATCCACAAGGTCCGGCCGATTGACGGTGTGCGCCCAGCCCAGATGCTGATTATGTCCGTGCAGAATCGTCGGCGCGCCCGGGAAAGTTCCGCCGATCATGTTCCAGCCTTCCTCGGATACAAGATGCGCTTCATACCAGGTCACCGGTCCTTCCCAGGGTTGATGCGAATTGATGTTTAGGCGGATTTTCCCGTCCGCCGACCGCGGGGGACCGACAGCGTGGGCATTGGAGCCGGCCAATTGTCCCCGAAACCAAGCCGGCAAGTCCGGGCTGAGAGCCAGTCTTTTTTGAACGGGCGCATCGATTTCCAATTGCGCGGGTTCTCTGGCAAATAAGTCCTCCAGAATATTTCCAACCCCTAAAAAGAGGGGAAGTTTGTGGATAAAACCCGCCATGATGTCTTTGCCGGAAACAGGGAAAAACCGGCCGTCGATTTCATCCGGATGAAAATAAGCATAATAATTGAGCCCTTGCGCATATGCATCCAGAAATGATTGAAAATCTTCCGGAAGCTCGCCGTATTGCCGATCAAGCTGTCCGGGAATATCCAATAGCTGAACCAGATAGTCATTGATGATGCTGAGTTTGGAAAGCGACATGAGTGCAAGTTTGCCCCTGGCGGCCACCAGGCTGCCCTGGATCAGCGGGAAATCATCTTCAGCATGGGCGTAAGCCAGCCCGAATGTTACCGCCTTGTCGGTTTTTCCGAAAATATGCGGAATTCCCCATTCATCTCTCAGTATGGTTACCTGTTGGGCATATTGCTCAGCAAGCTCGGTGGGTTGCGGCGGACCGGGGCGAAGCTGTATTCGAATCCAGTGCCAGGCCGGAAGCGCAATCACAATGGCCAAAAATACAACTCCGACAGCCCGCCATTTTCTTTTAAAAAATTTGATCATCTTGCTTCATCCAATTTTCTTTTCACATGAGGAATGAACATCGGCGTTCGTTTTTTGTATTCATCATAGTCCCGGCCGAGCCTTTTTGAAAGTTCCGGCTCCTCAATGGCTTTTAACTCCCAGAAATTCAGGCAAATAAAAAGCGGGGTAAACACAAAGATCAAGGATATCGAACCCAGAAAAACGCCCGCTCCAAACAGGAGACAAAATATGCCCGATAGCATTGGGTTTCTGACATGGGCATAGGGCCCGGTTGTAACCAACCGGGGCGGAGGGTTAAAAGGCACGGGTGTTCCCTTTTGCTTTAAGAAAATAAGAATGGACCAGCCCGCCAATAGCCCGCCTATAAAAAAGAACGGAGTGGACAATATGATATTCAGGGGCTTTGTAAATAAGCTGGGAAACCTGAGAAGTTTATCGACCGACAGGGAAATGATTACAATCAGGATCAAAAATATGGCGAAAACGGATGCTCCCAACGGTGTGAAAACATTTCGGACCCTTCTGCTGCCGGTGGCGGTCTTGTATAGGAAGTCAATCCATTTTTTTTTTGATTCACAGTACATTAAAAGCGGTGCTGACCATTTGTGATTTCTTGATAAAGATCGCTTGTGATCGGGATGTATTTCTGGCTCTCGGGCAACAGAACGTATAAAGGATCGGAAATCCGGGCCGGGTCAAAGGCTTCCTCTCGCAGGACCGTCTTTTTGATCTTGTGCGTGCCGGTCGTTTCAAAGGCTTTGACAAGCCGGATGAATTTGGGGACGGCATAATGGGGCAGGTCTTTGATGACCATATCCGCTAAACCCTTGATATCGAAACCGTCGACCGTCGCGGTTGGGATGATGGCAGCCATACCTGCCCGACCATCTGTTCCCGGGATCCTGACCCCGTAAGCGGTTGACTCTGCAACATGTCGATGCGAGTTGAGCACCTTTTCTACCTCGCCGGTGGATACGTTTTCTCCCTTCCAGCGAAAGGTGTCGCCGATGCGATCAACGAATTGGATGTGCTTAAAGCCTTGATTCAGAACCAAATCGCCAAAGTTGAACCAGGAATCTCCCTTTTCAAATACATCGCGAAATATCTTTTTTTCCGTCTCCTTTTTGTCTTTATATCCCGCAAAAGGAAGGCTTTCCGATATTTCGGCCAGCATAAGCCCCACCTCGCCTTTTCCAACTTTTTGCATAAATCCATCAGTACCTTTGACCGGCTCATCCTCTTCAACATCGTACTTTACTATCGCAAAAGGGGTCAAACATAAACCGACCGTGCAATCGACATTGAGCAGATTGGTAAAAATCAGAGTTCCTTCGGCCGCGCCGTAAAGCTCGAACACCTTTTTGATGCCGAAGCGCTTTTTAAAGGCCTTCCAGATATCCGGCCGCAGTCCGTTTCCCACGCACGCCGTGAGCGGATTGTCCGCGTCGTCCGGCTTCTGGGGCTGGTTCATTAAGTAGCGGCAGATCTCTCCGATGTAGATAAAAGAGGTGGCTTTGAACCTGCGCACGTCGCTTAAAAAGTTGCTGGCCGAAAACTTTCTTCGAATTGCAAGGGCCGAGCCCTGGCCCGCCGCAGCGCTCCAGGAGATGTTTAACGCGTTGGTGTGGCAAAACGGCAAGGGGCAATAATGAACATCATCGGGTTTGAGGTTCATCACGATTTTGCCGAACCAATACTGGGCCGTAAACCAGCGGCGATGGGTTTGAATCGAGGCCTTGGGCAGCCCGGTGGTTCCCGAAGTAAAGACATAGGCAAAAGGATCGCCCAGGGTTATCTCACCGGTGTTGGCGGGATTGCCCGTGGGCTGATTTTTGAGGACATCCGGGAGATTGATATAGTCCGGGGGGCAGGGTTTATCACCCCGCTCCGGTTGAAAGTATAATTTTTCCTTTACCCCTATTTTGAGGTCATCTTTAATCTCCTCGAAGGCCTCGAGCAACTCCTCACCGATGATAAAGTATCTGCCGCGGGTGAGATTGATGCTGTATTGCAGGACCTCGCCGCGTTGATTGGGATTGATCAAGGAGGAAATCGCGCCGACCTTGGACATGGCGCCCATGATCATGAGAAGTTCGGGACGGTTATCTACAAAGACGATAATCTCGTCTCCTTTTTTGACACCTTCGGATAAGAAATAATGAGCATATTGATTAATGCATTCGTTGAATTCTGCATGTGTGTATTTCGCATCCTCATATAAGATGGCTGTCTTCGCAGCATACCTTTCTGCATTGTATTCCAGGGCGCTGCCCATGGACATGCAATCATCGTTTTTAAAGCTCAGCAGTTCTTTCAAAGTTCGAATGATTGATGGCGCCCGGCAGGACACGGCCAGCAGACCGGGCAAGATGTCGGTCAGCCGCAGCACATTGGATTGATTCTCTTTTATGGGGGTTGGCATGGGATCCTCCGTCTTCCCAGGAGCAGTTCCAAAATCCAATCTCATCCGCCTGCGGCGGACGCCGCTGTTTTGCAGGACCGCGCCTTGACCTTGGGCGTGATCTGAGGCTTGTCCGCCTTTGGCATGCTTTTGGAATCACTCCCGATAAACGCTTGATTGGGTGTAATTGCGCCTGTTGCATAACCAATTGGCTGTTGCCCGATAAGATTAAGTCAGGGTGCTCTACACCATCTGAATTTATGGAAACATGCTGTCTATCTCCAGCGCTTTCAAAGTCTCCGTTGTGGGACCGCCTGTGGTTGGGTCGAACCCCAGAAACCGGTAATAGGCTGACGCCAGCAAATCGATATCGATTGTTTTACCTTTGAGCGGCCCTGCGGTCTGGGGTGGTATGCCCAGCCCCCGCTTGTGCAACCGGGTGTCTTCGGGCCGGATTCCCTCTCGAATATTGAAAGCCTTGCGCAGGGCCTGGATTCTTCTGCCGGTTCTAAAGTATTCATCGGCAGAAAGATCCCAGCCGGTCACGGCATTGAGGTAGTCGACGACGGGGTAATCCATGCTGTCGACCCCTAAAAGGCAAAGACCGTTGCAATTGATCAGCTGGGCATAAATGCTGGTAGCCGTGTGGAGGGCGATCTTTTTGCTCTCTTTGTCACCGGCCTGCTTGACCATGCGTTGCACTTCGGGAAACAGTTTTTTGCCGCTCCTGAGATCGGCGTCCTGAAAGCTGGCAACGGTGTGACGGCCGGGGGTGGGTTCGCACTGGTAGGCAATTGCGTAGCCCGGATCGAGCCGTGAATCATGCATGGACAGTTCCTGTCCGCCGGCGTGCACGGCAAACGCCGCCGCGTCGCTGCCGATTTTTTCGGCGGCTACTTTAACGCCGTCGGCCAAAAGGTCGCCAATACCCTCCCGCTTTATAATCATCTCGGTCAGCTTCACGATTTCATCGGTTTTGCCCCAGCCCAGTGCAAGTCCGCCGGCCGCCTTCTGGTCGATGAGGCCCGCTTCAAAGCATTCAATTGCGAACGCAACCGTTGCGCCGGCAGAGATGGTGTCGATACCGGCGCGGTTGCACATTTCATTCAATTCTATGATGGCTTCGAGGTTGTTGTTCATGATTAGGCCGCCAAAGGCCGCCATGGTTTCATATTCCGGCTTGTGTCCCGTGGTCCCCTGGTAACGCCCGGCCCGGATATCGATAATGCCTCCGCAACCCAGCGGGCAGCTCTGGCAGGCATATTTTCTTTTTTGCTGCTTGATGACGTTTTCACCCGAAACCCGGTCTGCCATTTCAAAAGTGTAGTCCACGTATCCCGAGCCGCCCCAGTTGCGGATGGGCATATCGCCGATCAAAGCCGAGTATACCGTCAGACCGCAGGTGCCCCAGCGACTCCATATCTCTCGAACGGTTCCGGGCTCGGCCGGAAACCGGATGCCGGTTTTAGAAATCATTTTGCTGACAAAATCCAGGAATCGGATACTGACCTTGTCCATCAGCCTGGGCGCTTTCTTGAAATCCGACATGTAATTGGAATTCAGTTCCTTGACCTGCCGTGGCCGGTCAACCGGGATCTCATTGCTGCCGCTGAAGGCCACAGCTTTCAGGTTCTTGCTTCCCATCACGGCGCCCAGGCCTGAGCGCGCTGCAATGCGCCCGCCCTCGGTCACCACCCCCGATATCAACGATAGCTTCTCGCCGGAGACCCCGATACAGGCCACCCGTGCTTTTTCATTTCCAATTTCGGTGCTGATCTTTTCTTCGGTTTTAACCGTATCCAGGCCCCAAATTTGTGCGGCGTCTTTTATCTCGACGCCCCGGTCGCCAACATGGACCCAAACCGGCATGTCTGCCCGGCCGGTGAAGAAAACCGCATCGTATCCGGCACGCTTGATCTCGCGCGACAGGTGTCCTCCGCAGTTGGCATCCCCCCAGCCGCCGGTCAGGGGTGATTTGCCCACCACCATGAACCGACCTGAAAAAGGCGCCCCTGTTCCGGTTAAAAGACCCGAGCAAAAACCCAGATGGGCGTTCGGTGAAAGCGGATCGAGGCCGGCCTCCTGACGTTCGGTGATGACCGCCGCCCCCAGACCGTAGCCGGATAGAAATTTCTTATAAAAATCATCAGGCAGCGGGACCGTTTCTGTAGTTCCGGACGACAAATCAACAACAGCGTATCTGCCAATATAGCCTCCTGACATAGTATCCTCCTAAAAATTATTGGAACCTTCTCAAAAATGGGTCAAGGTGCCCAAGGCGACCTTTAGGATTGGCCCAAAATGCTCATCCGCCTCCTGCGGATCGGGGGCTGAAACCCGCGGAGAATCGTTCTCCGACGGAGGAAAAAAGCTACTCCCGGAATATGTCAGCCGCCGGAGGCGGGCCTCATAAAAAAAACAACATCTTGGTTTTTTAGCTTTTCACTGAATCCTGCTTTCCTCCCATTGATGAAGCAAACGACTGATTCAGACCTGCGCAGACCGATCGCCTTGAACACTTTTTTCAGCCGGACGCCTTTCACCATTTGCAGCTCAACCCCAGAGTCCGGGTTATAATGGTCGATTTTGCTTTGTCGGTCCAGTCCGCCGTAGAGTTTTATTTTAACGGTGATGTTTTCTTTGGGTGCGAACATCCGGTATACTTATCCCATCGAGATTTAATTTTCAATACTCCTGAGAAAATCAGAATAGAGTGAAAAACGCATTTCAAGGTCAGGTGATTGCCCATATAGCTCTTTTTGTTACCGCAGGTCATATGAATTCGCCAGCAGACCAACGGTTTCATCGCGCATCGCTTCGGTTTCCTGGTCACCGTATCCCAGGTCCCGGGCAGCAGACAATCCGGCGATCTTGCCCTCCAGCCATGCCCGCGCCAATCCCTGATGGCCGCCGGCTTCGCCGGCAACAAACATGTCCTTGTCAACCCGCAGATGGATGTCGGTTGCCGGTTGTCGACCAAACTGATTTGGGGATTCCAAAAGATAGGTGCCCGCGCATGTTTTTTGAAACACCAGCTCGTTGGCGGGAGTCCGTGTTCCAACGATACAGAGAACATCACCTGACAGTTTCAGGCCGGAGCTGAATTTAAGGCCTGCAGACGCATGCGACATTCGGCAGAGAACGCCATTTACATGCTTGCGTCCGCTGGCGGCCAGAATGGCATGATCGCAATATATCGGGATTGCTGCTCGCTTCAGTCTTCGGGCCTCGTCCGAAAACAAAACATTCTCCTCGGAGCGCTCATCGATGATCCCGGCCACCTCAACGCCGGCATCCATCAATTGTCGGGCAATGGTATATCCTCTGTCGTTATGGGTCACCACCATCGCCCTGCGGCCCGGACGCATAAAATATCGATGCATCATTCGCTGCAGGGCATCGGACAGAAAAATTCCGGGCAGATCGTTGTTTTCAAACAGCATGGGATTTTCATAACTTCCTGTCGCGATAATCACCTTTTGCGGTTTGAGCTCCCATAAT
>Ga0209536_100005607_pt1 | contig 19448 bp, 14 predicted proteins | sample DeeMarSeWOR28_12_FD_187461 | JGI IMG/M metagenome (GOLD analysis project Ga0209536, IMG submission 187461) | Marine sediment microbial communities from White Oak River estuary, North Carolina - WOR-2-8_12 (SPAdes) (version 2) | ecosystem: Environmental > Aquatic > Marine > Intertidal zone >...
GAAAAGGCAACGATTGAACTTTTTGAGAAGTCAGGCTGGCGCATCAAGCTTTCCAGGCGCAGCTATTTCCCGGAGATTGATGATGAAGAGCTGGCCTGTTCAATCTGCAGGGCCCAGGAAATGTCCCGCTATGTTGAGCAGGGTGTAATTGATGCCGGTATCACCGGAAAGGACTGGATACTTGAAAACGGCTCCGATATTATTGTTGTTGCAGATCTTGTATATTCAAAAGTCAGCAAGAGACCGACCCGCTGGGTTGTAGCGGTTCCTGGAGACTCAAGTATTGAGAAGCTTGAAGACCTTAACGGCAAAAAGGTAGCGACTGAACTGGTAAATTACACCCGTAAATTTTTTATGGGAAAAGACATTAACGTTGACATTGAATTCTCCTGGGGCGCCACAGAGGCAAAAGTTGTTTCAGGCTTGGCGGATGCCATAGTTGAGGTGACTGAAACGGAAAGTACTATAAGGGCTCATGGATTACGTATCATCCACGAGATGATGACGTCAAATACACAGTTTATTGCTAACAAAAGTGCCTGGGAAGATCCCTGGAAAAGAGAAAAGATAGAAAATATCGTCCTGCTCCTGCAGGGAGCACTCAGGGCTGACAAGATAGTCGGCCTGAAAATGAATGTGCCGGCAGGCCGGCTTGATCAGATTATCGCAATTTTGCCGAGTTTGAATGCCCCAACCATAGCCAACCTCTACAATACAGACTGGTATTCGGTTGAGACCGTTATTTCCGAACATCAGGTGCGTGAATTGATACCAAAGCTCATAAAAAACGGGGCTGAGGGCATCATCGAATATGGCCTGAACAAGGTCATTTGATATGATTTTGCCGGCCTTAACTGCAGGTTTTCAGGCTCGTATGCGGCATATATGATAGTGACGGATATTTCCAGTCTGAGTTTTTCAGATATCAGGTTTCTGATAAGCGTGTTTGATCTCAAACAGCTTCCAGCCCCCGATATTCCGGAAATTGCTTTTGCCGGCCGCTCCAATGTCGGCAAGTCAAGCCTGTTAAACAGACTGATAAAGCGTAAGAATCTGGTCAAGACCAGCGCCAAGCCTGGCAAGACACAGAGCCTTAATTTTTTTCTGCTTGATAATAGTATTTATCTTGTAGATCTGCCGGGATATGGCTATGCCAAGGTCTCCAAAAAAATGCAGGCGGCCTGGCAGGATCTGATAACTAGATATCTTGAAAGCCGGGAAAATTTAAAATGTGTAGTTGTCATTGTTGATCTGCGTCATGAGCTCAAAATAGTCGACCTGCAGTTGGTTGATTGGCTGAGAAGCATTGGGGTCCCCTTTTTGCTGGTCTATACCAAGGCAGATAAACTTTCAGCAAATCAGCGTAGTAAGAACGCGGCTGCCCTTGATGCGGGTTTTGGGGTGTCAAAGTCTGAAAGGCTTATGTTTTCAGCGAAAACTGGGTTAGGGCGGGATAATCTTTTGCAAGCTCTTGACAGCTTTCTTTTTTAGTGTTTAATTGTTCACTTCGCCGAAATTTCAGAAAAATTGGGTTAGATTAATTACAAAGTTGGCTTCAATATGGTTGTTACTTTAAGCAAGGGGGATTGTAAATGGTAACAAAGAGTGACTTGCCCTGTTGGGAAATCATGAAATGTGAGGGGACGGAAGATTGTCCGGCAAGAAAACGTCCGGATTTAAACTGCTGGGAAATTGCCAGCGAAATGGACGACTACAGAAAGGCTTTCAATATCTGCAAGGACTGTATCGTTTACATGCTCAAGGCAGAAAATACTGTCCTCACTAAACAAGAAATGCAGACCATTATGAAGCAAAAAAGCGCGTGCCTTATCGCCTGATTGATGGTCCCCGGCATTTCATAGCAGTTTTATGTGAGCGGCGGGCCATCGTATCCGGTGGTCCGCCCCACCCACCCCCACCGGGGGTCTTGATAACCAAAAGGTCATTGGCCTCAGCTTCAAATACCAGCTTTCCTTTCAGTTTTTTTCTCTTTTTTTTCTGCACCAGTTCGTTTCTTCCTCTCTGGCCGTTCTGTCCACCCGCCAAACCATAGGGTGCCAATTTTCTTCGTTCTGTTAGAAGTGAGACCTGGGCTTTTTTCAAAAAAAGATACGATCTTATGATTCCTGCACCTCCCCTGTGCAACCCCTCTCCCCCGGAACCATTCCGGAGTCCATATCGTTCAATCAGGAGAGGGTAAGAATGTTCCAGAGCTTCAATGGGAGTGTTCATGGTGTTGGTCATATGGGTGTGGATACCACTGAGCCCAGCTGATGTCGGGCGTCCTCCCATGCCGCCGCCGATTGTCTCATAATAAGAAAATTCTTCTCCCGTGCGGCTCTTTTCTCCACCGATTGCAATGTTGTTCATGGAGCCGCTGCTGGCTGCAGGGATCACCTCAGGGACTGCTTTTGCCAGGGCTCCAAGCAGGACATCTACAATTCTTTGCGAGGTTTCAACATTACCCGCAGCAACAGGTGCAGGACTCTTTGCATCTACAACTGAGCCCGGTCTGGTTTTGATCTCTATAGGCCGATATGTTCCCTGATTAATAGGATGTCCTTCACCGACCAGACATTGGAATACGTAAACTGTTGCAGACATGACAACCGACTTGACGGTATTGATCGGTGTATCTGCCTGATCGGCACTGCGGCTGAAATCAGCGGTTATGGATGAATTGTGTATTGCAAGATCAACTGCTACGGGCACGGGTGCAGAACCTCTGCCGTCATCATCCAGAAAATCGGTAAACGAATAAAGCCCGTTTGGTAAATGGGTGATGACGTTTTGCATCAAGCGCTCTGCATAATCCTTCAGTTGATCCAGTATGGCAAAAACCTTTTCTGGGGGATATTTTTTTAGAATATCAAGGAGACGCATTTTGCCACGCTTCAGTGAGGCTGTTTGGGCACGCAGATCACCCAGGCGTTCTTCCGGGTTTCTGACATTAAGCAGGAAATCGTCTATAAAGGTTTGGTTATAAACACCTTGTGCATAAAGAAGCCTAGGGGAGACAACATATCCTTCCTCCTCAAGACAGTTGGCCAATCCCATGGACCCAGGGTTTTTGCCTCCCACATCAGCATGGTGTGCCCGGTTGACAAGATAAAAAAGCGGACCAGTGTTAGTATGATCCGAGATGGAGGCAAAAACAGGTTCAATCAGAGTTATATCTGGAAGATGGCTGCCGCCTTTGTAAGGGTCGTTCGTGATGACCATATCCCCTGGTTGAAGGGTCATCTCGGAAAGAACCGACGAGAGGGTCATGGGCATAGCCCCAAGGTGCACTGGAATGTGGGCTGCCTGGGCAACCAGATCTCCACTGGCATCAAATATTGCACATGAAAAATCTCTGCGCTCTTTGATATTTGAAGAAAAAGAGGAGCGGCCGAGGATTATGCCCATTTCTTCGGCAATGGAACTGAAAAGCTTATTAAAGACCTCAACTTCTATTATGTCATGAGTCATGCCAGGAGAATTATCATGTGCAAGTTTAATTTTGCTCGGATTTGAGGACAGCCAGAAAGGCCTGCTGGGGAATATCAACGTTGCCGACAGTCTTCATCCGTTTTTTGCCGGCCTTTTGTTTTTCAAGCAGTTTCCGCTTTCTTGTGATATCACCGCCATAACATTTGGCCGTCACATCTTTTCTCAGGGCCGCTACATTTGTCCGGGCCACAATGGTGGAGCCAATAGCCCCCTGAATGGCTATTTTGAACATATGACGCGGAATCTCCTCCTTGAGACGCTCACAGGCATGCAAGGCTCTTTCCCTCGCCTTTGAACGATGCACCAGCTGTGACAGAGCATCAACTTTTTCACCATTAACAAGAATATCAAGCTTCACCAAGTCGCTTTCACGGTACTCGCCAAGGTCATAGTCAAAGGAACCGTATCCCTGGCTAATTGATTTGAGTTTGTCGTAAAAGTCATAGATCACTTCAGCCAGGGGCATTTCACAGTTAAACTCTATTCTGCCCGGAGCCGGGTAGTGATAGTGATTATTGATGCCCCGACGCTCCATGCATAGGTTCATAACAGGGCCCATATAGCGATCCGGGAAGAGAATAACGGCTTTGATATAAGGCTCGTCAGTCCTGGCAATTTTCGTTGGATCAGGGAAATATGCCGGATTGTCAATTTCTATTTTTGTGCCGTCCTGAAGATAAAAATGATAGAGGACGGTCGGCACCGTCATAATAAGAGAGATATCAAACTCCCTCTCCAACCTTTCCTGGACAACTTCCAAGTGCAGTAGCCCGAGAAAACCACAACGGAAACCAAATCCTAAGGCTGTTGAGGAATCTTTCTGGAAGGTGAGGGATGCATCGTTCAATTTAAGTTTTTCGAGCGCGACGGTCAGATCCTCATAATCGTCAGTTGAGATAGGATAAATTGAGGAAAAAACTACAGGCTTTACTTCCTTAAAACCCGGGAGAGGCTTGGAGCAGGGATTATCCCTGTGGGTTATCGTATCCCCGTTCCTGGTCTCACTTACATTTTTTACTCCGGCGATTATATAGCCGACCTGCCCCGCACTCAGCATTTTCTGTGGTTCTTTAGTGAGCCGAAAGAGCCCAACCTCTTCCACCTTGTGAACTGAGTTGTTGGACATGAAGCGTATAATATCGCCTGGTTTGATTGTTCCCTGAAAGATCCTGGTGGAGATGATTGTACCCCTGAACGCGTCATAACGTGCATCAAAGATGAGTGCCTCAAGTGGATTTTGGGGGTTCCCCTTTGGCGGTGGAAGGAGGTTGACCACCGCTTCCAGAATTTCTTCAACACCTTTGCCTGTCTTGGCAGAACAGAGGCGGATATGTTGAGGGTCAAGGCCGAGATCGCCTTCTATCTGCAAAGCAACAGCCTCAGGGTCAGCAGCCGGCAGGTCAATTTTATTGATGACTGGAATGATTACCAGGTCGGTCTCCATAGCAAGGTAAAGATTAGCAAGGGTCTGGGCTTCGACACCCTGTGCAGCATCTATAAGCAGCAGTGCCCCTTCACATGATGCCAGTGCTCGAGATACTTCATAGCTGAAATCAACATGACCGGGTGTATCAACAAGGTTAAGAATGTATTCCTTGCCGTCTTTTGCCGTGTAAGGCAGGCAGATGGTTTGGCTTTTTATGGTAATGCCCCGTTCTCTTTCGATGTCCATATCATCGAGGAGCTGGTCCCGGAATTCCCGTTCACTCACCATTTTGCAGACCTGGATAAACCTGTCGGCAAGGGTTGATTTTCCATGATCAATGTGAGCTATGATGCAAAAGTTTCTGATGTTATCCATAGATATATTAATAAAGGCTTATTCCTTTGCTATGTGTAAAGAAATGCAGAAGGGTTATATAAGCAGCAATGAGTAAGAGGAAATATTTCGGCAATAAAATAAAGTAATAATTATGCGAAGTTTTACATACCGATGAGAAGTTTTCAAAGGACAAAACAATCATTAAGCCTCCCGTAAACAGGGAAACACTTTTAGCATAATTGCCATAATAAGAAAACATGAAAAATAAAGAATGCAGAGAGTAAAAAATATAATACCTGAAATCGTAAAAAATCGCTGCCAAGAGTTGTGCGTGTAATAATTTTCTTTGATATGGCCGTTTAGCTGATTACAGAATTTTACCAAATCATGAATCTATGCATGTAATAAAGTTAACGGACCTGCAGCCCGGAATAGAAGGCGCAAGGAAAGAGATTGACCTTTCAGGCGCTTATATTAGAATGGGGCCCCATGAAAAAAGAGACAAAGTTGAAGAGTCAACAAATTGAGCCACAGCAACTGGTAAGTATGCCGGAGGACAAGAATCTTCCAGTTGTCAGCCATACCGGCTTGCAGCGCTATCTCCAGGAGATCAGCCAGTTTCCACTGTTATCCAGGGAAGAAACCGAAGAGCTGGCGGTGCGATATCATGAAACAGGCGATCCTGAGGCAGCATATAAACTTGTTTCCGCTAACCTGAGGCTCGTAGTGAAGGTGGCAATGGATTTTCAGAAATACTGGATGCAGAACTTTCTTGATCTCATCCAGGAAGGAAATGTCGGTCTGGTACAGGCTGCAAAGAAATTCGATCCGTTCCGTGAAGTAAAGTTCTCTTACTATGCGGCGTACTGGATCCGGGCCTATATCCTCAAGTTCATCATGGATAACTGGCGTATGGTCAAGATCGGCACCACGCAGGCACAAAGAAAGCTGTTTTTCAGCCTTAACAAAGAAAGAAAGCTGCTTGAATCTCAGGGATTTCAACCGGACACCAAGTTGCTGGCTGAACGACTGCATGTCAAAGAAAGCGAAGTTATTGAGATGAGCCAGAGAATGGACAACTGGGATGTGTCCCTGGAAAGCCCGGTGCGTGAAGACTCCGATGATGAACAAAAGGATTTTCTGCCGCACGGAGGACCAAGTGTTGAAGAACTCGTCGCTGGGCGGGAGATTCGCGAGCGGATGGCTGAAATTCTTGATGATTTGCACAATAGCCTCAATGATAAAGAACAGATGATTTTGCAGACCAGGCTGCTGAGTGATGAACCCCAAACCCTTCAGGATATAGCAGATATCTTTGGTATCTCACGCGAACGGGTTCGGCAGATAGAGGTCAATCTCCTAAAAAAGATGAAAAAATATCTTGAACAAGAAGTTCCAGATATAAAAAATTTTTTTGGCCAAGAAGAGTTTGAGGAAGGAAAACGCTAAAAATTCTAATACCTCCAGGATTATTTCTTGACATAACAGCTTTTGCCTGAAGCGCCCTGTGCGAACATTTACCATCCATAATCTGAACAACACAGCAAAAAAAACATTAGAGAACACGTGAATTATAAAGGAAAAGCTTATCTCCTGGTGCTGGCAGCTTGGTTTCTTGGCCTGTCGAGTGGAGAGACTCATGCCCAGCTTTTAACAGTGACGCCTCATGATCTTCTGCCGGAGCAGAGAGTTATAGTTGAAGGCGAGGAGCTTCCGCAATGGAAAACGCTCTGGGAACAGGCCAGAAAAAGTGCTCTGCAGGGGGATTTTGAAAAAGCAGAGCGCCAGTACAGGGCCGTGCTGCTTCTGAAAAGCAACCTGGAAGAAGCTCGATGGGAACTGGCAAGCCTCATGATGTATATGAAACGCTGGGTTGAAGCTGCTGAACTCCTTGAACTGCTCATTGAATTAACCCCTGAAAGTACATTGTATATAAATTCACTTGGCAAAGTCATGTGGGAGATGGGGCAGTATGAAAGGGCCGTAGACCTTTTCGAAAAGGTCTACGACAATAATCCATCGGATAGCATAGCCCTGGCCGGGCTGGTTGAAGGCTTGATTAAATTGAACCGAAAAGCTGAAGCACTGCCCTACCTTGAACAACTCGTCCTGCAGGCGCCTACAAATAGAGGCGTTCGGCGTTATCTCGCCTTTTTATTATACGAAGATGAAAATTATGAAAAAGCCAAAACACACTTTACTATTTTGACCAGGAATGACGATGTTGAGATTGAAGTATTGTACAAAACCGCTAAGACATATGAGTATCTTGGCTTGGAACAGCAGGCATCCGCATACTGGGAGCGTCTGCTGGCGCGGCAGCCGCAAAATATTGAAGCTCACAAATTTCTGGCTAAACATTATGAGAAGCTGGAGCAGGTGGACAGGGCTCTTTTCCACCTGCATGCACTTTTAGTGCAAAACCCAGACGATAGTGCTTCTTATATTCGGTTAGGAAAAATGTTAGAAAATTCTGAGGAGTATGGCAAGGCCTTGACATACTATGAAAAATATCTGCAACAATATCCAAATGATCCAAAGATCTTACAACGACAGGCCAGAGTAAATTCCATAATGAAGGAAAGACAACAGGCAAGATCCCTTCAAGCTTATTCTGTCGAGGAAGAGCAGGACAAAACTGACAAATTAAAGGGCATCATTCTCGATTTTGAATCTGTCGGGCGTTACCAGGATGCTGTCCCATATTACCGGGAACTCTTGAGCATTTCTCCAGAAGATAATGAGACCCTGGAAATCCTGGCAAATAGTTTGGTTGCCATAGAAAAAAATAAGGGCAACGGTTCAATGCTGGAATTCTTATCAGACATTGCAACCGATAATATACTCTTATACCGCTCCATGGCTGAATTGCTGCGGCGACTGGATCATGAAGAACAACTGCTGGCAGTTCTGCATAAAATTCACGAGCTTGATCCAACAGATAATCTTTCGACCCAGGAACTGGCTATCTTATACCTAAACCGAGGAGACTTGTTACTGAGTCGAAAATACTTCTCGGAGCTTTCAGACTCTGACTGCTCCAATAGCGCCTGCCTGGAAGCCAGAGCGTCATTGGCAGAAAAACTGTATATGCCGGCCCACAGTCTTGCCGATTATGAAACCTTGCTGAAGGAGCAACCGGGCCGTGATGACATAAGACTTGCAGTAATTAGTTTGGCAGCACACATGGGGCTGCTTGACACTGCAGTCTTTCATGCCGGCTATCTGCAAGTCTCCCCATCTGAAAAAGAGAATTATAAGCTCAAAGTCATTCTTGCAGATGCTTACAGGGAGTCAGGCTATTTGAGTAGAGCAGTGGAACGCTATCATAATATAATTGAGGAGACAGCCGGAAACACTGATGCAGCTGTTTTGGCTTTTCGTATCCATTGCTGGCTGGGTTTGGCGGAATCATATGAACAGTTAGGCCTGCTGTATGAAGCAGAGCAGGAACTTCGGAGGGCTTTGGTTCTTGAAGAACAGCGGCTTCCCATTCTTGAGGCACTCTTTTATCTCTTTCTGAGAAGCGACCGGACAGAAGAAAGTGCGATTTGGCTGCACGCTTTTAATCTTGAAACAGAGGATTCCACCCAGGACATTCCGGTGGAGGAGTATCATGACTGGAAGAAAAAATTCCTCCAGGCTGAGATGTATAAAGCGGCAGGTAATTACAGCCAGGCAGCAGAGCTGTATAGGCAGGCAGTAGACTCAGTGCCTACAAACGAGAATAATTATGGAGCCTTGCCTCAGGATTCAAGCGCTGCAGAAGCCGGTTTTCTTATACTTACGCATTTAGCTGCAAACCATCTGCAGGCTCAGGAATATACTGAAGCTGAACAAATTGTCCTTGGTCTCAAAAAAAATCACGAGGGGGAACCAGAAATTCTGGTGCTGCTTGAGCATATTTATCAAGCATGGGGTAAAGATGCCGAAGCCGAGAAAAGCGCAGGAGAGGCGAAAGAGTATGCAGGGCAGGATTTTGGCAGACAGTTGAAGCTGACCAGGTTATACAGAAAATATCGAGATGTTCCCCGGCAGTCTGAAACGGCTGAAAAGGCTGCAACTCTTGAGCCTGGATCCCTTGCAGCAAAACTTCTGCTTGTTGAGGCACAAATGCAAACAGGAGAATATTTTGCCGCACTTGAATTGCTGAACCAGTTCCTGAAAAACTATCCCGAAAACACCTGGTTTCTTACACATCAGGCAGGACTTTTGGCAAATGTAGGAAAGTTCCCGGATGCCCTTCATGTGGCTGAAATGATACTGAATGAAAATCCTGAACGCCGGGATATTCTGCTGCTCCAGGCCCGCATCTTGTGGGAAATGAATCGCTGGAAAGATTCTGTCTCCCTGTATGAGACTGTCGCTCATCACCCGGTTGAGGAAATCCTGAAGAAAGATTTACAGGAACAGAGTCTGACTGTAGACCAATCCCCTACAAAAAGCAGCTGGTGGGAAGTGGTCACTTTTTCGGAAGGGACGCCACTCACCATTTCCCAGGTTATTATGACTCCGCAGCATGCTGTTGATTTTTCCCCAAATGCCCAGATTGCGAATTCAGTGGCCGCCTCATATTATTCGTTATACCGCTGGCAGGAAAGATTCAGTAAAGAGTTGTCTGTTAGGCGTTCTGTCAGGCGTCGGGAATATTATCATGCCGCTAATAAGCTTGAAAAGATCATGAAAGAGTATGGCAGCAATGATTTTCTACTCTATGATCTGGCCGGACTTTACAGCAAGCTTGAGCGTTTGGGCGATGAGGCGGATCTCTACCGGGAAATTGCGGCACAGAATGCTTATTTCCCGGGACTTCCCGAAGCAGTCCAAAGAAATAATTTAAAACGCCGCCCCAAAATTTCTATGGTCTATATGATGAAGGATGATGATGGCTGGGACGGATATAAGGCCGTTCGGCAAGAGATTTTTCAGGGAGGCGGAAATTATTTCCAGACCACTAACCAGGAGTGGCATCTTGACATTGCCAGAATCAATTATAAGTCAACACGGGATGCCCAGAATCTGATGAGTTGGCGTACCATGTTGACTTACGACGCAAAGCTCTCGCAGGCTTTTGGAATATCACTAGGTGGCGGCTTTGAAAAAATTGACAGCGGCTATGATGACACTCCTCTTTTGTATGGCGCAGTTACAGGAAAGATTGCAGATGAAATGAGAGCCATTTTTTCTGCAAGGCAGGATGTGGTGGCCGACACAATTGCCAGCCTTAAGCGAAATATCAAAAGACGCGATTATAAGATCGAGTTCATGTTTGATCTTTTCCCTAGTATCCTGCTCGGCGGCTATTATGATTTCATTAACTATTCTGATAGCAATTGGATAAACAACTATACATTCTGGGCTTCCTATATTCTGCTGCCTGAGCCGACCTTGCTGAAAATAAGTTATAATTATGACTTTTATGACGCCCGGGAAGGCCAGATACCCGGGGTGCCTTCTGATGACGGTTTTGCGCCGGATGATCATCCTTACTGGTCTCCCCTGAATTACTGGATCACCCGTTTTTCTTTTTATTTTAAACACCAGTTGTCAAATGACGCCCTTGCCAGAGGAATCCCCAGTTATTATACATTAGAATACTCCCTGGGGTACGATTCTGAGGATAATGACCTGCACGAGTTGAAGGGAAGCTTCAATATTGAAATAGCAAAGAATTATATATTAGGCGCCTCCTATGGATATCTTGATATGGATATATATCATCATGAAGAGGTGCTCTTGTCATTAATGTACAGATTTTAAAAAAATCAGAAAGAAAAGAGGAAGGCAAATGGTTGAAAGAATGCCCATTTCGAGAGTGGGTTTTAATAGACTCAGAAAAGAATTGGAACACCTTGAACGGCGGGAACGGCATGATGTGATACGGGCCATTGAAGTGGCGCGCGAACATGGTGATTTAAGGGAGAACGCTGAATATCATGCTGCTAAAGAACGCCAGGGTCACATTGAAGGCAGGATATTAGAACTGAAAGACAAATTGAGCCGGGCTGAGGTAATTGACTGTTCTGAAGTAAACTGTCAGCGCGCAGTTTTTGGAACTGTGGTGACCATGTTGGACCTGGATGAGGATATTGAAGTTACCTATCAACTTCTAGGTCCCGAGGAGTCAGACGTGAAAAAGGGGATCATATCCCTGCAGTCGCCGCTGGGGAGGTCTATTCTTGGTAAAGAAGTTGGCGATCAAGTAAAGGTCGTTACCCCTGGTGGTATTCGAGAATTTGAAATAATAAATATTGCCGCCCCTGAGAATGACTAGGCCGAAGTGTAGGTTGCCAGCTGTTGCTTTAGGAATTATGTGAAGTGTTCTGCAATGAAGAGACTGGGTGTAGGCTGTTTATACTTAGCTGGCATTAATGCCCTGCAGAAAGATGTTACTGATCTGTTTTGCGGTATCTTCAATATCATAGGGGGGCTTGGGTGACAACACCCAGAGCCTTGTCATTTCATCCAGGGCACCGAAAAAAGCCCTTTTCGCTATTCCGGGTTTAACATCTTTGCGAAAAATGCCTTTTGCCTGCCCCTGTCGGATGATGGCAGAGATGATATCAACATATTCGCTGAAAATGGTTTTACGGTATTCCTTGATCAGTTTGTGACTTTGGCGCAACTCCATCTGGATGATTTCCGCCAGGCTTTTGTTTTCTTTGGCCATGGAAAGATGCTTGAGGGCGAAAACTTCAATTTTTTTCTTGGGGTTTGCTTCCTGGTCAACAAGCTTTTTGGTCTGGGCGATAAATTTGCCGATTTCTTCATCAAATACAGAGATGAGTATGTCAAACTTGTTGTTGAAATAAAGATAAATTGTGCCGTCAGCGACCTTGGCAGCTTTGGCAATATCAGAAATTCTGGCACTGAAAAAGCCTTTTTTGGCAAAAACTTTAACAGCAGCCCGAATTATTTTTTCGTGTTTATCAGAACTTTTCATTAATAATTACAGCTTAGAACATATTGTTCAGATTAGGCTCATGAATAAAATCATAAGATGAATGGTTATTCATTTTGCGGCACTATGATAGAAATATAAATAATCGATGTCAAGACAAAAAATAATGTTTGGAATATTTATAACTGATTGAGTGTTCACTATTTCTTGACAAAAATTGGATCATAAAGGTAGGTTGACAGCTTTAAAAAGTGGCAGGAATCACACAAGCAATCCGTAATGTCAGTATGGCGTGAATGTCCATATCACTCTGTGGTAATTGCTGGGTAATGTTTTTCCCTGTGCAGCGTTTGTTTCAAATTGAATTTTCAGAATTACATACAAGAAAATTTTCCTAATATATAAAGGTGTTATTGGTCCGGTGAGACAGGTTGAGAATATTAGAAAGGAGATTTGGCCATGAAAGTATTGGTTATCGGTTCTGGGGGCAGGGAACATTCGCTGGTGTGGAAATTGGTTCAGAGTCCACGTGTGTCAAAGATTTACTGTGCGCCGGGTAATGCCGGCATCAGTAATCTGGCTGAGTGTATTGCCATCAGTGCAACGGATGTGAAAGGTCTTGTCAGTTTTGCCAAAAAACACAAGATAGATCTTACCTTGGTTGGACCTGAGGCCTCATTAACACTGGGGGTAGTCGATGCCTTTGAAAAGAAGGGGTTGCTTATATTCGGCCCCTCGCAAAAAGCGGCAATTCTTGAGGGCAGCAAGGTATTCACCAAGAAATTCATGCAGAATTATAATATTCCTACGGCCGGTTTTGCCGTCTTTCGTAAACGTGAAAGGGCAATTGAATATGTCGAACGAGTCGGCGCTCCGGTGGTCATCAAGGCAGACGGTCTTGCCGCAGGCAAGGGTGTAATAGTTGCCCAAACTGTGCAAGAGGCCATTGAGGCGATTGATGTGATCATGAAGGACAAGGTATTCGGTGAGGCCGGCAACAGAGTTGTGGTGGAGGATTTCATGAGCGGCGAGGAGGCATCATTTCTGGCATTTACAGACGGCAAAACAGTGCTGCCATTGCCGACATCCCAAGATCATAAACCTATATTTGATGGTGACAAGGGCCCGAATACAGGCGGTATGGGGGCATATTCTCCGGCTCCCGTAGTTAACCCGGTGTTGGAGAAACAGATCATGAACAAGATAATGATACCGACTGTGAAGGGGATGGCCAAGGAGGGGCGACCTTATAAAGGCGTCCTCTATGCCGGCCTGATGATAAAAGACGGCAAAGCGAAGGTAGTAGAATTCAACTGTCGTTTTGGCGACCCTGAAGCACAGCCACTTCTCATGCGTCTGAAGACAGACCTGGTTGATATTGCTGAGGCGGTATTGGCAGGGCAATTGCACAGGATAAAGCTGGATATTGATCCGCGGCCGACGGTATGCGTTGTAATGTCATCAGGCGGTTATCCAGGTTCCTACGAAAAGGGAAAAATAATTTCCGGACTTGATAAGGCTGCAAAACAGGAGTCGGTTGTCGTGTTTCATGCAGGAACCGCTCTGAAGAACAAAAAGATAGTGACTGCAGGCGGTAGGGTGTTAGGCGTGACAGCCATAGGTAATGATCTGGAGGCAGCTATTAGCAAAGCCTATGAAACAGTTGCCATGATTAATTGGCCAGGGTGCTTTTATCGTACTGATATTGGTGCCAAGGCTACACGCCACATGGGAAAAATAAAAAAAGTCCAAACTGGTCAGGCTCAAGTCGGCATAGTTATGGGAAGTGATTCGGATTTGCCTGTTATGCAGGTGGCGGCAGATTTCCTGTATTCCATGGGAATTCCCTATGAAATATCTGTTAATTCGGCACACCGGACTCCGGATGCAGCTAGTATGTATGCGCAGAATGCTGCTGCCAGAGGGTTGCAGGTTATCATTGCCGGAGCAGGTATGGCTGCCCACCTGGCAGGAGTGCTTGCAGCCCATACCGATATTCCAGTCATCGGTGTGCCCCTAGATGCCTCCTCCCTGAATGGACTTGATGCCCTGCTTTCCACAGTCCAGATGCCTCCTGGAGTTCCGGTTGCCACTATGGGCATAGGCAAGGCCGGTGCAAAAAATGCAGCAGTTCTTGCAGCAAGGATACTGGCTCTTCATGATAAAAAGCTTGGCACCAAGCTTGCTGCGTTTAAGAAAGAGATGGCAAGGCAGGTGCAAGAGAAGAACAGGAAACTGCAGCGACATTAAGCTCTGATGAAACATTACCGGCACAGTAAAAATGCAGTTGGTTATCAGCCCTGTTCCATGGCAGACCTGAACAGGGCTGTTGCTGTTTTGAAAAGTGGAGGTGTTGTTGCCTTTCCAACAGAGACTTATTACGGGCTTGCTGTTGATCCATTCAACCCCCTGGCTCTGAACCATCTGTTTTCTTTGAAACAGAGGAACATAAGCAAGCCAATCCTGACACTGGTTGATGACAGGGAATCATTATCTTCACTTGTGCAGGAAATTCCCAAGCTCTATGAACCCCTAATGAACGCATTCTGGCCAGGTCCGCTCACCCTTATTTTTCAGGCCCGGGTGAATCTTCCCAGCCTGCTGACGGCAGGAACTGCTACAATTGGAGTACGACAATCATCTCACCCATTTGCCAGGCAGCTTTTACGGGCTTTTGGCCGACCTTTAACAGCGACCAGCGCCAATATATCAGGGCGTCCTGCAGCCGTTGATGCTTATGAGGTAAAAGCTCAGTTCGGCAGTAGGATTGATATGGTTTTCGATGGCGGGAAAACACCCGGCATCATCGGCTCCACCATTATCGGTCTTGAAGGGGAAAGACTCAAGCTCATACGCGAAGGTGTTATCCCCTTTAACGAAATTTTAAGGGCTGGCAAGAAAACTACGGACATTTGATGGATGCCAACTCATTTTGATCCCTTCAGGAGCCGGCTGGCGAGAGATATACGCAACAATCTCTCAAAAGCATTTCTTCGGGCCCTGGCAGAAAGCGATGTATCCCTATTTCAAAAATGCGGAGAGGACTACCTGCAGCGGAAACTTGGATCAGCTTATGCACAGTATGTAACGTCCAGACTGGCAAGGTATGAAGAAGCTTACGAAATCATCGCCAGGAAGGAGCTGCGGCAAATTTTACAGCAGGCAGCACTTCTTTGGGACCTTGGACTCTACTTTGAAATGCATGAACTTTTGGAAAGGGAATGGAAAAAAGCAGAAGGCGACAGGCATAGAGCCCTGCAAGGCCTTATACGGGCAGCCGGTATGAAAATTCATGCCGAAAACAACAACGAAAAAGCCGCAGCCAGTATGGGATCCAAAGCCTTGAGGGATTTAGTGCGACATCACGATGAACTTGCCGGTTTCCTTAAACTTGATGCCATTCTGGCAGATATCAGGCAAACGATAAGCAGAATTCAAAGCAATGCCAGGCTAGATTAAGCATTGTGATCACCTGCAGGAACCGGATTATCTGGCACAGTTCCTCAACAGTTATTTTTTGTCAATTCGACAGGTGTTTATTCCAAAGGGAATATAGGCTGGGCAATGCCCAAGGGCTGCTGTGACCACAGGTGGGATACCGAGTAGGCCCCACCAGCTTTTGGCCACTATTCCGATAATGATAATAGCCAACCCTGCAGCCAGTCGAAAAATTCTGTCAGATTCACCCATGTTCTTTTGCATTTTCAGCTCCATTATTCAAAATAAGCATGTGGATAAAGCTTTCCTTTTTTGTGACGCTGTATAATCTTCAATTGATTTACATATAATAGCAAATTTACTTACAGAGTTAAAAGTATTTACAAAAAGGGCCACAACGTATAGATAAGGTTGCTGTTCCGGTAAATACATTATTCAGCATGCTGCTGTAAATGCTGAGATTAATCCAATATTTTTTAATCACAAAAATTCCCATGGAAAGAGTTTTGCTAAGCATGCTGCCCATCTCGCTATTTTCAGAGGGTGGGACTTATTTTATGACAGTTTTGCTGGTCTTAGCAATTGCTCTGGCATTTTCCGCACTTTTAAACCTCTGTAGTGCTAAACCTCTGCACCAGAGGGTTTCCACCTTTATACTCGCAGCAATTATCTTTGCTTTTATGGCTGGTTTTCTGTGGATATGCTGGTTTCACTGGCAGATATACCTGAAAATGCCTCTTGAGGTGCCGATCCAGCTCATTGATTGGATAAACCGGCAGCTTGAAATGATGAACAGAAGCAGTGAATATGGCTTGCAGCTTTATAATGCATCCTCTCCACCACGTTATAAAATTCCGCTTTGGATTGAAAACGAGAAATACTACTTCTGGTTCATGTGTTACGGAATAATGGCCTTCGGGGCTCATTTCCGCGTGCAGAGCCACAGGTTTCGAGCTTTGCTCCATCTCTTTTTGGCGGCCCAGGTGGTAATTCTGTATTTATGGGTGGATCCATTCAAAGCACCATTGCCGCAGTTCCTCAATGAGATTGCCCCCTGGCATAAAGCAGACCAGTCATTAATGGCAAAGGCCGGCTATTTCCTGCGTTTGTATCCTAAAATGGTTTTTTACTACAATGCAGAGTATATGTGGTTTCATCCCCCACTGCTTTTTATTTCATACGGAGCTATTACCATTATTTTTATCACATCGGTATTTATGCTCTTTAAAAGGGATCTTGCCATTGAAAAGATGGGTTATGAATATGCGAAACTCGGTTTTTTCATGCTCACCCTGGGTATGTTGCTGGGATACCCTTGGGCCCTTAAGGCGTGGGGGCCCAATTGGTGGTGGGATCCAAAGATCTGCAGTTCTCTGATGATGTGGGCCGTTTTTTCTACATACCTGCATACGCGCCTGTATGCCAACAAAAAAACCATGTGGTATTTTACATCACTTCTGGGAATTATATGTTTTCTAGCCATGATTTTTACTTTCCTGACTTCTTTTTATTTCCCGGGAGAACATACGTTTCAATAACTACTTTTCCGTCGAATAGAGATTGACGGCAATGAAAAAAAGTATGAAGGGGTTACGAAAAAAGAGACACTGATAATGAAACGCAAAAGCTCATATGATTTCTATCTGATAATTGCCACGACAGTGGTCCTCTTTGCAATATCGCTTATAAGCATATACGGCATGTTTTATTTTAAATTTGCCCAAATTCACCAGATGGCGCCACCTTTGAAAATAGCCTATATGAACCGCATGAATGAAGTTGTTGCGCCGTTCATAATCTGTCTCATACTTCTTCTCGGTATCTGTATTCCCAAACGACTGCTGCCAATTGTCTGGTTACATCGAATTACTGCAATACTTTTAACCTGTGTAGTGGTGACAGGATTCATCTCCGGGGTAAAAGCAGGTTTATTTTTTATGCTCGCAGCTTCCCTCGTATTGCAGATAATCGTCTTATTCATGGTCCTGATAGGGAGCAAAAGCCTTCATTTTCATAAAAAAGGGTATTGGGTTCGTCTGGGCTCATCGTTGATTCATCTCGGATTGATTATTTTTATCCTGGATCTGTTTTTATATGGGCACAAAACATATCATCTTGTACTCTTCTGGGTCACTACCGGAGCAACTATTTTGGGGATGGTGTTCTGTTTTTACGCTGAATCCGTAGTTAACTTTGTTACAGGAGGGAAACAAGTTTCTGAAGAGAGTTTAATGTGACGGGTGGTTTTTCTTTATAATATTTGTTAATAGTCTAAATACTTATTGAGCCAGTATGTTGATCGCGAATTTATCTAAATAAGGAATCTGAGATGAAGCTGATTGTAAATATAATTGTTGCAATTCTTCTGTGCAGCCCCCAGATTGCCAGTGCAGTTTGCGTCCAGGGTGACTGCACCAATGGTCACGGAACTGCTGTTCTGCCTGACGGAAGTAGATATGTCGGGGAATTCAGGGAAGGTGTACGTTCTGGCAGGGGATCAATAACATATCCCGATGGTACCAAATATGTAGGTGACTGGCAGAATGATAAGCCTCATGGAAAAGGCACGCTTTTAGCTGTTGATAAATTCGAATACAAAGGTGAATTTGCCAATGGAGTCCGCCATGGTCAGGGAACCCTGGAAATAGTTGACGGGGAAAAATATGTAGGGCAGTGGCAGTATGATGCCCCGCACGGGCAGGGGAAATTTACTGATCCGGGCAGAGAGGAATTTGTCGGGCAATTTGAGAATGGTCGGCGCAATGGACAGGGTGAGGCGACATACTCTGATGGAACCAGGTATAAGGGGCAGTGGGCGCATGATCTTCCCAACGGGCAAGGTGTAAAGATATTAGCAGACGGAATGCAGTATTCCGGGGAGTTCAAAAACGGTTTAATGTATGGTAGCGGCACGATAGTTATGCCAGATGGAAGCCAGATAAAAATACAGTGGCAAAGTGACCTGCCTGACCAAAAAGAGGAGAATCTGCCAGACACGGCAGTTTCGAGTGGTGAGAAAGCAAAAGACTGGTACCAGGTAGCTGCTCTTGGACAAGCACAGCGACAGCCCAGCCTGGGGTCACAAGAATCGGTTGGTCAAAAGGAGGTTTCATCACAGGATTTAACCGCCGGTGAGCAGGGAATTTCACCGCAGGAGGCAGCAGTCCCGGTTGAGACTACTGGGCAGGAGGAAGTTGCCGTTACAGAGCAGGCTCAGACAGAAGCGGTCAGCGAAATTCAGACAACGGCGGCTGAAAAGTCAGCCTCAGAAGCTGCAGAGCTACCCCCGCAACCGGAGGTATTAGCGCCGGTTGAGACCACTGCGCAGGAGGAAGTTGCCGTTAAAGAGCAGGCTCAGGCAGAAGCGGTTAACGAAATTCAGACAACGGCGGCTGAAAAGCCAGCCTCCGAAGTTGCAGAGCTACCCCCGCAACCGGAGGTATTAGCGCCGGTTGAGACCACTGCGCAGGAGGAAGTTGCCGTTGAAGAGCAGGCTCAGACAGGAGCAGTCAACGAAATTCAGACAGCGGAGACTGAGGAGATAAAATCTGCAGCTCCTCTGTTTGCGCGAAAAGAAGATGGATCTGGCCCTAAAATTTTGTTTCCACAAAATTCAGGAACCACAAAAGCTATGGAGCATGCCACTATAGCTGTAGGAGCCAATATTCGTTCTGATGCATCATTGACCTCCGAAGTCCTGCGTACTGTCCCACCCGGATACCCTGTTGCGGTTCTGGAACGACAGGGAGATTGGTTGCTGGTCGAGGATTTCAGGGAGAGAAAAGGCTGGGTTTTTGCATCTCTTGTCACTGAGCTTAGAACGGTAATAATTAAAGTTTATAAAGGAAACCTGCG
>Ga0209536_100005608_pt1 | contig 19448 bp, 17 predicted proteins | sample DeeMarSeWOR28_12_FD_187461 | JGI IMG/M metagenome (GOLD analysis project Ga0209536, IMG submission 187461) | Marine sediment microbial communities from White Oak River estuary, North Carolina - WOR-2-8_12 (SPAdes) (version 2) | ecosystem: Environmental > Aquatic > Marine > Intertidal zone >...
GCGGTCCAGAACAAAGCCGCCCAGAACCTCCGGAAGTCGGTCGAGAAGGCCGGATATCGTGTGATCGAACTGGTGCTGGAGCCGTTGGCGGCAGCTTTGGCCACCGTTAGCATAGACGAGAAGGAGATTGGTTGCGCCCTGGTTGAGCTGGGCGGCGGCTCGACAACGGTTGCTATCTTTCACGATGGCAAGTTGCGGGACCTGGCGTCGCTTCCCTACGCTGGCGTGCACGTCACCAGCGACATAGTCCAGGGTTTGGGTGTGACGCAGAGTGACGCGGAACGACTCAAGGAACGGTGGGGTGTTGCTTACAGCCCGTTGGTGAGTCCCGATGAAGAGGTGGATCTACCGAGCACACCCGGGCAGGGCAGTCGCCGCGTCAAGCGCGAGTTGCTGGCACACATAATCCACCAGCGACTGGATGAGATTTTGGGAATGGTGTTGGACCGCATCGAAGGAGCTGGCTATAGTGGTAGACTTCCGGCCGGTGCCGTGCTCACTGGTGGTGGGGCTCACCTCTCGGGGGTGGTAGAACTGACTCGAGACGTGTTCGCGATGCCGGTACGAAAGGGCGTTCCGGAACAGAGCATCTCCGGGTTGGTGGACAGCGTGCAGGCGCCACGCTACGCTGTACCGGTAGGACTCACACTCTACGGTACACGGCAGCTCCTCAAGGGGAGGATAGATGCCGGGCCGAGGGTGGAGAAATTGCTGGGGCCCGTGAAGCGCTGGCTACAGGATTTCTTCTAACGACTAGGGCTGACGAGGGATTCATGGTTTTTGAACTCGAGGAAACGGTTGCGCAGAATGCCCGGATGAAGGTGGTGGGAGTTGGGGGTGGTGGTGGGAACGCAGTCAATCGCATGATCGACGAACACCTCATGGGGGTGGAGTTCATATCAGTCAACACCGATTCACAGGCCCTGATGCACAATAAGGCTGACATCAAAGTACAGGTCGGCAAGAAACTGACACGTGGGCTGGGTGCGGGAGCAAGGCCGGAGATTGGGCGCCAGGCAATCGAGGAGAACCGCGATGACGTCCTCAAGGTACTTGAGGGTGCCGACCTCGTCTTCGTTACTTGTGGGATGGGAGGTGGGACAGGTACCGGCGCATCACCCATCATAGCGCAGCTGGCCCGCGATGTTGGCTCGTTGACGGTGGGAATAATCACCAAACCGTTCCTGTTCGAAGGCCGCAAGCGGATGCGGCAAGCCGAGATTGGGATCTCGGAGATGGCTAAGCACGTCGATACCATGATCGTAGTTCCCAACGAGCGGTTGCTCGCCGTGGTTGGCAAGAACGTGCCGTTCCAAGAAGCGCTGAAGAAGGCAGATGAGGTCCTGTTGCACGCCACCCAGGGTATCTCAACGCTGATCAGTGTCACCGGTCTAGTCAACGTGGATTTTGCGGACGTCAGGACGGTCATGCAGAACGGCGGCTCGGCGCTGATGGGGATGGGTGCGGCGCGTAGCGAGGATCGGGCCCTGGAGGCTGCACAGCAAGCAATCGCAAGTCCGTTGCTCGATGAGGTCTCAATCAATGGTTCGACGGGTGTGTTGGTGAACATAACCGGTGGTGAAGATCTCACGCTGGGTGAAGTGAATCAGATTAGCGAAGTCATCCACGACGCCGCCGGAGATCAGGCGGAAATCATCTTCGGAGCGGTGACCGACCCGGCGATGGAGGGAGAAGTCAGGGTAACCGTCATAGCCACTGGCTTTGACCAGACTTTGGGACAGCAAGAAGGGCCCTTTGGCAAGGTCACGGCGCCGGGAGTACTTCCGTTTCCGCAGAGGCAACCCAGGTCGGTAACTCCCGTTGGGGGGCCGGCGGTCGCCAAGGCACGGCTGCCTGAGCCCGAGGCAGGGCCAGAGATCGCAGAGATGGAGATCCCGACCTTCATCCGGAGGCAGATGGACTGATGCGTCCTAAGCCTGGGCGCATTGCCCTGGTAGGTGCCGCGCTCGTGCTTGGTGTGTTGGTCACCGCCAGCGTGGCCTCGGTTTCGCGCCGCCTGCCAGTAGCAGCTCCGATTATCGTCACCAAAGCCTACATCCAGGTTGCCGATACGGTGCGTCGCAATGAAACACTGTCCCATCTCTTTGGGCGCCACAACATCCACGGGGCCGAACTGGCTACGGTCCTCGGTGAGGCCGATGGGCTGAATCCACGGCGCATACGCTCGGGACAAACCTTTGATTTTCGCTACGTGTACGGCGCTGACAAGCCTGATCGGGTGACGTTTCGATTAGGTGACGAGCGTGCGATCAGGCTCGCTCGTGACACATGGGGGGAGTGGACCGGATCGTCCAACGAGATCCTGTGGGATGTTCACGTCGAACAGGCGCAAGGCGTGATCAGCTCGTCCTTGTACGAAGCTGTTGACGAGATCATCTCGGACTCGCTCCTCCCGGAAGGACAGCGCCACTACATGGTCGAGGATTTGTCCGACGATGTCTTTGGTTGGGTGATCGACTTCTATCGAGACTTCTATCCTGGTGACAAGTTTGCGTTTGCCTACGAGCGGCTCACGTCGCAGTATGGTGATGTCCGCTACGGTCGTGTTCTCGCCGCCAAGGTTGAAACGCGGGGCAAAGAGAACTATGCGTACGTTATGACGGACGAGCGGGGCCGCAACGTCTACTACGATAGCAATGGTCGTTCGCTGAGGCGAACACTGAAGATCCGGCCCATCGCGTTCGGACAGCTGATCTCGCGGTATTCGAAGAGTCGGTTCCATCCGATTCTCAAGACGTACAGACCTCACTACGGTATCGACTACGCGGCGCCTGCGGGCGCACAAATCGAGGCTACTGGCGACGGCACGGTGATTCGGGCGGGGCGTTGGGGGACTTACGGGATCATGGTTGCCATTAGGCATGCCAATGGAATTGAGACCCGGTACGCTCATATGAGAGGTCTGGGGCCTGGCATCAAGACGGGTGTACGGGTCGAGCAGGGCCAAACCGTGGGCTATGTGGGCATGACGGGGTTGGCCACTGGGAACCACGTGCACTACGAACTCCTCAGGAACGGTAGGCACATCGATCCGCGGACGTTGGGGACGGAGCCGGGGCCTTCCGTAAGTGCAGACCGCCGTGCCGAGTTCGCAGCGGTCAAAGCCCACTACGGTCGCATGCTCGGCTTCCAGCAGGCCACGGCGGTGGCGGTTGTTCCTGACCGCTGACTTCTCGGGAATAACAATCCATGCAGGTCTATCCGGCCATTGACATCAAGGGCGGGCGTGTGGTGCGCTGGCTTGAAGGTGAGTCGTTTCGCGAGACCGTCTACGGCGACGACCCGCTCGCGCAGGCGCTGATCTTCGCACAACAAGGGGCCAACTGGATCCACGTGGTCGACATGGACCGGGCTTTCGCCACCGGTGGTGACAATTTGCACTGGATTCAGCAGATCGTGAGTGTCGAGCAGATCAGCGTTCAGATTGGCGGCGGTATCGACACGCCCGAAATGGTGAGAGATGCCATGCACACGCACGCGGCGCGTATCGTATTGGGTACGGCGGCAGCGTTGTCGCCAGATTTGTTTGCGAGGCTGACAAGTGAGGTCGGTACCTCCGGCTGTGCTCTCGCAATCGACACGCGTGGTGGTGAGGTCGCGCTGCGCGGTAAGAGCGACCGGATCGAGCAGTCGGTGTCCGATCTTGTCCAAATGGCTGTCTGCGCAGGAGTCACGACTATCGTGTATCGTGATCTGATGCGTGACGGCATGACCGGCGGAGCCGACATCGCAGCCGCCGAGGCAATCTGCTCGCTGGGAGCGGACGTCATTCTGGCGGGCGGCGTCGCCAGCCTCGAGGACGTTCGCAACGCATCACGCGCGGGTCTGGCCGGGGTGATTGTAGGGCGGGCGCTCTATGAGGGGAGGTTCTCGTTGCAGGAAGCGATGGCATGCTCGGCGTAGGCGTTGGAGCTGCGGTAATAGCGACCTGGGCAACGTATACCTATGTGAGGCGAGAGGGCTTTGGTCTAGAGGGTCTGGGACCGGCTTTCCTGCGCACGGTTGGGTTGACGGCACTCCTAATCCTGCTGGTCAATCCAGTTCGAGCGACCAGGGTACCGGGCGGCAGTCCCGTGGTCCTGCTCGATGAGTCTCTGAGCATGGGTGTTGGAGGTCGCTGGAAGGAGGCGCTCGACACCGCCATAGTCCTGTCCGGTGCCGAGGGAACAGTCCTTCGGTTTGGGTCTCAGGTCGTCCCCTTCGATACAATGCCTCCCCGAGCGAATGCGACGAGAATCGGGGAGGCACTACATACAGCGAGTGCGATGGGCGGACCTGTCTACGTGGTTAGCGACGGCGAAATCGAGGATCTGGGTTCCCTGGCGCCCAGCGCGCTGCAACGGACGACGTTCGTGACGCTGCCGCGAGACACAGTACCCGATGCGGCGCTACTCAGTGTAACCATGCCGAGGCGAGTCCACCACGAAGACTCGATTCTGGTGGAACTCATGATCGGCACTTGGGGAGTTGACGATTCCAGCAGTGTCACACTCGAGGCGCTCGACGGCGCGCGAAGGCTGATCCAGCGTTCGGTGCAGTTGCCACCGGCGCCGGCTGTATCGCGCAGGCGACTGACTATTCCACCTGGCCTGCTGTCAGTTGGGACTCATGCGGTGACGTTCAGGGTGTCTCTCAGCGGCGATGAGATTCGCTACGACGACGAGCGCGCTCGTGTGGTGACGGTCACGGAGCAGCCTTCGATAGTGGTGCTTGTCGACCCGCCGGACTGGGAGGGCAAGTTCTTGGCGGCGGAAGTCGGTCGGATCGCCAACACGAGCTTCAAGGCATATGCCCACGTCGCCCCGGAAGAGTGGCGCGACATGGAGTTGCTTACGCGGGCTTCCGGGGCGCAGGTGAGGGATGCCGCTCAGCAGGCGGGTCTCCTGATAGTCCGTGCGGATCCCGCTGCTGCGGGACTGCTTGCGCCGAACCACTGTCCGGTCTGGTATTGGTCGGGTGGAGTGGACTCGGAAGCGTCACTACTGTCAGGTGACTGGTATCTCAGCGACACCATCTCGCCTTCACCGCTGGCCGCAGCCTTGGGTCGCGTGGAATGGGACTCATTGCCTCCGCTGGTTGGCCTGGTTCCTTTAGGTGTCGCCGCTGATGGTTGGGTTGCGATCTCGGCCAGACTGGGGCGGCGTGGAGCGGAGCGGCCCGTCGTCCTTGGCTATGATTCAGCTGGGACCAGGGAGATGACGACGGCGGGGACTGGCCTGTGGCGTTGGGCTTTTCGCGGGGGAGCTTCAAGGGAGGCCTACCGCACGCTGCTCGCTGCTGGGATCGACTGGTTGCTCGGTGGGGAGACTTCGGGGCGGGGACAGTCACTGGTAGTCAGCAGCAGCGTTGTCACCCGCGGAGAGCCCGTGGTATTCAGCTGGGCCCAAGGGCGGGCGCCGGATTCCCTCGTCGTCACTTTTGGCACTGCCACTCAGGCCCCTGGGATTTCGGCCGTGCTGAGGTTCGATGGGGAAGGGACTGCTGTCCAGTATCTACCTCCGGGTGCCTATCGGTGGCGCGTCCCGGCTGACCAGCAATACAGAGGGTTGGTGGTAGTCGAGTCTTATTCCGAGGAGTACCCTCCTCGAGTTGTAGGCGTGCGGTCAACGGAACCAGAGGCATCTCTCGTGCTGATGGAGACGTCCGCCCGAGACCGTTGGATTCTGTACGTTCTAGCGGTCTTGGCCTTGGCAGGTGAGTGGGCTTGGCGTCACCAGCGGGGGCTACCTTGAAGGGCGGGCTTTGGACTCGCATCAAGCGCGTCGCACTCACCGACGTTTCGGTACTCGTCAAAGGATTGGACCGCGATGCCTTGGATGACGTGGAACGGGTCCTAGCCGAGGCGGATTTCGGTGCTACCGCCCTGGACCTCGTCGAGTCGCTGGAGGACAAGCTGAGGCGCGGGGAGTTGAGGACTGCCACCGCAGTGCGAGGTTGGCTGAAGGAAACAATCGCCGAGTATCTGGCTGGCGTTGACCATCAAGAGCCGCTCAACCTAGGTAACGGTGCGGGACCAGCGGTGATCCTAATCTTGGGAGGGAACGGAGTAGGCAAGACCACGCTGATCGCAAAGTTGGCTCATCGGTTGATGAGCGACGACCGCAGTGTGTTGTTGGCAGCCGCTGACACGTTCAGGGCCGGTGCTCCGGAGCAGTTGCGAGTCTGGGCGAAGCGCCTTGGAGTTCCCTGCGTCACGGGGACCCACGGTGGCGATCCAGCTGCTGTTGCCTTTGATGCCGTCGAGGCGGGAATAGCGCGAGGGATCGATGCTGTCTTGGTCGATACGGCAGGTCGTCTGCACACCCACTCCGATCTGATGGAAGAACTGAAGAAGATTGCTCGAGTGGTGGGTCGCAAACGAGAGGGAGCACCACACGAAAGCCTGCTGGTGTTGGATGGAACAGTGGGTCAGAACGCGATACAGCAGGGCCGCAGTTTCACTCGAGCGGTATCCGTTACGGGTCTGGTCATAACAAAACTCGACGGAACAGCAAAAGGTGGGGCCGTACTAGCGCTCAAGCGCGAGCTCGGAATCCCCATCCGGTTCCTCGGCGTTGGCGAGCGTCTGGAGGACTTGGAAGTGTTTGATCCTGAACTCTTTGCCGAACGACTGCTGTCCGACTGATGGCCTTGTCGCTGGACACGCCGGTGCAGTTTCTCAAGGGTGTCGGTCCGAGACGGGCGCAGGCGTTTGAACGCATCGGAGTCAGGACAGTCGAGGATCTTCTCTACCACACGCCCCATCGCTACCTGGATGCAACATCCGTCACTTCCATAGCCAAAGCCGCGGTCGGCAATGACGTCACCCTGGTGGGTCGAGTAGTCTCCAAGGCGGTGGTGCCAACTCGCAGCCGGCTGCGAGTCTTCAGAGCCGTGATCAGGGATTCCTCCGGAGTGATTGAGTGTGCCTGGCCGGGGCAGGTCTATCTCGATCGCGTGATACAGCAAGGGCAACTGATACTCGTGACCGGGCCGGTCAAGTACTTTCACGGCCGGCAGGTCAACCCGCGCGAGCAAATCGTACTGGCCGAGTCTGACGATGAGGGCCTCGCTGACGAGATGAGTCGTGGCGTTGTATTGCCGGTATATCCAGCCACCGAAGGTCTCAGTCACAGGCAGATCCGGCGGCTGGTGGCCGACCATTTGGATCAGCTGGTTGCGTGTGCGGAGGACTCGCTTCCAGCTGCTATACGCGACGAGGCTGGGCTACGTCCTCTCAAGCGCGCCTTTCTGGCTCTCCACCGTCCCACTGCACCAGGTGAATCGGAGTCTGGCAGGAGACGCTTAGCCTTTGACGAGCTCTTCGATCTGCAACTTGTCGTCATGCGGGCGAGACATCTAGCGAAGACCGCGAGGGTGGGGATCGAATTCAAGATAAAGAAAGAGCTGACCACAGCTCTCAAAGAGACTCTGCCCTATGAGTTGACGAGGGGCCAGAAGAGAGCCGTTCGCGAGATCACAACCGACATGGCTGCGAACCAGCGCATGCACCGCCTCTTGATGGGTGACGTGGGGACTGGCAAGACGGTTGTCGCCCTGTTTGCAATGGTGTTGGCCGTGGAAAATGACTACCAGGCGGTCTTCATGGCTCCTACTGAACTCTTGGCGGAGCAGCATGCCGCAACGCTGACGGGCCTGCTAGCTCCGCTCGGGATCGTACCGGACGTGCTGATCGGGCGGTTCTCAGCGGCGGAAAAGAAAGCGGTGCGGGAGCGGATCGCCGATGGTACGGCCCGGATCATTGTGGGGACTCATGCTCTCATTCAGGACACGACAGACTTCTCCAGATTGGGCCTCGTGGTGATTGATGAACAGCACCGTTTCGGCGTTGAACAACGCGCCGCTCTGATAGAGAAGGGTGAGGCTCCCGACGTTCTCCTCCTCACAGCCACCCCCATTCCCCGCACACTCGCCCTGACGTTCTACGGTGACTTGGACATCTCGACCCTGAAGGAGAAGCCGGTGAGCCAAACGGCTGTCAAGACGGGTGTCCGGTCGGGGCGGGATCGTGACGCTATATACAGTTTTGTCAGGCAGCAGTGTGGTCTGGGTCGGCAGACCTACGTTGTGTATCCTGTGATCGAGGAATCTGAGCGGGTCGATCTCAAGGCCGCCACCACAATGGCTGGGGAACTAGAGGTACGGCTGAGTCCCTTCTCTGTCGGCCTGGTGCACGGTCGCATGAAAGCCGAGGAGCGCGATGCTGTGATGCGGCGGTTCAGAGATGGGACGCTCGACGTCCTGGTGGCAACGACCGTGATCGAGGTGGGCATCGATATCCCGAACGCGACGGTTATGATTGTCGAGCATCCGGAACGATTCGGCCTCGCTCAATTGCATCAACTCCGTGGGCGAGTGGGTCGAGGATCAGAGGAAGGCCATTGCGTTCTGCTCACAGACGATTTTCAGGCTGCTATTAGGCTGAAGCGCTTCGCCCGCACTTATGACGGATTCCGGATTGCGGAACTCGATCTCAAAGAGCGAGGGATCGGTGAGTTAACGGGAGTGCGGCAGTCGGGGGGTTTCAATCTACGGTATGCAGATCTCACTACCGACACCGACCTGATCAGTATGGCGCGGCGCGCGGCTCTCGATATCCTCTCAGGCGATCCCAACCTCTCCCAGGATGCACACATCCCAGTGAGAAAGCGGATCGAACGGCGGTACGAGAGGGGGATGGAGCTGTTCAGAGTCGGATGAGGTTCAAAGCGAACCGCACGGGGCGGACGAGGGGCGAGAGTGGTAGGTGCGAGACTGCCTGTCAGCAGCGAATCGCCGTCAATCCTACGCATCAGCGGCCGGGTACGGTTGCTTTCCCGACTGGCTGCCTCTAGGATTCTTCGATCGAACTCGCAGAAGGAAGAGCCTTACATGAGCAGTGAACTGGCGAAAAAGCGGTGTGTTCCCTGTCGCGGCGGCGTCCCGGCCCTCAGAGGAAGCGAGCTGAAGGCTTTGTTGGACGAGCTCGGTGGCGACTGGCGCGTGGTCGATAACCACCACCTTGAGAAGGAGTACACGTTCGACGACTTTGCCCAGGCGCTCGAGTTTACCAACAGGGTGGGGAACGTGGCGGAAGAGGAGGGGCACCATCCAGATATCTACCTGGCATGGGGGACGGTTGGCCTCAAGATCTGGACCCACAAGATCGATGGACTGACCGAGAGCGACTTCATCCTGGCAGCCAAGGCTGACAGTGCGCTCTAGACGCGGACAAGAGCGGATGAGATTCTGAGCCGATGTCACTGGCAGCTGTGACGATCAGAGACCTGCCCGGGAACGTGGGTGAGACTGTGACAGTGAGGGGTTGGGTTGCCACGACCCGCTCTATGGGCAAGGTCGCGTTTGCAGTGCTGCGGGACGGTACCGGCAATCTGCAGTGTGTGCTTGGCAAGGAAGACGTGGCTGAGTCTGTGTGGGAGACGTTCCGAGGGCTGACGCAGGAAACGGCACTGGAGGTCACCGGAGTTGTTCGTGCAGACAGACGATCGCCGGGTGGTGTGGAACTGAGCGTCTCTGCGGTGGGAGTCCTCGGCCCCAGTGTCGATTACCCGATTACGAAGAAGCAGCACGGTACCGCCTTCCTCTTTGAGCGGCGCCATCTGTGGCTGCGGTCACGGCGTCAGGTGGCGATCATGAGGGTGCGGCACGAGGCCGTGCAGGCGATTCGAGACTTCTTCTATCAGCGGGATTTCGTGCTGGTCGACACGCCATTGCTCACTGGAGCTATCGGCGAATCCACCGGTAACCTCTTCGCGACCGAGTACTTCGATCTTGGGCACGCTTACCTGGCTCAAACAGGGCAGCTGTATTTGGAGGCAGCGGCAGCGGCGCTCGGCAAGGTGTACTGTTTCGGGCCGACGTTCCGCGCAGAGAAGTCAAAAACTCGACGGCACCTGACTGAGTTCTGGATGGTTGAGCCTGAAGTGGCCTGGTATGATTCAATTGACAACATGAGGTTGCAGGAGGACTTCGTATCGTACATCGTGCAGCGCTGTCTGGAGCGATGCAGGGCGGAGCTGGATACGCTGGAGCGGGACTGCACTCGACTCGAAAGTGTGACTCCGCCATTCCATAGGCTCTCCTACGACGCAGCGCTGGAGAAACTGCGTGGTCTCGGGACAGAGGTGGCCTGGGGGCAGGATCTCGGTGCTGATGACGAGACCAAGCTCGCCAAGGATCTCGACCGGCCGTTGTTCGTGTACAACTACCCCAAGGGAGCCAAAGCCTTCTACATGAAGGAAAACCCGGACGACCCGCGCACCGTTCTCTGCGACGACTGCCTGGCGCCGGAAGGGTACGGAGAGATCATCGGGGGGAGCCAACGAGAGGACGACCACGACCGGCTGCTCCAACGGATCCGAGAAGAGAAGTTGCCGGAAAAGGCGTACGACTGGTATCTGGATCTCAGGAAATACGGCACGTTCGTGCATTCGGGTTACGGGCTCGGAGTCGAGCGCACGGTGGCCTGGATCTGTGGAATTCCTCACATTCGAGAGGCGATCGCGTTTCCGCGAACGATGACGCGGTTGTATCCGTAGGGAGTGGCCCTCTTTCTCCGTCTTGTCAGCGCTGCTTGATACGCGTCTCTTTCACTTCATCCCACAGTCCGTCCAGTACGTCCAAACCGGCCGATGCCAAATCGATGCCACGCTCGGTGGCCAAGCCCTCTACGGCGCGAAACCGCTCGATGAAACGAGAGTTGGCCTTCTCCAGCGCTGTGCGCGGATCGTGTCCCAGCTTCCGTGCCAGGTTCACTATTGCGAAGAGCAGATCGCCGAGCTCCTCTGCGATGCGCTCGCCATCGCCCGCAGCCGAGATTTCCTCTTCGAGTTCCTCGAGTTCCTCGCGCACTTTCTCGTGGGGTCCACTGGCATCGGGCCAGTCAAAGCCTACGCCGGCGGCCCGTTCTTGCAGACGGAATGCCATTATGATTGCTGGTAGCTTGGCCGGCAGTCCGTCGAGCACGCTGCGTTTGGTCGCACTGCGTTCGCCTAACTTCGAGCGTTCCCAAGTCCCTGGGCTAGTGCCCAGCTCGAACAGGTGGGGATGTCGCTGCCACATCTTTTGCTCAATGGTCCGGGCTACGTCCTCAGGACCGAACTGCCCCGAGTCCTCCGCTAGCACGACCTGGAAGGCTAGATGCAGCAATAGGTCTCCCAACTCGGTCCGGATGCTGTCCGGCTCTTCCGAGGCGATGGCTTGGTCCAACTCCAGGACTTCCTCTACGAGGTATGGTCGCAAGGTCTGCGGTGTCTGCGCAGCGTCCCAGGGGCACCTTCTGCGGAGGTCCCGGACCAGGTGCACGATGCGTCCAAGCGCTGATGGTTCTTGCATTTGCGTACTCGCGCCGGTACAATACCCGACTGGCCGTGAACGTGTCAACACAGGAGCGTCGAGATAGGGCTTGGGTTGAGGTCAACCTGGCCAATTTGATAGCCAATGCACGCACAGTGCAGCGGGCTGCTGCTGGCGCACCGTTGTTGCCGATGGTGAAGGCGAATTCCTATGGTCTTGGGGCGGTGAGAGTGGCGCAGGAGCTGGAAGGGCTCGGTCCATGGGGATTCGGTGTGGCGACGGTGGCTGAGGCGAGGCAGTTGAGGGCGGCCGGCATCACTCGGCCCATTGTCGTGTTCACCCCCACCACCATCGAAAAGCAGGTTGAATACGAGGCTCTCGAGCTGAGAGCTGTGCTGGACGACCCGACCGTGGCGCAACAGTGGGCCATCCCCTTCCACTTGGAGATAGACTCAGGGATGGGGCGCTGTGGCCTGCGGTTCGACGACGAGCGTCTCGCGACCATAACGTCACCCCACCTCGAGGGTGTATTCACGCACCTCTTCGCAGCAGACGATCGGCCACAGTCAGTGGCTGAACAGTGGGCTAGGTTCGAGGCCGCGCTGCAGAGAATCCCTAGAAACGATTTCATGGTTCACGCTGCCAACAGCGCCGGGGCTTGGCGGCTCGAGAGACGTCTCGATCTGATACGTCCAGGGATCTTCCTCTACGGCGGACGGTGTGGCGCGGATCTGCCTGCGCCGAAACCGGTTGCTGCGGTGCGCGCCAAGATCGCTAGCCTCCGAATGTTGCCCCGAGGAGCAACCGTGAGTTACGGAGGTGAGTGGGCGGCCCCCACGGACACGACGGTGGCGACTCTCAGTATCGGCTATGCTGACGGCGTGAAATGGGCAGCCAAGGGCCATGCAGCGGTGCTGCTTCATGGCTCCCGTTACCCGGTTGTCGGCAGGATTACCATGGATTTCGTGATGGTCAACCTGGGGCCGGGTGCGACATCCGCCGCAATCGGCGATGTCGCAACCTTGATCGGACGAGATGGTTCAGCGGAAATCACGGTTGACGAATTTGCGGGCTGGGCTGGAACGATCTCATACGAAGTGCTGACGGGCCTGGGTTCCAGACTGCCGCGGGAGTACGTTTCCTCTTGAACCTCAGCAGACAGGGTCGCGTAGCTCTCATAGTACTGGACGGTGTGGGCATTGGGGACACTCCGGATGCTGCTGCGTATGGAGACGACGGCAGCAATACGCTCGGTAACGTCGCCAAGGCGGTCGGGGGCCTCGACCTACCCTTCCTGCAGTCGCTCGGACTCGGCTGCTGCCGATACCTAGCGGGTATGGAGTGCTCGGATCCGCAAGCGGCGTGTGGTGTAGCACTGCCCCATTCGGCAGGCAAGGACAGCACGTCGGGTCACTGGGAGATATGTGAAGTCCTATTAGATGATCCGTTCCCGACTTATCCGGCAGGATTCCCAGCAGAGTTGATCGCCGAGTTCTCGCGGATCACTGGACGTGGCGTGATCGGGAACAAGACGGCTTCCGGCACTGGGATCATCGAGGAGCTCGGAGCAGAGCACCTCGCCAGCGGAGCCTGGATTGTGTATACATCCGCCGATAGTGTCTTTCAAGTTGCCGCGCACGAGCACATCGTCCCGCTCGACGAGCTGTATGCAGCCTGCAGGAGCGCCAGGGATCACGTGCTTGTCGGGCAACATGCTGTTTCTCGGGTCATAGCCCGACCATTTGTGGGCTCAGAAGGTAGTTTCAATCGTACCACAAACCGCAAGGACTTCTCGCTCGAGCCCGTCAAGGACACTCTGCTCGACCGGTTGGCGGGTATCGGAGTACCGCGTGTGGGGGTCGGCAAGGTGGATGACCTCTTTGCCGGGCGGAACATCTCGAGTCGGCATACAGCCACGAATCGCGCAGCCTACTCACGGATAGCGGAGCAGCTCGACGTGATGGAATGGGGCCTTCTGTTCGCGAACGTGGTCGAATTCGACCAGAGTTGGGGGCACCGAAACGATGTTGTGGGGTTCTATAGTGGGCTCATGGAATTGGACCAGACTCTGCCGGATCTAGTGGCTCGGTTGCGGGAGGACGATCTGATGATCTTGACGGCGGATCACGGTAACGATCCCACGACACCTTCTACCGACCATTCCAGGGAAGCCGTGCCTATCTTGGTGGTGGGGCGCCGCGTGGTGGCCGCACGGCTAGGCACTCGCCCGACCTTGGCCGATATTGGGGCGACTGTGGCGCAGTATTTTGGGCTTGAGCCGGTGGCCGGAAACTCGTTTCTTGAAGAGGTTGCTGCGTGGAAGATCCACTGACGAACATGGCTCGAGCAGCCCAAGCCAACGCATACGCTCCGTACAGCCGCTACGCGGTTGGGGCGGCACTGGAGGCTGATAATGGCCGTGTTTTCGTCGGCGCGAACGTGGAGAATGCGTCTTTCGGTCTCACGATGTGTGCCGAGCGGGTTGCTGTCGGGGCGGCGGTCGCGACTGGTGCCCGTCGGTTCAAGCGCATAGTCATAGTCACGGAGTCGTCGCCGCCGGCCGCGCCTTGTGGGGCATGCCGGCAGGTGCTAGTTGAATTCGGCAGAGATACGGTGGTCGAAGCCGTGGGTCCGAGCGGCTCTCGACGTTGGCTGGTGAGCGAACTGCTGCCAAGCGCGTTCGGACGGGAGGATCTACCGCAATGAGAATGGGGCGGGTGGTCGGCACCGTCGTAGCGACTCGGAAGGACCCCCTACTCGTGGGGGTGAAGTTCCTGGTGGTCGAGAACCTCGGGATTGATCTGGAGCCCGAAGGAGGATACGTGGTTGCGGTGGATGCGGTGGGTGCCGGCGCCGATGAAGTTGTGCTCTACGCCTCAGGTTCCTCAGCTCGGCAGACAGAACTGACGCGCGACCGACCGGTCGACGCTGTGATAATGGCCATCCTGGATTCGTTTGAAGCTCATGGCAAAACGACACGCCTGGCTTAGTGTAGTTGTTCTGACTGTGGCGTGCGCCGAAGATGTGACGGCACCGGGTGCGTGTCCGGACTACTGCCCAGCCATCAACATTCAGGTTGTGGACAGCATCGTACCGGGGAGCATTGAACGGGATAGTTCCTACCGGGGTTACGTCGATCCTCATGAGGCAATCCGCATGGAAGTCTCGCGCGGCGGCGTTGCCGAGAGCCGGGTCGTGATGCGTTTCTTCCCATTCCCAGAGGAGATCAACTCTGACTCCATAGTGGCGATCGACTCGTTCCAGATCTCTCTCTCTCTTCGGAAGCGTTCCGCCGACGTATCGGATGTCGAGTTGGCAATCTTCAGACTGCCTCCCGACGTTGATGCGGCGATGACGTTCCAAGAATTGGATCCGTTCTTCCAGGACAGCACCAAGCTGGGCACACTGATCGTTCCCGACTCGGTTACCAGTGGGACCATTTCGGCCGTATTCCCGGGAACTGCGCTGGCTAACCTGGCCACTGACAGCATGGTCGCGGCGATAGGTGTCGCGTTCGGGCCTACCTTGACTGGCTTTGCCCATCTCACAGCGATTGACTCCGATTCGGCCGCCACGTGGCTGGCGCGATATGCCCAAGTTGACACCGCGAGCGGAGAGTTGGCGGAGGCAAGTGACAGCGTACGAGTCGAGATGGACACATATGTTTTTCCCGAGATACCGCCGCCAGATCCAACTGTGCTGGCAGTGGGGGGAGCCCCAGCGGCACGCGTACTGATGCGTACGGTACTACCGGCATACATCGTCGATTCGGCGCATGTTGTTCGGGCAACTCTGATACTGGTGCCTGCCGGTCCGGCCCTGGGAGCTCCGGGAGACACCGTCTTTGTACGGGCTCAGCCACTTGCCACTGATGTCGGACCGAAGTCTCCGTTCCTTGACGCACTGTCAGACACGCTGATGCTCGGGAAAGCGGACATTCCCGTCGGAGCAGTCGAGCCAGTGCGGATCGACGTGACACACATAGTTGCCAGGTGGAGGAACGATCCGGATTTGCCTCGATCATTCATACTCATGGCGGGTTTTGAAGGCCAGTCGCTGGCGGAGTTCCGCTTCCACTCCAGCGAAGGTATAGAGTCTCCGATAATGCAGGTGACGTATGTTACACCTGCGTTCAGCGGGGTACGGTGATGCGCAAGGCGTTGGTCGGCGCACTGGTCATCTGTTGCACAATACCGGAGGCCTCGCAAGCACAGAGCTCTGTCTATGGGATACTGGGGCTAGGGTTCCCGGGCCGGCCCATCGGCACGAGGACGCGTGCGGGTGGCGGCGGCATGGCAATGTTCGATGCGCGGTCTGTGCTAAATCCTGCCACGGCAGCGGGATTCCAGAGGATCAGCGTAGCCGTGGTGAGCGGAACCACGCTGCGCAACTACACGGTACTAGACTCGACTGTCGAGGGATTGTCGGATACCCGTTCGCCGATCGGTCTCATCGGTGGCAGCCTGCGTCGCACACCAGTGTCCTTCGCGCTGAGCTACAGCACTTATTTGGAGCGGACCTACGATCTCTTCACTGAGGACACGGTGGTCATCCGGAACGAGCCTATAGCTGTCACAGATCGAATCAGCGAGGATGGAGCCGTGGTGGACATCCGAGGGGCTTTGGGGGTGCGGGTCAACTCGTGGCTGAGCGTCGGTGGAGCCGTGCACGTCCTGAGTGGATCCAGTAAGAGATCAACGCAGCGGGATTTTTCCAGCCCCGACTACTTCAGGGTGCTCGACACGGATCGGCTAACCTTCTCAGGTCTGGGCTTCTCCGCCGGCGTGCTAGCCTCGTTGGATCCTCGTCTCACGGTAGCGGCGGCCATCCGCAGTGACGGAAAGCTCGACACGGGACTCGATTCGTCCACGGTCGGCCAGTTTGACCTCCCACTGTCGTATGCTGCAGGGTTGACCATAGTGCCGGTTCCGGCGGTTCGGCTGGCCACAACTGCTATCAGGACAACTTGGTCCGGTGTCTCGGCCGATCTTGCAGCAATCGGCGGAGCCAACGCCTTCGATCATACCTGGGACATTGGCACGGGAGTGGAGCTGGGTGGATCCAGCAGGAGTGGTAGAGTACCGCTGCTGCTGGGATTTCGGTATGCTCAGCTCCCGTTCAGCCCCACGCTGGAGCAACCAACCGAAATGAGCTTCTCGGGAGGCACCAACTTCGTCTTCGCCAGTGGTCGCGTCCTGTTCGACCTATCCGTGGAGCGCATATTGCGAGATGGTGGTAGGGCCGAGGAGAGAGCGTGGTATTTGTCTTTCTCTCTGACCGTAAGCCCGTGACGAAGGTCTACCTCCACACATTCGGATGTAAGGCAAATCAGTACGACACCGAGGTCGTTCGCCAGGCCCTTGAAAGCGCCGGAGCCGTCCCGGTCGAGGATCCTGCAGAGGCGGATGCTGCCGTGGTCAACTCGTGCACAGTGACGCACGTAAGTGAAGCAAAGATGCGCAGCCTGGTTCGGCGCCTAGCTCGCAGAAACCGCACCATCCGCACGGTCGTTATGGGGTGTGCATCCGCCCTGGACGGCACTGCAGTGGCTTCACTCCCCAGTGTAGTAGGTGTAGTGCCAGGTGCTGCTCCTGGGCCGGTTCTCAAGGCCCTCGGCCTGCGCCCGACGCAGGTTGATCCAATCCTGCGGACGTTTGCTGGGGGTAGCCGTGCGTGGCTCAAGATCCAGGATGGTTGTGACGAGCACTGTACCTTTTGCGCCACCACAGTCGCGCGTGGCAACAGTCGTTCACGGCGACCGGAAGATGTCGTCGCCGAGGCCTACGCGCTTGCCGACCGGCACTGCGAGATAGTCCTGACCGGGGTCCATGTCGGTGCTTACGGAGCTGATCTGGACGGCGCGATGTGCTTGGGGGAGTTGTTGGAACGGTTGGTCTACGAAGTTCCATGCGTGCGTTTCAGGCTCACATCCGTCGAAGCCACGGAGTTGGACGACCGGCTGGTGGACATCATGAAGGCCGCACCAGATCGGCTTGCTCCACACGTGCACGCACCGCTGCAGTCCGGCAGCGATCGGGTACTGCGGCAAATGGGGCGACATTGGTATACCTCCGGATCATACAGAGCGCGCATTGAGTGGTTGGCGGATCGGATACCGTATCTCGGCCTTGGGGCGGACGTCATGGTGGGATTCCCAACCGAGAGTGAGGAAGACCACGCAGCTACCCGAGCTATGATCGAAGCGTTGCCTTTCACCTACCTGCACGTGTTTCCCTACTCCGAACGGGAGGACGCCCGAGCCCGGAAATTGGGCCCGCCGGTTCACCCGGACACATGGCGGGGTCGGTCCAGCGAGTTGCGCGAATTGGCACGGCAGAAGGCCGCGAAGTACCGGAAGTTGCAGCACGGTCGCAAAGCCGACGTGGTTCTGTTGCAGCGGGCTGGTGGGCGGTTCGAAGGTCTGACCGAAGACTACCTGCCGGTCTTCGTCCCGACGGATCGGACAGCACCCAAGCGGTTCGCTGCTGAACTCCAGCTGGATGGGGCACGCCTCAAGACTTGTCCTGTTGCTGAGTGACATGAATCGAGTCTATATCGAGACCTACGGCTGCCAGATGAATGTGGCTGACACCGAACTGATGTGCGGGTTGCTCGACCGATCTGGCTATTCGGCGACCAAGGACCCTACCGAAGCCAATGTTTTGCTCGTCAATACTTGTGCAGTGCGCGACAATGCAGAGCGCAGGGTGATTGGGCGGATCGGTGAGCTGAAGCGCTATAAGCGTCCCGGAGTGGTCCTGGGGGTTGTGGGATGCATGGCTCAGCGGCTCGGTCAACAACTGCTCGACCTCGTACCGCAAGTCGACTTGGTTGTGGGTCCGGATAGCTATAGGGCGCTGCCTGAGTTGATCGACAGGGCTTCGCAGGGCGGAAGGGCGAGCGCGGTAGAGTTCAAGTCGTGGGAGCACTACGAAGACATTCCACAGCAGCGCAGCGACGCGGTGAAGGCGTTCGTCACTGTCCAGCGAGGGTGCGATTACCGGTGCACCTTCTGCATAGTTCCGATGACACGCGGTCGTGAGCGCAGCCGTAGGTTGTGCGACATAATACGAGAAGTAACGGGACTTGCGGTGGAGGGGATCACGGAGGTCACACTACTTGGCCAGACTGTGAACAGCTATCACGACGGGGATCATGATTTCGCCGATCTGCTGAGGTCGGTCGGTGAGGTTGCCGGTATCCGCCGGGTGAGGTTCACCAGTCCGCACCCCAATGATTTCACAGATCGGGTCGTCGAGGCTATGGCTGAGGTGCGGTCGGTGTGCGAGCACGTGCACCTTCCGGTACAGAGTGGATCGTCGCGGGTGCTCCGGCGGATGGGTCGCCGCTATGATAGCGGCAAGTACATGGCTTGCGTTGATCGTCTGCGGGGAGCTATCCCAGAACTGGCAATCACTACCGACATCATAGTTGGATTCCCGGGTGAGACCGAGGAGGATTTCGGGGAGACTGAGAGTCTGGTGCGGGAAGTGGAGTTCGATGATGCGTACACCTTCAAGTACTCCGAACGAGCGGGTACTGCTGCCACCAGATTGATGGAAGGCGTTCCGGAGGCTGCCAAGGCAGAGAGAGTCCAGCGGATAATCACGACTGTCAGGCAAATCGCTGCTAGGAAGAACATGGAACTCGTCGGTTCGGTGCGGGAAGTCCTCGTCGAGGGGATTGCGCGCCGGGGTGAGGTGTTGCAAACTCGCACGCGCACTAATAAGGTGGTGTTGGTGGCCGGTCCGACTGACTGGATCGGCAGTTACAGAACCGTACGTCTCACGGGAACCACGGGTGCCACGTTCACTGGAGTCCAGTCCGCCGTGGGGAAGGAGCTGACTATCGTGGGGTGAAGAACTTGCTTGAAGATGCGGTATTCAGGGAATACGAGGTCCTGAAAGGCACGATCCCTGGATTCTGCGGCTGTGCCATGTGTCGCGATGATGTCTTGGTGTATGCTCTGAACCGGTTGGCACCCAAGTATGTTGCCCGACGGGAAGGTGAAGTGCTGACCAACGTGTCAATGGGGTCTGATCAACCGAAAGCGGATCTGTCAGTGGTTCTGTTGGAGGCGTTGCAGCGAGTGCACGCTGATCCCCAACCGGGCCACCCAGTTCGTGAGAGAC
>Ga0209536_100005610_pt1 | contig 19448 bp, 19 predicted proteins | sample DeeMarSeWOR28_12_FD_187461 | JGI IMG/M metagenome (GOLD analysis project Ga0209536, IMG submission 187461) | Marine sediment microbial communities from White Oak River estuary, North Carolina - WOR-2-8_12 (SPAdes) (version 2) | ecosystem: Environmental > Aquatic > Marine > Intertidal zone >...
CTACCTTCGCGTCAACGCCTTCCAGGCCTTTGAGAGAACCGAAGCTTCCGTCCAGATGAAGTTCGTACGTCGGTGCGTCGATATCGAGTGTCCCGCTGTACCCCGTGGCCACGTCGTGGGCCAGGTTTCCCTTGAAGCTGGAGTCCCCGAGTTCCACGTCTGCGTCACTGATACGGTACCCATGCCCGTCCCCCGCAAGGCGCAGATTTGCCGCCCACTTGCCGCGCATATCCTCCGGCAGCTCGGCCAGGGCACCGATGGCGGGAACGCTGTCACCCTGCCCCGACAAGGCCATATCCACTCCCGCCAGACTTGTCAGCCTGCCGAAATCGCCGTCCAGGCTGAGCTGAAGATCGCCACTCTCCACATCGATCTGGCCCTCAAGATGGCCGCCGCGGAGAAATCCCGCCAGGGGCGCCATCTTTCCGCCAATCGTGAAATCGCGGCCATTGAGCTGTCCCCGCGCATCAAGCCGAAGTCCGCGGCCGACAGTCGGAGCACCGATGTCGGCCGTGTTGAAGGCCACGCGTAATGGCTCCTGGCCAGGTCTCTTGTAGACAACGCTGACATCAGCGGCGTCCAGGCTCCTGAGTTTGGGGAAAATCTGCTCTCCCGCCGCGGCCCCGGCGGCGCCTCCGTCGAAGTGCCAGTTATCGCGACCATCCGGGTGTTCTTCAAGGAGCAGCTTCACGCCCCTGAGCGTAATCGCCCTGGCATGCGGATTGCCCAGAACGATGGACCGGAGCGTCAGGGTAAAAATGACCGAGTCTGCTTCCAGCATCAGCGGCGCCGAACCCCAGTCCGCGTTGGTCAGACGCAAGCCTTCCGCACTGACGGTGGGCTTGGGAAACAGGGTGAAGTCGAGATTCCCGGAGATCTCGAATTCGCGTCCGGTCGCCTCGGCAATCTCTTTTTCGACCCGTGGCCGAACGGTGTTCCAGTCCAGTCTCTCCGCATAAAAGACCAGCCCGCCCACCCCGATGATGAGCAAAACAAGAATACCGGCCAGAATCTTGATCAGCCGCATGTAAGGCTCCGGCGAAAATCGGTGATCGAATCTTGTAGTTTACTACTCTCAGGCCGTCCCGGAACCGAGCCTTGAAGGCCGCGGATCAGCAGCGAAGATCCTCCAGCATCCCGAGGCCGGAGCCCGCCGCTCAGGCCGCCATCCCTCTCGAGGACAGTCTCCGGGAGAGGATGCGGTGAGCGCGCCGATCCAGGGGATAGCGCCAGGCGAGCCAGATCATGGGGATGAGCAGCACGCAGGGCCAGCCCACGAAAGCCAGCTTCAGCCCCAGTTCGGCAGCGCCCGTGATTTCTCCCTTGCCGCTGAATCCGAACAGCGTGGGGATGAACAGGGCGATGGCGCCGCCGACACCCTGATTGAGCTTGGTCACCAGCGCCTGGAACGAGAAGAAAATGGCCGCCCGGTCCTTGCCATTCTTCCAGATATCGTAATCCACAAGATCGGCGAGCAGAGACGGGAGGGCAATTGACGACAGGCCGAGAAAAAAACCGAAACCGGACATGACGGCGACCATCGGCACGAGTGCACCCTCTCCCGACGGCATTGCGGGCACCAGGCACAACATGCCAATCATGCCGACAGCCGCTGCCGACCAGGCCCGATGCTTGTCGACCCGCTTCATCACCTTGAGCCACAGGGGCATGCCCAGGGCCATCGCCAGAGTCATGGGCATGGCGATATGGGGGATCTTCTCGGCCAGGCCGAGATACTGGCTCGCGTAGATCACGAACAGGCTCATCACCGCGCCTGTCGCGAGGCCGAAAAGAATCTGGGTGATCAGGAAGTATTGCAGCGGCGGTGTGTTCTTGAGGGCCAGCCAGAGATCGACAAACCGGATACTGCGTGTTCCCAGACCCCTGCGAGGCTCCGGAACCCGCCAGCACATCAGGCCGACGGTCAACGGCAGAGCCATCATGATGAAAAGGGAGATGGATCTGAAAACCTCCGGGGTAAAGGCTGTGGATCCGCCGAGCAGGATCAGAGGTGAGGCCATGAACAGGATTCCGCCGACAAACCCCAGAAGCTGGCGGTAAAGCGCAATCCGGGACCGCTCCTGATAATCGCCGGACAGCTCTGCTGCCATGGCCGTGTGGGGTATTTCCACCAGGGTCCAGCCGAGGGTCGCCGCCAGGTACCAGACCAAGAGATGAGGCAGACCGGCATCAGCGGAGGGGTTGTACAGGAACCAGGCGCTGAAGACGACCAGCAGCGTCCCGGCAATCATCCAAGGCTTACGGTTGCCGGCCCGGTCTGACAGGTAACCAATCAAAGGGTCCGTGAAGCCGTCGAAAAGCCGGGCGATAAAGGTGGCCGTGGCCAGACTCCCCAGGGTCACGGCACTGTAATCGAGGTAGAAGTTAGGCAGCACCGCCGCCGTAGGCGAGAGCAGCATGGACAGGGGCAGGTTTACCAGCCCGAACATGATCAGCAGCGGCGTGGGTACCCGTCCGCCTGGTCGAACCATGCGTATTTCCTCGTCGAGTGCCGGATCAGCGGGCAGGTCCAGATTGCAGCATTGGCGAGCCGTTCGCAGCTTTCACAGTTGGAAGAGGGTCCTCAGGCTTCCGGCCAGCCGGCTCGGGACTGCTCGACGAGTTGCCTGCGGATATCACTCAGTTTGGCCTTGATCGTGCCGGCGTTGTCCGGACCCATCCTCATCAGCATCTTTTGTCCGGCGGAGCGGGATTCCAGAGCCGGGTCGGCATATTCATAAAGCACCTTGGGTCGGACCAGCCGGGTTCCGGCGCGGACTTCGGGTGCTTCCAGGAGATCATCGATACACTCGATGACTCGACTGTGAAATGTCTTGTCCGGATAGCCGAGATCCCGGTAGGCCTCCTGAAACAGGGGATACAGCCGGCGGTAGACGGCGATCACCTGTTCTGTATCCAGCGATTGAACGATGGCCGCGAATGCGCGGTAGCGGACAAAATTGGCCCCATCCAGCACCGGCGCGTCTTCAGACCCCGAGGCCGCGAAGCGGCCGGGCAAATCCTGCACGGCCCTCAGCCGCATGGCCACCCTGTCTCGAGGCAGGTTATCCACCGTCACCACGATCTTGCGGGCAATGCCAGAGGGTACCAGGTAGGTTTCCACAGGCTGCTGCCCTGCCAGGTCAACGGCGGATTGGCGGACCTCGTTATCGCTTTCTTCCAGCGGCGGCAGGGGATCGACTGCGACCTCCGGCTCCGCGGCCATCGGCGGCGGCGGTTCGAATACCTCGGGTTTCTTTTCCTCGACAGGTGTTTCCTGAACCTGAGCAGGCGGAGGTGGCGGCGGCTCGGTTCGAGGCCAGAGGAAAATGGCTGCCAGACCGATAACAAGCACAACAGCCAACAGCCAGGGAAGCTTGCTCATGGGTTTTGTCCTGCGCAGAAAACGGGTAAAAGTCCTAATCTGGGACGCGGTGACGGCCCCGAAAGTTGCGGGGGATTTCGTATCGCGCGCCGAGTCGGCCGGCGCGTAGTGTGACGTCCATCAAAGAGCGTCCTCGTCCAGGGGGTTACCTTATAACAGACTCGACACGGATCGGGATGGGAATGCCGCGCCGAAAAGGCCTGCAGCAATGCTACCCTTCCGGAAATCGCGGCTCTCATGCCGGCAATACCCGCTATCGGGCTGTTGCCATGGATTGCGGGCCCGTGAGCATCGCGACAGCAAGGACCGCGGGACAGGAACTTCAATATGGCGTACTGGTGGGTGTCACAGCAGAAGATGTTCAAGGATCAGCGCCTTGGACACTACCTGTGGGCGCCTATCGAGAACGACGCCCGGCAGAGTTATTTCCACTGGCGAAACATGGTTGAAGTGAGGCCGGGGGACGTAATTTTCTCTTACGTGGACGGGGCATTCCCCGCCGTCGGAATCGCCCGATCGGAGCCCTATGAAGCCGATCGCCCCAAGGGACTCAATTTCCCGGAAGGCACGGCAAGGGGACGCAAAATCGACGTGAACTATCGGGATTTCAATCCCCCATCCGCTCTGAAACCCGTCATGGAAATGCTCGCGCCCCATCTCCCCGCAAAGCAGTCCCCGCTCAGGCGCGACGGTTCCGACTACGACGGCTACCTGTTTGCCCTCGACGGGCGCGCCGGACGGCTTCTCCTGGATTATCTGGGCAGCCCTGTGGGGCAGGCCGGGGACGAGTCCATTTCGGCGATCGTGCTGACCTCCGGGCCGGATATGTCAACCCGGCGCGCTCTCGCGGCCAGCCGCATGGGGCTGGGTGATTTCCGAAAGGGGGTCTTCAAGATATGGGACGGCAAGTGTGCCATCACGCGCAGTTCCCAGCCCGAGCTCCTGAAGGCTCGTCATATCAAGCCCTGGCGGGATGCCAACAACGAGGAGCGTCTGGATCCGTACAACGGCCTGCTGCTCTCGCCTCTCTATGACGCCGCGTTCACGGCGGGCCTGATCTCCTTTGATTTCAGCGGCCGGCTCATCCTCTCCAGCGCGGTAAGCAATTTCCAGTGGGACCTGCTCGGATTGCGCCGAACCGCCTGGCTGGAACACCTCAAGGACGAACACCAGCCTTATCTGGCCTATCACCGGCAGCAGGTATTCCTCGGTCGGGGCAGTGAAGACAGCGGTATCGAGAAAATGGCGCCCTTCGCCATTTCCTGACCCACCACCAGCAATGATCGAAAAAAGAAGGCCCGCACTTGGCGGGCCTTCGCATTTCGGGCGCGAGCCGCCAGGCATGGCAGCCGTGAGCGCCCAGCGCCTGACGGCGCTTTTTTCGCTACCAGCGGCCGCCGCTGTTGCGGGCAGGACGCTGCTCGCGGGGTCTGGCCTGATTGACTTTGATATTACGTCCGTTCAGCGACGTGTCGTTCAGCGCCTTGATGGCCGCGTCGGCCTCGGAGTCATCCGCCATCTCGACAAAGCCGAAGCCCTTGGACTGGCCGGAGAACTTGTCCGTGATCACGTTAACGCTCGTGACGCTGCCAAATTGCGAGAAGGCCGTGCGGAGTTCGTCTTCGGTCACGCTGTAGGCCAGATTTCCAACATAGATATTCATGTATTCTCAACTCATTCAAACGTGCCCTGATCGTAAGTACAGCGCCGCACGGTCAGGACACGAACCGTGTCGGCGATGATCTGCCATTACCGGCAAATTCCTTAAAAATTCTTTTCTCGATCATTCAGCCCGACCCTTTCTCACGGCCGGGTACGGACATCCACAACACCCCTGGGCCCGCATCCACACCGGGATGTCCCGGGGTCAGAGCCGGGATATCGCCTGCGTTAACCGGTAACGGCTCGTCGAAGCCCGGATTGAGCCTCACGGCCTCTGGAGACATGGTTTGCGCTAGCTCCCGCCAAGCCGCCCGAATCAAGTCGTCCGGATCGGTCGGGGCTCTCGTTTACTGCAACAATTCGTCGAGGCTAGCCTGTGGGGTTTACCGCGAGAGCCGCTCCGCCGACCGATTAGCGTCGCGGCAGGTGAAACTCTAACAGATGTATACCGCAATAGATAGCAAGGCAGGAGCGGCGGGCTTGCCGAGGCGCCGGGGCTCCGAACCCCCGCGGATCCACCGCTGACCCGGATCCGCAAGGCCGCCTGTCGAGTGGCCGGGCAGGTAGAATATGTGAAAGACAACGATCAGGAGACATGACGATGGCGGACCTTCCAGGCATTGATGACTCAACCCGCACCGAGATCGAGTCGGCGGTATTCCGGCAGCTGATCGAGCACCTGCGGAAATACCCTGAGGTGCAGAATATCGACCTGATGAATCTGGCCTATTTCTGCCGCAACTGTATTTCCAAATGGTACCGCTCCGCAGCGGCTGACAGGGGCATCGAACTGGACTATGAACAGGCCCGCGAAATCGTCTACGGCATGCCGTATCCCGAATACAAAGAGCGTTTTCAGGAGAAAGCCACGCCGGAGCAGCTGGAAACCTTCAGGGAATCCGAGAAAAAAGCCTCTGTCTAGTTGCCTGTGCAAGCGTTTACGAATGGCCGGATCGTCGCTGGCGAATCGACAGGTCGCCGGCGCCGCCTTCACGACAAGGCGATGACCAGCAGGCGCCGCTCAGCTGCCTCTTCCGTGAGGCGTAGTGAAGTCCAGCTCGGGCCCTGCCGGCACGATACCGTACGGATTGATATGGCGATGGGACTCGAAGTAATGGCGCTTGATGTGCTCCATGTTCACGGTCTCCGCGATGCCGGGCAGCTGGTAGATATCGCGGGTGTATCCCCAGAGGTTGGGATAATCGACAATCCGGCGAACATTACACTTGAAATGCGTCACGTAGACAGCGTCGAATCGAACCAGAGTGGTGAACAGGCGGACATCCGCTTCCGTCAGCCGGTCACCGCATAGATAACGGGATTCGGCGAGAATACTTTCCACCCGGTCGAGGCCCTCGAACAACCCGTCCACTGCATTTCCGTAGGCCTTCTGCTTCTGGGCAAACCCTGATCGATAGACGCCGTTGTTGATCTGAGGGTAGATCCATTCGTTCAGTTCATCGATCTGCTGGCGCAGCGCTTCGGGGTAGAGATCCAGCTCCGGACGCTCGGAAATAGCCTGAAATTCGGAGTTGAGCATCCGGATGATCTCGGAGGACTCGTTATTGACGATCACCCCGGTTTTCTTGTCGAAAAGAACCGGGACAGTGATGGTCCCGCGAAAATCCGGGCGGCTCGCGAAATAGACCTCTCGCAACAGGCGGAAGTCGTTCACGGAGTCGCCGGTGGCGCCGGACACATTCTTTTCGAAAGTCCAGCCCTCGGACGGAAGAATCGGGTCCACGACGTCGAAGCTGATCGCCGTCTCGAGTCCCTTGAGCCTGCGCACCATCAGCGTCCGGTGCGCCCATGGACAGGCGTAGGAAACATAGAGGTGATAGCGCCCTGCCTCCGGCCCGAAGCCGGTGCTGCCGTCAGCCTTGATGGCGGAGCGGAAGGTGGTGGCTTTGCGAACGAATTCACCCTCGTCATCCACCTCCGTGGACCAGGTGTTTCCCGTGTCCGTACTCTTGCTGACGTCGTTCATGGTCGATTCCTGTGTGTTTGTCAAAACCAGCTTTTCACTCTGCCGCCGGACCGAATGGCGGTGGCAGGCAAAACAGGATTTCGCTCTTTGTCGTCTTTCGGATGCCGCTCCCCGCATTCGGGTCCTGAACGGCGAACCCTGGCTCATGGCACAATCGGCGTCAGATCCTTAACCGTTTATCTCCAGGTATCCGGCCGTGGCAAGATTTCTCGCACTTACGCTCACCCATAGCGCATGTCTGGCCGTTGGATTTGTCCTGGGCGTCTACATGCTGCCAATCCTGACTGCGCCGGACAGCCCGTCTCCCGAGCAGGTGGAATCCGCCGCGAGCACCTCCCGGTACACCGGTGACTTCCGCCGCAATCTGCAGGACAGCGACGCGCTTCACTGGGGTGAAGGCAGGATTTTCGTGGGAGACCGGTCCATCTCGCTGATGGGCCGGATCGCGCCCGGCCCGGATTACCGCCTGTATCTCGCACCCCGATTCGTGGAAACGGAATCCGATTTCCTCGCCTTGAAAAACCGGGCTCTGGAGGTCGGCACAGTAAAAACCTTCGAGAATTTTATCGTGCCGGTACCGGATTCCGTGGACGTCTCGGCATTCAACACGGTCGTGATCTGGTGCGAGTCCTTCTCCCAGTTCATTACTGCAGCCGAGTATCGCTGAACGCGCTGGTCGGGCCATTCCCCCTTTCCGAACCGTCCGCACCAGGCGAGTTCATTTTGCCGAAAACCGACCGTTGAGCGGCAGCGAGAGATTGCCTGTGAATACGGTAAGCTAAACTGATTCCGGAAGCCTTTTCAGGCGATTGCCCATAGTTTTTCGCGAGGTGCAGAGATGCTGAACCCGCTGCGGCAAATGATGGCCCCGGTCCGCCGTCTGATGGTGGATGCCGCCGAAGTTCCCGGGGACCTGGAATCGATCACTCGAATCGCCTCTTCAGAGGAAGTGCATCCGGAATCCGTGGGCATGACGGTCGAGGGCGTTGACGCCATCTGGCGGGCGGCGCGGAACATGTACGCCACGGGCATGCATCCCGGCTTGTCACTGGCCATCCGGCGCCATGGCAAGGTGGTGGTGAAAAGGGCCATCGGCCATGCCCGCGGCAACGGTCCGGGTGACGAGGACCCGGAACCCGTACCCATGACGCCCGAGACGCCGGTGTGCCTGTACTCTGCCAGCAAAGCCATGGCGGCCATGCCTGTCCATCTGCTTTCCGAACGCAATGAGCTCAGCCTGCTCGATCCGGTGAGCCATTACGTTCCCGAGTTCGGGCAGAACGGCAAGAAAAACATCACCATCTACCAGCTCCTCTGTCACAAGGCAGGTATCCCGACCATTAACTTCGAGGACGTGGATGCCGCCGACCTGCTTCTCGACACGAAGGAGATACTGCGCCTGCTCTACGCCTCCGCCCCGGAAAAGCCCGGCCACCACCATGCCTATCACGCGTTGACAGCCGGGTTCGTGGTGGCGGACCTGGTGGAAAAGGTTTCGGGTCAGAAGTTTCGACGGTTCTTCAAGGACAACATCAGCGGACCGCTGGGCCTCAGGACCCTGGATTTCGGCGCTCGGGGACGGGTGCTACAGCGTGTTGCAACCAATTATGTGTCCGGTTTCCGGTTCGCGGCCCCGGTGGATCTCTACCTCAGGCGTGCCATCGGCACCAGCCTCGAGCACGCGGTGGAGGTCTCCAACGACCCCCGTTTCTACCGGGCGGTCATACCGGCCGGGAACGGCGTGGCGACGGCCGACGAGTGCAGTCTTTTTTTCCAGTGTCTTCTGAACGGCGGAGAACTCGACGGCACCCGGGTCTTCCAGCCGCTCACGGTCCGCCGGGCCGTGGCAGAAGTCGGCAAACCGGAATTCGACCGCTCCCTGCTCGTGCCCCTGCGTTATTCCGCCGGCATGATGCTGGGCGATGCTCCCTTCGGCCTGTTCGGTCCTGACTCTGCCAGGGCATTCGGGCACCTGGGCTTTACCAACAACTTTATCTGGGCCGACCCGGAGCGGGACATCACCGTCGCCCTTCTCACGACGGGAAAACTGGTACTGGGCCTGCACGCCCCGTTCCTTCTCAACCTGCTCTACCGGATCTCCAAACACTGTCGCAAGCTGTCCGAGGATGAACAGCAGGCGCGTCTGATCGCCACGGGGATGGTCTGAATCACCCGTTCCGGCGCCCGTGACTGGCCTTCCTGATGGCGGTCTCTATACTTGCCCGCTTACCACTCCGACCGGCCCGGAATTCCCCTGCACACCGGATCAGGCGCGGAGACATGGCGTAAAGAGGACTGATGATGAATTATTTTGACCTGCCAGACGGCAATCGGATGCCCGCACTGGGTCTGGGCACATGGAAATCGGAACCGGGCGTGGTAGGCGGGGTCGTTCGCGAGGCGATCCGCACCGGCTACCGGCATTTCGACTGCGCGCCGATCTATGGCAACGAAGCTGAGATTGGCGAAGCCGTGCAGGCATCCATCACCGCCGGTGAGGTTTCCCGCGAAGAGTTGTGGATCACCTCGAAACTCTGGAATTTCAACCACCTCAGGGCTGACGTCGTCCCGGGACTCAAGAACACGCTGTCCGATCTCAGGCTCGACTATCTGGATCTTTTTCTCGTGCACTGGCCGGTAGCGCACAAGCCGGGAGTGGTCTTCCCGGAAACCCCGGACGGATTTCTGAGCCTCGAAGAAGCTCCGCTGGCGGAAACCTGGGCGGGCATGGAAGAAGCCTGTAATGCGGGGCTGTGCCGTCACATCGGAGTCTCCAATTTCTCTGTCAGAAAGATTTCCGGCTTGCTGGAGACAGCATCCATCAGGCCCGCGGCCAACCAGGTCGAGTGTCATCCCTATTTCCCGCAACGAGAGTTGCTCCGCTATTGCCAGGCGCACGACATAATCCTGACCGCCTACTCGCCCCTGGGATCCGGCGATCGCCCGGCGAGAATCAAGCGGGAGGATGAACCGGTGCTGCTCGAAGACCCGGTGATCCTGGAGATCGCCGAGCGGCACAAATTGACACCCGGCCAGGTTCTCATCGCCTGGGCATTGCACAGAGGTACCAGCGTAATACCGAAATCGTCGAATCCCGGCCGCCTGAAGGAGAATTTCGCAGCCGCGTCGGTCGAACTGGACGATGAAGCCATGGCGGAAATCGACGGCCTGGACCGGGATTACCGCTACGTGGACGGCTCATTCTGGTGTCCGCCCGGATCCCCCTACACGCTGGAGGAACTTTGGGATTGATTCCTGCGGGAAAGAGACCCAAAGTCGCGTAACCGCGTGAGGAACAGACAAGTCATGAGCGACAGAAACCGGCCGCCAGTCGACCCGAAGGTGGTAGATCTTTACAACGACTATATCCACGGCGATATGCCGCGCCGGGCATTTCTGAAGCGCGTCTTGGAAATTGCCGGCAGCGCTGCCGCCGCCACCGCAATGATCGCTCTGGTGGAACCTGACTGGGCGTGGGGCCAGCAGATAGACCCGGGCGACGAGCGTCTGGACACCGGATACCTGGAGTATCCCGGCGCGACCGGACCCGTGAAGGGCTACCTTGCCCGACCTGCCGACCGGGAAGAACCGCTCCCGGGCATCCTGGTGATTCACGAAAACCGGGGTCTCAATGCCCACATCGAGGACGTGGCGAGGCGTGCCGCTCTGCAGGGGTACGTGGCGCTTGCGCCGGACGGTCTGACCTATGTCGGCGGCGGGATGACAGACCAGGAAGCCGCAAGGGACCGCTTCCGTGCGGCCGACGTGTCCAAGATCACGGCCGACGTCATGGCCGGCGTGCCCTATCTCGCGGCGCGCGACGACTGCACCGGCACCGTGGGTGCCGTCGGTTTCTGTTACGGAGGCGGCGTCGCTCTTTTGTGCGCGGCAAGAGAAGAGGCGACTTCGGCGGCAGTCTGCTTTTACGGCCGGGCACTGTCTTCAGACGATGTAGCCAGAGTCAAGGTCCCATTGATGATGCACTACGCGGGCAACGACGATCGGATTAACTCAATGATCCCCGAATTCAGGTCGGCCCTGGATGCCGAGGGGGTGGCCTATAGCCTGAACATGTATCCCGGCACCGCCCACGGCTTTCATAACGACACCAGCCAGGCTCGTTATGACGAGCAAGCGGCCGCCCTTGCCTGGCGGCGGACCATGCAGTTCTTCGATGTCTATCTGAAGGGCTAGCCACCTCGGGCGGACTTCGGATCGTGGACAAAAAGTCGTTCGAAAAAGTCGTTCACGACATGCTCGAGGAACTTCCTCAGTGGGCCATCGACCGGATCGAGAACCTGCGAGTGATCGTCGAGGAACTGCCGACTTCGGAACAGGACCCGGAGGGCAGCGGCCTGCTCGGTCTCTACGAGGGCATTCCGCTCCACGAACGCGGCCCGGAGTATTATGCGGAGCTTCCGGACACCGTGTTCATTTTCCGCAGACCGCACCTTCAGCTGGATCTGCCGGAGGCGGAACTGTGCGAGGAGATCCGCCGAACGGTGCTGCATGAGCTGGCCCATTATTTCGGCATGGATGACGATCATCTCGACGAGATCGGATGGGGATGACCCTCCACGGTGCGGGACACAATGACCGCGACCCCCCCTGGGCTTCAGTTCCGCGATCCGTTGGCGGGCGGCCCCGGGTTCTCAGGAGGACCCTGTCTGCACTGAATCCTTTACCGTCATGACTATCGAACCATGTGGCAGGTTGGAGGATACGAGCGTTGCCAGTCACCATCGCAAAACTTATCCGCGCCCTCTGGATTGGCGGGGTCTGTGCACTGATTCTGTCCGGATGCTCCATGGGCGGCCACGAGCAGATATCTGAGCCGACGGATCATCCGTTGCTGGGAAAAATCTGGGACGCGCGGACCGGAAACTTCATTGAGTACGATCTGTTAAAGGGCCAGGCGGCACAGGCACGGCACCTCCTCCTCGGTGAAACCCACATTAATCCCGAGCATCACCGCATTCAGGCGGAAGTGATCGGCGATCTTCTCGACGAGGGGCAGTCTTTCGCCCTGGTCATGGAAATATTCGAAACGGACCAGCAGCAAGCCATCGACCTGGCCACCTCCGACGACCGAGCCACAGCGGACAAGGTCGCCGATGCCACCGGCGTACGGAACAGCGGGTGGGACTGGGATTCGTACCGTCCCCTGATCCAGCTCGGTCTCGAAGGAAATGCTCCGATCCTCGCGGGCAACGCGCCCCGAAAGGAAGTCCGTCAGGTTGCCTACGCCGGCCTCGAGGCGGTCCCCAGTGACCGGATCACCGAACTGGGTCTTTCGACACCCCTGCCGGCCGCGTCCCGGCAAACGCTTACCCAGGTCATTATCGACAGCCACTGTGGCCACGCCCTTGGGGATATGGCGGACCGGCTGGTGGACGCCCAGCGTGTTCGGGACGCGACCATGGCGGACGTGATGCTGACCGCGCCATCCGACAAGAGCGTGTTAATCACGGGAGCGGGCCACGCACGGCGCGACTATGGCGTCCCCCGCTATATTCTCGAGCGAACCCCGGACGCCACCGTGGTATCCATTGGGTTGACCGAGGTCACGACGGGCCTCACGTCACCGGAGGACTATGTCCAGCGCGTGGCGGGTGAGGATATCCCATTCGACTATTTGTGGTTCACCGAGCGGGCCATGTTCGAAGATCCCTGCGAAAAATTCCGGGAGAGTCTGAAGACCCTGGGCGATCACGGCCAGAAGGCCGACTAGCCCGACTTCCCCGGTTTTTACCAGGGTATGGCGTTGCCCTGGAAATCGTAGAACCGCCCGTTATCCTCGGCGTCCAGTCCCTCGATCACCTGGATCAGTCCCGCAACACTCTCCTCCGGGGAGTAGGTGGCGTTGGAACCGCCCATGTCCGTCCGTACCCATCCCGGATGCAGAACGGTGCAGATAAAGCCCTCAGGTCCGAGTTCCACGCTCCAGATCTTGTTGATCTGGTTCAGGGCGGTCTTGCTGGACCGGTACGCATACCAGCGCCCATTCGATTTCTCGATGCTGCCTAGGCCCGATGACATGCTGATCACGACCTTGGACTTGCCGGCACGCAGATTCGGCAGCAGCGCCTTGGTAACGCGCAGGGGGCCCAGGGTATTGACCGCGTAGGTCCGCTCCATCATGTCGAAATCGACTTCGTCGATGGTCACGTCCTGCCGTTCGAAAATTCCGGCGTTATTAATGAGGATGTCGATGGCAACACCGTCCAGCCTTTTCGCGAGGGCCGCGACGCTTTCCGGGTCGGCTACGTCCAGTTGCTCTACCCGATCGGCCACCACGTCGAGCTCATCGGCTTGCCCGGGCTTTCTGGCGGTACCGATCACCGTATAACCCTTGGCCGAGAACTGCTTCGCATACTCCAGACCGATACCGCGGTTGGCGCCCGTCACCAGGACAGTGACGCCCTCGCCTGCAAGCGCAGGACTGCCGGACAGGACAAGCAGCGCCAGGAAGACAGCGGTCAATCTTTTCATATTCGCTCCGTTTCCGGACGTGCGCCGGAGTATTGATGAATGCCTTCGTTATAAAGCCAGCGGCGGACAGAGGCAACAGCATGAGGGAGACGCGAACCCGACGCCCGGCGATCCAGGCAGCTCTTCTCCGCAACGACCCGACACCACCGGACCTGCGCCGTTTACCAGACCCAGATCCAGGTCGCCACCAATCCGCCGAAGGCAGCCAGCAACAGAGGCAGACCCACCCGCGCCCCCATGCGGCGCCCTCCAATGATGGCGGCCAGACCCGTCTTGGCCATGCTATTCACGGCTCCGGCTATTACGATCCCGGTAGCGCAGATTCGCATCGTCACGTCACCGTCGCTCATCCTGGACAGCGAAAGGGTGATGGCATCCACGTCGGTAATACCCGAGATCGCCGCCAACGCCAGCAGACCGGCGTCTCCGAACCAGGCCTGGAGGGCCTTGCCGAGCACCAGAATTACCATCAGTAACGCGCCGAACCCCAGGGCTGCCTTGAGTTCCAGTGGATTCTGCAGGGGCGCCCCGATGTCCGGGTCTTTCGACAGTCCGGATCGCCAGTAGCGCATCGCCGGACCGTAGGCCAAAAGGGACATCACCAACGCCGGGATAACCAGCATCCGGAACAGGGAGGGATTGATGAGGCTCGCCACCAGTAACATCCTCGGGAACATGGTCCCGCACGCGAACAATATGCCGGCGGCCAGGAGAGTCGTCATTCCGCCGCCTCTGCGCTCGGTTCGTGCCAGGTTCAGCGTGACCGCGGTGGAGGATGCAAGACCGCCGAAAAGGCCGGTGAATATCACGCCGCGACGCGGCCCGCCGATCTTTACGGCAAAGTAGCCGACAAAGGAGATGGCGGCGATCAGCACGACCATCCACCAGATCTCGAAGGGATTCAGGGCCTGCCAGGGGCCGAAGCCGCGATCGGGGAGGATCGGCAGACAGACGACCGAAATGATCAAAAGCTTGATACCGGCGCGCAGCTCGGCCATCTCCAGCCCGCGAACCCAGCGGTGGAGCTGGGGCTTGTAGCTGAGAAGCAAGGTCGTGACGACAGCGCTCGCGGCCGCGACGGCGACTTCTCCGACGGCCGCCAGCGCACCGAACCCGAATGTCAGCAGCGCCGCAACCAGGCTGGTAATACCGACATCTTTCTCCGTCGGCAGATTAACGATGTAGATAGCGGTCAGCCCGCCGATCAGGGCGACAAAGGCCAGGCCCAGAATCAGTGGGCCGAAGTGCTCCGACAATAGCCCCACGACGCCACCGAGCAGCCCCAGGAGGCCGTAGGTGCGCAAGCCGGCCACGCGGTGCCCCTCTTCCGCTTTTCGTTCCTGCCAGCCGCGCTCCAGACCGATCAGCAGGCCGATGGCCAGCGCCACGCTGAGGAAGTAAAGATGCTGCTGAACCGCGCTCATACTCTAAAAATAGCCTCCCCCGCCGTGGTTGGGGACAGGGTCCCGGCATCCGAAATGACATGACCGCCGATGGGTAAGGATCCAGGCACCGTACGGCATGCTTCGCCGGGCACGCCTAAAGGCTTGAGTGATGCCGCAGACTATCCGGAGATCCGGGAGGGCCGGGTAAGGATGTAGACGGCGCCGTAAAGCATGACCAGCACGATGCCGGCCTTCAGCCAGGGATCCATGGTCGAGAGCGTCAAAAGGTAAACCAGGCTCAGGGTCATGGTTCCGACGGCCAGGATCTTGGCCCGGACCGGGACCACGCCTTGTTCCTGCCAGCGCTGTAGTGGCGGACCGAAATGCGGGTGGGTATACAGCCAGTCATGAAATCGACGCGAGCTTTTCGAGAATGCCCACAGCGCCACCAGCATCAGCGGCACCGTGGGCAGACCCGGCACCACGGCTCCCACCGCGCCGAGTCCGAAACAGCACCAACCGATTACGAAATATGCCGATCTCATTCAGACTGCTCTCCGGCACCCGCCCCGAACATTGTGTCAGGTTTGGTCCGGTGGGGCTCAAAGATGTGAGAAAACACGGATTCGGCTAGTCTTGCCGGTGAACCGAATCGGAGCACAACCCATGGCAATCGGCAAGAATGTAGAAAAAGCACAGATGCGGGCCGAGGCGGCTGCCGAGCGGCTGGGACACCGCCTGGTCAGGGCGTTCCACCTGCTGGCGCTGTTTGTGATCGGAGCCACTATCGCCTGGGCCGCGGCAGCGGCCTACATCAAGATGGTGATAGCGGGACACGCCTCTCTGCACGACATTCTTCTGTTGTTCGTATACCTGGAGATGGGTGCCATGGTCGGCATCTACTTCAAAACCGAAGAGCTGCCCGTGGAGTTCCTCCTCTATATCGCCATCACTGTGATTACCCGGAGCCTGGTAGAGGTGGAAGAGCTGGACGACATCCGGGTACTGGTTGTGACCGGTTCGGTGTTGGTCCTCTCATTGGCGGTGGTCCTGCTGAGGTTCGGTGCGTTCCGATTCCGAACAGACGCCGGCGAGGCCGCAAAAGAGACCGACCTTCCCGCCTGAATGAGGGGGCGTCGGATTCCCCGTTTAACGGAAGCGCCGCGGATTCCCCGGAATGATGTTGGTCCGGCGTCAGACAGCGAGGGCAGCGACCATACTCGCGCCCACGCACCACAGCACCACGAGGATCGGCGAAACGCGCCACGAGGCGAGCAGAGCGAATCCGACCAGGGCAATGGCCACGTCGGCGGCTGATCCGATGGCGCTGGTCCAGACCGGATCGTAGAGTGCGGCGCCCAGCAGGCCGACCACCGAAGCATTGACCCCCGCCACAACTCGGGCGGCCGCGGGACGACTGACAAAAGCCGCCCACACGGGCAGGACTCCGGCCAGGAGCAGAAAACCCGGCAGAAATATCGCCCCTAGGGCCACCGCCGCTCCCGTGACGCCGCCTGCTTCTCCGGGTAACAGAGCCCCCAGATAGGCGGAGAGCGTGAACATGGGCCCGGGCACCGTCTGGGCCGCACCGTATCCGGCGAGAAATTGCTCCTGGCTGATCCAGCCCGGTCTGACTACCGTCTCTTCCAGCAGCGGCAGCACCACATGGCCGCCGCCGAAAACCAGCGCGCCGGCGCGGTAGAAGGCTTCCACCACGTCGATCAGCCCGTTCCGCGCGGCGGCAAGGAACGGAAGACAGAAAAGCAGCGCAAAAAACGCCGCTACCAGCAGCCAGCCCAGCTTCCGGCCATAAGGCAGGTCGAAGACGCCGCGCTCCGGCGGCCTCGTATCGCGGCAGACTGCGAGACCCGCGGCCGCTCCCAGGAGAATGACAACGAGCTGAACCCATGCCTGCTCAGACAGGAGCAGGAGTACCGCTGCCACTATCGCGATGGCGGCCCGGGACCGGTCCGGACAGAGCTGACGAAACATGCCCAGCAGTCCGTGAGCCACTACGGCGAGGGCCACCAGCTTGAGTCCGTGAACCGCCGCGTTTCCGAGAGGGCCCGAGATCCGCGGCAGGAACTCGGCGAAGGCAAACATCAGGAGGGCCGAGGGCAGGGTGAACGCGAGGAAGGCCGCCACGGCGCCGGCCCAGCCGGCCCGAATGAGGCCAACAGCGAATCCCATCTGGCTGCTGGCAGGGCCGGGGAGAAACTGGCACAGACCCAGAAGCTGGGCATATTCGCTGTCGCTGATCCAGCCGCGACGCTCGACGAACTCCCGCCTGAAATAGCCAACGTGTGCGATGGGTCCGCCGAAGGAAGTCAGCCCCAGCCTGAGAAAACAGCCGAAGACCTCGCCCGGCGTGCCTGTCGGACTTCCACCGGGCCGGGATTTTTCCTCTGTCACTTGTCGGCCTTTGCCTGCGCTCTGTTTCCGAAGATGATGCCCTATTCTCGACCGCAGTGTTTCAGGCGGATGACAGCGAGGGCCCCGCCGATTGCGGCGAGTTTTTTGCACGGACGAACCGACTAGGTGAATGCCCAACGCGCGAGCCACCGTGCCCTCGAGCGCAGCGGCTCGGCCGGGTCAGTCGAGGACTTTCCGCAGCAGGAACTCCGCCCGCATTCGGTTGCGGGTATTTCGACCGGCCCGGTAGCTCCTGACCCGCTCCACCATGGTGGCAATGTCGGCTGCCTGCATCCCGTAGCGAGCCAGGAACCCGGCGACTGCCGCGTCGCCGACCACGTTGTTGACCTCGCACAGGAACACCAGCAGATCGTGGTCAGCCATACGCGTGCCGGTAACGGGCCGCCGGAATACGATGCTCTTCGGGGTATCGATCATGATGCACCTGCCGCTGTCGTCTCCCGCCCGGAATAAGATATTCCGTGGCGCCAGCGCGCCGTGATAGAAGCCGACATCGTGGGCCCGGCGCACCAGCGCGGCAACGGGCTGGACCCAGCGCTGGTCGGCCCGGGCCGAGCGGAGATGGTCCTTGAGTCCCACCACACCGGTTTCCTCCAGGGTAACGAGGCTCTCGAATCGTCCGGACTGGGCGTCGCGCCCGTAACCCCAGCAAACGGGGATGGAACAGGGCACCGCTTTTTCCGCCAGGTATCCGAGCGCATCGAATTCCCGCTGAGCGCGGAAACGGGTACGAGACTCGCGGGAGAAATCATAGAGCGACCGGCGTCGGTAGGTCTTTACGATCGCCGCCGTACCATCGGGTAACACAATCCGCCGGATCAGGGTCCGGGTCTCGTCCTTGATCACGGTATCGGCGCAAAACGGCTGCTGCAGCACATCCGCAAGCTCCTCCGCGGACGCCGGCACGAGGCGGGAGGCGACGAGCTTCCTGTACAAACCGGATACCCTCAGCCGGATTTCCGTAACAGGGCGTAACGGTGCCCCGAAAAGAGGTAGAACAGGTGCGGCATCGATACCAGCTCGGCCCCCAGGCCAGCCGCGGTTTCCCTGAGCCAGTCCGGCTTCATGGTGATCTTCGGCGGCTTGTGATTGAAAGGCGCCCGGATCCGTCGCAGCGTGTTTTTGACCGAGTAATAGTCGAAAAAGGTCATGATGACGAACCGGCGAGCCACCCGGATCAGCTCGCTCAGGAGCCTCTGCTGCTCCGCCACAGTCGGCAGGTGGTGGAACAACCGACAACAAACGACGGCGTCCACGCCCTGGTCTCGCACCGGAATGTGAAAACCGGACGCGGTCATGAACATCTGGCGCCGCCCGGGAAGCCCGTGTTCGCGGGCATATTGGACCTGACCCAGCCCGATGTCGGCTTCTAGGATCAGGGCCTCGGGAGCCGCCTCGGCAATGGCGCCGCTGAGGCGGCCGCCTCCGCAGGGAAGATCCAGTATGGTTTCACATGGCGGCTGGGCGCGGATATGGCGCCGGATCAACCGAAACTCTTTCCTGGTGGTGGCTCGCTTGGACGCCCTGCGTTCGTACATAGCGTTGTACCTGCCCGCCTCCTCCAGGGCCTGGTACTGACGGGCATAGGCTTCGCTCGTCTGCGCAGGTTCGGCGACCTTCCAGTCAGCGGAACTGCTCTCGACGGCCAGGTGCAGGATGCCATCGGCAACCGGGAATCGATGACCATTGTCCCTGCACAGGAGCTCCCGCGACCAGGCAGGCTCGAAGGTTGATCCGCAGGCCGGGCACGCGAGCACGTCGGCCAGAGCCGATTCCACCGAAACGCCCTCGGGATCCTGATCCATTGCTGGCCCTTCCAGTTCCTATATGCCGCTGTCGAGAAATCCTATGCGCGACTCTGGCCCGTGGATCAGTATACGGGGCGAGGCAAGCCCATCCGACATGTTCTCGGCAGAGCCGCGCGGTCGCAGAGGTTACCGGAGAATTGCCCTGTCTTATGGAACGGGGCCGAGAACGCGCTCTCCGGCTCAGGCAGTGGCCTCGGACAGCTCGTATCTGGGAGCCCGCCAGATCAGCCAGGCGGCCCACAGCCAGATGATGACGGCCCCCACCAACAGCCTGATCACGGTGGCAGGAGAGTCCT